>Ga0070754_10000224_pt1 | contig 57719 bp, 42 predicted proteins | sample VirMetDEL_Sep_01_FD_75181 | JGI IMG/M metagenome (GOLD analysis project Ga0070754, IMG submission 75181) | Aqueous microbial communities from the Delaware River and Bay under freshwater to marine salinity gradient to study organic matter... | ecosystem: Environmental > Aquatic > Marine >...
GGCCGCGAAGCAGGCAACCGATTCTGGAAGCCTTTCCGCCCTGGAGCAAGCCATGCAAGATCTCGATCCCGTCGAAACCCAGGAATGGCTGGACGCCCTCGAGTCAGTTCTCGACCGCGAAGGCGAAGACCGCGCCCATTATTTAATGACCCGGATGGGGGAGCTGGCCACCCGTAGCGGCACACCGCTGCCCTACGGCATCACCACGCCGTACCGCAACACCATTCCCGTTACCCGCGAAGCCAAGATGCCCGGCGACCTGTTCATGGAGCGCCGCATCCGCTCTTTGGTCCGCTGGAACGCGCTGGCAATGGTGATGCGCGCAAACATGAAGGACCCGGACCTGGGTGGACATATTTCCACCTTCGCCTCCAGTGCGACGCTCTACGACATCGGCTTCAACTACTTCTTCCAGGCGCCTACTGAAGAGCATGGCGGCGACCTGATCTACTATCAGGGCCACGCCTCTCCTGGCATCTATTCGCGTGCCTTCCTCGAAGGCCGCCTGAGCGAAGACCAGATGCTCAACTTCCGACAGGAAGTGGATGGCCAAGGTCTGTCGAGCTACCCGCACCCGCACCTGATGCCGGACTTCTGGCAGTTCCCCACCGTGTCCATGGGCCTGGGCCCGATCACGGCGATCTACCAGGCGCGCTTCATGAAGTACCTGGAAAACCGCGGCTTCATTCCGAAGGGCAAGCAGCGCGTCTGGTGCTTCATCGGCGACGGCGAGTGCGACGAGCCGGAAACCCTCGGTGCCATTTCCCTGGCTGGCCGCGAAAACCTCGACAACTTGGTGTTCGTGATCAACTGCAACCTCCAGCGTCTGGACGGCCCGGTTCGCGGCAACAGCAAGATCATCCAAGAGCTGGAAGGCGTGTTCAAAGGCGCCAACTGGAACGTCAACAAGGTCGTATGGGGCCGTCTGTGGGATCCGCTGTTCGCTGCCGATGAAGACGGCCGCATGCAGCGTCGCATGGACGAGGCAATCGACGGGGAATACCAGAACTACAAAGCCAAAGACGGCGCCTATGTGCGCAAACACTTCTTTGGTGCTGACCCTGAACTGCTCAAGCGCGTCGAGAGCATGTCGGATGAGGAAGTCTGGAAGCTCAACCGCGGCGGCCACGACCCGTACAAGGTGTATGCAGCCTACCACCAGGCGGTCAACCACAAGGGTCAGCCGACGGTCATCCTAGCCAAGACCATCAAGGGCTACGGTACCGGTGCCGGTGAGGCGAAGAACATCGCCCACAACACTAAGAAAGTCGATATCGACAGCCTGAAGATGTTCCGCGATCGCTTCGACATTCCGGTCAACGATTCGCAGCTCGAAGAACTACCGTTCTATCGTCCAGCCGAAGACAGCGCCGAGATGCGCTACCTGCGCAAGTGCCGCGAGAAGCTCGGTGGTTCCCTGCCGCAACGCCGACCGAAGAGCTTCAGCATCCCGACACCGCCGCTGGACACGCTGAAAGCTGTGCTGGACGGCTCGGGTGAGCGTGAAATCTCCACCACGATGGCGTTCGGCCGCATCCTCTCGCAACTGGTAAAAGACAAGGATCTGGGCAAGCGTATCGTGCCGATTCTCGCCGACGAGGCTCGTACATTCGGCATGGAGGGCATGTTCCGCCAGCTGGGTATCTATTCCCCGGTGGGGCAGCTGTACGAGCCGGTCGACCGCGACCAGGTGATGTACTACCGCGAGGAAAAGGACGGCCAGATTCTTCAGGAAGGCCTGAACGAAGCGGGTGCTTTCTCCTCGTTCATCGCTGCCGGTACTGCCTACAGCAACTACAACCAGCCAATGCTGCCGGTCTACATCTTCTACTCGATGTTCGGTTTCCAGCGTATCGGCGATCTGGCCTGGGCAGCGGGCGATGCCCAGACCCGTGGCTTCCTGCTGGGCGGCACCGCCGGCCGTACTACGCTGAACGGCGAAGGTTTGCAGCATGAGGACGGCCACAGCCATATCCTCGCCAGCACCATCCCCAACTGCCGCAGCTATGACCCCACCTACGGCTACGAGCTGGCGGTGATCATGCATCACGGCATGCACGAGATGATGGAGCTGCAGAAGAGCGTCTACTACTACATCACAGTGATGAACGAGAACTACCAGCAGCCGGCCATGCCGCAGGGTGTCGAGGAAGGCATTCTCAAAGGCATGTACCTGCTTGAAGAAGCCAAGGGCGACTTCAAGCACCGCGTGCAGCTGATGGGCTCGGGCACCATCCTGCGCGAGGTGCGCGCCGCGGTGGACATCCTTGCCAAGATGGGCGTCGGTGCTGATGTTTGGAGCGTGACCAGCTTCAACGAGCTGCGCCGCGATGGCTTGGCCGTGGACCACTGGAACCGCTTGCACCCGACCGACGAACCCCGCAAGAGCTATGTCGAACAGTGTCTGGAAGGTCGCGAAGGTCCGGTGATCGCCTCCACCGACTACATGAAGCTGTTCGCCGATCAGATTCGCCAGTGGGTTCCGTCGCGTGAATACCAAGTGCTGGGCACCGACGGCTTCGGCCGCAGCGACTCGCGCGCCAAGCTGCGTGACTTCTTCGAAGTCGACCGTCGCTGGGTCGCTGTCGCCGCCCTGCAGGCACTCGCCGCTCGCGGCGCCATCGAACGCACGGTCGTGGCCAACGCCATCACCGAGTTCGGTATCGACCCCGAGAAGCGCAATCCGCTGGATTGCTGATGCGTGCGCACAGGAGAACCTATTGTGAGTGAAACCATACGCGTACCCGACATCGGCAGCGGTGAGGGTGAAGTAATCGAATTGTTCGTCAAGGTCGGCGACCGTATCGAAGCCGACCAGAGCATCCTGACGCTCGAATCCGACAAGGCCAGCATGGAGATCCCTGCGCCCAAGGCGGGCGTGGTGAAAGCCTTGAAGGTCAAGCTTGGCGACCGCCTGAAAGAAGGCGACGAACTGCTGGAGCTTGAGAGCGAGGAAGGACAGGAAAGCGAGGCGCCGGCAGAAGCCGCGGCCGAGCCTGCCGCTGCTAGCAGTGGCGGCCCGGCTGACGAAGCCGAAGCACCCACACCTCCGAGCGATGACAACCCCTCGGCCACCGCCGAGGAAGGCGAACCGCAGGAGATCAAGGTCCCGGACATCGGATCGGACGGCAAAGCCAGCGTCATTGAAATCTCGGTCAAGGTCGGCGACACCATCGCCGCCGAGCAAGCGCTGATCACCCTTGAGTCCGACAAAGCCAGCATGGAGATACCCTCCCCGGCTGCCGGCGTGGTCGAGAGCATTTCGGTGAAGGTCGGCGACGAAGTTGGTACCGGTGACCTAATCCTGATCCTCAAGGGCGCCGCTTCGAGCAAGCCGGCAGCGACCAGTGCCCCGGACAGCCAGGCGCAAAGCCCGGCCAAGGAGCAACTGACCGAGCAGGCCGCAGAAGCACCAGCCGAAACTGCAGGCGAGTCCGTGGAGGAGGTTCGTATTCCGGACATCGGCTCCAGCGGCAGCGCCAAGGTCATCGAAGTCATGATCAAGGCCGGCGACAGCGTCGAGGCGGATCAATCACTGATCACGCTGGAGTCGGACAAAGCCAGCATGGAGATCCCAGCGCCCAAGGCGGGTGTGGTGGAGTCGCTGTCGATCAAGGTCGGTGACGATGCCAAGACCGGCGACCTGATCCTGACCTTGAAGGTGGCTGGCGCAGCTCCGGCGAAGAAGGCCGAGCCGAAGCCGCAGCAGGAAGCAGCGCCCCAGCAGCAGGCCGTTGCACCGAACAAGCAAGGTGTACCGGAGGCCAAGGCAGCCTCGACGCCAGCCCCGGCCGTGAGCGGGCCGAGCAAGGCCGGCACCAAGGTGCACGCTGGCCCAGCGGTGCGCATGACCGCACGGGAATTCGGCGTGGAATTGGCTGATGTCACCGGAACAGGACCGAAGGGAAGGATTCTCAAGGAAGACGTTCAGGCCTACGTCAAGAACATGCTGCACAAGACCAAGCAGGCCTCGGCCGAAGGCGCTACGGGCGGTGCGGGCATCCCGCCGATCCCGACCATTGATTTCAGCCGCTTTGGTGAAATTGAAGAAGTGCCCATGAGCCGCCTGATGCAGGTCGGTGCTGCCAACTTGCATCGCAGCTGGCTGAACGTGCCGCACGTGACCCAGTTCGCGTCGGCTGACATCACCGAATTGGAAACTTTCCGTGTCGCGCAGAAGGCGATCGCGGAAAAAGCCGGCGTCAAGCTGACCGTGCTGCCGTTGCTGCTCAAGGCGTGCGCGCATCTGCTTAAGGAGTTGCCGGAGTTCAACGCTTCTCTGTCGCCAAGCGGGAAGTCAGTGATCCGCAAGAAGTATGTGCATGTCGGCTTCGCGGTCGACACTCCGGACGGCTTGATGGTCCCTGTGATACGCAACGTTGACCAGAAGAGCTTGTTGCAGTTGGCAGCCGAAGCGGCAGAGTTGGCCGAGAAGGCGCGCACCAAGAAGCTATCGCCCGATGCCATGCAAGGTGCCTGCTTCACCATCTCAAGTCTCGGCCACATTGGCGGCACCGGCTTCACGCCGATCGTCAACGCGCCGGAAGTGGCGATCCTCGGTGTATCCAAGGCGGCGATGCAGCCGGTTTGGGATGGCAAGGCCTTCCAGCCTCGCCTGATGTTGCCGCTATCGCTGTCCTATGATCACCGCGTCATTAACGGCGCCGCGGCCGCACGTTTCACCAAGCGTCTGTCCGAGCTGCTGGCTGACATCCGCACCATGCTGTTGTGATCGGATAAGCAACAAAAAACCCGCCATCTGGCGGGTTTTTTTGTGTCACCTAACACCGTGAGGCGCCATCAGCCTTTCTGCAAATTGCGGAACAGGAATGACAGAGCCTTCGCCAGCTCCTCGGCACCCTTGGGATCGCGCAGGATGGTTAGCCAAGGATCGCCACCCGCCTTACCAGCAAAGGTGCACACGACACCCTGCGGCGGGCATTGGTACTGGATGTAGGGGTCCATGCCGAACACCGAGAAACCTCTATTACGCACGGCGACATTGCCGGACGCATCCCGACGCTCCTCACGAATGCGCAACTCACCCGGAGCACCAACGCTGATCTGGTATTCGAGGTTCTCTGGGTTGGCCTGCCCCACTTGATAGGCCGCCCGCAATCCATAGGTTTTGAGCAGTGCATTGCTATGAGCAAGCAGCGCTTTTCGTTCGTCCGTGGTCAGGTAAAGCGTCTTGAGCTCGGCCAGATATCGCGACGGTTCATCCGAGCCCAAGGTATTTGATTCGGCAGCTTTGAGCTGTCCGCTGGCGATCAGGAAGATCGAGATCAACAGTAACTTTGATAGCCGACTTGTCAGTCCCTGCTGCATGATGCACCCTTGCGGTAATTAATATTATTTAGCCATCGCCGCGCCGTCAAAAGCGTCTAAGCTGCGGCTAACGAAGCGACTACCGCAGCATACTGGAAGCAAACCGCTCGATGAAAATACATACCGATGCCGCCAGCCGTTTGGCGACCGAGGTTGTGACGCAGTTGCCAGTGCCTTCGAGGCTGGGCATGCTGCGCTTCGAGCGTTTGAATGAATCCAGCTGGGCGCTGCTGTTTCTAGACCCTGCCTGCGAACGTTATCTAGGCCAGCCCGCGCAGGATCTCTGTTCCCTGATCGACTCGCCTTACGCCAGCCTCATGGAACCGCAGGTTCGCCTTAAGCTTCATGACGTTGTGCAAGCCCAGCTCGCAACGCTCGGCCACTATTCCATCCGGTATTGCCTGCACACCTGCGGTGGGCCGTTGGATATGTTGGAAATCGGTGAACTCTGCCAGCAGTATGGTCGAGATCTGGTCCGCGGCTACCTGATTGTCGAACCCCATGCATCGGGAGCCTCCCCTGCGCTGGAAGCCGAAAATGCGAAGCTGCGGTCGACGCTGGAGTTTTATCAGCAGGCCCAGGATGAGCACCTCGAACACCTGATCCGCTCCCGTGCGCAGCAGAGTCTGATTGTGCGCCTGGCCCGGCACCGGTACAGCGCAGCCGACCCGCAGCTCGAGGCCGCCCAGCTGATCACCCAAGCCGCCAGCGAAGCCTACGGGATAGCCCGCGCGTCGATATGGCATTTGAAGGGTAATCATCTACAAGCCATCGCCGCCTACTGTCGCGATAGTGGCAGCCTCGAATACCCCTCATCGTTGGATATGTCGGGCTGCCCGCGTTATATGGAGGCGCTGCACAGAGGGCGAGTGATCGATGTGCAAAATATCGCCGAAGACGCCCGGACCGTGGAACTTGCGCAAGCGTTTTTCAACCCACGGGGTATCACGTCGATCCTTGACGCGACGATACGGGTCGGTGGCGAGGTGTTTGGCGTGCTCTGTCTAGAACACTCCGGTTGCGTCAGAACCTGGCATGCCGACGAGGTGGCGTTCGCTGGTGAACTGGCCGATCAGTATGCGCAGGTGCTGGCCAATCAGCAGCGCGTCAGTGCAACTTACACATTGCACCTCTTCCAGCGCGCGGTCGAACAGAGTGCCAGCGCGTTCATCCTGGTCGATCGTGATGGCATCGTCGAGTACGTGAATCCGAGCTTCACAGCCATCACCCAGTTTTCAGCCGATGAGGTTCGGGGCCGCCGCCTAGCCGAGCTTACCGCCTTGGAAAACCTCAGCGAATTGCTGTTCGACACTTCCTCGGTCTTGTCGCAGAGCAACAGCTGGCAGGGTGAATTTCGCAGCCGCCGAAAGAATCTTGAGCCCTATTGGGGGCAGCTGTCGATTTCCAAGGTGTTCGGTGAGAGCGGTGAACTCACGCATTACATCGGCATTTATGAAGACATCACGCAGAGCAAGTTGGCGCAGCAGCACATCGAGCGCCTGGCCTATACCGATAACCTGACCAGCCTCGGAAATCGGCCATTTTTCATCCGCAGCATCGAAGAGCGCTTCGCCACCAACAAAGAGCCGCAGCTGTGTCTGTTGCTGGTGGATATCGACAATTTCAAGCGCATCAATGACAGCCTCGGACACCAGACCGGCGACAAATTGCTGGCCAGCCTGGCTCGGCGTCTCCGCAACAGCCTCAACCGCGACAGTGTGCTTGCACGCTTCGCCAGCAACGAGTTCGCTCTCCTGCTCGACAACATGGACCTGGAAGAAGGCCGGCTCCTGGCACATCAAGTGCTGCGCATCCTCGACAAGCCCCTATTCGTCGACAAACAGCTGATCAGCGTCAGCGCCTCCTTGGGGCTGGCCTGTTCGCCGCTGCATGGCCGCGATCCCGAGACGCTGATGAAACACGCTGGCCAAGCCCTGCATAAAGCCAAGGCCAACGGCAAGAATCAGGTCCAGGTGTTTACCGAAGCCTTGCACGCCGAGGCCAACTACAAGCTATTCGTCGAAAACAATCTGCGCCGTGCGCTGGTGCAGAATGAGCTAGAAGTCTTCTATCAACCCAAGCTCTGCCTGCGCAGTGGTCGGCTGCAGGGACTGGAAGCGCTGCTGCGCTGGAACCACCCGGAAAAAGGCATGATCCGCCCTGATCAATTCATCGGCGTTGCCGAAGAAACCGGGTTGATCATCCCGATAGGCAAGTGGGTAGCACGTGAGGCCTGTCGAATGGGCCTGCAGCTCGCAGCGCTGGGCATCGGCAATCCACAGGTTGCGATCAACCTGTCGCCCAAACAATTTTCGGATCCTGACCTGGTCGGCTCAATCGCCGCCATTCTTTCCGAAGAGCAGCTACCAGCCGACCGTCTTGAGCTGGAGCTGACTGAGAGCCTACTGCTCGAAGCGACCGAAGAGACCCGCCAGCAACTGATAGGGCTTAAGGCACTCGGGGTCACGCTGGCAATGGATGATTTCGGTACCGGCTATTCGTCGTTGAGCTATCTGAAGAAATTCCCCATCGATGTGATCAAGATCGACCGCAGCTTTATCAAGGACATCCCGGACAACCAGGACGATATCGAGATCACCTCAGCCGTTATCGCCATGGCCCGCAACCTCAATCTCAAGGTGGTTGCGGAAGGTATCGAGACAGTAGAACAACTGACCTTCCTGCGCCATCAGCGCTGCGATATCGGGCAGGGTTACCTGTTCGACAAGCCCATCCCCGGCGACCAGCTACTGACCTCGCTACGCCGATACCCGCACTGGCTCTAACGGTCTGCGCCTACCGTCCGGGCACATGCGCGTTGGATTTGTCAGCTTGGTAGCCTAGGCTAGCTGAAAACACGCCCCAGGCTCGAGGACCACAATGACCCTGCGCTCGCAAATTCTCGTTCATAAACAAGCGCTACCCGATGCAGGACAAGCCCTGCCCGGACGCGCCACCCCAGTTCCGGTACCCGCGGCTCACTTCGTCAGCGGTAACCCGCTGCTGCCCCCGTTCCCGGAGCACCTGCAGCAGGCGATGTTTGCAATGGGTTGTTTCTGGGGGGCCGAACGCCGCTTTTGGGAGCAGCCAGGGGTTTGGACTACCGCGGTGGTCTATGCCGGAGGGCACACGCCAAACCCCACCTACGAAGAAGTCTGTTCCGGTCTTACAGGGCACACCGAAGCCGTGCTGGTGGTGTTTGACCCGCAAAAAATTTCTTACAACGACTTGCTCAGGCTGTTCTGGGAGGCGCACAACCCGACCCAAGGCATGCGCCAAGGCAACGACATCGGCACCCAGTATCGCTCGGCAATCTACTGCTTTAGCGCCACGCAACTCGAAATGGCGCGCGATAGCGAAGCGTGCTTCCAGACAGAGCTGAACAAGCACGGGCTTGGAGGCATCACCACGGAAATCGCCGACCTACCGGCTTTCTACTACGCAGAGGCCTATCACCAGCAATATTTGGCGAAGAACCCTGGCGGATACTGTGGCCTTGGAGGCACAGGCGTCTGCATGCCAGCCTGAAAACTGCACTGCGTCGATGCTGGGGCTAATCAGACGCAGGGGAGGCAAGCGCAGCCTACCAATGTCCTTTGCGGTGGCGTTGCGCCCGGACAGCTTCCCCAGCTTGTCCGCGCTCCCGCGAACTTCATCTGGATCGAGCCGCCAAGCGGCCGCGGCACACAGATATCCATCTACCGACCCGTGACGCCTGGCTTCTCTGCCCTTTAAAAAAGAAAACCCCGCCGAAGCGGGGCCTTTGCAGACTGAAACTGACATCCGTGACTTACGCCTTCCTGGCGTCGTTCCGCTACGCGTCCGTTTTGTGTCTAAAGCGCTTCCCTACGCGGCGTCCATGGCGGCAAAGACTACCGATCGGCCTGGAAAACCTGTAGTAGCAGTTCGCACCACGGCTTGTAAGCATTCACTTACGCACGGACCCTGCTCTGGTCCCGTGTGTAAGCAATTGACTACACGCGATGCAGATCTATGACTGAAACGGTGGCGCGTTGTTCCCAGAAGATGGCTAATTAATTTCATTATGCCTTCACGAATGTATCTCTCTTAGAACTGCGCAGCATCGAGCAGATACAACGATTCGCTGCCGGCTCGGACCGAGGCGCTCAACGAGTGAATGCGAGGCAACAGACGTGCGAAATAAAACCGCGCTGTGCCGAGCTTGCTGGCGTAGAAATCGTCTTGCTTTTCCTTGCCCAGCGCGGCTTCTGCCATTCTCGCCCACATATAGGCGTAGGCCGTGTAACCGAACACATGTAGGTATTCGACCGAGGCCGCGCCGATCTCGTTAGGGTTGCGCTTTGCGCTATCGATGACGAAGGCTGTGAGTCCATCGAGACTCTCCAATGCCGCCTTCAGTGGAACAGTGAACTCGCCAAGCTCACTGCCTGCAGCCGCACAGTAGCTTCGGATTTCCTCCGCAAACGCGTTGTACAGCTCGCCGCCACTCCCCACCACCTTGCGTCCGAGCAGGTCCAGCGCCTGGATGCCGTTGGTACCTTCGTAGATCTGGGTGATCCGACAGTCGCGGACCAGTTGCTCCTGCCCCCACTCCCGGATGAAGCCATGGCCACCGAAGATCTGCTGACCATGGACGGTGGTTTCCAGCCCCATGTCGGTAAGGAAGGCTTTGGCCACGGGCGTCAGCAGAGCCACCTGCGCCTCGGCACGCTGACGTGCTTCGGCATCATCACCGAACTTGGCGATGTCCAGCTGCAGGGCGACATAGCTGGAGAAGGCGCGCCCGCCTTCGTTCAGCGCTTTCATGGTCAACAGCATGCGGCGCACGTCCGGGTGCACGATGATCGGATCAGCGGCCTTGTCTTGCGATACCGGCCCCGTCGGAGCGCGGCTCTGAATGCGCTCACGGGCGTACTCGATGGCACTCTGGTAAGAACGCTCGCCGGTGGAGAGCCCCTGGATGCCAACGCCCAGACGCTCGTAGTTCATCATGGTGAACATGGCGGCCAGTCCCTTGTTGGGCTCGCCGACCATCCAGCCCGTGGCGCCGTCGAAGTTCATGACGCAGGTCGCAGAGGCCTGGATACCCATCTTGTGCTCGATGGAGCCGCAGCTCAGGCTGTTGCGCTCACTCAGGCTGCCGTCTTCATTGACCATCACCTTGGGCACCAGGAACAGCGAGATACCGCGCGAGCCGGCCGGTGCGTCGGGGAGCTTGGCCAATACCAGATGGATGATGTTGTCGGTGAGATCGTGCTCGCCGCCGGTGATGAATATCTTGGTGCCGCTGACCTTGTAGGAGCCGTCCGCCTGAGGCTCCGCCTTGGTTCGGATGATGCCCAAATCGGTCCCGGCGTGGGGCTCGGTCAGGCACATGGAGCCGGACCAGACACCGGCATACATGTTTGGCAGGTACTTCTGCTTCAGCTCTTCGCTGGCATGAGCGTAAATGGACAGGCAGGCTCCGGAAGTCAGCATTGGGTACAAACCGAACGCCAAACTGGCAGAGTTCATCATTTCCTCGACCTGCGCCGAGATCGCTTTCGGCATGCCCATGCCGCCATAGGCTGGGTCGCCGCCTACACCGACCCAGCCGCCTTCTGCGTAGAGGCGATAGGCCTCTGGGTATCCAGCCGGAGTGGTTACCGCGCCGTCGACCCAGCGACAGCCTTCCTCGTCACCGCTGCGATTGAGCGGTGCGATGGAATTCGCAGTGATCTTGCCGGCCTCCTCGAGAATGGCTTCGGCGGTTTCCGCATCGACGACTTCCGCCAACGCTGGCATCGTCTGCCAGAGCTTCGGGGCGTCGAAGACTTCATTTAGGACGAAACGCATATCGCGCAGGGGTGCTTTGTAGTCAGCCATGAAAAAAGACCTCGCAGAAAACATCTCACCCGGCCGATTGGCCGCAGCAGTTTCGCGAGTCTAACTGAAGACCAATAGGCGCCCGAAGCGTCTTTAAATGACTTATCGGTTCTCACTTCGACGCTACAGGCAGCCACGCTTGCTCGCCGGAATCCACAAGCCGCGCCTGAGATTGCCCAAAAAAAAGCCCGCACGAGGCGGGCTGTAAATTACCGGTGGGTCAGAAAGCGAATTGGTCAGCGGCCAGCTTCATCAGGCTTGCACTTCCGGCCTCGATGGCCGCTTTGTGAGCTGCGGTGCGCGGAAGCAGGCGGGCAAAGTAAAATTCGGCGGTGGTCAGCTTCGACTGGTAGAAAGCCGTGTCGCTGCCCGCCTCGTCCAGCTTGCTCTGAGCCACCACAGCCATGCGCAGCCAGAAATAGCCCAGGATCAGGTAACCGCAGTACATCAGGTAGTCCACCGAGGCTGCGCCGACTTCGTCGGGATTCTTCATCGCTGCCATGCCGATTCGTGTGGTGATCTCGCCCAACTCGCGATTGAGGCCAGCCAGTTGTGTCACGTATTGCTGCAGCTGAGGATGCTGCCCGTTGGCCTCGCAGAACTTGTGCACCTGCTTGGTGAAACCGAGCATCAGCTTGCCCTGGCTCCCCAGCACCTTGCGCCCCAGCAGATCGAGCGCCTGGATGCCGTTGGTGCCCTCATAGATCGGGGCGATACGGCAATCACGCACGAGCTGCTCCATACCCCACTCTCGGATATAGCCGTGGCCGCCAAACACCTGCATGCCGAGGTTAGTGACCTCAAGCCCGGTGTCGGTCATGAAGGCCTTGCAGATCGGCGTGAGGAAGGCGAGCAGGTCCTCGGCGTCCTTGCGCTTGTCGGCGTCGGGGCTGTGTATCTGATCGAGCAATTGTGCGGTGAAGTACGCCAGGGCACGGTTACCCTCGTTGAAAGCCTTCATCGTCAATAGCATGCGCCGCACATCAGGGTGCACGATGATCGGGTCGGCCGGTTTCTCAGGAAACTTCGCGCCGGTCAGCGCGCGCATTTGCAAACGCTCGTTGGCATACTGGATCGCTCCCTGAAAGCTCGCCTCGCCACTGCATAGCCCCTGCATGCCAGTACCCAGCCGTGCATGGTTCATCATTGTGAACATGCAGTTGAGACCTTTGTTGGGCTCACCGATTAGGAAACCCGTGGCACCGTCGAAGTTGATGACGCAGGTCGCCGAGGCCTTGATCCCCATCTTGTGCTCGATGGAGCCGCAGGCAACAGCATTGCGCTCGCCCGCTTCGCCGGCGGCATCAGGCAGGAACTTGGGCACGATGAACAGCGAAATCCCCTTGGTGCCAGCCGGGGCATCGGGGAGTTTGGCCAGAACCAGATGCACGATGTTCTCGCTCATGTCGTGCTCGCCGGCCGAGATGAAGATCTTCGTGCCGCTAATCGCGTAGCTGCCGTCAGCCTGCGGTACCGCGCGAGTCTTGATGATGCCCAGATCCGTGCCGCAGTGGGATTCGGTGAGGCACATGGTGCCGGTCCAGCGGCCCTCGGTCATCCGGGTCAGGTAGGCCTGTTTCTGCTCATCGGTGCCGTGAGCCCCGATTGCGGCCATGGCGCCATGGGTCAGTCCGGGATACATACCAAAGGAGGTGTTCGCCGAGCCGACCATCTCGCCAACGACCAGCCCCAGCGAGTGCGGCAGGCCCTGTCCGCCATAGGCAGGATCCGAGGCCAGGCCCATCCAGCCACCTTCGGCGTACTGCGCGAAGGCCTCCTTGAAGCCTTTCGGGGTGACGACCACGCCGTCATCGAAATGGCACCCTTCCTCGTCACCGCTGCGGTTGAGCGGCGCCAGAACCTGTTCGCAGAACTTGGCGCCCTCCTCGAGAATCGCGCTGACCGTGTCTGGCGTGGCGTCTTCGGCACCATTAGCCGCATAGCTGCCATGAAAGTCGAACACTTCGTCGATCAGGAAGCGCATATCGCGCAGGGGAGCTTTGTAAGCGGGCATATCGATCTCCAGGACGGCACTGTGCATTGTTATGCTCACCACGCTACTGGCAGATCGACCCGCTCGCCATCACATTGCAGGCGCTGAATGCGCCACCATAACCACCGGCTGCCCGACCGGTTCGCACGGCCAACGCCGGCAGGTTTTCAGCCGCGCGCTAAGCGTCGGTGGTCACCTCTTTCAACGTACGCATTGCACCGCGGCGGTTCTCCCCATGCGCGCGGATGCAGTTACGCCCCGCTCCCTTGGCGCTATAGAGCGCCTGATCGGCCTTCTTAATGACCTCCTCGGGGCTGCGCTGCGTTATCAGTCGCTCGGCGACGCCGATACTGATGGTCACCGAGACCGCGGCTGCCGAAGCAACACCGCGGCGCTGCCGCCCCTGCTCCGCATCCTTTGGCCGGCTGGACTTGTCACGCAACTGCAACGGATAACTCTCGACAGCCTGTCGTACGGCTTCCAGATGCGGCAGGCAATGCGTCAGATCACGCCCCGGAAATACCAACGCAAATTCTTCACCACCGTAACGATAGGCACGCCCACCGCCACCAACTTTGCGTAGCCGGCTTGCGACGAGGCGCAGTACCTCGTCACCCACGTCGTGCCCATGGGTATCGTTGAAAGCCTTGAACCGATCCACGTCGGCCATCGCAATCACGTATTGACGGCCCAGACGCTGCAACCGCTCGTTAAGAGCACGACGGCCAGGCAGGCCGGTCAGCTCGTCACGAAAAGCCATCTGATAGGCCTCTTGTGCAATCGAAACCACCAGCACCAGCATCATCAAGCTGCTCAAGACGTTGAGTGCGCCCGGACGACTGAATACCTGCGGCAGCATCAAGAACAGCCCTACCAGCGCAACCAACTGCGCCGCATGCACTGGTCGAGGCCGCCGTAGGTATTGCGCCAGCACCCCGAGTATCGCGATTAGAAACACTGGATAGGCCAGCTGGATCAATTGCAGCCAGTCGGCCTGCAATGACGGCCAGCGAATCTCAGTCAGCCAGTCGAGTACACGCACGGGGAAGCGTCGCGCCAGAGCCAGCGACAAGACCGACACAACAAACACAACAGCAAGCCGTGCCAGACCGTCCTGCAACAGATGTGCACGCTCTTGCCAAAGGGCATAGAGCCCATAGAGCGCCGGCAAAAGCAGGCTACACAGGTGGAAGGTCAGCGCGGCCTCTGGCAGTAGCGAGCCCGTGAGCCGGTAGTGATCGACCTGGGTATCGAGTAGGAAATAGACGATATAAACCGTCAGCAGCAAAAAGGTCTCACGGACCCGGCCATAGGCGATGCAGAAAGCCCCCCCGAGCAACAGCAGCACGGTAGGCAGCACATTGAACAGCGAAGTGAAGAACTCGTTCAGGGTAGGTTGACGCGCAGCCACAAGCCCTCCGGTCAATAACGCCAGGGGAGCATAGAAATGACTGAAGCGAGCAGGACTCAGACGGGGCACGGCGGCTCCGGTAACGGCCGTGAGGAAAGTAGGCATTCTGCCTGCACTTGGTGACAGGTTCACCTATAGGGGTGCAAAACAATGACTGGCATGGCGGAAAACAGGCAAAAAAAACCGCTGCCGTAGCAGCGGTTTCTTTTTTCTTCCAGAGGCCTTAGTAGGCCAGCTCGAAGTGCGCCTCATCCATGTCCATCAGGTTGTCAGCACCGGACAGCATGGCTTCAACGTGGGTACGCGTACGCGGCAGGATGCGCTGGAAGTAGAAGCGTGCGGTCTGCACCTTGGCGGTGTAGAAGCCGTCCGCATCTTCGCCCGCAGCGATCTTCTCCGACGCCAGGCGTGCCATGTCCGCCCAGAAGTAGGCCAGGCAGGCGTAACCGCAGTACATCAGGTAATCCACCGAAGCGGCGCCGACTTCTTCGCGGTTCTTCATCGCAGCCATACCGACCTTCATGGTCAGATCGCCCCACTCCTTGTTCAGCTTGGCCAACGGCTCGACGAACTGCTTGACCGGCTCGTTGCCTTCGTTGGCCTGGCAGAACTTGTGCACCACCTTGGTGAAGCCTTTCAGCGCCTCGCCCTGAGTCATCAGGACTTTACGGCCCAGCAGGTCAAGAGCCTGGATGCCGGTGGTGCCTTCGTACAGGCAGGAAATACGGCTGTCGCGAACGTTTTGCTCCATGCCCCACTCAGCGATGAAACCGTGGCCGCCGTAGATCTGCACGCCGTGGTTGGCCGCCTCGAAACCGACTTCGGTCATGAACGCCTTGGCGATCGGGGTCAGGAACGCCAGCATCGCGTCGGCGGCTTTGCGCTCGGCTTCATCCTTGCTGCGCTGGACGATGTCGACCTGCTTGGCTGCGAAATACATCATCGCCCGATTGCCTTCGGCAAAGGCCTTCATGGTCAGCAGCATGCGGCGCACGTCAGGATGCACGATGATCGGGTCAGCAGCTTTTTCGGGAGCCTTGGGACCGGTCAGCGAACGCATCTGCAGACGCTCACGCGCATACTTGATACCGCCCTGGAAGCCGATTTCCGCGTGTGCCAGACCCTGCAGCGCAGTACCCAGACGCGCCGTGTTCATGAAGGTGAACATGCAGTTCAGGCCCTTGTTCGGCGGGCCGATCAGGAAGCCAGTGGCGCCATCGAAGTTCATCACGCAGGTGGCGTTGCCGTGGATACCCATCTTGTGTTCCAGGGAGCCGCAAGACACACCATTGCGCTCGCCCACGCCGCCTTCAGCGTTCGGCAGGAATTTCGGCACGATGAACAGGGAGATGCCCTTGGTGCCAGCCGGCGCATCGGGCAGACGAGCCAGAACGATATGGACGATGTTATCGGCCATGTCGTGCTCACCCGCGGAGATGAAGATCTTGGTGCCGGATACCTTGTAGCTGCCATCGGCCTGAGGCTCGGCCTTGGTGCGCAGCATGCCCAGGTCGGTGCCGCAATGCGGCTCGGTCAGGCACATGGTGCCGGTCCACTCACCGGAAACAAGCTTGGTCAGGTAGGCCTGCTGCTGCTCAGGCGTGCCGTGCTCATGCAGGGTGTTCATTGCGCCGTGAGAGAGGCCGGGATACATGCCCCAGGACCAGTTGGCTTCACCGATCATTTCGCTGATTGCCAGGCCCAGCGATTCTGGCAGGCCTTGGCCGCCATGCTCAACGTCATGGGCTAGGCTCGGCCAGCCACCTTCTACAAACTGCTGGTATGCCTCTTTAAAGCCGGTCGGCGTCTTCACGCCGCTTTCGCTCCAGGTGCAACCCTCGATGTCGCCCACACGGTTCAGAGGCGCGATGACCTGCTCACAGAACTTCGCGCCTTCATCGAGGATGGCATTGACCATGTCCGGGGTGGCGTCTTCACAACCCGGAAGGCTCTGATAGTGCGCTTCGTAGCCGAGCAATTCGTCACGTACAAAGCGGATATCGCGCAAGGGGGCCTTGTAGTCAGGCATATCGTAAACCTCAGCAGTGGGTTCTTGATTCAGGTGACTGACGGGTCAGCCACGCTTGATTTTGAATGGACCATCCGGCATAGCCCCGGCAGGTCAAACAGGCGTTTGAAACATACGTTTAGGCCTGTTCGATGTCAAGCAGCGACCATGACGCCATTCGTCGGCATCTGAACAATCATGGGCAGGGATCAGGGTGCCCGGAATTGGGCGAGGCGGCCGGCCAGAAAGGCCGGCGCAGGTCAGGCTTTGGTGTTGACCAATGTACCGAGCACTTCGTCGGCGGTCTGCAGGAGGCGCACGCCAGCGTTGGCCTGATGCTCACCCACTTTCATCTGAACCAGTTGCTCGGTCAGCTCGACCGTGTCGGCCATTGCCTGAGAGGTTTCAGCAGCAGGCAGAGTGCGATCAGCCACGACAGCGCTGGCTTGGTCAACCCGCTGCTGGCCGGCTTGGTAGGCTCCAAGGCCGGCAGATAGAAGACTGTTGATTTGCATGATTCAAACCCCACTGAAGTCGCTTAGCTATCATTGATATCAGAGCCGTTCCGCTGACGCCAGCGCCACGTCGCTATCAGCTGCATTCAAGCACATGATCGAATGATGGCTGCGCGCCGTCTTCAAGTCCCGAGCGGCAAAATCTTGAGCGGCGCCAGGTCGAGATAGTGTGCTACCGCTGCCGGGCTTGCGGTCGGCAAGCGCGGCACCCGACCAAGGCATGGGGCGTCAAGCCGCTCATTCAACGTCGTGAGATTTTCCTGCAATCGTGAGGTGGCAGGATCAACGATGTTGGCGACCCAGCCGGCCAACCTCAATCCGTCGCGCTCGATGGCCTCGGCGCTGAGCAGCGCATGGTTGATACAGCCAAGGCGCACGCCGACTACCAGAATCACCGGCAGCCCGAGCTCTATGGCGAGATCGGAAAGCGTTTCGTCTCCAGCCAGCGGCACGCGCCAGCCACCCGCACCCTCCACCAGGGAGAACTGAGCCTGCAGTGCCAGCACTTGCCGAACCGGCTCGGCCAGCGACGTTACAGTCAGCTCGACACCCGCCTCACGGGCGGCCAGGTGTGGGGCGATTGCCGGCTCGAAGGCCAACGGGTTGACCTGCTCGTAGCGTAGCGGCAGCGTGCACTCGCCGAGCAGCGCCAGTGCATCGCTGTTGCGCAGGCCTTCGGCGGTAATTTCGCAACCAGATGCGACCGGCTTCGCTGCTGCCGTGCTGAGCCCGGCCAGCCGCGCGGCGTGCAGAAGTCCGGCAGCGATAGTGGTCTTGCCGACTTCGGTGTCTGTACCGGTGACGAAATAAGCCGCGGTCATGTCAACTCCTTGTACAGCACGCCATACACCACCTGATAGGTCGCCGGGAGCCCGCTCGGCGTGCGGAACTGCTCGTAGGCATCGATCAGCGCTCGAATCCGAGCACGGCCGGTAAGCCCGCCCGGGCGGCCGGGGTTCAGGTTATGCGCGCCGAGCGCCTTGAGTTCGCTGGTCAGCTGACGCAGCTCGGCGAAATGCAGCACCTCGGGCTCGACCTCTAACCGCTCCAGCTGCAAACCACCGGCGGCGCAGTACTGCTGATAGGCGCTGAACGGACGAAAGCGATTCACATGGGCAAAACCGTCCACCGCCTGCCAGCTGTCGCGCAGCTCCTGCAGAGTCCCGCTGCAGAGGCTGCTGAAGGCGAACACACCACCAGGACGGAGCACCCGATTCGCCTCGCTCAGCACCGCGGGGAAATCCTCACACCACTGCAGCGCCAGACTGGAAAAAATCAGATCCACCGACGCATCACGCAGCGGCAAGCACTCAGCATCGCCAGCGATGAAACTGCCCGCGCCGCCCTGGGGCCGGGCATGACGTAGCATGCCTTCGGCGATATCCAGCGCGACGCCTTCACCAGCCGGAAAGCGGTTCGCCAGGACTCGGGAGAAATAGCCGGTGCCGCAACCCAGATCCATCCAGCGCACCGACGTCACCCCGAGCGGCAGACGCTCGATCAGCGCGTTGCCGACGGTGCGCTGCAGCTCGGCTACAGCGTCGTAACTGGATGCCGCACGGGAAAACGACGCAGCAACCTGACGCTTGTCAGGCAGGCCGCTTTTCGTATCCGGTGCTAGTGCCGCGACCGCGTCCGTCATTCCGCCTTGCTCTTGATGAAAGCCGCGATGGTGGCGGCCACGTCGTCCGGCCGCTCCAAAGGAAGCGCGTGGCTTGTCGAAGCGATCAGCTCGGTTTCGACCCCCGGCATCCAGCGCCGAAGCGCATCACAGGCAGTCGAAGGCACCAGCGCGTCGCCACCAGCAAACAGGTGCAATTGCGGCCCGAAATAGCCATGCAGCGCGCCACGCCCGTCCAGCTCAGCGAGTAATCGCAAGCCGGCTTCAAGCACGGCCGACGTCGAATCAGATTGGCTGACTTCCAGCTGGCGGGCCAGCGTTCGCGGATCGTAGCCACCGCGGCTACAGAGCAGACGGAAACGCTTGAGCGTTTCCTCGGGATCAAGCCTGAACGCCTCTTGAAAGGCATCGAAGATCTCCGCTGCCATCGCTTCGGGCCACTGAGGGCGGGCACGGAAGCAGGGGTTGCTGGCGATGGTGACCAGTCCACGGCAGGAATCCAGGCGCCGCGCGGCGAGCTGGGCCGCCAGCATACCGCCCAGCGACCAACCGGCCAGCCAGCTGTCATCGGGTAAACGGCGATCGAGTTCATCCAGCCAGGCTTCGGGATCGGCAAGCTCGGGCAAGGGCTCGATGACCACGTCAAGATCCGGATCGAGTTCTTTCAAAGCCTCACACAAAGGCTGCAAAGCAGCCGGGCCATACGCCCAACCGGGTAGCAAAATCAGCTGATCACGCATCCGCTTCAGGCTCCTCGGCCATTCGATTCCAGCATTCGGCCAGGATATCCAGCAGTCGTTCCACCTGCGCTTCGCTATGCGACGCGCTGAAGGTCACTCGCAGCCGCGCGCTGCCGGTTGGCACTGTCGGCGGGCGGATGGCACCGACCAGAATTCCACGCTCACGCAGCGCCGCAGAGAGTCTCAGGGCGCGCTCGCTGCTACCGACCAGAATCGGCTGGATCGGCGTCGGGCTATCCATCAAGGTCAGACCGATCTCGCTCGCACCCTGACGGAAACGTGCGATCAGACTGTTCAGGTGATCTCGGCGCCAGCTCTCACTGCGGAGTAGCTCCAGGCTTTTGAGGGTGGCGCAGGCGACAGCCGGTGGCTGGCTGGTCGTATAGATGTAAGGCCGAGCGAACTGGATCAGCGTCTCGATCAGTTCCTCGCTGCCAGCCACAAAGGCCCCAGCGGTGCCGAAGGCTTTGCCGAGCGTGCCGACCAGGACCGGCACGTCATCTATCCCCAAGCCGAAATGCTCGACGATGCCGCCGCCGGTTTTGCCCAACGGGCCGAAGCCGTGTGCGTCATCGACCATGACCCAGGCATTTTTGACTTTCGCAGTGGCGCAGAGCGCTGGCAGGTTGGCCAGATCGCCATCCATGCTGAATACGCCATCGGTAACCACCAGCGTATCGCCGGCGGCCTTGTCCAGGCGCTTGGCCAGGCTGTCGACGTCGTTGTGCAGGTAACGCGAGAAACGCGCGCCACTGAGCAGGCCGGCATCGAGCAGCGAAGCGTGATTGATACGGTCTTCCAGCACTGTATCGCCCTGCCCCACCAGCGCTGTAACGGCTGCGAGGTTGGCCATGTAACCGGTGGAGAACAACAACGCTCGCGGCCGGCCGGTGAACTCAGCCAGGGCCTCCTCAAGCTGGTGATGCGGTGTACTGTGCCCCATGACCAGATGCGATGCACCGCCGCCGACACCCCAGCGCGCAGCACCCTGCTGCATGGCGCGGACGACGTCGGGGTGGCTAGCCAGCCCCAGATAGTCGTTGGAGCAGAACGCCAACAACTGTTCGCCATCAACCGTCACCTCCGGCTGCTGCGGTGTTTCCAGCAATGGGCGACGGCGATAGAGGTGGGCGGCACGGCGTTCAGCGAGACGAGCCGCAAGATCAAAAGGCATAGTTCAATACCCTAAGGAGCGAGCTTGCTCGCGAATGGGAGAACGCGAAAGCTTCGCGAGCAAGGACTAGGCGTCCCCTCGCTCCTACTGAGGTTGCTTAGGCAGTGGCGTCGTAAAACAGTTTGCTGTCACGCTGCTCGACCAGTGCCTGCTCGATGGCGGCCTGGTGCACTTCGTCGTCGTGCTCTTCGCGGGCTTCCGGCTGGATCCCCAGACGCTTGAACAGCAGCATGTCCTTGTCGGCCTGAGGATTGCCGGTGGTCAGCAATTTTTCGCCGTAGAAGATCGAGTTGGCGCCAGCGAGGAAGGCCAGCGCCTGCATCTGCTCGTTCATCTGCTCGCGACCGGCCGACAGGCGCACGTGGGATTTCGGCATCATGATCCGCGCCACGGCGAGCATACGAATGAAGTCAAAAGGATCGACGTCCTGCTCTTCGGCCAGCGGTGTGCCCTTGACCTTGACCAGCATGTTGATCGGCACCGATTCCGGATGCTCGGGCAGGTTGGCCAGTTGAATCAGCAGGCCGGCGCGATCATTCAGCGACTCACCCATGCCAAGAATGCCACCGGAGCAGATCTTCATGCCCGACTCGCGGACATAGCTCAGCGTCTCCAACCGGTCGGCGTAGGTGCGAGTGGTGATGATGCTGCCGTAGAACTCCGGCGAGGTATCCAGGTTGTGGTTGTAGTAGTCCAGCCCCGCGGCTGCCAAGGCTTTGGTCTGCTCCTGATCGAGCTTGCCGAGGGTCATGCAGGTTTCCAGCCCCAGGGCTTTCACGCCTTCGACCATTTTCAGCACGTAAGGCATGTCTTTGGCGGACGGGTGCTTCCAGGCCGCGCCCATGCAGAAGCGCGTCGAACCAATGGCCTTGGCGTCGGCCGCAGCCTCCAGCACCTTCTGCACTTCCATCAACTTTTCTTTATCGAGGCCGGTGTTGTAGTGGCCTGACTGGGGGCAGTACTTGCAGTCTTCCGGGCAGGCACCCGTTTTGATCGACAGCAACGTCGAAACCTGGACGCGGTTGGCATCGAAGTGCTGGCGGTGCACGCCTTGAGCCTGGAAGATCAGGTCATTGAAGGGTTGTTCGAAGAGCGCCTTGACTTCGGCGAGGCTCCAGTCGTGACGGGTAACGGAAGCGGCGGTGGCGCTCATGGGCAATCCTTGTAATTAATAGCGGCTCGGCGGCCAGGCACGGATGCGAAATGGTTAGCCAAGGCCGAGGCGCTGTCAACCAGGAAAGGAATCATGGTTTACAACTGGCTAAATATTGAACACTACTGTTCGCTTTGTGATGAGCGCTGCGAAACACGGCAATCGGTCTGCGGCGCCTGCGAAGCAGAACTGCCCTGGCTGCACGAGCACTGTTCTGTATGCGCCTTGCCGTTGCCGGCGTCCGGCCTGATCTGCGGTGAATGTCTCAAGCGGCCGCCCGCGTTCGATCAGGTTACCGTGCCGTGGCGCTTCGCCTTTCCGGTAGACACCCTGATCAGCCGCTTCAAACACCAATCTCAATGGCCGATCGGCAGGCTGCTGGCGGAGCAGCTGTCGCGCCATTTGCAGCACGCGTTCGATGAAGGTTTACCACGCCCCGACGCGCTGTTGCCGGTGCTCCTGGCCCGCAAGCGGTTGCGTCAGCGCGGTTTCAATCAGGCGCAGATGCTCGCTGACTGGCTGAGCACAGCACTGTCGATCCCCGTCGATACGAAGCTCTTAACGCGGGTACAGGACACCCAGTCGCAGCAGAAGCTTGATGCGGCCAGTCGGCGACGAAATCTGCGCCAGGCGTTTGCGCTTATTGATGATCGGAGCCTGACCGGACGTCACCTGGCAATCATCGACGACGTGCTGACAACGGGCGCAACCGCGGAGGCGTTGGCCCGTCTGCTTAAGCGAGCCGGCGCGGCACGCGTTGACGTCTATTGCCTGGCGCGCACACCGAAACCCGGCGAGTCGCCAGGCGCGGTTGTGTAAACACGCCAGTGCAATACACTGGGTACCCGTCCACGGAGCCGACCATGAGCCACCCCTTCGACACGCTTACGCCTGACCTTGTGCTCGATGCGGTGGAAAGCACCGGCTTCATCAGCGACGCTCGCGTGCTGGCATTGAACAGCTACGAAAACCGCGTTTACCAGGTGGGCATCGAGGACGAAACGCCGATCGTTGCGAAGTTCTACCGCCCTGGCCGCTGGAGCAACGAATCCATTCTCGAAGAGCATCAGTTCTCCAAGGAGCTGGCCGATCGCGAAATCCCGGTCGTGGCGCCATTCGAGCGCGACGGCAAAACCCTGTTCGAACACGCCGGTTTTCGCTTCGCGCTCTTTCCTCGCCGCGGCGGTCGCGCGCCGGAGCCGGGCAATTTGGATCAGCTCTACCGACTCGGCCAGCTGCTAGGCCGCATGCATGCGGTCAGCGCCAGCCGGCCCTTCGAGCATCGGGAAACACTCAATGCCCAGCATTTCGGCCATGAATCGCTGGCGACGCTGCTCGAAGGTAATTTCGTGCCCAAGAGCCTGCTGCCTGCTTACGAGTCGGTGGCGCGCGACCTGCTGAAGCGTGTCGATGATGTCTTCGCCCGCACAGATTTCCAGCCGATCCGCCTGCATTGCGACTGCCATCCCGGCAACATCCTCGCCCGTGACGATGCGTTCCACTTGGTCGATCTGGACGATTGCCGGATGGGCCCCTCGGTGCAGGACATCTGGATGATGCTGGCTGGCGAACGTCACGAGCGCCTCGGGCAGCTGTCCGAACTGGTCGATGGCTACAACGAATTCCACGACTTCGCCCCGCGAGAACTCCCGCTGATCGAAGCGCTTCGCGCTCTACGCCTGATGCACTACAGCGCCTGGCTTGCCCGCCGCTGGGATGACCCGGCCTTCCCCATGAGCTTCCCCTGGTTCGGCACCGAACGGTACTGGGGCGATCAGGTGCTGATCTTGCGTGAGCAGATGTCCGCGCTGCAGGAAGAGCCGCTGAAGCTTTTTTAGCTGGAAGTTCGGAAGGGAACGGGGGGCCATCGGAGCCCCGACGGTCTAGCGCTGGCCTGCTCGGTGGGCTGAAGCCCACCCTACGACTCATGCAAAGCGTTGCCGGCCATACCTACTCGCTGCCTACATGTTCCCCGGAGCACGCTCGCCCTACCCTACGACAGCAAGACTGACTAACCCTAGGGTGGGCTTTAGCCCACCAGTCGCACACGCATCTACGTCTCGATCAGGCCTCCTCGATCAACCAGTCCAGTCGCCATCCGCCTTCGCTTTGACCCAGCAGCTTGGCCAGCCAAGGCAGCAGCTCACGCAGTTCCTCTTCCAGCCCCCACGGCGGGTTGCTGATAGCCAGGCCCGAGCCGTTGAGTCGCAGGGCGTCATCCGTCGGATGGACGAACAGCTCGGCCCGCAGCAGCTTTGGCGCACCGCTACGTGACAGGTCTTGATAGAAGCGCTTGAGCTGCCGCTCATCCTTGATGGGATACCAGATCACACCGATGGTCTGGCGCATGCGTCCCAGCGCTTCCTTCAGCGCCGTCACGCAGCGGCTCAGCTCGTCGGCCTGCTCGAATGGCGGGTCGATGAGCAGGACAACGCGTTTTTCGGCGGTAGGCATCAAGGCACGCGGCACGTGCCAGCCCTCGCCCAGGTGCACCGCAACACGGTGGTCACCGGACATATTGTCCTTGAGCAGGCGGCCGTCCTCAGGGTGCTTTTCGTTGAGTTGCAGGCGATCCTGCGGGCGCGTCAGCTGGCGCGCCAGCTCCGGCGAGCCGGGGTAGTAACGCAGCTGACCGCTTGGATTGAGCGCACGGATCACATCCAGATACCCCTGCGCTATCGCCGGGACATCCTCTGCCTGCCAAAGCCGCGCGATGCCCTGCAGCCACTCGCCGGTGCGGCTGGCCTGGTCACCGGCCAAGTCATACAGGCCGACGCCGGCATGGCTGTCGAGATAGGCGAACGGCGCCTCCTTGCGCGCCAGCATGGCGAACAGACGGGACAAGACGAGGTGTTTGAAGACGTCGGCGTGATTGCCGGCGTGAAAAGCGTGGCGGTAATTCATCGGGCACTCCTGAAGAGCGCACAGTCTAACTGCGCCGAGCCGCGATTCGCAGAGCCTGGACGAAACACCCGTTGACCTGGGGTACGAAATCTCGACAAACGGCTGCTACAGTGACCCACCGCTATCCAACCAGGACGCTCCGATGGACATTCGCGACCTCTTGCAGATCACCCTACCCATCATCCAGGCGCCGATGGCCGGCTCGCAGAACCATCAACTCGCCGCCGCAGTTTCCGAGGCCGGCGGACTGGGCTCGATCCCTGCTGGAATGCTCAACCCCGAGACCCTGGACGCCGAGCTGACCGCCATGGCCGCGCTGACGCGCAAGCCCTACAACGTCAATTTCTTCTGCCATCAGACACCCGCCGAGGACGCGGCGCGTACTGAAGCCTGGCTGGCCTTGCTGGCGCCTTTCCTGAAAGAACTCGCGATCGACCCGGCGAGCATTCCCGGCGGCGCAACCCGTCAGCCTTTCGACGCCGCGATGGCCGAAGTGGTGGAGCGGCACCGTCCACCGGTGGTCAGCTTTCATTTCGGCCTGCCTGCGAGGGACCTGCTAGAGCGAGTCAAAGGGAGCGGCGCGAAAATCATCTCCAGCGCCACGACGCTGGAAGAAGGCCGCTGGTTGCAGGCGCAGGGTGTCGACGCGGTGATTGCCCAGGGCGTCGAAGCCGGGGGCCATCGCGGCATGTTTCTAAGCGATGACATCAATGGTCAGGTCGGCACCTTTGCCTTGCTGCCGCAGCTGGTTGCCGCACTGGACGTGCCCGTGATCGCCGCCGGCGGGATTGCCGATGCCCGCTGCGTAACCGCCGCGCAGGCGCTGGGCGCAGCGGGTGTGCAGGTCGGCACCGCTTATCTGCTATGCGACGAAAGCCACGCCAGTCAGCTGCACCGCCAAGCCTTGCAGAGCCCCTCCGCCGAGCACACTGTGTTGACCACCTTGTTCTCCGGACGGCCAGCGCGCGGCATCGTCAATCGCCTCATCCGCGAACTGGGCGCTCGGCCAGAAGCCGTGCCGGCGTTTCCGCTGGCAGGCAATGCCATCGGCAGCCTGCGCGCCGCAGCCGAGCCTCAGGGCATCAATCATTTCTCACCCCTATGGGCGGGGCAGAACGTCAGCGGTTGCCAGCCGATTCCGGCGGCGCGATTGACCGAGGCGCTGGCGGCCGGCTGGAAGAATTAAGCGACAATCAGGGCTGCGCCAGGCGTCGGACTGGGTCCATTGTCGCGGCGTAGCGCGTAAACTGGCCCGACCTGCAGATGAGCGGATCGGATATGACCGTGCTGACAAACACACTGGTATTTCTCGCCACCCTGGCCGGTATGGAGCTGTTCGCCTGGTGGGCGCACAAGCATGTGATGCATGGCTGGGGTTGGGGCTGGCACAAGTCGCACCATGAGCCGCGCACCGGCTGGTTCGAGAAGAATGATCTGTATGCAGTGGTATTTGCCGGGGTCGCGATCCTGCTGATCGCGCTGGGTACGGCGGGCTACGGCCCGCTGGAATGGATCGGCGCCGGCATGACGGCCTATGGCTTTCTATATTTCGTCGCCCATGACGGCCTGGTCCACCACCGCTGGCCGCTACGCTACGTACCGCGCAAGGGCTACCTCAAGCGTCTCTATCAGGCCCACCGCCTGCACCATGCGGTAGAGGGCAAGGAGCGCTGTGTGTCCTTCGGCTTCCTCTACGCGCCGCCGTTGCCGGTGCTCAAGCAGCAGCTGCGCGAGCTGCATGATGGTCCGTTGCACAAGACAAACGCTAAGCCCGACGGGGACGTTTCCAGAGGGAATCAGGACGCGGCGTGAGCTGCATCCGACGCGAAGCCAGCGCCAGCAGTCCCCCGCCCAGCAGAAACTGCAATTTCTGCGCGCTCGTCGTCGACACACGCGTGTCCCAGGCCGCCGCGCCTCGCGCTTTCACCTCCACACCGATCTGCCGATAGACCCCATGCGCCGTTGCAATGGACCAGGCCGAACGCAGCGGCAGGTCGCGCAAACCCTGCGAGGCCGACAAGTAGTAAGGCTCGGCTAGATCGACCAGACGGGCCGCCAACAGCGCCAGCGCAGGCCGGTTGTGTGGCAGGCCGATCTCATCGGCCGGAATGCCTGCTTCCGCGAGCCAATCGGCCGGCAGATAGACGCGACCGATCTCCGCGTCCTCGACGATATCGCGAGCGATATTGGTCAACTGAAACGCCAGCCCCAGGTCGCAGGCCCGATCCAGCGTCGCCTCCGCTTCAGCGCCCATCACTTTCGCCATCATCAGGCCCACCACCCCGGCAACGCGGTAGCAGTACAGCAGCGTGTCCTCGAGAGTCTGGTAGCGATACTCCTGCACATCCATGCGGAAGCCAGCCAGATGTTCCAATGGGTATTCTCGTGGTATCTGGTGGCGCTGAACCACTTGCTGAAACGCAGCAAAGGCCGGATCGCTCATCGGCTCCCCGGCATAGGCGCGCTCGGTCAGGTCCACCAACTCGGCCAGCCGCGCTTCACCGGTGGAGCGATCACCCTCGACCTGGCCGTGCCCCAGCGTCTGGCCATCGATCACGTCATCGCAATGCCGGCACCAGGCATACAGCATTACCGCGCTCTGGCGGGTGCGTTCGTCGAACAGCTTCGCCGCTGCCGCGAAGCTCTTGGAGCCGACATTGATCGCCTGCGTCGAGTGATCGATGACCTGGTCGTTCATCCGGCCTGCTCCTCCAACATGAAGTCCTCCAGCATCAGGCCGGCCGTGGCCTTGGCCGAACCCACCACACCCGGCACGCCTGCACCGGGATGAGTGCCAGCACCAACGATATAAAGGTTTGGAATCACATCATCGCGGTTATGCGGGCGGAACCAGGCGCTCTGGGTGAGGATCGGCTCCAGCGAAAATGCCGAGCCCAGATGGGCATTGAGCTCGTCACGAAAATCGTGCGGCGTGAAGATCCGGTGGGTAACCAGGTCGTCGCGCAAGCCCGGAATGTAGTGACGCTCGAGGTATTCAAAGATGCGGTCGCGGTACTTCGGCCCTTCCACTGCCCAGTCGATATCCGCCGTGCCCAGGTGCGGCACCGGGGCCAACACGTAATGGCTGGCACAACCTTCCGGCGCCAATGATGGATCGGTCACGCAAGGCGCGTGCAGGTACAGGGAGAAGTCATCGGCCAGGGTTTCGCGCTTGAAGATCTCGTCAATCAGCTCACGGTAACGTGGACCGAAACACACCGTGTGATGCTGTAGGTGCTCATGACGGCGCTTGAGGCCGAAATGAATGACGAACAGTGACATGGAGAAGCGTTTGCCGGAGAGCCGCTTGGCCTCGTCCCGACCACGCTGTTCGTGGCCGAGCAGCCGCTTGTAGGTGTTGACCACATCGGCGTTGGAGGCCACCGCATCGGTATCGAAGCGACGGCCGTCCCCCGTAGTCACAGCTTTAGCTCGCCCATCCGCCAGTTCGATGCGCGCCACTTCGGCGTTCAGCTCCAGCTTGCCGCCCAGGTCTTCGAATAGCCGGACCATGCCCTGCACCAGCGCCCCGGTGCCGCCGCGTGGAAACCAGACGCCACCCTGCCGTTCCAGCGCATGGATCAATGCGTAGATCGACGAGGTTTCAAAGGGGTTGCCACCGACCAGCAACGAATGAAAGGACAGCGCCTGCCGCAGCCGGTCGTTCTCCACGAACTTCGAGACCATGCTGTACACATTGCGCCAGGCCTGCAATTTTGCCAGCTGCGGCGCGACGCCGATCATGCTTCGAAACGACAGGAAGGGCACGGTGCCGAGCTTGACGTAGCCCTCCTCATACACCGCACGGGAGTAGGCAAGAAAGCGCTGGTAGCCTGCGACATCCTTTGGATTTAACGCATGAATCTGCCGGTCCAGTTCGACCTGATCGTTGACGTAATCGAAGCTGTAGCCATCCTCCCAGCACAGCCGATAAAACGGGCTGACCGGCAACAGCTCTACGTAATCGGCCATGCGCTTGCCCGCACCGGTAAACAGCTCGTCCAGCGCCGGAGGGTCGGTGATCACCGTCGGGCCGGCGTCGAACGTGAAGCCCTGATCGTGATAGACGTACGCGCGGCCGCCCGGCTTATCGCGCTTCTCCAACACGGTGGTCTGAATGCCGGCACGCTGCAGCCGAATCGCCAGCGCCAGCCCACCGAAACCGGCACCAATCACCACGGCCCGCCTCACACCGCCTGTTTGTTCGTTCATCATTTGTCCTTGTGGTGCAGGTTGCCAGCGGCGAGCGCACGCAGCGCTTCACCCACCGGCACGGGAGGTTTTCCCGAGACGATGCGCAAGCGGTCCCAGGTGGTCAGGTTGGCCGCGTAGAAGCGCTGAATCAGCGGTTCACGCAAGCGGTAGAAACGCTGCATGACCGCCCAGCGGCGATCCGCTGGTCCAGCCATGAACAGCATGCGATTGAGCAATCGGAAAAACCCACGTTGACGCCACTGCTGCAGCGAATAGCCGCGAATCGCGGCGAACAGGCTGTCTGCATCCCAGCGATTCAGCGCGACCAGGTGATCGGCGAGGCGTACCGCATCAGGCAGTGAATAGCCTGTAGTCGGATGAAACAGAGCGGCAGACAGCCCGGTCTGCGGCACGCCACGCGCCTCGTCCCAGAACGCCGGCAAATCACCGGAGAGCACGATGGGCAGCACGCCCTGCTCTTCTCGCAGCAGTTCGGCGATGACCCAGCCACGCTCGCTGGCATAGCGGGCAATGTTGTCGCGCAACGCACCAAGCGAAACGGCATCACCATCGGCGTAGTAGGTGTCTTCGATCAACAGGGTGTCGGCGCTGAGCGGCAGCACATAGACGAACCGGTAGCCATCCTGCTGAGCGACGCTGGCGTCCATGATGATCGGCTCCAGCAAGCCGTGCGGCTGATGCAGGCGTAGTTCCTGGCCAAGGAATTTCTGGAAGCCCAATGCCAGCTGATCGCTTCGACGTACCCCTCGGCCGTCGATTACCGCGCCAGCCCGCAACACTTTGCCGCACGCCAGCCGCACCTGCCGGGGCTCTACCTGCGTGACAGTGGCGTTCAGACTTACGCCGTCAGCCAGCTCCGACATCAGCAACTGATGGAAGCGATGGGAAAAGATGCTGGCATAGCCGCTGCCCAAACGGCGTTGAAGATTCGGGAAAATCACCTCGTAGCCAGGCCAGCGATTGCCCACCAGCGGCTCCAGCCAGGTCTGTTGGACTGGCGTCAGGTCGTGTTCGTGAAAGGACCAGGTATGGTTGCCGCCGAGGGTTTCGCCCTGCTCGATGACCAGCAACCGCAAATCCGGACGCACCTGCCGCAGGCGCAGGGCCAGCAGCCCGTTGGCCAGGCCGCCGCCAACGAGGATCAGGTCCGCATCAGCCATGTTCGGCCCTCTGCAACGCCGGCGATTCGACGCCGAGTGCTGCCTCGATCAGTTGCGCTGCCCGCGGCGCTCCACCGGCAGCACGAACCTCGTCGCCCAGAAGTCGGGCACGCTGAGCGAAATCGGGCTCGCGCAACAATCGACGCAGGCCCTGCACGATCCGTCGGCGACTGGCCAGACGCTGATCTAGCTTCAAGCCAACACCTGCATGCACCACCCGAGCGGCTACGCCGGGCTGATCGAAAGCAATCGGCAACGCCAGGCTCGGCACACCTGCTTCCAGCGCGTCGAGTACGGTGTTGAGCCCGGCATGGGTGACTACGGCATCGGCTCGCGCCAGCACTGCACGCTGGGGTGCGAAATCGGTGACCCAGCTGGCGCCGGCCTTGAGTAGTCGTTGCTCCTGGCGCCGATCAAGCCGCCCGCAATGTGCGATCAGCAGTTGTACATCGAGGTCGCGGCACGCCTCGGCTATCCGCTGGAACAGGCCGAAGCGATCACCTTGCAGGGTGCCCAGCGAGGCGAACACGAATGGCCTGCCGGTAGCGACTGGAATAGTCATCGCTGGCTCGTCGGTCAACGCCGAGCGCAGCGGGCCGATGCCGTGGAAGTAGCCAGGCAGGGCGGTACGTGGAAAATCGAAACCGGGTGTGGTCTGGCTCAACTGCAACAAAGGCGACAGGCACTCATCGAGGCGCTGGCGAGGCGGCAGACCGAACGCGGTTGCATGGCGCGAGATAACGTTGGCGTGCGCCTGCATCGCCCGGTCATAGACGCCACTGCTGTGCAGATTCAACTGCTCGCCCCAGGGCGTCGCACGATAGCGCCAAGGCATGACCGGCAGCGGCACCAGCGCCTCACGGTTGACTGGCAAGGCACAGGCCACCGACACGAACGGCAGCCCCAGGTACTCGGCGACAAGCCCACCACCCGGCTCCATCTGGTCTGCAATGACGCACTCTGCGCCGATGGAGCGAAGCACGGCAGGTGCCTCTCGGCAAAACATATCGGTCGCCGAGGCCATATCGGCGATCACCCGGCGTATTCCCCAGGGCCCGCCGGGGCGTGCCGCACGGTCGATCACCGCCCTGAGCGAGCCAGGCGGATGCGAGCCCGCGCCGACCTGGGCAAAACCCAGTCGAGGGTGGCGCAATATTGCGGCCACATCGGCCTGCTGCACGACCGTCACACGGTGCCCGCGCGCCAACAACTCAGAGGCGAGCGCTTCCATCGCCCGCACGTGGCTGTGGAAAGGCGGTGCGATCACGGCGAAATGAGTCATTGGAACGAACCTCGTCGGCTGGCAGAGCAGCAAACCTGACGACCCATCACAGCTTGGACGGGTCGAACGGGGTCAGGAGCGGCGCCTTGGCCAGCTCCGCCAGATTGGCCGAGCCCGTACAGAAGCAGGCAATGCGCAGCTGCTCGATCAGCACCTGGAAATGCTTGACCACGGCTTCCGGTCCGATCAGCGCTGCGTCCAGCACGCCGGCAGCCTGCCCCACCAGATTGGCGCCAAGACGAATCGCTTTGGCGGCATCTATGCCGTCACGAATGCCGCCTGATGCGATGAGCTGAGCAGCGGGGCAGGCGCGGCGAACAGCCGAAATCGCCTGCGCGCTGGGTATACCCCAGCCGGTGAACGCTTTGGCAATGGCGCGCTGCTGCGGATCCAGGGTTCGTTCGGCCTCTACCGCCGCCCAGCTGGTACCGCCGGCACCGGCGACGTCGATTACCGATACGCCGGCATCGAGCAATCGCTGCGCCACGCTCGGAGAAATGCCCGCACCCACCTCTTTTGCTACCAACGGCACCGGCAAGCGCAAGGCCAGTGCCTCTAGCGCCGCGTACACGCCTATCCAGTTGCGATCACCGCCAACCTGCACCGCTTCCTGCAACGGGTTCAGATGGATGATCAGGGCATCGGCCTGAATCATGTCGACGGCTCGCTGCGCCTCATCCAACCCGTAGCCGGCAACCAACTGCGCCGCTCCGAAATTGGCCAGCAAAGGGATCGACGGCGCGCGTTCGCGCAACTGCCGGGTCAGCCCCTGATCGGCGTCGGTTTCCAGTGCGATTCGTTGCGAGCCCACCGCCAGGGCAATCCCCAGCACCTCGGCGGCCTCGGCCAGGTTTCGATTGATCTGAGTCGCACGCGCCGCGCCGCCCGTCATCGAGCTGATCAGCAGCGGGGCTGAGAGGGGTCGGCCGAACAGCACGGCGCGAATATCGATGTCGTCGAGACGCAACTCCGGAACCGCGCAGTGCTCGAAAGTCAGGGCAGCGTAGCCTGGATCGACAGCGGAACAGGCGCGGCGCGGGTCGAGAACGATGTCCAGGTGGTCGTTCTTACGTTCCGCAATAGTTTCTTTAGTCATGCAGCGCCTCGTTCGATGACCTTATGTGGACGGTAGTGGTCATTAAAAGTGCCAAGACTTATACACTCTGTACAGGTATTGTCACGATATCTAACGAAAAACGATACAGGAGGTCGTCATGGCCATCGCTTTGCCGGACACGCACCACGACTTCGGACGGACAGTCAGTACGCTGCGTGCACAGGTTGACGAGCGGCTTGGCCAGTGGCTACCGCTAGCGCCTCCGCAAGATGCCATCGCCACCGCCATGCGTGAAGGCACACTCGCGCCGGGCAAGCGTGTCCGACCATTGCTGCTGCTATTGACCCTCAAGGATCTGCAGCAGGACGCGACGGCCTTCGATGCCGGCCTCGACCTGGCTTGCGCCCTGGAGATGGTGCACGCCGCCTCACTGTTTCTTGATGACATGCCGTGCATGGACAACGCCGAGCTGCGCCGTGGCCGGCCGACCATTCACCGTGAGTTCGGCGAAGACGTCGCGGTCCTCGGCTCGGTCGCCCTGCTCAGCCAAGCATTCAGCATAGCCGCCTCGACAGCCAGCATCGACGCGTCGACGCGCAATCAACTGGTGCGTCTGCTGTCGCAAGCCACCGGCGCGCAGGGCCTGGTTCGCGGCCAGTTTCACGATCTGCGTGAGGGGCAACGCGCGCGCCCGCTCGAAGCCATCGCCCATACCAACCGCCTGAAGACCTGCCCGCTTTTCACGGCTGCGGTGGAGTCCGCTGCGCTGCTGGCCGATGCCAGCGCGAGCTGCACGCGCCATCTCAACGGTTTTGCCACTGAACTCGGGCTTGCCTTCCAGCTCCTCGACGATCTGGCCGACGGGCTCAGCCCTCAGCAGATCGGCAAGGATTCTGGCAAAGACGCCGGAAAAAGCACCGTAGTCGCCCTGCTAGGCCCCGAGGCGGCGCGCCAGCACATCGAAGAACATCTGGCACGTGCCGAACAGCATTTGATCGACGCAGGTATCGGCGACGGTCACCTTGCACAGCTGCTCGAATATTTCTGCGCGAAGCCACACTAAGGCCGCCCAGGCAACCCCCAAAAGACGCTGCTGTGTCGACCCATCACTCGAATGTATGGTGCTAGGCAGCCGTCTCGCCGGCTCCTTAGACTCGAGTGCATGTAAACGGAGGATTTTTCCATGCCCGAGACTCTGCTCTGCCCGCGTAACCTGGCATTCGAACTCTACGAAGTACTCGACGCCGAAGGCTTGACCCAGCGCGAACGCTTTGCCGACCACAGCCGCGAAACCTTCGACGCGGCCATCGACACCGCCCGCAGCATTGCCGAGAACCTCTTCGCCCCGCACAACCGCAAGGCAGACGAGAACGAGCCGATCTACAAGGACGGCGAAGCAGTGCTGATTCCGGAAGTGAAGCCTGCTGTCGATGCGTTCATCGAGGCCGGCTTTCACAACGCGTCGCGCAGCTTCGACGATGGCGGCATGCAGCTACCCAATCTGCTTTCACGAGCCTGTTTCGCTCACTTCCAGTCGGCCAACATCGGCACCTCGTCATACCCGATGCTGACCATGGGCGCGTCGCACCTGATCGAGGTGTTCGGCAGTGATGAACAGAAACAGCGCTTTCTCCAGCCCATGCTCGAAGGCCGCTTCTTCGGCACCATGGCGCTGACCGAGCCGCACGCCGGCTCTTCTCTGTCCGACCTACGCACCCGTGCCGAGCCTGCCGGTGACGGCACCTACCGCCTGAAGGGCAACAAGATCTTCATCTCCGGTGGTGATCATCCGCTGTCGGAAAACATCGTGCACATGGTGCTGGCCAAGCTGCCCGACGCCCCGCCCGGTGTGAAAGGCATCAGCCTGTTCATCGTCCCCAAGTTCCTGGTCAACGACGACGGCTCGCTGGGCGATCGCAACGATGTGATCCTGGCCGGGCTGTTCCACAAGATGGGCTGGCGCGGCACCACCTCCACCGCGCTGAACTTCGGCGACAACGGCAACTGTGTCGGCTACCTGGTCGGTGAGCCGCACAAGGGCCTGTCGTACATGTTCCAGATGATGAACGACGCGCGCATCGGCGTTGGCATGGGCGCGATCATGCTCGGTTACGCCGGCTACCTGTACTCGCTCAACTACGCGCGGGAACGGCCGCAAGGCCGCCTGCCAGACGGCAAGAACCCGGCATCGTCACAGGTTCCGATCATCCAGCACACCGACGTCAAACGCATGCTGCTGATGCAGAAAGCCTACGTCGAAGGCGCCTTCGATCTCGGCCTCTATGCCGCGCGTATCGTTGACGAAGAGCAGACCGCAGGGACCGAGGAAGAGCGCAAGAGCGCCCACGAGCTGCTGGACCTGCTCACCCCGATCGTCAAATCCTGGCCTTCGGAGTACTGCCTTAAAGCCAACGAGATGGCCATTCAGATCCTGGGCGGCCATGGCTACACCCGTGAGTACCCGGTTGAGCAGTACTACCGCGACAACCGACTGAACCCGATTCATGAAGGCACGCACGGCATCCAGTCTCTCGACCTGCTGGCACGCAAGCTGACGCAGAACGGCGGCGCCGGGCTGCGCCAGTTGCTCGGTCTGATCCAAGGTACCTGCAAGCGCGCGGGCGAATTCAGCTCGCTGGATGCGCTGCGTCAGCCGTTGGAGCAGCTCCTGGCGCGCCTGACCGAGGTCACCCAAGCGCTGCTAGGCGACCTGATGGCTGGCAAGATCAACCAGGCACTGGCTAACTCGGCCCTGTACCTCAAGGTATTCGGTCACGCCGTGATCGGCTGGCGTTGGCTGGAGCAGGCGATTCGCGCCGAACAGGGGCTGGCGAAGGGCAACGAGGCGGACGTCGATTTCTATCGCGGCAAGTTGCAAGCTGCACGCTACTTCCTGACGTGGGAAGTTCCGAGCTGCCATCACGAACTGGATCTGCTGGCCGGTCGTGACGACACCTGCCTGACCATGCAGGAAGACTGGTTCTGACCTGGCGCCCGACACGTTGTACGTGTCGGGCGGCCACAACCATTCAAGGCGCCGTTTATCGGCGCCACCTTCCTTATCCGAAACGCCCGTCGCTCCGCCGGGCTTTTTTGACAGCACGTCAAAACCGCGGGTTAGAATCGCTGGCATGCAGCCTGCATGCTTGCCAGCAGCACTAACCTTCGGAGAGCGCGTTTGGATATCGGCAACATCAACCAACTGTTCTTTGTCGGTGCTCTGTTGGTTGCGGCGAGCATCCTGATGAGCTCTCTGTCGACACGTCTCGGCGTGCCGATCCTCGTCATCTTTCTCGCGGTCGGCATGCTTGCGGGCGTCGACGGTATCGGCGGCATCGTCTTCGACGACTACTCGCTAGCATTCCTGATCAGCAACCTGGCCCTCGCGATCATCCTGCTCGATGGCGGCATGCGCACCCGCGCCGCCACCTTCCGCGTCGCACTCTGGCCGGCGTTTTCGCTGGCTACAGCAGGGGTGGTTGTAACGTCCGGCCTGACCGGTCTAGCTGCAGCCTGGCTATTTGATCTACCCATGATGCAGGGCTTGCTGATCGGCGCCATCGTCGGCTCGACGGATGCCGCCGTGGTGTTCAACCTGCTGAACGGCAGGGGCCTCAACGAACGGGTCGGCTCAACATTGGAAATCGAGTCGGGCAGCAACGACCCGATGGCGATGTTTCTCACCGTCGCGCTAATCGACATGCTCGCCTCCGGCCAGACCGGGTTCGGCTGGGGCTTCTTCATCAGTCTGCTGCAGCAGTTCGGTATCGGTACCCTGCTCGGCCTTTCTGGCGGCTGGCTGCTGCTGCACCTGATCAACCGCCTTTCTGTCGCGGACGGGCTCTACCCGCTGCTGGCCGTCGCTGGCGGCATCATGATTTACGCGCTGTCCGGCGCCATTGGCGGCAGTGGCATTCTGGCGGTCTACGTGTGTGGCCTGCTGCTGGGCAACCGCCCCATCCGCAACCGTCATGGCATCCTGCACATGTTCGACGGCCTCGCCTGGCTCAGCCAGATCGGCATGTTCCTCGTGCTCGGCCTGCTGCTCACGCCCAGCCAGCTGTTGCCCATCGCCCTGCCGGCACTGGCCCTTTCACTGTGGATGATCCTCTTCGCCCGCCCACTGGCAGTATTCATCGGGCTGGCACCGTTCCGCAGCTTCCACCTGCGTGAGCGCCTGTTCATTTCCTGGATCGGGCTGCGCGGCGCGGTGCCGGTGATTCTCGCGGTATTTCCGCTGATGGCCGGGCTGGAAAACGCCCAGCTGTTTTTCAACGTGGCGTTCTTTATCGTGCTGGTTTCGCTGCTCCTGCAAGGCACCACGCTGACTTGGGCCGCGAAGAAGGCCAAGGTTGAGGTGCCGCCCTCGCCGCTGCCGATCTCCCGCGCCGGGTTGCAGATTCACACGACCAGTCAGTGGGAACTGTTCATCTATCGCCTGACCGCCAAGAAGTGGTGCATCGGCGCCGCGCTGCGCGAATTGAAGATGCCCACTGGCACACGCATCGCAGCCCTGTTCCGCGGTAAGGCACTGCTGCACCCGTCGGGCAGCACGCGCCTGCAAGTCGACGACATCCTTTGCGTCATCGGCCACGAAGAAGACCTCCCGGCGCTTGGCAAGCTGTTCAGCGAAGCCCCGCAGCGCGGCCGAGACATGCGCTTCTTCGGCGACTTCATACTTGAAGCGGAAGCCGAGATGAGCGCCCTTGCGGCCCTGTATGGCCTGAAACTGGGTGAAGTCGACGGCAGTCAGCAGATCGGCGACTTCATGGCCGAACGCGTCGGCGGCAAGCCGGTTACGGGCGATCAGATCGAATGGAACGGCCTGACCTGGACCATCGCCGCCATGGAGCATGGCCAGGTGCGCAAGGTTGGCCTGAAGTTTCCCGAGGGCAACAAACCGGGTCCATCGCTGCATTTCTGAAGCGCTGTACAGCCGCGACGCACCGAGCCAGAGCGTTCCGATCTATGGGCTCGCCTCGGCCTTCTGCAGCCCTTAGACTCCGCACTCTTTTCTTCACTCGATAATGTTCATGGCACCCTTGCGTATCTTCTTGCTGGCGACCCTGCTCGCCTTCGTTCCCGCTTCAGCATTCGCTCAATCCATTCCAGGCCTGACCGGCACCAAACCGGCCGCCGAAGAGGCGAAACCTGCACAGCCGAGCGCTGACGAACGTGCTCAACGCCTTGCTGAGCAGGCCGCGACCGCGCAGCAGCGACTGACCGAACTGAAAGCCGAACTCGCCAGCGCGCCGAAGGAAATCGCCGAATCCCAGCGAGATCTGAGCAAACTCAAGAGCAGCGACACCAGCGATCTGGTCGAAAAGCTGGCCAAACTGAAGATGCCGGCCCTCGAGCAACGCCTGGCAGAGCGTGTCGAGGAGTTATCGACCTGGCAGACAGCGCTGACCGCGGCTAACAGCATGATCATCAGCGCCCAGACGCGCCCCGAGCGCGCTCAGGCCGATATCAGCAAGTCGCAGATGCGGATCGACGAGATCAACAACCTGCTCAAGGCCGGCCGCGAAAACGGCAAGCCGCTGAGTGATGAACGCCGCGCCCTGCTTGCGGCGGAGAAGTCCGCCCTCAACGCGCAGATCGAACTACGTCGCAACGAACTGGCCGGCAACAGCTTGCTGCAGGACCTGGGCATTGCTCGCCGCGATCTGCTGTCCGAGCGCATCGCCCGTGCCGAGCGCGAAACCATGGCGCTGCAGACGGCCATCAACAACAAGCGCCGGGAAGAATCCGAACAGACCGTCGCCGAATTCTCGCTAAAGGCCGAGAAGACCGGCTCCGACAAGCTGCTGCCGGCCGAAAGCGCCGAGAACAAGCGTTTGTCTGGCTACCTCTTGCGAGCCACCGAGCGGCTCAACGACCTCACCCAGCAGAACTTGCAGACCCGCCAGCAACTCGACACGCTCAACCAGGCGGACCAAGCACTGGAAGAGCAGATCGCCGTTCTTGAGGGCAGTCTGCTGCTGTCGAAGATCCTCTCGCAGCAGAAACAGGCCCTGCCGCAGCTCTCGCTGGATAGCAACCTGGCGGATGAGATCGCTGATATTCGGCTCTATCAGTTCGAGCTGAACCAGCGCCGCGAAGCCGCCGGCAACGTCGAAGACTATGTAGAGCAACAGCTGGCCAGTCAGCCTCCCAGCGAGGTCACTCCCGAATTACGCAGTGCGTTGCTGGAGCTGGTTCGCACACGCAGCGAGCTGCTCGATCGACTCAACCATTCGTTGAACGCGCTGCTGAGCGAGTCGATTACGCTGCAGCTGAACCAGCGCCAACTGCAGAGCAAGGCCGAAGCCCTGCGCAATACGCTGGACGAGCAGATGTTCTGGATCCCCAGCAATCGGCCACTCGATCTGGACTGGTTCAAGAACGTGCCCACGTTGCTCGACCGCCAGCTGCGGGCGATGCCCTGGGGTTCGGTGTTCGAAGCCTTAGGCGCAGGCCTGCTGGAGCGGCCACTGTTCTTCGTTCCGCTGTTGCTGATGATCGGCGTGCTGCTCTGGCGCCGTCAGGCAATCAACACCAAGCTGGATTCGCTGAGCAGCGACATCGGGCATTTCCGTGACGACAGCCAGCTGCACACGCCAATGGCGCTGCTGCTGAATCTGTTGCTGGCGCTGCCGGGCGCATTGTTTCTCGCGCTGTGCGGTTACCTGCTGCAGATGGACGGGCGCGGGCAGAACGACGCCCTCGGCGCCGCGTTCTATCAGATGGCGCAGGCCTGGTTGGTGTTCTATAGCGCGTATCGGATGCTCTCGCCCAATCGGGTCGCTGAAACGCACTTCGGCTGGTTCCGTCCGCAGGTCACCTTCCTGCGCAACGAAATCCGACGGCTGGGGCTGGTGGTCATGGCCCTGGTGGCCGTGGTGGCGATTGCCGAACATCAACCGGGCAATCTAGTCGACGATGTGATCGGCATCGTCGTGGTCCTGGTCTGCTTCGCATTGATGAGCTGGCGCCTCACGCGCCTGTTGCTGAAAGGTCCGGCCAGCCAGAACGCGTCACCGCTTCAGCGCTTCATCGGTCTGCTGTTCAGCCTCCTGCCGCTGGTGCTGATCCTGGTGGTGGGTTTTGGCTATTACTACACGGCGCTGAAACTGACCGGGCGCTTGATCGATACGCTGTATCTCCTGCTGGCCTGGATCGTCATCGAAGCGACGCTGATTCGCGGGCTGACCGTCGCCGCTCGCCGACTTGCTTACCAGCGTGCCCTGGCCAAGCGTGAAGCTCAGCCCGACGAGCCCATAGACAGCAGCGAGGCCAGCGGTGAGGACGGCCTCGATATCGAGCAGGTCAACCAGCAGTCCCTGCGCCTGACCCGCCTGGCGATGTTCGGCCTGTTCTTCGCGGTGCTCTATTGGGTCTGGGCGGATCTGATCAGCGTGGTCTCCTACCTCGATAACGTCGTGCTCTACGAATTCGTCAGTGGTGCTGGCGACACCGCTACGACCAATGCCATCACCCTTAACAACCTGCTTGGGGCTCTGCTGATCGTCGCCATCACGGTGGCCCTGGCGCGCAACCTGCCGGGTCTGCTGGAAGTGCTGGTGTTATCAAAACTGCACCTGGCGCAGGGCAGCGCCTATGCCACCACGACGCTGCTGTCGTATCTGCTGGCCGGCATCGGCTTCGTCTCCTTCCTGTCGACGCTTGGCGTCAGCTGGGACAAGCTGCAGTGGCTGGTGGCGGCGCTCTCGGTTGGCCTGGGCTTCGGCATGCAGGAGATCTTCGCCAACTTCATTTCCGGTCTGATCATCCTCTTCGAACGTCCGGTGCGGATCGGCGATGTGGTGACCATCGGCAATCTCTCAGGCACGGTCAGCCGGATTCGCATCCGTGCCACCACCATTACCGACTTCGACCGAAAAGACATCATCGTCCCAAACAAGACCTTCATCACCAGCCAGCTGGTGAACTGGTCCCTGAGCGACACCATCACCCGCGTGACGATCAAGGTCGGCGTCGCCTATGGATCCGATCTGGATCTGGTGAAAAAACTGCTCTACAAGACCGCGAATGAAAACCCGCGGGTGTTGAAGGAGCCGGAGCCGCTCGTATTCTTCCTGACCTTCGGCGAGAGCACGCTCGACCACGAGCTGCGCGTCCACGTACGCGACCTCGGCGACCGCAACCCCGCCACCGACGAGATCAACCGGGCCATCGACCGCGAATTCGCCAAGGCCGGTATCTCGATCGCCTTCCGCCAAGTCGATGTATTCCTGAAAAACTTTGACGGCAAACAGCTACATCTGGGAACCGCGCCACGGCTCGCTCAGCCCGATAACCAGGGCGCTACGCCGCCCACCGACAGTCAGGCCTGAGGAACGTCACCTCCTTTCCCGGCCTCCAAACACAAAGCGCGCCCGCACCGGGCGCCGAACCGCAAGGTGCCGGAGCCCCCGTGAAGACGCTTACCGAGCTGAATTTCGACAACCGCTTCGCCCAGCTGGGCGAGGTTTTTTCTTCCGAAGTCACGCCCCAACCGCTCGAAAATCCGCGTCTGGTAGTGGCCAGCGAAGCCGCCATGGCCTTGCTCGATCTCGACCCGGCAACCAAGGACGATCCGCTGTTCACCGACCTGTTCGCCGGCCACAAGCTCTGGAGCACGGCGGAACCACGTGCGATGGTCTATTCCGGCCACCAGTTCGGCAGCTACAACCCGCAACTAGGCGATGGCCGTGGTCTGTTGCTCGGTGAGGTGGTCAACGAGGCGGGCGAGCACTGGGATCTGCACCTCAAAGGCGCCGGCATGACGCCCTATTCCCGCATGGGTGACGGCCGTGCCGTGCTGCGTTCATCAATCCGCGAGTTTCTTGCCAGCGAGCACCTGCACGCGCTGGGTATTCCCAGCTCCCGCGCGCTCTGCGTGACCGGTTCGGAGACGCCGGTCTACCGTGAACGCCAGGAGCGCGGCGCAATGTTGATGCGCCTCGCGCCCAGCCACGTCCGCTTCGGCCACTTTGAATTCTTCTACTACACCAAGCAGCACGACGAATTGAAGAAGCTGCTTGATCATGTTGTCGAAAGCCACTTTTCCGAATGCCTGGAGCATCCAGAGCCATACCATGGCTTCTTCCGTGAAGTGCTGGAGCGCACTGCGGAAATGGTCGCCAAATGGCAGGCTTATGGCTTCTGTCATGGCGTGATGAACACCGACAACATGTCCATTCTGGGCATCACCTTCGACTTCGGACCTTACGCCTTCCTCGACGACTTCGATGCGCGCTTCGTCTGCAACCACTCCGACCATGCCGGCCGGTATTCCTACGAGAATCAAGTCCCAATTGCGCACTGGAACCTCGCCGCGCTGGCGCAGGCGCTGACGCCCTTCATCGCCATCGAGCAGCTGCGGGCGACCATGGACCTGTTCCTGCCAATCTACGAAACGGTGTGGCTCGATCTGATGCGCAAACGGCTCGGCTTGCAGACCGCCGAGGAGAGCGACAAAGAGCTGATCCAGCGCTTGCTACAGCTGATGCAGAGCAGCGCCATCGATTACACGCGCTTCTTCCGCGAGCTCGGTGACAGCCCGGCAGAGAAGGCTCTGGCTCGGCTGCGTGAAGATTTCGTCGACATCAAAGCCTTCGATGAATGGGCCGCAACCTACCGCCAGCGTTCCGAGCGCGAAAGCGTCGATCACGAGGCGCGCCGGATCCGCATGCACGCAGCCAACCCGAAGTACATTCTGCGCAATTACCTGGCGCAAAAGGCAATCGAGGCCGCCGAGGCAGGCGACTACGGCCCGGTGCGCGAGCTGCATGGGGTGCTTAGCCGCCCCTTCGACGAGCAGCCAGGCATGGAGCACTACGCAGAGCGACCGCCGGAATGGGGCAAACACCTGGAAATCAGCTGCTCGTCCTGAGCCATTCCGCTGCGCAGAATGCTGCGCAGGCTTTGGCTTGGGGCGATCGACCTGTAGTTGTGAAGCGAGCAATGGCGGGTGCTAGAGAGACATGCGCCAAATGTTGCGCAACTGCGGGCAGGATGTTGCCCAACTAAATGTGAGCGATGGCGCAAAGCAAACGGCCGAGACCACAGCGGGCAAACCTAACCTATTGAAACGTAAGGATTAAATATAGCTGGCACGCGCCTTGTACTTATTCTGCTGCCATTCTGGCATTCAACAAGGCAAGGAGAGCGTTCATGCCAACACCCGCGTATCTGTCCCTCGAAGGCACCAAGCAAGGCCTGATCACCGCAGGCACCTTCACCGAGGACTCGGTCGGCAATATTTTCCAGGAAGGACACGAAGACCAGATTCTGGTGCAGGCTTTCCAGCACCAGGTGATCATCCCGCGCGACCCTCAGTCCGGCCAACCCACCGGCCAGCGCGTGCACAAGCCCCTGATGATCACCAAGGTTTTCGACAAGTCGTCGCCACTGATCTTCAACGCTCTGACCTCGGGTGAACGCCTGAACAAGTGCCGCCTGGAGTGGTACCGCACCTCCTCCACCGGTACTCAGGAGCACTACTTCACCATCGAACTGGAAGATGCGGTGATCGTCGACGTGCAGTCGCGCATGCCCAACTGCCAAGACCCGAACATGTCCCACTTCACCCATCTGGAAGACGTGTACTTCACCTACCGCAAGATCGTCTGGACCCACGAAGTCTCCGGTACTTCTGGCTCCGACGACTGGCGTACCCCGATCTCGGCATAAGCCTCGATCAGGCCTCGCGGCCACGGTTAATCCACATCGGCCAGGTTTACCTGGCCGATGCGTTTCCAGCTGACGCATTCGGCAAACAACGTAGTGCTTCACACGGATATTTCGCCAAAAGGGCGAGAATAGCTGCCAGATTTCTGCGGAACTGGATGACTCTCCAATCCGCGCTACGGCACGCCAGAAATACAGACGATGCCGCCTTGCGAGCCATTACCGGCTCGCCGCCATGGACTGGTTACAAAGGAACAGGGAATGTTCAATCCGGCTAACGACACGCACTTCAGCCTTGCGATTGAAGGCGCTCAATTTGACTTGCAGGTACTCGAATTCAAAGGTCGAGAGGCCATCTCGCAGCCCTTCGCGTTCGACCTCGAACTGGTCAGCGAGCGCTCCGATATCGATCTGGACAGCCTGCTACATCAGCGCGCCTTTCTAGCCTTGTCGCCTGCTGGCAAGGGTATCCATGGCTTGATCTACAGCGCAGCGCAAGGCAACTCCGGCAAACGCCTGACGCGCTATCGCGTCACCTTGCGTCCACAGCTAGCCTATCTATCTCACCGCACCAACCAGCGTATCTTCCAGCACCTCTCGGTACCGCAGATCATCGCCAAGGTGCTTGATGAACACGGCATCCTTGCCGACGACGGCCACCGTTTCGATCTTGGCCCGGTGGTCTATCCCAAGCGGGACTACTGCGTTCAATACGATGAAACGGATCTTCAGTTCATCCAGCGCCTCTGTGAGGAAGAAGGCATTCACTACCACTTCCGGCACAGCGATGCCGGCCACATGCTGGTCTTCGGAGATGACCAGACGGTATTTCCGACACTTGCCTCGGTTGCCTATCAGCAGGACAGCGGTCTGGTTGCCGATGAGCCGGTCATCAAGCGCTTTGGCGTGCGCGTCGAGACCCGTACCGGCCGTGTCACCCGCCGCGATTACGATTTCGAGAAGCCCCGTCTGACCATGGAGGCGGCGGTTAGAAGCAACACCCAGCCCGACCTCGAGGATTACGACTATCCCGGCCGTTTCGTCGACCGCGAGCGAGGCAAGCACCTATCCCGGCGCGCGCTGGAACGCCATCGCCACGACTTCGAACTGGCTGAGGGAGAAAGCGACCAGCCGCTGCTGGTCAGCGGCCACTTTCTATCACCCAGCGATCATCCGCGCAGCGACTGGAATCAGCTATGGCTGCTGACCGAAGTTTTCCACGAAGGCAAGCAACCGCAGGTGTTGGAAGAGTCCATCACTGATTCTTCAGACATCGCCGCGCTGACGCCCTTTCCCCTAATTGGCAGGGAAAGGGAAGTCCGGCTAAGGGATGAGAGGTCCCTTGCCAACAACGACTTCACCCAAGGCTACCGAAACCAGTTCACTGCGACCCCTTGGGCTGTCCCCTTCCGCCCCGCACTTCGCCACCCCAAACCACGCATCCTCGGCAGCCAGAGCGCGGTCGTAACCGGCCCGGCCAGCGAAGAGATCCACTGCGACGAATACGGCCGAGTGAAGGTGCAGTTTCTCTGGGACCGCGAAGGCAAAGCCGATGAGCACACGAGCTGCTGGCTGCGTGTCAGCTCAAGCTGGGCCGGCGACCGATATGGCGGCGTGGCCATCCCACGCGTCGGCATGGAAGTGCTGGTCACCTTTCTCGAAGGCGACCCCGACCAGCCCCTGATCACCGGCTGCCTGTACCACAAGGAAAACGCCGTCCCTTACGACCTGCCTGCGAACAAGACCCGCAGCGTCTTTAAGACCCTGAGCAGTCCGGGCGGTAGCGGTTACAACGAACTGCGCATCGAAGACCGCAAGGGCGCCGAGCAAATCTACCTTCACGCCCAGCGCGACTGGGACGAGAACATCGAACACGACCAGAAGATCCGCGTCGGCCACGAACGGCACGACACCGTCGAGGCCAATAGCTACAGCGAATTCCGCGCCGAAGAACACCGCACCACGCATACCGACCGCCGCAGCGAAGTCAAATCAGACGACCACCTGACAGTCGGCAATAACCAGCACGTCAAGATCGGCACCGGCCAGTTCGTCGAAGCCGGCAACGAAATCCACCTCTCCAGCGGCCTGAAAGTGGTCCTCGAAGCCGGCAGCGAGCTGACTTTTAAAGCAGCGGGTAGTTTTATCAAGCTCGACGGTAGCGGCATCACGATGGTCGGGCCGGTTATCAGGATGAACTCGGGTGGGAGTCCCGGGAGGGGGGCGGGAGCGGCGCCGATTTTGCCTGGGCAAGTTAGGCCGGCGGACGCTGATGTGACTAGGGCAGTGCTTGAGCATCGACTTAAGCAGGCAAGATTCAGCCATACACCGTTGATCGAGTTGTGTCAGAAGCCCAAAGGCGGCACGCCACAACAATGCCCTTTGGACGACTGTCCTTGTCGCCGGGCCGTACGGGTAGGGAGCTGATCAATGTCCGTACAGATTCTCGCAGGGCTCCCCGACCTTTCTAATCCACTCTTCATGTTGCTCGAATTAGATGAGCCTCTACTGCAGCGGATTTACCAGCTGGAACCCGATCCAAGACCCGAAGCCCTATTTACCGATACCGAGCTGAGTGCTCATCTCGAACAAGGACCTTGGTTAATTCAATTGACGCCGGATAGCCCGTGGCTCTCGGACTATCGTCAGACCCCAGAGCGATGGCCAGGCCTGCTCTTGAGTTGCGCGGAGCCAGTTCGTGAACTCCTTACCCATCTACGCGAGATGCTTATTGTGCAGTTTGAGGGCAAGCGTAAGGGGATTCTGCGCTATTACGATCCGCAAGTGGCCAGTTACCTTTTTCCTGCGACCGAAACCTTTATCAGCTGGCTAGGCCCCATCGAGCAGTTGCTCTGGCATGGTTCCACTTGGGCAGATCGCAGCGAGAACATTAGCCATTGGCGCAGCCTTCGGAGCGAATCTGCGAGCCCTGGGGCGCAACCAAATGGAGCGCTGACACTCGACAAGAAGCAGATCGTTGCACTTGAACGTCAGCAACTGGAAGCGTTTGCCTATAAGCGCTGGATAGCGCATTCGGATTCTGGTTTTAGCCAGATTTCGGACTATCTGCAGCAGGGAATTACCGCTGGATTTGAAGATGAGCAAAGTCTGAATGCATACCTCGAAGTCCGTCTTGCTTATCCCCAGCACCTAAGTCATCCCCAGATAGCATCGGGTCAAGAGCAACAGCGTCTGAAACAACTGCAAGCCTGGCTGGAAGGCACACCAGCCCCCATGGAGAATCAAGGATGAATTCCAGAGTAGGGAGCCTTTCAGGCGATGCAGCCTGTGAAGCAGGCAAGCTGATCGTCGAAGTGGTTGGCAAGGATCATCCAACTGGCCAACGAGTAGTGATCTATGACGACAAAAACCAGGAACTGCAGGAGTGGCTAACTCAACAAGCCAAGCAGGAATTGGTGGCCGAAGCCAAGCGGAGCAGTACGCTGCACATCTGGGACTGGGAACAGCAACCGAAGCGCCATCTCTGGCTGGAGATCGAAGCAGAGCGCGGCAACCCTATCCGTGTTCCGCTGATGGATGACACACGCGTCACCCCACGCCAGCGCGAGCGGCAGTGGAACTGCATCGTCCCTGTGGTTCCCATGAGCATCATGCGAGGCGTCAGCGTCAATCACCAACATCGCGAATATCCCGTACATGTGCGCCCAGGCTTTATCTACCTTTTCTATCGCGGCAAATTGTGGCGTGAGCTGGAAATTCGCCAGGGCGAGGGGCAGGTGACTTATCACGACGTGCGTTTGAGTGATTTTCGTCGAGGCGACAGCTTTCGGACCGGTGCTCGTGAGGCTAGTGGCAAGGGGCTGAGCGAAATCTGGGTGCCGGCGCAGTGGAATAACCGTGCAGCGCCGGATATCGAGGCGGCTTATGCCGAAGTGCAGTGGCCCGCGGTGCGCCTGAATGCCATGGAACGCAACTCGCGCCTGCGAAGCGCCCGCTGTAATCGTCTGAGTCTGGCAGTGGCCGAACGCAGCTTCGGTAACACCACTTACAAATCTGGTGGTCATCAGCGCGCTTTCTACCTGCACAATGTCCCAGCCCACCGTCCGCGTGATCCCGCTCGCGAGTGGATCTTCGACCAACCAATCAAATACCTGCATGACCTTAGTGGTCAGTACCCGACAAAGAGCCTGCAGCACGCCCAGCAGACTCATCAGCGCCACGAGCGCGGTGAGCCAAACCCCGGACCAACCCATTCTCGACAAACTCTGGATGACCTGCGTCCGGAGACCGGGGCATGGACAGTCGCACTGAGCGAAACTCTGCAGCACCTGCAGCACCTGCAGCACCTGCAGCACCTGCAGCATGTCGGCAGCGCAACAGGTGAGAGCGCACATTGGCAGCCAGACCCAGCTGAGACGGATATGCTCGCAATGGCCAAGCAGCGCCAGATCGCTGGCGTATTGCTAGAAGACGGGCTTTACCGCATGCGACACCTGCTGGCACGCATCAACCAAGCCCAGGCTGTACTGCAGCTCTGTGCGCAACGGGCCACCTTCCACACCCATCACGCCTCTGCGCTGTTACTACAACGGATGATGGTTCCGCCCCAGATCGGTGGACAGAGCAACCCGCTTCACCGTTTTATCAGTAAGGTCAGTCACGAAGGGCGTCAGCAGATTGATTTGTGCTCAGGTCACCATGCTCGCCAGCTGGCCAATACCTGCCTCAAGGCTGCACAGGATGATCTCGCCGTCTGGCTGGAGCTGGCGCCCAACCAACAAGCGCTGGGAGATCATTTTTGCCTGGAGGGGCTCGACTATGCCGGCGCCTTCCATCTGTGCAGCCAGCTATTCGTCTGCCTGGCACGAACAGCCGATCAGCAAGACCCACTATTGGCGGCAGGCGATGCACCGCGCAAAAGTGCCTGTAGAGCGCTGTTATGCAACATCGCACAGAACGACAACCAGCCCCTGCACCGGATGCTGTGGCCAGAGGCCGACGACGAAACCCTGCTCTCTCCATACCAACCAGTACAAACCGAAAACAATGGCGAAGGTCTGTACCGTGCCAATGCGTTGAACCAAGTGGCACAGCTCAGCGCACCACCTGGCGAGCAGCCGGAGACCCTGGAAGGCGCAATGCTTGCGGGGCTGATGCAACAACCGGACTTCCTGCTCTTGCCTTCCGCCAAAAGCGGCGCCGCTGCGCTAATAACCGTATGGGAAAACCTGACGACCTCCATACAAGAAGCGCAGAAAGGTCTCATCAGCAAAGCTACTGAACAGAACCAAGCGACCATCGAGAACAGACGCAGCAGGGTGGGGGTGCATCAGCGCGAGGGCGAGTTGGGTCGGGAACAAGAGCAGATGTCCCGGCAAAGAGAGGCGTTGGCTAACGAGGCTTTTCCGGCCAAATACCGGATGTATACCAAGGATCTGCAACTGCTGCGCAGCATGCTGCAGCAGGACTTCGGTGACATGCTGTTCGTTCGCCGTACTGTCGCCAACCAGAAGGACTACTACTTCTTCGGTTTGACTGACCTCCCAGCGGCACCACAAAACGCGCGTCGAATCTTTGGTGAACTGCTGGATCGTGATGGTCAGCTACTGGCCAGCAGTCATGGCCGCACGTCCAATCGGGCAGGCCTCGACCACCCAGCACAAGAACTCTTGTTACTGGCCATCCCCAAGAACCACCGCACCGCCCGTCTGATCAGTGAGCTGAACCGGCAGATTGCCGAAGAGCTGCGTATCCAGAACGACCTCCAGCAGGCGCAAGAGCGTCGGGTAGCCGCCCGTGGCCGCCTGAGCGAAGCCAACAATGCCCTGAAACAGGCGCAAGAACGACTGGCCCGGCAAGAGAGCGGCTGGCGCCGAAGCGCACGCGGTGTGCTCGGCTCCAAGGCCTTCCCGGCTGGCGTGTTGATTCTGGAGCTTTTTAATGTGCGGGCGGAGTTTGAGGCTTATCTCTCTAATGAACGTAATAAAAACAAGTTTCGAGCTTTGGGCGGTATAGTAAGTGCCGGTGCTGACTTACTACTAGCTATGGACTTATTGGCCAATAAAGTCGCGCGCAATCAGCCGCTAGTACAAAATGTTCAGACTAAGTATGTCGAGAAGGTGCTCTTCAAGCCAGGCCCGCGTCTGCAAAGGTTCTTCGGCGAACGGCTGGTGAGCGTGACCAGCAAACTGGCCTTCCAAACCTTCGCCGGCACGCTCTTCGTCGGTATCAGCATTTACGATGCCCTGCATGAAGCAAGCCTGGGCGACGACGCTGCCTGGGGCTATGGGCTGATGGCCGTGGGCGGCCTAGTGGGTGTGGTTGGCGGCTTCTTTACCGCCAGCGGCGTTACCTTGTTGGGCATGGGCCCTGTTGCCTGGGCCACCCTGCTGCTGATTCTGGCGGGGGCGGCGCTGGTCTGGTGGCTGGACGACAGCCCCATCGAGGAGTGGCTGACCAACGGCCCCTTCGGCAGCAACCGCAGCGCCAAGGTGACCCACCTCTGGAACGACCCGCAAGAGGCCTTCTACCGGCTGGTCAGCCTGTTTGCCGGTCTACGTATTCGCATTGGCGCCAACCCGGAACAGGCACGTTTCGGCGGCGCCATGGGCCTGCTCGACCCTGCCGAATACCATGCGATGCGGCGCGCCAACACCCGAGTGCGTATCGAAAGCAACCTGCCCGGTCTCGCCACCACCCTGGGCAGTGCCAATATCCGTGCTGCCAGCCAACTACGCAGCAGCAATCATCGCCTCAGCCCGAGGGATATGACGCAGTCCAGCAGCCATAGCCTGAGCCCCATCCAGCCCTTGGCCCAGCGCCTGTTTCCCGATGCCCTGGAGCTGTTCTACGAGGTGCCGCTCTCGCAGAGCATGCCACGCACACCCCCGCATCGATGGCAGACTTACGCCCTAACCGTGCGCGCCCAGGTGCGCCTGCAAGGCGAGGAGCGTACCTGGGTGTTTCCGGCGCCCGCACCGACCGATGTCCTACGTTACGATCCTGGACGACATGGCGAACCCGTTTTCAGCCAAACCAAACAGCCCTTCTGGGCCACCGAACAGACTCACCCGGACAGCCAGCCGTAAGGATGCCCCATGACTGCCCACTACAGCCCCAGCGCCTACCAGCCTGCGCGCATCCCCGACCAGCCTGCACCGGCCAAGCGTAGCTGGTTGTTCCGCCTGGGCAGCTCACGCCTGCCCTGGGGGCATACCGAGGACATCGTGCCGCATAGCATGCTGAGCCATACATCCCCCTCCAGTCTGCGAGATGTTGCAAGCTACGAGCAAGCGCTGGCAACGGGAGCGGAAAAGCGGCAGGCATACGAACTGCTTGATTACCACCAGATCATCGATCACGAACGCTATAGGCATGCTTCACTCGCCAAACGAAGCCTGTTCTGGTTTTATCTATGGGGAGGGGGGCGCTTTGTTTTTTGGGCTCTTCTGGTTCTACTTCCTTTCGCGTGGTCTGTAGATGCTTATCACAGCCCCTCCGGTTTTCTATCAGGATTCTGGGATGTTGTATTGGAAACGGCCCCATGGTTTTTAGGTCCCCCCCTCGCCTGCTGGGCCATAGGCTCGCTAGTCGTTCATAAGCTGCCAAACTGGATCATCCGCCCCTCCAAAGGCCCGCTCTGGGAACTCAACCGACGCACAGGCATGGTCACCATCTTCGATTACGACAATATGGGTGAGTACCAGCGCAGCGGCACCATCGGTGAGTTCACTAATCCCTTTTACGAGTTCGATGCCTATATCAGCAGCGGCCCAGACCGGCAGGGGCTGATCTGGCATCAGTTGCATCTGGTACATCGCTATCACGACCTAGCCATCGACCTCAGCCCCATCGTGCCCAAGGACTCCAGCATGGCGCCGCACTTCGCCGCCTGGGACTTTCTGCAGAACTATATGGATACCAGCAGGCCGCTGCCGGATATCCCACTATTCGAGGAGCACCGTGCGCAGGATCCGGTGACTGCCGAACATGATCGTCACATTGGTCGGCCCGAGCGCTACTGGCGCGATATGGACGACGCCACATGGGATGCCCGAGTGATGAAGAACCTGGCGCGGGTCAACGCTTACGACATCACCGGGCGCCTGAATTTGATGATCAAGCATGTGCGCTATGCCGATTGACTCCGACCGACCTGCAGGTCGCAGCAGTCAGTATCTCGCGCCTGCTTCAACAGTCATCTGCCGCAACACCCCAACTTATCCACCTACTCCGGCACCTCCACACACACATGAATCGCATCATGCCGCCAGTACTCCACATCGCAGTCAATGATCCGCTCATGCTGATCGCGGTTCAGACGGGTGATGCGCAGGGCTGGGCTACCGGGGGCTGTGCGCAGGGTTGATGCGGCTTCGGGGTGCAGGGCGGTGGGGACCATGTCGAAGCGGACGCGACCGTAATGGATGCCGTATTCGCTGGCGTACAGCTCGGTAAGTGAGCAGGTCAGGTCGTACTTCAGGATGCCCGGGAAGTGGACTGGGTTCAGGTAGTGCTCGACGTAGAGTACGAGGCGGCCGTCGATGCGGCGTGCGCGGCGGATCTGGATGACGCTCGATAACGCTGCAAGCTCCAGGCGCGAACAAATCTCCGCAGTAGCGGGCTGCAGCCTTGCCGACAGCACCTCGGTAGCAGGCAAACGGCCCTGTCCGCCCACCATCGCGTGGAAATGGCTACGCACCAATGGGTTGTAGAGCACCCGCGGTGGCGACACGAACCAGCCACGACGGTCTTCGCGATAGATCATACCGAGTGATTCCAGCTGCCCCAAGGCTTCGCGTAGCGTGATGCGTGTGGTGGCGAACAGCTCACTGAGCTTTCGCTCGGACGGCAACTGGCCGCCCGGCTGCAGCAAGCCATGACGGATCTGTTCCTGGAGCGAGCTGCAGATCGCCGTCACCGTCCGCGGCACTTCATCGCGCATCGTCTTTTCTCACTGGACTATACCAAGTACCAAAACGGGGCACGGGCTGCCGTCTTTTCCCGGTTTATGGCGGGTAACGCTAGAGCGTAACGATGACTGTCGCATGACAATGCAGCGGCAAAAACAGCCCGCGGACCGTATAGATAACGCGGTGCACTACGGACAAAAAAAACTGTGCAGGCCTTTTCAGGCAGGGTTTTGCGCGTGCGCTAGGCTTGTTACGGCACTCCTGTCGCAGTGTCGCCCGTTACGGCGATGGCGGAGGCAACGACATCAAACTGTCACTTGCACCCCATAGCTTGGTTGCATCGAACTGATCTAGACCAACCGACCTGCGAAAGGAGCTTCGAATGAAACGACTGCTGCTGGCTTCACTACTGGGATCAGCGATCGCCCTGGCGACATCGGCGAACGCTGCACAAACGGATCTGAAAGCGCTCGAAGAGGCGGCTCGCGCGGAAGGTGAGGTCAATAGCGTCGGCATGCCGGACAGCTGGGCCAACTGGAAGGACACCTGGCAGGACCTTGAGAAAAAGTACGGTCTCAAGCATATGGACACCGACATGAGTTCGACCCAGGAGATCGCCAAGTTCGCAGCCGAAAAAGACAACGCCACGGCCGACATCGGAGATGTCGGCGCCGCCTTCGGGCCGATCGCCGTTCAGCAAGGTGTTACCCAGCCGTATAAGCCCACTACATGGGAGCAGATTCCCGAGTGGGCTAAGGACAAGGACGGGCACTGGATGCTGGCCTATACCGGCTCCATCGCCTTTATCGTCAACACGCAGCTGGTCAAGGATGTGCCGACCTCCTGGGCCGAGCTGAAGGATGGTCAGTACAAAGTCGCCATCGGCGATGTCAGCGCTGCTGCACAAGCGGTCAATGGCGTACTGGCCGCGGCCATCGCCAACGGTGGGGACGAGACGAACATCCAGCCGGGCCTGGATTATTTCGCCGACATCGCCAAGCAGGGCCGCTTGTCGCTGTCGAACCCGACGATCCAGACACTGGAACGCGGCGAAGTGGAAGTGGGTGTGGTCTGGGACTTCAACGGCCTGTCGTACCGCGATCAGATCGACCCCAGCCGCTTCGAGGTCGTGATTCCGTCAGATGGCTCGGTGATTTCCGGCTATACGACCATCATCAACAAGTGGGCCAAACACCCCAACGCCGCCAAGCTCGCCCGCGAATACATCCTCTCCGATGCCGGGCAGATCAACCTGGCCAAGGGCAACGCCCGGCCGATCCGCGCCGAGCACCTGACACTGCCCGCCGAGGTTCAGGCCAAGCTTCTGCCGAACGAGCAGTACGTCAAGGTCAAGCCGATCGAGAACGCCGATGCCTGGGAAGCAACTTCCAAGGCTCTGCCGCAGCAGTGGCAGGAAAACGTGATCATCGAAATGGAGTGATCGGCTGCCAACCGACAGGATCGTAAGGTGGTGAGCGGCGCCCCACTTCAGCCTGCCAGCACGCAGGCGGTGGGCTGAAGCCCACCCTACGACGCGCACCAGGTGTGCCGGAAGACGGGTTGGGTCGGGTTTTTGTAGGGTGGGCTTTAGCCCACCAGAGAAAGTCCCGCCGAAGAAACGGTGGGCTGAAGTGGAGCACCGGCCGGCCCACCCTACGGCCCACTGCTGATAAGGAAAAGTCCCATGGGCAAAGCCATCCTCGTTGTGCTCGACGGCCTCAGCTATCAGGTCGCGGAGCACGCGCTCGGTCATCTGCAGGCCTATTGCGTGGCCGGCCGGGGAGCGCTGTACCGCTTGGAATGTGAATTACCCGCGCTGTCCCTCCCCCTTTATGAATGCATCCTGACCGGCGTGACACCAATCGACAGTGGCGTGGTGCATAACGACGTGGTGCGGCTATCCACCGAGCGCAGCATCTTCCATTACGCCCGCGACGCTGGTTTGAGCACGGCGGCCGCGGCCTATCACTGGGTCAGCGAACTCTATAACCGCGCGCCCTTCGTGGCGGCACGCGATCGTCATAGCGAAACGCCCGAACTGCCGATCCAGCACGGTCACTTCTATTACGAGGATCACTACCCGGATTCGCATCTGTTTGCTGACGCGGAAAGCCTGCGGCTGCGGTTCAGTCCCAACTTCCTGCTGGTGCATCCGATGAACATCGACGACGCCGGCCACAAGCACGGCCTGGATTCGTCCCAGTATCGCAACGCCGCGCGCCGCGCCGACATTCTCCTCGCCGACTACCTGCAGCGCTAGCTGGACGATGGTTACCAAGTGTTGGTGACGGCCGATCACGGCATGAATAACGACCGCTCCCACAACGGCCTATTGTCCGAAGAGCGCGAGGTGCCACTGTTCGTTCTGGGTTCAGCATTCAGCCTCGACCCAGGCGCACGACCGAAACAGACCGAGTTGTGCGGAACATTATGCGAGTTGCTCGGTGTGGCCCATGACAAACCACTGTGCCAGGACCTGCTGAAATGAGCGCGCCGCTTGAAGACAACCTCAAGACCGCCGCCATTCGAGACGGTGCTGTGCCTTGAATCGCAGACCGTCGGGCGCCGCGCCGCAAATGGCTGGCCCTGCTCTGCCTGCTGCCGTTCGCCGTGTTCTTTTTCGCCTTTCAAATTGCTCCGCTGCTGTGGGTCACACTCAACAGCCTGAACACGGCGGACGGCTGGAGTCTGGCCAATTTCGAGAAAGTCTTCGGCTCCAAGTTCTATCTACAGGCTATCAAGCACAGCTTGCAGATCGCCTTCTGGTCGAGTCTGTTCGGCATCGTCATCGCCATCCTTGGCAGCTACTCGCTGCGCCAGGTCGATTCGAAGTTGCGCGACTTCGTCATGGCCTTTTCCAACATGACCAGCAACTTCGCCGGGGTACCGCTAGCGTTCGCCTTCGTCATTCTGCTCGGTTTCAACGGGGCACTGACGATCCTGCTCAAGCAGGCTGGCATCATCGAGGACTTCAATCTCTACTCCAAGACCGGCCTGATCGTGCTCTACACCTACTTTCAGATCCCGCTGGGCGTGCTGCTGCTCTACCCCGCCTTCGATGCACTGCGCGAGGATTGGCGCGAGTCAGCCTCGTTGCTGGGTGCGGGCACCTGGAGCTACTGGCGTTATATCGGCCTGCCGGTATTGACGCCGGCACTGCTGGGCACCTTCGTCATCCTGCTGGCCAATGCGCTGGGGGCCTATGCCACGGTTTACTACCTCACCACCGGCAACTTCAACGTGTTGCCAATCCGCATCGCGGCGATGATTTCCGGCGACATTTCCCTCGATCCGAACATGGCGAGTGCATTGGCGATGGTGTTGGTTGGTTTGATGGGCGTGATCACCGTGGCGCATCAGCTGCTGCTCAGGAGGAGCTACCATGCGGGCCGCTGAAGCCAAACGCGGGGCGCTGTACCACCGCATGGTGGTGTGGCTGCTTTTCTTCATCCTGTTGCTACCCCTGGCAGCGACCTTTCTCTACTCGATCTCAAGCAGTTGGTCAGCGACCATCCTGCCGGACGGGCTGACGTTCGACTGGTATGCGCAGCTCTGGAGTGAAGAGCGCTTCCTACGCGCATTCGCTCAGTCCTTGCTGGTCTGCCTCGGGGCGCTGACCCTGGCGGTGGTGCTGATCCTGCCGCTGCTGTTCGTGGTGCATTACCACTTTCCCAAGCTCGACGGGCTGATGAACATCCTGATCCTGCTGCCGTTTGCCGTGCCGCCGGTGGTGTCCTCGGTCGGCCTGCTGCAGCTCTACGGCTCGGGGCCGCTGGCGATGGTCGGCACGCCCTGGATCCTCATTGGCGCCTACTTCACCATAGCGCTGCCGTTCATGTACCGGGCGATCAGCAACAACCTGCAGGCGATCAATCTGCGCGACCTGATGGATGCGGCCCACCTACTCGGCGCCAGCACCTGGAAGGCGGCGTTTCTGGTGGTGCTGCCGAACCTGCGCAAGGGGCTGATGGTGTCGCTGTTCCTGTCATTTTCGTTTCTGTTCGGCGAATTCGTCTTCGCCAACCTGCTGGTCGGCACCCGCTACGAAACCTTGCAGGTCTATCTGAACAACATGAAAAACAGCAGCGGCCATTTCAATAGTGCGCTGGTGATCTCCTACTTCTTCTTCGTGCTGGTGTTCACCTGGGCGGCGACCCGGTTGAATCGGGAAAAGCCTTGAGGGGAAGTGTTTGCAAGAGGGCCTGGCTAGTTTGTTCGGTGGGCTGAAGCCCACCCTACGTGACTCACCGGGCGTACCGGAAGGCGTGCCCAGCGGTTTTTGTAGGGTGGGCTTTAGTCCACCAGAGAGAGCCCCGCCGAAGAGCCGGCGGGCTGAAGCCCATCCTACGGAATAGCAGCGTGGCGCTGAAACGGAGCACCGCCTGGCCAACCCTTTTTTAACGACAGGCCCCGGCCACCGCTGCGGCTATTCGAGACAGGAACACTCCATGAGCTACCTTTGCGTTCGTAACCTGCACAAAGCCTATGGCGACACCCAGGTCTTCAGCGATATCGATTGCGAGATCGCCAAGGGTGAGCTGATTACATTGCTCGGCCCCTCAGGCTGTGGCAAGTCCACGCTGCTGCGCTGCATCGCCGGTCTGACCGAGGTCGACGGTGGTCAGATCCTGCTGGATGGCGAGGATCTAGTGCCAATCTCACCGCAAAAGCGCCAGATCGGCATGGTCTTTCAGAGTTACGCACTGTTTCCCAACATGACGGTGGAACAGAACGTCTCCTTCGGCCTGCGTATGCAGAAGATTGCCAGAGATGAAAGCGCCAGTCGGGTGGCCGAGGTACTGGCAATGGTCGAGCTAGGCGACTTCGCCCGCCGCTACCCGAGCCAGCTCTCCGGCGGGCAATGCCAGCGGGTGGCTCTGGCGCGTTCACTGGTCACCCGCCCTCGCCTGCTGCTGCTCGACGAACCCCTGTCGGCCCTGGATGCGCGCATCCGCAAGCACCTGCGTGAACAGATCCGTGCGATCCAGCAGGAGCTGGGACTGACAACCATCTTCGTCACCCATGATCAGGAAGAAGCACTGACGCTGTCTGATCGCATCCTGCTGATGAACGCCGGACGGATCGTCCAGAGCGCCGATGCCGAGACCCTGTACACCGCGCCCGTTAGTGCCTTCGCCGCTGGCTTTATCGGCAACTACAACCTGCTCGCCGCCGATGTCGCCTCACGACTGTTGCAACGCCCTGTCCATTCGAAAGTGGCGATCCGACCGGAAGCCATTGCCCTGGTCAATTCAACAGGAAGCAACGAGGGGATCGCGGCGGTCATCAAGAGCCACAGCCTGCTGGGCAATGTGATCCGCTACCGCGTCGAAGCGCGCGACGTCGACCTGATGGTGGACGTGCTCAACCGCTATGCCGCCGATCTCTATCCCCACGGTCGCTAGGTAAGCCTTACCATCGACGCTTCGGCAATTCACGAGGTGGCTTGATGGCCCTGGCAATTTTCGACCTGGACGAAACACTGATTGATGGTGACTGCGCCAGTCTCTGGGCCCATGAAATGGCCAAGATCGGCTGGGTGGATGGAGAATCCTTCCTGCGCAAGGACGCCGAGCTGATGGCCGAATACGCCTTCGGCACGTTGGCGATGGAAGACTACATGGCGTTCAGCCTGACACCGCTGGTAGGCCGCACGGCTGAAGAGGTGGACCATGTCGTCGAGCCCTTCGTCGAGGATGTGATCGAGCCGCTGATCTATAACGACGCCATGCGCTGCATCGCCGAGCATCGCAAGGCCGGCGAC
>Ga0070754_10000227_pt1 | contig 57238 bp, 57 predicted proteins | sample VirMetDEL_Sep_01_FD_75181 | JGI IMG/M metagenome (GOLD analysis project Ga0070754, IMG submission 75181) | Aqueous microbial communities from the Delaware River and Bay under freshwater to marine salinity gradient to study organic matter... | ecosystem: Environmental > Aquatic > Marine >...
AACATTAAGCATAAGTTTTTAAGAGCCAAATATTTTTATTTGATTTTATAATTTTAAAGAAATTTCCAAATAAGCAAATTCTTAATTTGCGTTACCATTTTGAACAAGACTAACCATAGAGAGATCATCATTTTCAACACCACCAGCATTTCCAACCATTCCTTCTGATGGAACGCCTTCTGATTCCTTTTCAAGCATAGCCTTGAAAGAATTCTTATCTTTGTAGGGATTTTGAGGGACCTGGGGTTCCTCTCCATTCTGGTTAGCGGGTTCGTATTCTCTTTGCATTTTAATCCTTGCAAAATGGTCCCTACGCATACGGTTAGCCATTCCCTCGTTAATCTTAATCTTGACATGGAATTGGTTACTCTTTTGGTATTGACCATTGTTAAACATTAGGACATAGTTCTTAATGTTCCAAAAATTTACAAAATTGTTAATCTCTTGAAAAAGATTTCCAATGAGATCACTAGGGACATCGTAAACTGTAGAGTAATTACCCTTAGGAGCGACAATAATCATAGCTCTCTGCCAAAGATCGTGATAAAAATTATAGTTATCACTTTCATTGATAAGATGTTCTTTGATAGTTCCTAATGGTCGGGTAGTATAATTTTTCTTAGGGCCGAGTTTTGAATTGTTCTTGTTAGAAATATTGTTAAATCTCTTATTGTTTTTGATATTTCCTTCTTTTTGAACATAATCATTATTGATTGACTCGCCAGTACTATCTTCTTTAGAATCCATTTTAATAGTTATGAATGTTTAGTTGTATTTAGTTTCCCAGAAGTAATCTTCATATTAATATACTAATGTACATCTTTAAATAAGTTAAAATAAGTTAAAATTATTTAGATATTTCTTGTCTACGTTGTTCTATGAGTTGTTCCATAGATGTTGATAGTTGACTTTTGGGTTGTTCATTAGAACTTAAACCTGGAGCCCCTGGTTCTCCTTTAATTTCTCCCTCTTTAACATTTGTTCCATTCACAGCGTCTAGAGTAGACCATCCATTAAACAATTCCTCTCTAGGACCTATAAAACTATATTTATCACTCATTAAACTATTATTTCCTCCTACGAAGCATGAGTCTAAATGTTCAAGACTTGTATCTTGAAACCATTTTAGTGCTTGGTTTCCGATGTGAACTGATTTTCCATCATATATAGCTGGTACACTTGTAACTTCTGGAGGTAGATTTCCCATTTGTGATTCTATTTCTACAAAATTTACTAAATTAAAAAACTCAAGTTGTTGGGCAATTAAATCGTATAATTTTGTGCAATTTTTACATCTTTTACTCATAAACATAACATATTTAGACTTAGGTTTTTCAGCATATACACTGGCTTTCTCTTGATCTTGTTTTGATACAGCTAAAGACATTGTTATTATTCTCTAATTACTTATAAGTTTATATATTTTTATATTTGAACGAAAATTGGTTTATTTTGAAAAATAATTTATTTTGTTGTAGTAAAGTAAGATGAATACTCAACAGGCGTGGGTTGGAAAACAAAATTGGTCAAGCATCGCACCTCCAAATGTAAATCCTGTAACTGTCCATAATTGTGGAACAACTATGGAAAAATTAAAACCATCTAACCATGGTCAAGTTTGGGCTCAACCAGCTGTAGAAAGATATAGATGGGGTTCGAGGGTTATAGAATCTCCTGCTGAATATTATAAAAATATTCGTAACTGGGTTATACAAAAACGTACTCAGGAAATACATAGAATGAGAGAAGAAGATCCAACCATTACACAAGGCAAATGGTTAGAGACTGAAGAAAATCTAGGAGATAATAAACGCCTAGCATCTTTAGTTTCTGAAGGACAGCAAAAACTTATGAACTACTTAAATAATAAATTTGCCGAAAGTTGTAAAGAAATACCGATGTTTTTTAAAAATAATCCCCTTCCTGAAGCTCTCACAATTACAGACATGCAAGTTGTAACCTATCAATCAAATAATAATCCTTTAAAACTTTACCATAAAGCACTTGTAACTGTTTGGAATACAAAAAGATATGTAAGTTTATCTTTTAAAATTGGAGCATATCAAGATCTTAAAAAAGGAAATACTTGGGTCGTCGTTTGGGATTATGTAAACCCAAATAACTGTCCTTTAGGAGAAAGTATTAAAGGCAATCCTTGTGGAGAACCAGCTAGTTATGATCTTAACTCGGGAAGATTAGAAACCCAACCACAACGTAAAAAATTAAAATGGATTAATGAACCTGCTTTAGCTGATAACTCTTATTCGAAGGGAGGAACATACTCTCCCGATGGTCCTGTCGTTATTGTAGATGAAGGTCCAGAAGATTTGGATAATTTAATTAAAGAAATGGGAGATGTATTAACAAGAAACAATTTTTACACAACTGCTTTAAATTACAATGGAGGGTCAGTGTGGTAAGTTAGAAGTAATTCTAGGATGCATGTTTAGTGGAAAAAGTACAGAACTTCTTAGAAGAATCAATACCTATAAATCATTAAATAAAACAATATGTTCAATATCCTATACTGAAGATCAACGATATGGAACAAATGTTATAAGTACACACAATTTATATAGAGTACCGTGTTTTATGTGCACTGATTTAATAAAATTTAATGAAGAAGCAGAAAAAATGTTAAATAATGTTGATGTAATTATTATAGATGAAGGACAGTTTTTTTCAAAATTAAAAGAATTTTGCATAAAAATGGTTGATGAACAACATAAACATGTTATTGTAGGAGGATTAGATGGTGATGCAAAAAGAGAAAAATTTGGAGAAGTTACAGAACTTATTCCAATAGCAGATGATTATATTAAACTTAAAGCTTATTGTAAAATTTGTAATGAAAATAACAATACATTAACTACTGCAATTTTCACTAAAAGAATTCAAGGTGATCATACACTTCAAAAAGATATAGGAGCTGAGGAAAAATTTATTCCTGTTTGTAGATATCATTATTTAAGTTAGAAATAATTACTTTATTTTTTATACACATAATTAAAGATAAATTGTAATATTCTAACAATTATAATAGCAGTTAAATTCTGTAACCAATACCACCCATCGGGATTATTAATATAAAGTAAATAAGTTACTAAAAATGTTAAATTTGCTACAATAGCTAGTTCGATTAATTTTGTCTTAACGTCCTGCTTCATTTTATTGCAATTTATAATATATTAACATTTTTTTTAACTTTAAAAAGGCATTTTAAGAGGGCGAGACCCTCTTATCCAACCATTTTTTATAAAATCATCTACCGTTTTCTTAGAACGTCTAGACATACCACCACCAGCACCATACCAATTTAAATCACCCTTATTAGCTGTAATAGGTTGAAACACATAAGGACGAGCATAACGCATTGCTACATTTGCCCTGCCGAAAGCAGAACCTTTGTAATGAAACCAACGCTGGCTTTTACCTGCGGCACGTACTTCCCATTTCTTACCATCTCCACCTGTACGAACAGTTCCTATGGGGAAATCTTTAGCAGACTGAGAAGGACTGGACCTCTTACCACGGAATGTTTTTCCTGTTGATGTCTTCTTTGTATTGTACGACCGCTTGACAGGGGTCTTCTTCTTCGCAAGGGGGGTACTCTTTGTGGGGGCCTTACGCTTACCGAATCCTCTACCCCTTGTTGCCAGTTTTTTTAATAATCGGCGGCGACCTACTTCAGTTAAATAGGCGCCACCTAATCCAGCTGCATAAGGGGCTAAGGGAGCTAGAGCTTGGTCAACAGCAGATGTTTTATTATTTCTCATTTTTTCACCTATTGGTTTTCCAGCATATTTATACGTTAAATAACCACCAGCAGTAGGAATAGCAACTACAGGATTTACTGCACCTACATAAGCTCCTGGAACAGCACCTAAATAATAACTGCCTCCAATATCACTTACAACATCCCCAGCCATTGCACTTGTTCCTATAGAAGCTGCAATAGCAGCCAATCTCTTCTTATCAAGCTTCTTTAAACCAGAACCAACACTCTTTCCTAATGATTTAAGACGGCGTCTCATTCCAAAACTTTGGACAGCCTTTCCATCGGTTAACATACCTACGTCAAAATACTTAGCCATTGGAGTTTTAGCCATTCCACAATTTTTATTTAACATTACAGCTGCACTTAGTTGCCCCCCTGGATAGGCCATTCTAGGTTGATAAAAGTATTTAGATGTAAACACTTTATTAAATCCACCTGGGCCAAACTCTCTCCCGAGAGTTCCTGCATTGGTAACAGGATTCCATCCCTGGGCAACTAGTTGTTGTTTCCAGTTAGGTTTAGCAACAAATCCCTTACCGTTAGGAAATTGTTTTCCATATTTCTTTACTTGGCCAATTTCATAACCAAACGAAGCCTTCCTTTTAACCATGGCTTTACCGTGTTTAAGAATATCTTCTATTGTTTGACTACCTTTTACAAGTTTATCACCAAAAACCCACGTAGGGGTTACTTCAACTTTATGACTGTGCATGGCAGCTTGGTCGGGGGACTTTGTATAAGAAGTTTTGTTAATACGTAGGGGTTTTATGGCTTCTTTAATGGTTTCAATTTGTCTTATGCAGGAAGGGCATCTTGGGTTATGGTAAAACCATACATGATCGTCTTTTAGGATTTTAACAAGTTCTTCAGCATCCTTCTTTCCAAACCTGGTGCGTCTCCTGACGCCTGACTTAGCTACTCTCCTAGCTAGTGGGTTAGTCTTTCCACCTCTTGGTTGTATGGGTTTTCTAAGAGGTCCTTTTGTAGAGGGTTTTGCAGGAAATTTCCCTCCACTTTTTGCTAATTTTTGAAGGGGTGTGACAACTTTTTCGGCCGATGCTCGTCCAATTGTTCTCCCTGGGAGACTTTTAAGATAAGCTCTTGCTAATTTTCTTTTCAATGAATCCATGTTTACTTGTAATAAATATTATTTTTATAAAAAAAAATATTTCAAATTAGTAGTAGTATCATTAAAATGGATGACGATTTTACCGAAGGAATATTTGATGAATCAGATGTAGAGGATTATGAGTCAGAACAAGAAATTGATTATGAAGATGAAGATGAAGATGAAATAGTTCCCGAATTAAACAATGAAATAGATCAAACTAAAAAAATAGCTGAAGATTTATTTTCCAATTTTGAAAAAACTCTTTTCGAATTTACAGCTTTAGGTGATAAAACAGTAGAAGAATCTAGTATTGCAATTTCATTTTTAGACGAAGAGAGAAAAACCATAGAAGCTATGGAGGAAGCCAATCAAATATCTTGGATAACGAAAGAAAGAGAAATATTGGAAAATATTAATAAAATTTATGCATCTGGTTTTGAAAGGGGAAAACAAAATAACACTGGAATAAATTTAACGTCCGATGAAAATGAAGAAATAGACAAATTACTTTCAGAACATCGTAAAATAGTTTCTAATTGGAGAGAATTACATGCAGATAGTTTAATAGAACCTTTGGATGGAGGAGACCAAGAATTAGATACTAAATTAAAAGAAACCGATGTATTTGCATATTTAGAACTTATGGCTAAAAAAGAGGAAAAGTTGGTTAATAAAGCTTTAAGGTCAGTGGGATTAAAAATACCTAAAATAAAAAATAATGAAGATCCAAATGTTTATTTACAACGCAAACAAAAACTTTTTTCAAAAGGTCTTAGTTTATTAGATTCATATGCTCCATTAGGAGTTGGAATAACGAAAATATCAGAAGGAGAGTTTAAAAAATTACCATCTCCTACAAGTATTTTTGAACAAAAAACACAGCCATCGGAAAAAATAGAAATAACAGAAGAACAATTAGAACATAGTAAGTTGTATTATAAGTTAATTAAATTAAATGTTAATAAACTTCACGAGTGTATTATAAAATCTGGTAAGGCTACAACTGATAATTTCAAGTTAGGAGATTCTTATATTTCTAGTTTGCAAAATAATAGAATTAAAGTAACAAATCAAGTTAATATTCCTGTTGATGCTGTTAAAAAGGATATTGAAGAAACTAAAACTAAATTAATTTCTTGGGCTAAGAATAATTTACCTGAAAATATTTATACAAACATAATTGGTTATAATAATTCTGGATATAGTTTACAACAGCTTTATAATTATATTCAAGGAAGTTTGGGATATTTTATTCCAAAAGAATTATTAGTCAAACACGATTATACGTATACAATTACAAATGAAAAAACAGGTAAAACTAAAATTGAAAAAGTAGATAATAGACCAACTATAATTTTAATAAAAACTCCCGTACCCATACAAGTTACAAGAGAACTTGGTTTATATGGTTTTGTAAATAAAATTCCAAAAACAAATGAAGAACCACTCTGGAAACAATATTATAAAATATATTATCCAGATCCTACAAACAAATCTCTAAATGTTGAGTATGTTTGGATGTTTAAAGATGGAAATAACTTTTTATACTATAAAAATTTCGAAGATTACTTGAAAGAAGTAAAAAATAAATTAGAAAATGAACCTTCTAAAAACAAGAATAAAATAAAAGCTATAGAAATATACCTACAACATGGTGTTGCTATACCTTGGGAGAAAAAAGATTTTGAACTAGAGACTGATATGGAGATTGATCAACAGATTCTGATAACAGATAGAGAAAAAGAAGAGGCTATTAATACTTTGAAGAAATGTAAATTTTCTGATTTCCAGGTTATGGAATTAGTATCTATGTTAACAGATAAATTTACCAGTCTAGCTAGATTTAAAGTAATACTTAAAAATTTATGTTTAATTTCCGAATTAGAACCTTCAAGTTTACAGAATGTTAATTTAATTGAACTTTATGTTTCAGCTTCTAATCCTAAAAGTAATTTGTTTCCTATTCCACTATCTCTAAGACAAAAATATATAGAAGAATTAAATAACAACTATACATCCCTTTTTAAAGTATACGGAGAACCAACAATAGAATCCATAGAAGGAATAAATTTATTCAGCAAATTTATTGAAAATACAATTAAAAATAGATCAATAAATGTTCAAGATTATATAAAAAATCAAAGTAAAATGTCACGCGATTATGATAATCTAAGTAAATTTTATAACCATACAACTAGAGAAATAGATACTAATAATTTAGAACAGAAAATTATAAATTTAACGTCTGTTCCTGTTTCTGAAATTCCTGAATCTTTACAAATCGTCGAAAATAATTTAACTGAACTATCTTCGAAATATGATATATTAAAATATGAAGAGAGGCAAATGAATCAAACTCTAAATATGTATGAAGTGTACTTAGGCGGTAATAATATTTTAAAATGGGTTCCTTGGGATTGGATGAATGAACAAGACAAAATTAAATGGGAACAATTGAAAAATCAAACGATACAAGAATTATCTGAGAGAATGAGAATAGACAATATAGATAGAATAAATAAAGGACTAAAAACTATAACAGACATAGAAGTATATTTACTTCCTACTTTTCTTCAAGATTATAAAGAACTTCCCATACAAACTTTATTCAAAAAATTAAGAGAAAAGTATAAAAGATTTTTAGATATCAATATATCGGAACTTCATAAAAATATTGCAAACATAAATAACGAAAAACAAGTAATAAACGAACAGATAGCAACATTAAGACAAAGATTATCTTTACAACAAAGATCTGTAAAAGGAGTTACTTCAAAACTAAAAACACTTTCAATAAATGTACAAGTGAGAACACCCCCTAAAATTACACCAGTGACATTAAAAAGAGCCCTTGACAATGTTATTGAAGAAGAAGATATATTAAAGCCAAAAACCAAACAGAAGATTTCTACAGGAAAATATATTTTAGCAGATGTAATATTTGGATTATGGGGAACACAGGCAAAAAATTCAACTTATGTAAATGAATACAAAATACAATATTTTAAACCATCATACGATAACCCCAATGAACCAGGAACCTCTGTAAGAGACCCAACTAATACACAAAATAAACCTTTTATTCAAGGAAATGTGTTAGGTCCAAGAGGTAAATTTGAACAAAAATGGATTAGAGTTCCAAATGATAAACAAAAATTTATATATTCTAAATACGCTTAAAAATATGTCGAATGTAATAATATAAAATACAAACCATGGAAGAAAATTTTATTACATTAGACCTTAAAGAAAAAGACCTTGGAGACAATGGGTTTGTGAAAGTTGTAGATGTTCTACCCAGAGTAATCCCTAAAGACCAATGGGATCCCGAAGTTAAGTGTGACTACGCAATCCCCCAGGCGGCTAGGGTTAGCTATGCTAAAGGTACAACGAAGACTAGTTCTGATAAAGGATTAATTCGTTATCTTCTACGCAACCGTCACACATCCCCTTTTGAAATGATTGAGTTCAAATTTCACATTCGTGCCCCCCTTTTTGTAGCCCGCCAATGGATGCGTCATCGTACCGCAAGCGTTAATGAAATTAGTGCAAGGTACTCCCTTGTTGAAGACTGTTTCTGGAAACCTAAAGTGTGGAGAACACAAGGAAAACACAATCTCCAAGGATCAGAGGAGGACCTCACCCCAGAGGAATCTCAAAAGGCACAGGAACTTTATGACAAGGGTTGTGAGGAGTGTTACAAAATTTACACACAGATGATTGATATGGGGATTGCGAGAGAAATGGCGCGATCAATTCTCCCTGTGAGTATGATGACTGAGTTTTATTGGAAGGTTAATCTCCATAACCTCCTTCATTTCGTAACCCTCCGTAGCGATTGGCACGCCCAAGAGGAAATTCGTGTACTCTCCGATGCTATTCTTGAAATGGTGGCTGAATATTGTCCAGTCACCGTTCAAGCTTGGAAGGATTACCAGAAAGATGCTGTCAATCTAACCAAGTGGGACCTTGAAGCATTTAAAAACAATGGTAATAAACCAGATGGTATGACTAAGAGAGAATTTGCTGAATTTCTTAATAAAGTTCCAAATCTTAATTAGAATTTTTTTGTAGAAAAAATATTTATTAACATTAATACAAACACAAGTGTGATTGTTCTAGTGTTAATGGTAAGGAAAAAAATTATTAGCAGTGGGATACAAACGAGTAAAAAACTACTAAAAAAATTACAAGATGAGAGAACTGCTGTAAGGAGTAGTTTAAGTAGTTATGCTAGAATGGTAAAACGTTCTTCTAATCTTTCTCCAGGACACCCTCGTGCAAAAGTGCATATAAAGGGGTTTGAAACAAAGAAGGTAAAATTAAAACAATTAGATAGTAGAATAAGAAAACTTACTAATCAAATTAATAAACAAACCAATACACGTAGAGCAAACAAATATGGATTTAGAGGTGCGGTAAAACGTGCAATAACTCGTGTAAAGCGTCCAACAACAATTTCTAAACAACTCGATGTTATTAAGAATAAATATAATAAAGTAAATAAAGTATACATAGATACAACAAAAAGAGCCTCCTCCCTCCAAGCTAAATCTAAAAGTGCAAAGACTAAAGCTTTAAAAATGCAATATGAAATAGATGCCTATAAATTACTGAGAAGTCCAAGTTACAGGAGAATTAAAAATTTAAGATCACAGTATCAAGCAGAACGCAGACAATTAAAACAAGAACTAGAAAAACTCAAAAAATCTACAGCATGGCAAAGATTAAGAGGTAACTAACTACACTTTAAATTACTTCGCTTTCGCGTATTGACGAAAGTTTTACGCTTTAAAAATAATATTTTGTACGCAACGCATCGCAACTTTAGCGTATTGACGAAGTCAATCGCAAAGTGCCTACGGACACTTTCGTTGCGGGCTAGTAATCGTAGATTACTTCAACAAAAGTTGGGCATAAAATATTTTTATTAAAATATTTTGTTATAATAAATGACCGCTAAGAAACCTTTTTGGGACGTAGATGAGAATAAACCTTTTAATAAAGTACGTGGTTGGGATGGATTAGTATATAAAGTCCTCGCACAAGGTTACAATGGCCAACCTCTCTCCCAAGAAGAACAAAAAAAGGCTGCAGACGTTCTAGCAAATACTAGATTTGTTATGACAAAATTATTATTATATTTATTGTTTAATTGTGATTTATGGATAAACAAAGACCTCGCGTGGGGTATTTTTCATAGTATGGATCTTTATTTGCCACAGTGGAAAACCCTAGTTCGTCAAAATTACAAGGGTGGGGTGTGGTCGAATGTAACCGACCAGGATGTTATTCAACAACAGAAGAGGACACATTATACAATTATGGAAATGACCCCCAATAGACATGGTATTATAGGATTGAATAAACCCAAAAAGATTGTAACATTTAATTACGAGGGCCGTCCGTACGAAAAAGCTGCAGTGAGAAGTTATCATTTTACCATACGCAACACCAGAACACAGCAAATTCTCTCTCAGGGTAACATTACAGACCTCGTTCTTCACGAACTAGCCCACGCCGTTAACAATGATATTCGATGGAAGAAGGATAACCATGCCGAACCATACGAAAACTACCACCGTCAGGTAAGAAGTTGGGCAAGGAACATTGGAATTTTGTAAAATTCTTGTTATTTTTTATTAAATAAAAAAATATATTTACACTAAATAAAAGATGTCTTGGAGTCTCTATAAAGCTATAAAAAGATTACCCTACAGAACAATGATTAACATCCTATATGGAATGTTAATTTTAAATATTCTTTCTGTAATTATATTGTTTGTACATAATAAGAATATATATAATAAATCTGAATTTACTATGAGTACTGGAGCGTATGGACCTTACACTTTAAACAAACCAGATACCTACAATAGTCATGCATATTGGGATGATGGTCCCCAAGCAGTTAAACGTACAATTCAAAAACCCCAAAATGATCCAAGATATACTCTTATAGAAGTCCCCCTTCGTTCTGATCCACCAAGAGAGGCTCCGTTACAAGCTCAAGTAGATCTTATAACTCCTTATAACTGTCCTTATTATAAACGATAAGCGTAGTGCTTCTAGCACTCGCTAAGCCCGACTTCGTCGATGCTTTAGGCGTAATGTTGTGTGTTTTTAAATAAATAATTATTATAAAATGTTTAATTATTTGTGTAAAAAAATAGAAGAAGCTCCTATATTAAACGATCCTTTTCCTCACATTGTTATTGAAGATTTTCTTAATTTAAATGATTTAGAAACTATATTAAATGATTCTCAGATTCATTTTCCTATGCAATTAAGTAATGAAGAACTATACAAATGTTTACAAAAACAAGATTGGACAATACAATCTTTTCCTGGATGCGTAAGTGATTGGGAAAGCTATATTAAATATTTGAACAATCCAAAAAAATATATTACCCAAGATCCAGTAGAAGGAGTAGGAATTACATTTAGATTAACCCATATAAGAAACCAATATATTCAAGAATTATTAAAATTTCTCAATAGTTCAGTATTTAAACAATGTTTAGAAGAAAAATTTAACATTACCGATAGTACTTGTATAATTTCAGCAATTCAAAAAAACCTAACTGGATATGAAATAAGCCCCCATCCGGACGTAAGATCTAAAGCCCTCACTTACTTAATTAACATTAACAAAAATAAGAATTTTGAACAATCAACCCAACACACCCATCTCCTTAAATTTAAAAAAGAAAAAGAATATGTTGAAACTCTATGGAGAAATAACCCAGAATTGGAAAGATTTTGGGTTCCATGGAATTGGTGTAATTCCATTAAACAAATAACTAAAAATAATACATTATTATTATTTCAACCACAAAGCAGTCCACCTAGTTTACATGGAGTTAAATTAAATTACAATCATCTTTTCGAGCAAAGAACTCAAATATATGGAAACTTAATGTACCAATCATCAATAAAAACCCATAAATCTAATTGGACTCTATGGAAAACAGAGGAAAAGCTTGAATAAGTTTTTCTAAATCTATTTTATTTCCTTGTTTCCATAAATCATTTTCATTAAAATCTTCAATATTTTTAAGTTCTTTATAAGGTCTTCCCTGACTTTCAAAATAATCAAGAAATTTAAAATCTCCGCCATGAGCTTCGCCTATAGGTACTTCTGTTAATCTCATATTTGGTATATTAAAAGCATCTGCACAAATTAAACCATGAAGACTACTTGATAAAACTCCCTTACAAGAGCACATTTCATCGATTACCTGTGACCACTTCCATAATGGATTAATAATATGGAATTTATTGTTTAAAATTTTAAACTTATCTACTTGACTCCAATGGGGTATAACAGCTATTTTATCATTTAAAAAAGAATATGTTTTTGGTGTATAGAACCTAGGTAATAATAACGCCGGATCTCCATATATTTCTGGAGTTTCAATGTTATTCATTTTTAGAATTTCCCTTGTTTTCGGTCCCCTAACTGCATGAACTTTTATATCTTTTTTAAATCTACTACGATTAGAAATAAGTCCCGTTCCCCACACATGGGATCTGGAAGAAGCCGCATGGATGTATGAACCTAGGGCAACTAAATTATTTGGATAGTATAAGTCATATGGTTTATTTGTTACAATTTTGCAAGTAGTTGGTATCATATTTTCAACTATAAATTTAGAAAGTTCATCTCCAAAATTCCCTTGGCCTTTGGGACACTTCCAGTATAATAGATTAATAGTCATATCCTAATGAATATAATAATGTTCAGGTTTATAATATAAACCCAAATATTTTTATATTTTTTTTAAAACAACACAACCCATTTTGTATAAATAACCCTAAGAATTACTTACGAACACAAGAATCCCCATCGCAAAACATCTCACCCTCTCCATCATTCTTAAGAGGTTGTTGGGAGGAAAAGAATTTAATAGAGACTAGAGCTTGATTCCTCTTCTTGAATTCGTCTTCGGTAATCTCTTCGTAGGGCATTTGTGGAAATGCGCCGAAATCACACTTGGGTAGGAAGGAAATACCCTTGAGGTCCCACTGGAAATAGTTAAGACAATTTGCAATATCTTCAGATGAAACCACCTTGGGGTCAAAAGTCACCGTACAACTTACCTGGTTATCAGCCCAATACTTCTGAATAAACGCAGAGAGAGCAACCTGTTCCCACATACTAACCTGGCTAACGGTGCGAATACCCTCACCAGCATCAACAGGAATCTCAACAACGAGGGTATCCTTCTCTGCACCTACGGCTGGTTCAAGGGGATACCCAGCATCCCTAAGACCTGGCACAAGGGGACTATTACTGGCAATCCTCATCCTACGAATGTAGAACCTTGACTCTGGATAGTGCATTCCAGGGGTAGCCCCAGCAAGGAGGGAAACTGTTCCCGATGGCTTGATGCTAGTAGTCTTAACACTACGAGGAATACAGAACCATTCACTGTAAATCTTATCGAGATCCTGAATGTGTTGATATCCCTTCTCCATCCACGTCTTTAGGGCGCCGAGATTCTTACTAGTAAGAAATTGAGCAATACCACTCATACTGCAACCAATACGACGATTCCTCAGCTGAACACGATTAGTCTCCGGCCAATGAGTAAGGCAGAGAGTTACAGTTTTAGCGTAAAGATAGGCAAATTTAAGGGTACGGAGATAGTCCTGAAGGTCATCACAACGAGCGGGGAAAGTCTCAACAAGACAGCAAAGCTCATAGGACTCGAGGGATTGTTCCAAACAAGGATTACCTCCACAAACCCGACTATCCTTGTGATCTTTGGGGTCGCACATTCTACTATAATCCTTCATATTCTCAAGCCAAGCAAGACCTGGTTCTCCATTGAGACAAATTCTCTTGGAAACCTCTCCGTAATCCATACCAAGTCTGGCAAAGATACTATTGTTAGATGTCCAACCCCACTCCGCCCTTTGGGGGTTGACTTCGTAATTCTTGAGATCCATGAATTCCTGAGAGTCTGACTCCCCGAAGGCAATCTCAGCAGTTCTACGAACATTTCCAGCAACGACACATTTACCAATTAGGTTCATGATATCAACAATGCTAGTAACTGTAATGGGATGGCCAACATTGTTTCCGAGAACGACACGGATGTCCCTGTGGAGGTCTTCAAGGGGACGAGAACCCGATGAGAGACCACCAAAGGTCTTTAGGGGAATACCCTCAGGGCGAATTTTGGAGTAATCAAATAAAGGATTACTATCACCACAATAAGACATTAGAAGGGACTTGAGAGAATCTACCCATCCCTCTCTAGTATCTTCAATAACAAATGCAAAGGTTTCGCTCAGAGGTTTCTCAATAAGAAAATTCTCAGCACCACGGGTGTCAAACCCCACACCAACACCCAACATACACATATCCATGAGGAACGTGAAGGGTTTGTAGAAAGGGTCTTCCTTACCAATACCCTTAGTACTCACAAAAGCACAATTGTTAAGACTAGCACCAAGGTTTCTTTCAGTAATAATCTTAGTTCCCATAGCCCATAGACCCCTTCCAGGGGGGAGGAACTTCATATTGTACATGCGGTCATACATTTCTTGGGCACTCCGTTGGGCCTGCTCATCATTCCATCCAAGGGTCAGTCCATCAATATGGTTCTTTTGAAGATTATAACAACCTTCAACAACACGGCGTACGGTTTCCCACCACTTTTCGTTTTCTCCATTGTTGTCCTTAATTCTTGAATAGGTTCTCATATAAACAAGCTCTCCAAGGCCATTAAATCCAAATGGAGGCGGCTTGTCAGCATATTGTTGTACCCACTTATCATTTATTTTAAATGGCGACATTGGTATATTTGTAGTGGTAAACTTTATAATCCCTTATCTTATAATTCTTTATGTAAATTTTTTCTATTAATATTATAAGTATGAGTGAACTATTAAAAACTATAACAGAAATAGATTCTCCATCATTAGGAGATGGTCTTTTTGAATTAAGTTATCAAAATTATGTAAAAACAATTTTAATGTATAGTGGATATTTGAGAGATCTTGGAATTCCCCCTAAAGGGGATGAAAATTTTGTAGGAGGAATGCCAGTTACTTTGGATATAAACTGTATTACCCAATTACTTAAAAAAGTAAATGACCAATACGATTATCATATAACACTAAAAGTTGACGGTGAAAGAGTATTATGTTGTGTGTTGAACAATGATCTTGTGTTTTTGGATAGAAATCTTCAGCCATATTATATTGTAGATAAAGATAGAACTATTGTAAAGGCAAATACAAGTCCTTGTATATTAGATTGTGAGATATACCCAGTTCCTAATATTGGTATTACAATTATTTTTGTTTTTGATTGTATAGCAGACAATAAAGCTAAAATATTCAAATTAGATTATTTTAAACGTTATCAGTTTATAGGAAAACGTTGTACAGAATTAAATAATCTTTTGGCTCTTCAAAAAATTAATGATTTTGTTTTTATTCCAAAACCTTGGAATAATATAAATATACTGGAAAATGAAGAAATTAGAACCAATCCAGAAAAATGGATGTCCAAACAACTCACCGATCAATTATCAAAAAATTTAAGAATGAATAAAATTACCATAAATTCAGATGGTTTAATTCTACAACCATTCAGCACTCCCTATGTTACCTACGGACCATGGCAGATGAAAGGAAATACACTATTTAAATATAAAACATCTGGTAAACAAACTGTTGATTTAAAAGTTGGTTTAAAACTGGGAGAATCTTTTACAAAAATCAATGGTGATTGGGTTGTTCGTTTAATGACAAAATGGGATAGATTTTTAACTCTTCCAAAGGAATTAACTGGTTCAAATTTAGCTGTTCAAGCATATTTAAGATTACCTGGTAAATGGGAAGAAGTTACTTCTGCAGATGGAGTACAAGGATTAATTAAAACAAGTTCAACAAAAGGATTAACGAAGGTAATGGTTGGAGATGTTCTTGAATTAGTTGTTAATCCTCCACCACAGGATGTTTTAACGGATGAACAATCTACAAATATGAAATTTATGGAAAAAAGAATGATAAATACATTTACATTTGATAGAATTAGACCTCAAAAAGAACCAAATGCTCTAGGAAGTATAATGAGTATATTTAACTTTATAACCAATCCTTTTAACTTAGGAGAAAAATTATGGACATTAATGAGTCATAAAACAAATAATAAAGGTAATTTAAGTTCTTATTTAAATAATTTTCCACCAGAAGCTTTAATTAATTGTGCTATTAAAAATTCAAGTATAATCGATATTTTTAGTTTTAGAACAGGTGCTAAACTTGAAAACATATGGAATTTTGGTAAAAATTTAGATTCTGGAATTTTACCTAAAACTACAAAACCATTTAGGATAACTAAAGAAGATCAACTTAGAATATTTTTTAATTTATGGAACAATCCTGTAAAATCAAAAAGTAAACAACCTCTTAGTTATCCCTTAGAACAAAAAATACCCCAAGATTCAAAACCGATACCCTTTGAATTAGAATTCAAATTTTTCAGAGGTTCCGTAATAGGTTCTGGGATTAGAGAAAAAGTACTATGGTTGTTAAAAACAAGTATAAATAAACCAAGTACCAATGAAAAATATTTTGTTGCGTTGTTTTCTCCGAGTGTTAATAGTAAATTTTTCAATACTGAAACAACCAATATTATTAGAATTACTAGTCCGGACCCCCGATTTCCATCAAATACAAGTAACGTAGAGTTAAAAACAAGATTAAATCCTAAAACATATAATTTTTACAACAATCGGCTATCACAGTGGAAAAAAGATTTATGGGATGGATTGTCCTTTAAAGCAGATTTTTCACTAGAGCAAAATTTAGGTACATATAAAAAATTTACAGATTTTTCAACCTATAAAACAGAATTTTATATTACATTATCAGGTGGAAATGCAGATTTAGTTAGATATATAGATAGAGAATCTTGGCAAATTACACCTAATTGGAGACTAGATGCTAGTAAAATTTATCAAATAAGCAAAGGTTCACTAGAAAATTGGTATTCTAAATTAGAACAAGGAGAAATTACACCTAGATTTGAATTAGAGGTAGAATTTACAGGAGAATTAAAAAATTATTCTTCATTTACAGAATTCAAACAAGAAATATCCGATGTATTATTATTAATATGTAACAGTACTAGTGTGTGTTACTAAATTAAATAACACTAACATAGAAATACATATACTTACTATAATTATTTTTAAACTTATAGGACTATATAATAATATAATTAAAAGTTTTATAATAAATTCAAACATAGTCTCCTCTAATGGTTATTAACGATTAGTTAGTACTAAAAAATATTTTTTTTAAAAGCGTATTGGAACAATCGCTAAGCCAGCACGAAGTAATCTACGATTACTATCCCACAACTTTGTTGCGTTGCTTTAAGACTGTGTCATAGCCCACGACGTAGTCGTGATGCTTCATACAAAAATATGGAAAACTTTGTTAAAAAGGTTTACTCATTCATGTTTTCCATATTTTAATCATACAAAAATTACCTAAAATAAAAAGGAGAAGGAAGTTGAGTTCTATCTTGATACACTATTAAGTTACTACTTATTGTCCATTGTGTATATTCTTGGTTTAACCCACCGTAAGTTATGTTGGTGAGGGTTTCTTGGTCTATTGGTTGTTTTAAGAAGTTTTCTACTGATTTAAAATAGGATACTGGAGTACTTTCAGGAATTATGCTATTAAATGGTATGTTACTTAAAAATTTATATGGAATGATAGGTTTGTATTGCCATTGATTATTTATAATATTTAATTTAAATACTAAATCGTAGGAATTTTTAGTATCTAGGTTGGTTGTGTATTTATTTGGTAGGGTATATGATTCAATATTGGGAACTATTTTATTTGTTAAGACATTATTATTCCAGTATAATTGCCATTTTTGTTCATTCCAATTTAGTTCTGCTGTTACGTATATTTCATTTGGATTAAAATTTTTATACCAAACATAGTTATCTATATTTATAGTATTTGTTTTTAGTGGTTTAATTATATTTATGAACAATATTCCCATAGAATTTTGTTTAGTTAAAAAGTTATTAGTTCCTTCAATTAAATTAAAATCCCATTTTTGAACATCTCTATCTATTTTTATTTCAGGTGTGTCTTGGTTTTCAAACATAAATGAAAATATCATTGACAATCTAGATTTAATACTTTTATTTACATCGTAGTATATATTTTCGCTTACATCTTTTCCTTTGAAAAACATAACATCGACGATATACAATGTCTTTTTCCTACCATTAAATGTTCCAAAAAATTTGCTATTTTTGTAATTAACACTGCTATTTACACTAGAACTTATAGTTTTAACTCCATTATAAACATGTAAAAATCCATTTTCATCTATAAACAAAGTAGCAGTTTTAGAATTTTGTGGTATACCATACACTATGTATGGATCAACATTCATTTTTTTGAAAGATAATTTACTTAAAATATTTGTAAAATAAAATGGTACAATTTCTGCATCTGTTAATTTTTTTAATTTGTTTGTTAAATTTTGCATATCAGGAGTTAACCTAGTAGTTGGTTGTATACCTGATGTACTTTCTTTCCATTTAATGAATTCATCCATTTTTCCAGATTGTTGAATACAATTTAATAATTTATTTTCATTTAAGTGCATTAACCCTTTAAATCTTCTAGATTCTATAGTTTTGGTTCCATTTATATAGACAGCTCCCATAGTATCGGGTTGTCCAACCTCGTACTTGGTAGATAGAAGTTCACCGTTAAAAGGAATTTCCCTATTATTTTCATCAATTTGTGGAAACCCCCATTTTAAAAATTCCTTATAGACTTTTTCAGAAAATTTACCACTTTTAGTAAGACTTGAACAGCAAGGAACATACCACCCTCCTTTACTGGCATCTGTTTTAATTCCCCAGGGCATAGGTGCATGTCTTAAACCTCCTTGTCCTATTCCAGGACACGTTCCATAAAAACTATAATATGGTTTTGGTCGTTTGTCGTTTGGTGGAGTACCTCTGCATTCACTTGGTTTGCCAATAAACTCATCTCTAAGATTTAGCAAATTTTTTGAAGATATTTCTTGTATTATTGATGGTTGTTTGTATAGTTCTTCAAAAAAAGGTTGAATTTGAGAAACAAACACTGTTACATAATTTTTATCAAGTAATTTAAGATTTTTTTGATTTTTACTTACGTTTATGCCTTGTATGATTTCTTTTTCTAATTGTTCTTTTATACTTTTATTTAATGCAAAATTTAAATTGACCGAACCTTTTTCTAAAAGATTAAAACTTATATTGACTATTGGATTTTGCAAATCTTCCATTTTAAATAAAATACTTCCGGCACTTATTGTTGTTGCATCTCCTTTAATGGTTTTTTTAAGAGTAGAACTTAAGATTTTCCATCTATTCTTAATAGTGATTTCATTGGGTATTTGTTCAATTATTTTATTAAGTATTAAATTCTTATTTTCTTTGTCACTTTTGATTGTATCAAACCAAGTACCTATTCCATTTACTTGGGTTGTATTTTCATTTACTACGTATTTAATTCCTTGTGTTTCGAGGCTTTTTTTAACTCTAGTTAAAAATTCTTTTTCAAAATTTTTATTATCAACTAATTCCCATGGAGCACTTATAATTGTATATGTTCCATTATTAAAAAATCTTATTTCACAAGGTTTTTTCTGTTCTGTATATTTGTATTTTATACTTAAATATGTCATCGTCTTTGATTTTTGTTTAACTCCTGCTGTTTTCCCTGTTTTAACTGGAATATAAGGATACCCAACAGGTTTGTCTTTAAAAACAGTAGATGCTCCATATTCACTAATAACTAATGAATTATTGTTTGGTTGAAAACATTCTGTTGAATGATATATGTTGCTAATTTCACTATTAGGTATTTGTGGAATATCATTAATATATAATTGCGGATTACTAATATCGCTTGGGTCTCCACATATAACACAATTTATACCTTTAGGAAATGGATTAGGAATAATTCCACTAGACGTAGATTCTATATAGCCTATAGGTGGATATGAATAAATATAAGTTTCTTTTTTTCCTTGGTCAAGAACACTTAAACTTTTTTTCAGTAAATCCATATTAAGTTTTTTTGAACAGAATCCTGTTTTTGGATTTACGACCATTTTTTTACTATCAAAATCCCATTCAAAATCTATAGGAAATCCCTCACCTCCCATTTTTTCATCCCAAACACTACCATCTTCCCTTGGTTCGGGACCATGGGCTAATTTTTGTAATTCAAAATTTTCTAAATTTGATACAGTGTTAACTACTTTTGAATACGTAATGGGACTGGGTATAAAATATTTACTCATCAAAGTTACTATAATAAATAAACATTATTTTTGCGTAAAAAAATAAATTATTTAAAGTTTGTATATAGTAATTATATATAGATATTATATTTACATTAACTCTTAATCATGTCTACGATAACAAGTTCAAATCCAACAAAAATGTTTATTTCAACTACTAAAGAATTGATGAATGATTTAATTGAAGCCTTTCCCGACATGAAGACAAAAATAAAATCAAAACTTCTCATGCTTGAGAGTGTAGAAAAATCTTCTGGAAAAATTCTTGTAGGAAAGTACATTAAATACGTATTCCCCCATCTCGAGAAAGTTATAAAAAAAGATGATACTCTACTAACGACAGATGTATGCCCTCCTATTCTTAAAGATTTAGATATATCAGTATGGTGGCCAGTTGCTACTAATGATGTTAAGGATACTGTTTGGAAATATATTCATCTTTTATGTTTACTATCTTGTAAAATTCACCCACAAGATGCAAATGTCGAAAATATTATTCAAACTGTATGGAGTAATAATTACTGTTAGTAATTTTTGATAATCTTTTTTCTTGGTATAGTTATAAAATGAGTACTTCTATTCCAATAAATAGATTATGGATATATGAACCATGGGATTTATTTAAAATTAATAATTTTGTTAAAACTGAATTTGATAGAAATTATCCATATTTTTCAACTACAAAAAATATTAATAGTTTATCAATAATAATTATTATATTAAGTATAATTATAAGTATAATGACAAAAGATCCTCAAAAAATATTTTGGTTTTGTGTGGGACTTGTAATACTGATAGTTGTTTGGAAAAATTCAACAGAACAAATAAAAGTTAAAGAAACATTCGAACCTTCAACAGGAGCTAGAGGCATTAATAGTGAAACAAAATTAGCCAGTCCAGTAAAAAAAGACAGTTTTTACTGCCAATTGTTTAATAGAGGTAAGATTACACCAGGACAAATTGTAAGATTAGAGAATCCTGAGCAGGGTTTATCACAGGCTAATGAAGTTAATGATATTCAAAATACTGCAAGTGAAATTCCTTGGTTGGTATTCTTTGAACGTCCATGGCAATATGATTTCCCTATCGATGGTACACGAATAGTTATTCTAACAGGCGTAGAACCAATTATTGAAAAAGAAGTTGATCCCGAACTAAATATTGATAAAATACCCTTAGAACCGCCTGTAGCAGACATAAATCTTATGTCTAATTATACATCAAATCCCTCATTAAATTCTACAGAGGGCCAAGATTTAGATATAGTATGGAGAAATCAAGTTGATCCACAAGGTCCCCCTGGTCCTCTTAAATGTAGAGGACCCACTCCACAAAATCCTATGGGAACACTTCTTCCAACTGATTATGGTAAAAAACCTGAGTTTTACGGAACATGTAATTATGGAAATCCTAAAACTATGATGAAAATGGACAAAGATTATGAGGATGGTGTAATTCAAGATGAGAAGGGAATGCTATTTCATAAAAACAATGCTCAAACTAGGTTTACACCCCAACCCGGTGATACTTTGCCTGTAGCTCAAGAGCAATTTTCACAATTTTGTTACAATATTCCTACAAATTACGTAAATCCTAAATATGTAAGTATTTGGGCAAATGATCCAGATAAATTTAAGTTTTTATCAAATCTAGCTCAAGCAACTGGAACAGAAAATGGTGGATAAATTTTAATTATTGTATTAATTTAATAAAAAAAATATTTATTCTAATTAAAAGCTATAAATTAAATAAAATGGACCCCCGCCCAAACCAATCAATGATGCCCCCCATCGTAAACTATGCTATGTACGCACTTATTTTGTATGTCGTTTATATTATTGTAACAGAGCACCGTGAGACAGGTAGATTTCCCACCCCTCGTGTAATAATTGATAGAGTTGTCGATGGTATCCGTAGACCATTTGTCATGGCTTCGGCTTCGGCTTCGGCTGCTGCTGCTGCTGCCGGTGCTGCTGCTGGTGGTGCTGCTTCTGGTCCAGCCCCAGGTCCAATGTAAAACTGTGACATAAACCACTAAGCGAAGTAATCTACGATTACTAGCCGTGCAAAGCACGATGCTTTAATATTTGTCTTAGTTCTATTTTAATTTTAATTAAATTTGTTTATTAATAATAAAAAAAATGTTTTTAATATACAAACAACAAGTATGTCTCTTCCTCAAAAATTAGAGAATGGCCAACAACTTACAGGAAAACCCATGAAATTTTATAAAAATTATGTTAGGTCTCCTATTTCTGACCCCAATGCGGGTTACACTCCAATTGGTAACATGAAACAATATAACATTGCCAATATTTATGAGCGTAGTGAACCAACTCATCTCAACGATCTCCCAACTCTTTACAAAGTACCATACAAGACAACCCCATCATTAGGAACTGCCACTACATCAAGAAAAAACATTGACGTAAGCAGCCAACTTCGTAGTCCAGTTCATTTAAATAGAAAATCTGCCAACGGTGTCACACAAGTTGTAACTCACCCACCCATGCTTAGAACGGTAAAATGGGAAAAAGACGGAGTATCACCTGCAATGGCTACCTATTTAAATAGTGTTCAAACAATTAACTACAATTTAGATACCCCTGCTGTTGATGATGATGGTCTTACTGCTGTTCGTACTAATAACCGTTGGGATTATGTTGATCCTAAGCTTGTACAGAATTCTGATCATATTATAATGAATTACAAGACTGGATCGGGTAATGATGTTAGTCTTCATCAGTGTGGTATTTCTACTCGCAATGAACTTCGTAATTTTGTTGAGCTTAATAATTGTTAATCGTATTTCCTTTTAAAAAAATAATATTCCTTTTAATTAAAGTAGCAATTAAAATGAATACGTATTCTCAGTGGCATGTAAACCAAACTGCCGTAGATGATTGGGTTCATGATCCAGTTAGAAATCCTTATGTTCAAGTTTTAACAAATTCTAAAAAGATGCCTTGGGTTTCTACTATGAATGTAGATTCTGCAAAATCCCAGCTAACTAATGCCCAAAAAAAAAACAACGAACAATGGCCTTTACAAAAATTTTTAGATACAGGAAAATCTCTTCTTCCAGTTTATTCTCGTGTTTCAAAGAGTGCCAATGATTTTAGTGGATTAAGTTTTGGAAGATTTCAGAGCGGTGACGGATATTTTAGTTCTGATCAAAATAGTACAAATTCACAAAATCGTATTTGGGCTACTACAGATGTTCAACAACCTCGTCATATTATCCAAGCGGAATCACAAAGAGGTGGTCTTCATAGTAGTCAATTAGTAAAAGAGAGTTGGAATACTCCTAATTGTACTGATTTTTCTTTTAATAGTCGTTATATGTTGGGTGATCGGGAAATGAACGAAGTTTATAAATATAACAGTAATTATTGCAGAAACATAGGTATTTCTAGTGAGCAACAGGGAAGTATGCCTTATCCCATGTAAGTATGACTTTCTTGTATTTGTTAGGTTTTTATTTTAAAAAATAATCTTTCATTATAATAAACACAATAAGTATTATATAATGGAAGTATTACCTGTTGTTTTAAGCGCTGCAGTAGTTTTCGGAGCTGCCGCATTTCATGAGCAAAAAAAGAAAAAAGAGGCGTATACAGATACAGAGGTAAATAATTATTTTGGTTTAGAAACAACCCCTGCTAGACAAGGAAAGGCTTCTACTGTACCAGTTTCCCCTAATCAGCAATTTTTATCGGAAAATAACGATGGATTTTCTAACATTACAGATCTTGATAGTTTTTACAGAGGTCAAGGGGCCATGATAAACAATGGCGAAGATCTTGGAACCTATAGTAGAAAGTACAATAATTCTAGGGGTCCTACAACAATTAGAGGTGTTCCAATGAAAGATTACTATGAAACTTACATGAATGGTGTTTTAGATAACAATAAATGGATTAATCCTAAGGATCTTCCTATACAAACTAATCAAACTAGTATAGATGATTTAGATAACAATGCTGGATCGACAATATTAGATGTATTTTCTGGAAGAGAACAACAAAAAAACAGAGACATGATAGGAAAACCTACTAAGACTGAAACACAAAGTTTTTTCACACCTAAAGAAAGAATTACTTCATATGGTTATCAGTATGGTACATCGGGTCGTCAAGGTCCTGGTTTGAATATTTATCGCACAAAACAGATTGAATCTAACAATCAAACATTCCGTTATCGTACAAATGAACATCCAGTAGAGAGAATTCAGGTTGGTCCTGGTTTAGCCCTTAACGAAAGTATTCCTGCTTCAGGTGGGTTTCACGAATATACACGTGTTTTACCTACAAATGTTTCTGATTACAAGGCTAATCAGCTTCCTGGGCGGATGGCGGGTGGAAAATGGGCTGTTGCCGATGCCCCTACATCTTCGGTGTCTGTTATTAAGAATCGTCCTGATTCGTACTACACTCTATGTGATCGTGGTCCTATGCCTGGTGCTGGTTCTACGGGTGGTTACATAGCTCCACAGAGTAGGGAGAATTACAACGAGATAATGAAATTCCAGAATCGTCAGACTGTAAACGCTGGATTTGGTGCTTGTGTAAATCAAGAACTTTGTAATTATTTAAAGTAATTTTACTTTGTAAAATTCTTGCAATTGTTCCATTATGCTAAAGTAATTTTACTTTGTAAAATATGTATTAATTATGGGTCCAACAACTAGGTGAGCAGTAGTACCATAAACCATATCTAAATCTTTGAATAAAATAATTATTATTTAAAATAGGGTTTATATGACAATGACATTTATGACATCGTATATTTGCTTTTTTTATTATTAAATCTATGCAATCATTATTTAATTGCATTATATTTAAAAATAAGGTATTATAGTATATTAACTACTAATTATTTTAATAGTTATATAAAATGGAGGCTATCGTTGACCTTAGTGGTAGACTTAAAGGTCAGCTTATTTTTACCCAAGATGGTCCTAATAAACCTGTTAAAATAGAGGGTAAAGTTTGTGGTTTTTATCCTTCTGATGGTTCTCATCATGGTATTCATGTTCATGAAGGAAATACTCTTCCTCTTCCTGGTAAAGAATGGGAGGGTCCTCTTTGTTGTGGAAAGGGATTAGGAGCACACTTTAATCCCTATGGTAAAAACCATGGATCTCCATGGGATCCTGAAAGACATGTTGGTGATTTAGGAAATATTGTCATTCAAGGTTTTTGTAATGATTGTAAAACGCGTTGTTCTAATGTTAATATTAGCGACAGTGTTATAACTTTATATCCAGGTAAGGCAAATATTTTGAATAGAGGATTAGTTATTCATGAAGATAAGGATGATTTAGGAATGGGTGGTAATAAGGAAAGTCTTATTACAGGAAATGCTGGAAAAAGAATAGGTTGGGGTATAATTCGTTTGACTAAATAATATAAAAATACGTATTAATAAATAAATATAAATCAATATGGATCCTCTTTTAATTACTAATTATGATGTTGATGGTTTAAAAATTTCTACACCTGTCAAGAATGGTAAGTATTACATAAGTAAAGTAAAACATGGAAAAAAACCTATTATTGCGCAATTTCCTAGAATGAATATTATTAAAAATTTTAGTTCTGAAAATGACAGTGCTGAATTAGAATGGGGAAGTATACATGAGGGTTATACAAAAGATGTTTTTGATTGGTGCCAAAAATTAAATAATTTTACAATAGATAAAATTTCTTCTTCAAGTCATGATTGGTTTGGTAAGTTCTTACCATTAGACGTTGTGGAAGATATGTATAAGAATTTCATTCGTATTCCAAAAAACAGTTCGAGTGGATATTGGATGAGAGTTTGTCCTTATTTAAAGGATGATAATCTTGAAACATTATTTTATAATTTAAAGGGTAATGAAATTTCTAAAAATGTATTTAAGAAGGGAAACATTGCCATTCCTATTTTAAAACTTAAGTATTTGCTTTTTACAAAAGATACGTGTCAATTTCTTTGGGAATTAAGAGCTGCTAAAGTTTTTAGATTTAAGAAACCTCCTCGTGGTTATCTTTTTAATAATGATGACATAAATGATGATGGCGAAGAAGAAGATGAAGATCTTGAAAATTTAGATATAGAATCTATTGCCCATACAGATGAATTTCATTAACCTGTGTACAATATTATTAAGTAAAATTTTTAAAAAAATAATAATTGTGGTTTTTTTTCTGAGAATTTTTATATTTATTAAGTATATACAGAAATAATAATGGAAACTCCTACTGCCGCTACATGGAACAATAAACATGTTGGCGTAGCTGCTGCTGTAATGGCGATTGCTATGTTAATGATGATGACTATTAATAAAGATGAGACTAAAGAAGCTTTCACTGAAGTTGCAGGACCAGGACCAGGACCAGCGATGTCACCAGAAGCTATGGCTAGTACTCAGAAAATGGTTCGTACTTCCGGTCCATCTGTAAAGGCTACCGAAGCAGTTCAAAATTACCAAGGAAATATAACAATGGATGTCGCCAGTACCCCCGAAGATGTTCTCCAAAGAGGCGCTGAGTACTCCGATGCCGTTCTAGCATACACAAACCCTTCCAATGTAAATCTTGAATTAGCATCTAACCAACCTTCTTCTGGTCTTAATGCCCCTGGTAAGTGCACTTATTATGGTAATACTACAACCGGAAATGGTTTTGTAGACTATTGTGGTGAACTCGGAGGCAATACTTACCCCCCAGTAGATTACCCCGGTCGTGACGTTAAGCTTAGCCAGTGCGCTAAGGATCTTCCTATGTTTGCCGCAAGTAGTCTTTTACCTAAGGCTAGCCCAAATACTGACACTCAAGAACTTACTCAGGAGGCTGCACAGGCTCTAGCTGCTCTCACCAATCTTTCTCCAATCGAGCAGTTTGGTGCTCCCACTAACTTTGGCCTTCCCCAAGAGGTTGTTAGCAGTGAGCGTCCTGCTCCTCCAATTGCCGATTACCTTGATCGCCCTCTCGTTGCTTTCCAGCAGTCGTCGTATGCTAACCAGCGTACTGATGGTGGTCTTAACATTGGTGACCGTGGTGGTAATGGATTGATGTAATTTTAGAGATTGGGTTTTTTTGAACTCAAAAAACGCTTAAAGCATCACAACAGAGTTGTGGGCTTAGCGATTTTCTAAAGTGTCCGTAGGCACTTTGCGATTGACGGAGTCAATACGCTAACGAAAAAACGCTTAAAGAATTATAATTATGGTTATATATAAAGTATAATCATTATTATAGTTTTAAATGCCTACAAAAGATATTACTGAGGATGATATTCCTGATGATGTGGAGAATTTTGAAGAAGTAAAAGAAAGAATAAAAGAATTGGGAGATGTTAATAAGCAATTAAAAATTACAGCTACAAAAACTAAATTACTCAATAATAGAAAGAAAGAATTGAATAAATTTATTCTTCCTTGTTTGAGAAAAAAAGAAATTAAAAAATGCAATCTCCCATCGGGAACTCTTCAGATAAAAGCTACTAAAAGAAAAATACCCCCTAAAAAAGCAACTATTAAAGAACGATACGAAGCTTTTTTTCGCGAGAGAGCTTTAGATAGAGATTTTAAAGAAGGTAATGCTAAAGAAAAGGCAGAAATATTTTATAAATATATTTATGAAGAAACAGTCGAGTATGTAGAAGGTCACAATTTAACATTTACTTTAGATAGACAAATTCAAAAACAACTTAATGAATTATCGTTAACAGATTTAGCTAGTGATGATGAAGAAGACGAATAATTCGCGCAAATTCAAAAAATAATATATTATTGTTTTTTAAATAACTTGTAAAGTGAAAAAAAAACAATAATGGATATTTTAAACGATACCCTTAGAGTAAACATTAAACCATTAGCAAAATCTACAAATGATATAATTGATAGTTCTACAGATGAAGAAGTAGAAAATTACAAAGAACAAATTTTAACACAGGGAAAAATTACTAAGTTAAGAAAAGATGCTCCAGCAGAAAAATGGATGACGGCTTGGGATGATCAGTTATGGACAACATGGTGCATGATTAGAAATTTTAGAGATGACAATGGATTTGAAATTTTAGATAAAATAAATTCATACGCAGATTGGTGTAATTTAGTTTGGGAAAACTCAGAACATTAAAGCGTCCGTTAGAGTAATCTACGATTACTAGCCCGTTCTTTCGCGTATTGACTCCGTCAATCGCAAAGTGCCTACGGACACTTTCGAACGTTGCGTTGCTTTAGGCGCTTAAAACTGTCTTAAGCCCACCAATTAGTATAACCACCCATTCCATATTTTTCTTTATACTTTGTTGGTATTTTGAGTGTTTGTGGTGATGCTATGTACCATGGTGTTTCATGGTAGCTCATTGTAGCTTCCTTTCCTTTAGAGATATTTTTAATGGTTACAAGGGAATATTTACCAGGGGAAAGTTGTATTATTATACAATTTGGCTTGTCACTATGATTTATCCATTTCCCTAGATGCTGTGTTATTTTAAATTTATTTTTATTATTTGTTATTAAAGCGGTACCTAAATTACTGCCTTTTATTATATTATCAGTAACAATTACTCCTTTACCTTCGATATTACTATTATTTATTTTCCAATTTCTCATTATTTACAGTATATTAATATTAAATAACAATGAGAAATTAGAATATATTGTTGATTGTTTAGTATGAATTTTCAAAAAATTTAGTGTATTCCCAAGAACGAAAACTATGGGGAAATTCATTTCTCTCTTTAAAAATATAAATAGAACCTGTAAAATCATTATTAAAACCATAGGGTAAAATATGGGTATTTAAAATTTGGTTGTCAATTCTAGAACAATACATTACAAGAGAAAAGGTATGATCTCCCTCTAATTTCCATACCTTTTTATGTTGGGTGGAATTTTTTATTCTATGGAACTCATTTCTCAGTTCCTGAGGATCATTCCATAAAATATTACATTCCTCTACACCCCCGTTAGGATCCAATCTAATATAAAAACATGTCTTTTGTACAGCATTAACTTTTATATTTATGATATTTTCCATATCTTTCATATAATTTTTATTATTATTTGGTGGACTTGAGCTTAACATTATTTATGTAACAGTTTAACACTCTACTATTTACTAGTATTTTTATAAAAAAAATGATCTTTGTACGCTTTAATTATTTTAACAAAAATTAACTAACCTAAAGTAATACAGATATAATTATTTAAGAGTTCGTTATAACTTACAATACACCAAAAGTAACTATGGAAGATCATGATTCTCGTGTTAATTATTTGACTAAATACAAGAGTCGTTTTGAAAATTGTTCTAAAGATGAACTCATGGAAATGGTGGATTACCTTGATCGTCTTTGGTTAGATGGTAACAACAACAGCTCTAATTTAATTAGTCCTCAGGATGTTATGGTTAAAATTGGTATTAATAATCCCGATCAAATTAATTTTAAGGACTTAGATGAATGTATCGATCTTTGTAAAGTTCAAGTTTTTATGCTTATTCAAAGACTTATGATACAAGAAATAATTCCTAAAGAGATTAAAGAAGATGATGTAAATGAAGTTTACACTAAAATGTATCGTGTTGCACAGAGAGTTCATTATGGTTGTAAGCTTTTAGTTACTTCGTGGGTTTATACAGATAATGATTGTGCTGTTGCTGCATCTAAAAAACCTGACATTGGTTTGGAATTATTTTATAATTGTGCTGATAAGAGTGATAATAATTCTTATCAAAATCTTGCTATTTATATTACTTCTAAAATTTATGAAAATGGATTGAGAAGAGTTGGTGAAGAATTATATGAAAAAGTTTATGTTCCTAAAAAGTTTGGTGGGTGGTTTACCCACTCTTGGAAAAAACATTCTAAAATAAAAGAATTTATTTACAAACAAACTCCCATTGGAACTAACTATATTCAATGGAAAAATGCCACATCAAATCCAAGCAATCCTTCAAAAGTATGTGATTATATTATGAATTGCGTTGATCCCATGGTAAAAGATCTTCAAAAAAACCGCCATGTATGGTCTTTTAAGAATGATATCTATGTAGCTATGGAATGGGATGAAGAAAATGAAATGTATGTTGATCATTTTTATGAATACGGTGCAGATGAAGTATTAGATGCAGACGTAGTATCTTCGAAATATTTTTCAATCGACTTTGAAAACTTTGAAGATGTTGACGACTGGTGGAACATTCCAACACCAACATTCCAATCAATCCTAGATTATCAAAATTTTCCAAAAGACGTATGTGAGTGGATTTATATTTTTTTGGGTAGGCTCTTGTATGAGATTGGAGAACTTGATGATTGGCAGATGGCACTTTTCCTTCAGGGGGTAGGTAGGAGTGGTAAATCAACTATTACAAAAGTTATAAAAAAATTTTATGATTCTTCTGATGTTGGTGTGTTGAGTAATAACATTGAGAAGAAATTTGGTTTGAGTAGTTTGATGAATAAGTTACTTATTCTCGCTCCAGAAATTAAGAGTGATTTTGGTTTAGAACAGACGGATTTTCAGTTATTGGTTGAAGGTGGTGATATGCAGGTTGCTATTAAACACCATCCAAGTGAATATATTATTTGGAATACTCCTGTTCTTTTTGCTGGTAATGAACCTCCTGGTTTTACCGATAATAGTTTATCGGTGAGTAGGCGTATTTTGGTTGCTAAGTTTAACAATCGTGTTACTAATGCTGATCCTGATCTTCAGAAGAAATTAGATAAGGAAGTTCCTATTTTGTTGAAGAAGATGAATTGTGCTTATTTGAGTGCTATTGAAAAATTTAAGGGTAAAGATATTTGGAAGATGGTTCCTGAATATTTTAGAGAAACCCAACAGGAGATGGCTCAAAGTACTAATAGTTTGCAACATTTCCTTAATTCAGGGAAGGTTATTTTAAAGAAAGATATGTATTGTTATATGCAAGATTTTCAAAGAGAATTTAATGAACATGTTAAAGAAAACTCATTGCCTAAACATAAGTGGACTTCAGATTTTTATCTTGGTGTGTTTTCACAATATAACCTTGAAGTTGTTCGTAAGAAGTTGAGATATCCTAATAATGAAATGGGTAACTGGAAGAATGGTAATTTTATTATAGGGTTAGATCTTTTAGGAATGCAAGAAAATTTAGACGAAGATGAAGAAATTTAAGTTTGTAAAAATATAAAATATTTATGTTATATATTATTAAAATGCCGTACAGAAGAGATCAACATATTCAACAATACGGGACAAAAAATGCTATATTCACACAATTGAGTGGTAAAGAGAATATATACTTTGGTTGGTATCCAGAATATTACTTTAACAATTATTTTTTTCCTGTATTATTCGCTATTTTTTTTATAGTTTTTCTTGTTTATTTTAACTAAGTAAAAAATATTTCTTTAATAGTAGTACTCGTATTAAGTTATTAAAAATGGATAAACAAAGTATTAATACATATATTGCAGATGAAGTATGTATAGCAGATAAATTATGTAATAAAAAAAACCCGAATCGAAAACAAACAATAAATTTTTGTCAAGAGTATTTAGACGGATTTAATGATGATTATTTAAAAAACCTATGTGAAAAATATACACCAACAGAGTGTAAAATCGAAGAATGTACTATTTATCTTCCTGATCATATTTCCTCAGCCGAAGGAACAGTTACAACTAGTTTTAGAGATGTTATTGTATTGATAAAAGGTGTAGAACCTATATTGAGATTCCCACCTTTATATCCAAAAGATTGTAAAAAATTTGGAAGTGCTAGTTCTGAATATGCAATCTGCCCTTGTTGTTTCTGTAATGATAGAAATGCATCTGGTTCAGGTGTACCTGATGGTCAACCTATGGTTCCTGGAAGAAATAAATGTATTAACAATTTATCTGGAGGATATGATTTGGTGTATTTTCCGAAAAGTATGCAAGATATAAAGTTAAATGAAACAATTGTTAATCCTATTACTGAACTCTCAATAGGAAAAGGAAAAATAATAACAGTAGACGCAAGAAAAATTATTGATATTCCAAATGATTTTGTATGGTTTAATCCTCAGTTACTTATTGATTTTTTAATTAGAAAAGATGTAAGCACCGGAGATATTGAAGATATTTTTAATATTTTAAAACCTGAAATAAATATTAAAAAAGAATTGGATAAATATTATAAAACAGAAGAAAATAAAAAATCAATCGATAAAAAAATAGATTTATTTCCAGTATACAAATATTTAACGGTATTGATATTAGCAGTAATATTAATACTATTGTTCTGATGTATGCGGTTTTAACTTTAAAAATGAATATTGATTTAAAATATAATTGAGTTTATAACTCAAATCAACATTCATTAATGGCAGTAAATGATTCACTTATAGTTGCAATTGAAAGTGATCCTGGATCTAATGTAGGTTCTTATTTTATATCTAATCTTAGTGGAGATAAAAATATTAAATATCACAGAGAACCTCTATATAATTGGAAATATTACCCCCTCCTTGAAAAATTTTGGAAAGAAATAACTCAAGAAAATATTCAAAACAATAGTATTTTTATAGTTTTGATAAAAAGTATATTTGATAAGTATACTCGTATTGTTAATGTAACTAATAGTAATAACAATTTTCACAGAAAAAAGGCTGATATATTTGAAAGAAGTATTTTTAGTGATTTTTATGTTTTTGTAAATAGTTTACGAACTTATAAAAAACTCAATGATATTGAATATGAAATAATTAAAAGTTTATTTAGATATTTTGAATCTAAAACATCTATTATGAATTATTTTTTTTACATTAAAACCGTTCCCTCCGATAGAATAATCCAAGGTAGTAGAGTTTCTTCTGAATTTATAAAACTTTATCAAAACAACGTACTAAACTTTTTTGAAATGGGAAATAAAAATTGTAAAGTATACAATTGGGATGGAACAGAAGAACAAATGCAAAAAATAATAAATAGTATTAAAAATATAATAGAATCAAATTATAAAAAGTTTTAAAATGAATCGTGTTGATTTAATTTATAATGCTCCTAGAGGTATAGCAATAGAACTCGGTGTAGCCGAAGGAGATTTTTCAAAAGAAATACTTAAAACAGGATGGTTTCACCATTTATATTCAATAGATAGCTGGAATGATTCAAATAGTATTCATGATTACAAACAATACATAAGAGCAATAGATAATTTAAGCCCTTGGTATAAAAAAAATACTATAGTTAGGATGAAATTCCATGAAGCAGTTGAAATGTTTAGACCACAATCAATAGATTTTATTTATGTAGATGGATATGCCCACACCGGAGAAGAAGGGGGTAAAACTATTAGAGATTGGTGGGATAAATTAAAACCAGGTGGTATTATGGCAGGAGATGATTATTCAGAGCACTGGCCTTTAGTTGTAGAAGCTGTAAATAATTTTGTAAATGACTATGGTTTAGAATTACATGTCCATAATCATGAAGACAGTAATAAAGAATATTGTAAATATCCGTCTTGGTGGGTAAAAAAACTTTAAGCGTATTGGAACAATCGCTAAGAATTTTACTTTGTAAAATTACTTTAAATAAACTTAAAATTACTTAATGATTTATATAAATATATAACTATACAAAATGAGTTCTAAAAAACCATCACAACTTTCTGCTCCTTCTACTGAATCTGTTATTATAAAATGGTTACCTCTTATAGCCGCAGGTGGAGCGCTAGGTGTAAGTTTATATATGCTTAGGGAGATTCAGAAAATTAAAAAAGAAACAATTAAAATAAATTCTACTGGAGGAATGACTAAAAACCAAGTTAAACAAGTAGAGGCAATGGATGATCAGTTAAGAAAGATTTCTGGTTTTCTATCTCGGCAATTTCCATCTCCTAATGAAAGCAATAAGGTAGCTAAAGATACCGTGGAAGATGAAGAAGAAGAAGAAGTTGAAGTAGAGGAAGTTGAAGTAGAAACTACAGATGATGAGGTAGAAGAAAATGAAGAAGATAAGTAATTAAATTATTATTGCGAAATTAACACAAATAAAAAAATATTTTATTAAATTAAATACCCATATTAAACAAATGAGCAACGGAAGCCAATTTAACGCTGGAAGAACAAACTCCGTTATGAATGCTTACCACTGGCTTCCAACAACCCTAGCCAATGACCAATTCACAAGTTTCCGCCAACCAGCTGCTTATTTTACAGACCAACGCCCTAGCAGCGACCTTTACGCATTTTATATTAATAAAGCTGTTGATGGTAAATTAACAACTAGCCACCAACTTAGACAATTTTTTCAAAAAAATGGACAAAAAATTAGAGAACAGTTAGACGATACAAACGCCGTCCAGAGAAATCAATTAGCCCCAGCTGGTAGCCCTAACTCGTGCTCGGGAGAGCGCACTAGTGTTCTTTTTGATGGTGGTAAACCACTAGTAAACTCTGAAGGTGTCACGCAAAAATATTTTGCCCCTTGTGGTAAGAATTCTGAATGTATGATGACTTGGGAGAATACCCCTCTTCCCCAACAAGGACCTCATTGTCAAATTGCCCCTAAGGGTTTATATTCTCCTAAATCATACTTAGGTTAAAGCACGCTTATTTCTTTTTTTTCTTAACTTTTTTCTTTCCAGTTGTGTCAGTTTTAGTAACTTTGACTTTAGGTTGCTTAGATTGCTTTTTTAAACTAGCTGGGTCTATTTTCCCTCGAGGGCCGTCATGGCCTGGGTTGTAATTTCTCTTATGGTGTTCCCAAAGTTCCTTTGAGCCCATTTTAAATTGCCTTCCTACTTTAGCTTTATACCAAAATACAACGTCTTCTATTTTATTACTTTTCGAAGTATTATCAAGTACAAGACATTCATAATTTTCCGTACATGCATTCATTACCTCTGAAAAACTATCAAAGGTTGGAAAAATTCCAAAGAAATTTTTCCACAGTTTTTCCCTATTTTGAATAATATTTTCCCTAAGGATGAATACATAATCTATATTTGCCCGTAGAGCAGGTGGAAGATCCATACAATACTGCATTGTAATCATAAAGAGAATCTTCCAATGTCTACCATTCATAAAAATACCACGGATATCCTTGTCCCTAGTCCATTTGTTGTCATACATACAATCATCCAGTAACATAAAACAAGGTTGGGGGTTTTTTCCCTTAACAGCTTCGCGTTGATTTTGAATAATTTTACTAACTACGTCGGGTTCGTAATCTCCATAGATAAATAAATCTGGTATGTGTTTTTTATAATGTTCGTTGGATTCCTCCGTGCCACTCATAACAACTCCCATTGGGATTTTTCTTTGGTGATAGAGAATATCTGTTACCAATGAACTCTTACCCGTTCCTCTTTTTCCAACAAACACGCATACCCTACAGGGGTCAATTGATTTTGGATTAAATTCTTTAATTTGAATATCCATTATGGTAAATATACTCAATAAAACATATACTGTACTAACCATAATGTTTATTTTTTTAAGTTTTTTTAGACGACCTTGATATTACTTTTTAAAAAATGATTTTAATTGTTTTTTATGTTTGCACATAAAAGAGATAATTGTCCAAGAAATCAAAACATATATTGCTATTGTTAACGCATCATGCATTGCAAGGGTCTTTTTTATAACAGGTTCTTTTCCAAAACTAGATTTTTGTTCCGAAGACAAATTTACATCACCTTTTATTTGCCCACCTGATTCAACTGCTAAAGAAGTCTGGTTTATTTGATAAGTAACAGATTTATCACCAGAATCACATAAAGGTTCCCAACCTCTATCTTTTGAATTTGATTCAAAAACAACATTACCTGAAAGAGTATTAGGATCAGCAAAATCTGAATTGTTGTCATCTTTATATAAACTCCAAATACTATTTGAAGGTTTAGTAATACCGGTATCATCAACTACAATGGGAGAGGCATCTTTAATGTTCAACTTATTCTTATGAGTTTCTAAATACATTGGAATACTTTTAGGTATTTCAGTCTCATCGTATTTTACATTATAACCAGATGTTCTATTTTTTTCACCGCTACCATCGTTTGGTGCAGGTAAACTAGAATTAATACTGTCATCTCCAAAAGAACCACCTCCATAATTATAAGGACTTCCTCCGGAATTTCTTCCACATACATTTGAATTATCAGCTCCTCCTAAACAAGTAATACCTCCTATTTGATAATAAGGAGAATCTTTTCTATTATCAACTTGATAATAATTTCTATCTTTAACTAAACAATCTTCTCTATTAGCCATAAATTTACCATTATCATCATAACATCCTGTCTTTCGTTTATAATCAGGTACTGGAGGAGAAATACCATTTATAGGAACCATACAATCTTTTCTCAATTTGTTTACATAAGCTTGTTCATTTTCACTTAACTCAATATTATACAATTCAGCATTTTTTGCTATTTGTTCTGCCCTATTACAGTTTTTAATTGTAATTGAATCTAAATAATCATTTGTTTTAGGTGCTTGAAGTCTATTTATTAAAGATTGACGAATAATAGATGTAGATGGCTTATCTTTTTCATTACCAACACCATGTAGTACAATACTTTCAGGTCCTATGCCATATTTGCTATTTCCACTAACAGAAACCTTCTTATATTTTTCCGGACCAAAATTAAAATATTTAACATCATCTTTTTGAAATTTCTTTCTCTCTGCAGAACCATAAGAACCTGCAAAATCATTGTAATTATTAAAATGGTGTCTTCTAATTTGTTCTTCATAAGGCATTGCACATCCACAAACTTTTAAATCAGGATCCCACCAAGGAGCTCCTATTATTTTATCCACTGTTCCACCAGTATCTCGGTCGTTACTATTTGTGTAACTAGATGGAATTGCTAATGCTTTATTTTCGACACCAAATCTTTTAATATTATCGTAATATAAGCCACGATGTTCACATTTAGGTAGATCTTTTTTATCTGAGCTTGGTCCTGGAGATGGATTTGAGTTCGGTCCTGGAGATGGATTTATTTCGCATTCATCTGAACTGTTATTAGCATATATATTCCAATTAGATTTTTCAAACTCTTCGGGGGTCATATCATAAGGATTTTGTTCACCTTCACTAACCCATGGTCTGTAATTTAAAGTCTTTTTTTTTGATAAACTTTTTGTAATTGAAGGTTCTAGTTGATCTACTTTATCAGTCCAATTAGCGCTAGTTAATTGAGTAGCATTTTCACATTTTTTACCAAGGGTTTCACGATAATCGTGGATTTTTTTAGTAAATTTATCTTCACCTATTTCAGATTTTTTCCAAGGGATTTTTTCAGTAAATTTAGAAAAATATGAAGCACAATAAGGATTACCAACATTATTATTACTACTTGAAGTACAAAAATCATGTGTTAAATCCCAATGATTGACTTTATCATTATTTACACATGTTAACTTATTCTCACTAACATCTTTCATCATTTTTTCACTACCGAAATTATTAAATATAGAATTATTTTTTAAAAATCCCTGTCTTATTTGTTTTCTAAAATTAAAATAATTATTTGTAGGATCGTTGCATTGTTTAGAATCTAATTCATTTAACCAAGTACAAGTTTTAGATTCTGAACCATCTTTAATTGCTGGGTTAACACCATTACATTCAGCGGGCCAATTATTATCATCTAATGCCTCAATTATTCCTGACATATTCGTATTATTTAATACGAATATTTTTTTTAAAAAAAATATTTTACCTTATTAAAGAAAATTTATACAGAATGCCATTAAATTTCGCCCCATTTCATAAAAAATCTTATTTTGGAGAAGAAGATGAAAGCAGTCCTAGTAGTGAAGTATATGATGCCGTTATTTCTAATGCAGACCCTTCATCCGAAACAACGGAAGACCCTTCATCCCAAACAAATGAAGAAAAATCTAAAATACAAGAATCTGTATGTCCCCCAAAGGATGAAGAATTAAATATTGACGCTATTAAACCATCCGACCTCTTAAATGCTCAGCAAAATGCTCTAACGATGTTAGGAATTGGAGCTTGTAAGCAATGGGATGATAAGGATAATACTTATGCAATGAGCGATAAACAACATGGTGAAGTTGTAACACACCAAAAGACTAAAGAAAGACACGGTGGGGCCCACATTGGTCCCATTGGTGCTTCCGGAGGTAGTTCAACGACTACAACTGATACGAATGCTGTTTCTAATCGCGTAACAGATGTAGATGTTCAGACTAATTTAAAGAAAGGTTCTATGGGATGTGAATCAATATCTTTTGCAACTAATCAAATGTTAAGTGCTACACAAAAGACATCTTGTTCTATATCTAGTAATCAACTTAGTGTACAACAAACTGCTAATTTGAATAATGTTTCAGATATTGTAATAGGCAGTAGTTGTCAAGTAAACGGTGATGTAAACGTTAAACAGAGGATAGCGTCTACTCTTAAATTAAGTACTAATGTGTCCCAAGAAACTGTATCTCAAACTACGAATGCTCTAAAAGAAACTTTTAACAATATTTTAGATAAAAGTACAAAAATCCATGAAGAGAATAAAGGCGCTGTTTCTGGAGATCAGGGAAGTAAAGAATTTGCAGCCAATGTTGAAAAAGCAAAGAAAGAGATTGATGAGCGAACTGAGAGTTTAGTATCACAGAATCTTCAATCAACTCTTAATGCCGCTAACGAATCAAATTTAGTATGTGGTGAAATAGATAAAACTACTTATGATGAGACAGCTATGACAATGAAGAAGAACCAGATTGAACCATTAAAGGACCAACTTGATATGTTAAAGATAGAACTGAATAAAATGTTTCCTAATTATGATTATGTAAAGGGAGAAACGACTAAAATTAATAAAGAAATAGCTAATATTGGAAACCAAATGTACATTGTATCTAAATTAGATAATATAAACATTGATCAAGAAATTATTGCAAAAATGATATCTAAAACTGTTGTTACAAATGTAGTTAAAACTATTTCTAATTTGGATTCTGTTAAAAAGGTAATGAATGAGACTAGAGAGACTATAGAGAAAGATTATAAATATAAATATGACGAAAAACTTGCAGATGCTATTAAAGCTAATGCAGATCTATCTGAAGCATCATTGCCCCCACCTATTGATCTAGATGCTGCTGGAATTATAGAAGCAGCAGGAGCTGCTCATTCTAATGCTTTAACTGCTCTAGGTGGGTTAATGAGTGGCGGTAGCGGTGCTGGTGGAGGAGGTTTTACTGGTTCTTTTGGGGGTATTATAAAGATATTATTTGTTATACTTTTACTTGTTGGTATTGGCTTAGGTGTATGGTATTACATGACTAAGAAAAAGAAAGTTCCTGATGTTGCAACAGTTGCCAGTGATGTTGCAACAGCTGCCAGTGATGTTGTTCAAAAATTTGGTAGACGAATGAGAAAATTCGGTAAAAATGCAAAAAAGTTTTTTTAAATATTATCTTATAATACTATAAATATGAATTCTAAAAAGAAAAATTTAATAATAGGTGGTGTTACAATTGTTGTAATTATTCTCATAATAGTAGGTATTTATTTGTACATGAAAAAAATAAGACATGAAAAAAAAATACAAGAACAACTACTTAAAAACACTGGAGGTGGTATAGATGAAGTCTACAAAAAAATGAAAAAACAAAAAGATATACAAGATGATGCTGCAGGAAAATTAGCGAGAGAGAAATATAAAAAATCAGGTGTTAAAACATTAACTAAAGATACTACAAATGTTATATATAAAGAAGTTGTTGGTTCAGTATGGGATGATCCATCTGGTTCTTCTAAATGGGACGACGAATATTAAATTACTACTTATTTTTTTTTATTGTATATAATTAAAACAAATAAATGGTAGTTTTAGGGATAGCAACACCAAAAGGATGGACAGTTCAACAAGCTGCGGGAATGTACCCACCGGTAGGAGACTTTTTTTATCAAGAGGCTTTAACTGGAACAGTAGGGAGTTATGATAAAAAAGGGAAATATTTATCTCCTTTACCAACTAATATATACAAACAACCTCTTCTCGTCCTTCCAAAAAAAATAAAGGGAAAAAGAATTCCAAAAGGAAAAATTCCTCAAAAAAAAATCAAACAACCGGTACGTAAAAGTTCCTATGGTCAAACTAATGCAAAAAAAGTTTTATCAAGACAAAAGGCTGCATTCGGAAGAGTAACTCGTAGACGTCGTCTAAATATGTCATATCTTCGTAGAATGGGTGGATTTGGAATAGATGTAAACAAACTCATAAGAAGAGCTGAAGTAAAGGCTGGTGCTGAGAAAAATCGTATAATTAGAAAGGCAATGGTTAAAGCTGGTGCGGCTAAAAACAAAGCTATTTCCGGACTTCAAAAAGGTACAATTGCAGCCATTCAGGCCCCTTTCAAGGGTTATAACAAAACATTCGCAGGTAAATTGGGAAAAGCCGTTGTTACAAGTAAGTACGTTGGTGCTCCATCAAGGTACATAGCTAAGTTAACAGGTGCTAGAGGCCTATCTAAGTACCCCGCTCTTCTCCGCAGTAATCGTCCTACAAGAGGGAGGGCGGCTCGTTTTGGAGCAACCAGTCTTAGTTATAGACAAATTGGTAAGAAAATGGCCGAGAATGCTCTCAAACAAGTTGGTGGTTTTCGTACTGACCGTGCTGAACAACTATTAAAAGGAGAACTGCAGAGAGCCAAAATGGAATTTAATAGACTCCAGCCCGAGGTTTTTGCTAAAAAGATTCAAAAAGCTAAAGCTAAGGGAAAGACCATAAAACTTCCTACAATTGAAAAGGAAGCTAGTGGTTTTATGAAGTCCAACATTCCGCCATATTCTACAACAGGATTAAGTGGGTTGTGGAGAGGTCGTTCTTACAGAGCCTATAAGAGAGCTGCTGCTGAGTATAGAAATGCTGGATTAGGATTGGGGGAACTTCAACGTATGAAACAAAGAGGGGCTCGTTTTGGTAGTAGAGCAGTTAAAACAAGAGTTAGTCGTCAAAGCACTGAATTAAAAAATTTAGCCCAACATATGATTAAAAGGGGAAGGGGATTAGGTGATTCTAAAATTATAAAAAAAGGAAACAAACTCTTAAAATTAGCTAACACTAGTTTAAGATTAGCTTCTTATGGACAAAAAAAAAAAGTTAAGTGTTCAAAGTCAGTCATAAAAAATTGTTGTCCTAAAAACGATTTTATGTCCAGAGAACAGTGCAAACTTTTTTTAGAAAATAATGGTAGATTTAATCCACTTACAGGGAGATATATAATTCCTCGTGGTCCTACATGGAATAGATTAATGAGTCAATGTAGATCACTAGGGCCATCAAACGATTATAATTTTTCTAAACCCCTTCCATACAACATTTCTAAATCTCGAACACTACCTATTCGTCGTGGTTCAGGTTCATATGTAAATCAATATGAAAAAGTTAACAATTGGATGGAATCAACAAATTCCAGCAGTGATAATTATATTGTTACAAGTGATAGAATAGAAATAAAAAATGCTCTTGGTATGGGTGTTCCACGTGTTTATAAAAAAGGTGACATAGTTATGTATCAAGGTAGAGGTGATAATAGTCCACAGAAGTATGAAATTTACCAGTTTGGTAAAAAACGTTTTGAGATAGTTAATATTACTACGGGTGCTAAAAAACGCCCTAAAATAACAGAATTAGTTGGACAGAATCCTAGTGGACCTGTCATAATAGGTGGGGGGGGAAGTAGTAGTTCTTCGATAAGTGATATGTCGTTGGGAGATGATTTAAATTCTTTAATAGGTGGTAATAATTGGGGTAAGGGAGGTAGAAGAACTCGTCAGAGACAATTTAAATATATTAGAAAAATTTAATACTTTTAAAAAAATATTTTCAATTAATAGAATTATGGATGTTTATACATATTATTTGAAAATATTTAAAAAAAAAGAACCCTCTTATGATTCAAAATATAAATCGTATTATAAAAAAGCTTTACAGCGTAGGGGTAATTGGAAGGAATTAAATGATGAAGGTGTTTTAAAATCATCTTTAATTACTTTTGGTTATACTTTAAATAAATCATTAATTAAAAAGACAGTAGTAAATGCAAATATTACTGGAGTTTTAGAACAATTATCTAATAAAGCAGTATTGACTAAAAAAATATTTAAGAGCAAAGAATTGATAAATTCGACTCCTCAGAGTAAAATAATTTTATCTTCTGAAAATATTGATGAAAGTAGTATTGAAAAATTTATGATGAGTATCGGTAGTTGGGTTTATGTAAAACCTGGATCTACTTCTTTACAAAAAGGTATGTTAATTTCAAATAATCCATACAATGTTGTTAGTCATATTAAAAAATATGGAAACAAATATGATTGGATTATAAGTAAAAGAATACCTTCTATTAAAGTAGATGGTAGTTCGACATATTGTAAATCATGGATTTTATTCCATAAAACTCCTGAAAAAGAATCAGTTTGGATTTATGATACTATTGCAATGAATCTCGCCAATGAAATAAAAGTAAACGATACTTTGGAATTTAAAAAAGCATTGGATTATAAAGTAAGAAACATTAAAGATGGTTTAAAAGGAACGGGTGTATCTTGGGAAAGTATACAATCTCAAAATAGTAAATTAGCTGTAAATTTGTATAATTTAGTTAAAAATGAATTAATTTGTTATAACATATATAACAATGAAAACGCTAGAGGATGTTTTCAACTTCTTACTATGGACACTATTATTGATGAATATGGTAAAAGTTGGTTTTTAGAATTTAATACATCTCCTTTAATGATTCAAGATGAATATATAAGGTTGTTTAATTACAATGAATTATTTGATGGTATAGTTAAAATTACTTGTGATAACGAAGGTTTAATTCCTAAAATAGATACTAAAATACCCATGCGTTGGAATCAAGTTTATATTAATTATTTAGATCCCTATGTTAAGTTATACCATATAAGTCCAAAAATAAGTCTTCATGATGAATTTAAAGAGGTATTTAAAAAATATAATGAACATAATCCCTGGAGATGGATTAATATCCCTAAAATTACTGATTCCAAATTAAAATTTAATTCATTACAAAAACTTCAATATAAAAACCCTTCTAAATCGGGGGGACTTAATAAAAGCGATGTTTCTGGTAAAATAAAAACCCTCCCAATGTTTTTAGGAGATAAACAAAACATGTATGAAATATTGTCAAAAGACAAAAGAAGTTTCAAATTCTTACCAATAACTATAAACATAAACAAATCATCACCAGATTGGAAAAACAAAATTAAAGATGCCTTAGCATACAGTAAAAAAGGGTGTTGGATAGTAAAACCAAGTCAAGGAAAATATGGTCAGGGAATTAAAATTTTATGTTCTTTGTCTCAAATTATACAGTATATTGTGAGTTCTGATGAAGATGACTGGGTGGTGAGTTATTACATAGATGATCCATTTCTCCTTAAATTAAAGGGTACATATAAAAACTCAATTATTAATTTTAATGACACTGTTGGAAGAAAAATTAATATAAGAGCGTATATATTAATTAAAATTACAAACAAGAAAGTAAAATTTTATGTTTATCGTGATTCTATGATTTTTTCAGCGGCGGAAGAGTATTTTGGTGATAAGTCTAATCCGTATAGTAATTTAACAAATTTGAAATTAGGAGGGGATTTTATAAATAAAGAATACAATTTAAGTTCTGATTTAGGTTATGATGTTTTTAGTTTTGATGTTAAGGAAGTAATGTCCAAAATATATGGTTCTGGTTTTTATGAGAGAGTAATTCTCCCTCAGATTAAATTTATTACAAAGGTAATTTTTCAGAATTCAAGTAAATATTTAAAATGCTATCAAGGAAATAAGGTTTGTTGGCAAACGATTGCAATTGATATTTTACCGGATGTTAACTGGAATTTATGGTTAATAGAAGTAAATGCTAATCCTGGAATGAAAGGTCCAAAAAATAAATGGAATAAAAAGAAGTTATTTGATTTTGCAGATGAAATATTAACATTAACCTTAGGAGAACAATCAAAGTCGTATAAAAAAGATAAAAATTTCCTTAGTATAGCATAAGTACAAAAATATGGATTTATCTAGAAATGATATGATAGACAAAATGAAAGGAACTGGTTCTATTCCTGTTTTATCTGATAGTAAATTTTTTGTAAATTTACAAAATCCTAAAAAGACTACTCCTTCTTTACCTAAAAATAATATAATTCAAAATAAAATTGATAAAGTCATTAATAGTAAATCTTGGAAAATTAAAGAAAATTTTATAGAACTGACTAAAAAAAGAAAAAGTTTTTTATTCAATTTTGTAATTTTATCCATATTTTTACTTAGCTTGACTTTTTTTTTAATATATCAAAGAAGTCAAAAAAAGGATACTTTAAAAAGTATAAATAACGATAGTAATAAAAAATTACATTATTCTAATTTTAATTAAGCGTTTATTATAGTATATAAATGTTCTTAATTTATATTAATAATAATAATAACAGTATTAATTAAACATGGCCGATTTAAAGCCCTTTGAAGAAGAAATTGGTGCCACACCAATTCAACAACTAATTGATTCAGCACCCCAGCTATCCCAGCAGCAACCACCGCCTCAGTCGATGATGATGGAAGGTCCGCCCCAGCAGATGCAGCATCAACCATCCCAGCAACAGATGATGATGGAAGGTCATCCCCAACAGATGATGATGGAAGGTCCACCCCAACTATCCCAGCAACAACCACCACCTATGCAACAGGGCCACTACAATCCATATGATCAATCACCCCAGCCTCAAGAAATCCCCCAGCCTCATTTTCCAGAGCCTAAAAAGAAGAAAGTTAGTTGGAAGTCTAAGATGGATGTATTTACAAATTGCAAATCATCATCATTTAAGGAATTAATTTTAATTGTATGTATTTTTGTTCTTTTAAACAGTAAGATAGTTTATAGAGAACTCTCTAAACTTCCAATGATGGGTACTATGGATCCATCTCTCCTAGCCCTTCTCCTTAATAGTGTTCTAGCTGGTATTGTTTTTATAATAATTAAATCAGTATTAATTTAGAGTGAAAATATAAATTATATTAAAGAAATCTTTTTCTATTATAAATATAAAGCCCTAGGCTTAATTTTTACAATGGAAAGCAGACAAGATCTCCTTATGTACAGTTTGACAAAATATTATGACAACATAACTAAATTTAATTTAGTTATTCCTGTTATTACACAGCAAACTAGAATAAGTTTAAGGATATTGGATTGGTTGGTTACAAATTATAGTAAGAAGTTTAATTGTGGGTATATTTTGAATGGTGAAAATTTTAATATCCACAAAAGTTACAAAAATCAACTTAAGAGTTACAGTAAAAAACTTTTTGATCCATTTTGTCGAAGAGAACGAATAATAATTGATAAAAATACTTTTAAAATAGTTGAAAATGGTGTTGAAGATGATGATAAAACATTATCAACTACTGTTGGGCAATTAAATTTTTTTCGATGGGCTATAGAAAATAAAATTTTAGACTATGCGGTAAAATATATAGAAGATATAGAAACAGATATGAATTCTAATGTAAGAAAGTATTCTAATTTAAAATTAAAACAAGAAAAAATTATTTGGCCTCCTAATGACCATAATACTATAAAAGCTCCTTCTGTTATAAAATTTACTTGAAACAAAAATAAATTCACTTAAGGTTTTCAGCGTTTAGTATAACAGAAAGAACTTTACCTCCTTACAAGATGACTACAGTTTGGTCTGATTTAAGTCCTCTTAGACAATGGATTATTTCAAATAAGTATTGGTTGAAAGCAGATGTTCAAAATAGATCTGAAAGGAGTACACATTTTCTTCTAGATGGTGGTTGTATTGAAATCCCCGATAATCAATATGGAATATTTCTTTCAAAACTAGCCAACGATATTCAAAATAATTGGAAATGGTTTCTCTGTGAAAAAAGAACCCCTGTGTTCAAATTTATGAGCGACCTTGATATTTTTGAGGAAAACGATCTTAATCTGGACGATATTGTTCAAATAGTTAAAAAAATTCAAATTTGTATTTCTGAAAACTGTGGAAATTACTCAGTAATTGGATGCACAACAGAACCCAAAGAAGTAACAGTTGAAGGAGGCAAAACAGTTACTAAAACCGGAGTTCATCTTATTTGGCCCAAACTTTGGGTTGATAGGAGAACAGCTTTATGGATAAGAAGTAAAATTATTACTTTTTTGGAAGATAATTTTGGTTTGCGACCTACGTGGAATCCTTGGGAAGATGTTGTTGATGAATGTGTTTATAATTCAAATGGTTTAAGAATGGTTGGTTGTAACAAGTGTCATCCTTGTAAAAAGTGTAGGGGTAGGTCTCCTGAAAAAAATGAATGTGAGGTTTGTCATGGTGAGGGAAAAATTGATGAGGGTAGGGTGTATGTACCTTCTTTTGTTTTAAATTCTGATTGTAGTAGTGATGATGAATATTTATCTTTTCTTAAGAAGGATATTAGAGTTACCCTTGAAAGTACAAGTATTAGAAACTATTGTAATTTTGAACTTTCTAAACTTAAAAATACAGATGAATGTTCTAAGTGGGTAGTTCCAATTCCTAAGAAAAAAACAAATAAAGTTCAAAAGGTATTAGAACTTGATACTCCCCAAGCTAAAAAAATACAATGGTGCGTAGAAAAAGTTTTACCACGGTATTATCGTAAAGCTAGAGTTACTAAGATAACTAAAGATAGTGATGAGCTTATTTATGTAAATACAGATACAAATTATTGTATGAATGTTGACAGGTGTCATAATAGCAGTGATACCTATTTTGAGTTCACTCCACAAGGTATTTATCAACGTTGTTGGTGTAAAAAAGACACTCTTGAAGGTAGACGGAGAGGAAGGTGTAGAGATTATCGTTCTGATATATTCGAAATTTCTCCTATTGCTCGTAATGTTATTTTTCCAGAATATAAAAATAATTTAAAGAAGAAGAAAAAATCAGAAATTATCTACACAGAAAACGAATCTACCTTTGAAAAACTGTCTAAATACATAGAATATCTTGAAAAAAATATATTAAAATGATATTAAAAAACAATATTTGTATTAATTAAACAAACAAATATTGTTTTTTAAATGAGTGGTTATAACAGACAACAGTATGAACAAGCTATTCAAAAATTACAAAGTTTAGGTCTTCACCGTAGTGATATCCAAGATTACTATAAAATTCCTACAAATAATTTAAATCTTGAAAATGTAGAGTCTGCTCATCCAACTAAGGGTGATAAAAATGATCTCGCTATGGAGGTTTTAGTTATTGATTCTAGGGAGAGAAATTATAATTTGTATCCTTTTCCTCATGAGTATCAAATTGAAACAGGTATTTATATTAAAAACGTAAAATCTATAGAATTAACTGCATTAACAATTCCAAAGACAGAATACAATGTTCAGGATGAAAACAAACATATTCCCTGGGGATTTATGTCTAGTCCAAGTGTAAATTACACATCTGTAATTACACCTGGTCAATATACTAGTATTGGATTGCAAAATATTAATTCTACAACTCCTAATGGTGAAATTATATTAAATCAGCCTTTTGTTTGGGGTCTTCTTAAAGAAGTGGAAGATCAATTAAACGCAAAGGATCCTATCGGTGGAAATCATTTTATTGTAACTCTAGAAACTAAATCATCGGATGGAGCAAATACTAGCATAGGCACAAGGGTAATGATTAGAAGAGACGATAATGTGCCTTTTTTTATAGATTTTACTAAAGAAGTAAATTTTAATACTCTTTATCGTATGTTGGGATTTTCCCGCCAAAGATATGAATCAAAACCCATATCAGAATTAGGAATTTATTCAGCAACACTAACACAGTATTTAAATAAAACTTTAAATTCTAGTACTGATCAAGCTATAATCGCTGATTGGGATTGGACATTATATGACGATCCTAAATATTTAGTAATGGAACTTGATTTTAATGGTAATACTGCAGATCGTTTAACTCAGGGAGATGGTTATGCAAATGGAAAATTTGCAACTGTTTTTTACGATAGTAATGATCCAGATGTTATAAATCAAAATCCTATTCCCGATTCTTCTGGTAAAGTTTCTGTTGGTTCTCAAAAATTAAATGGTAGATTAAAGGCATTAAAGGGACAAGATTTTGATAAAAAAATTTATACCTTTGATCCTCCAATTGATATACAAAGTGTGTATGTAAAATTTTGGAAATGGACCAAAGGAGTAGGTTCAATAGAAAAACCATACGATTTTAAAAATAGAGAACATGTATTAATTTTCTATGTTCACTATGATTCTACTAACCCCAACCAACCAGCGTAAAAAAAACAAAATTAAAAACACTTAAGGAATAGATTATTTTATATAATAATAAATGATATCTTTCATATTATAAAAATAATGTCAGAAGCAATTAAAGTTCAATTAGGGCATTCTACTGTTTTTTTATTAAATGAAAACAGTGAATACAAAAAGAATGTAGAGAAATATCTTTTTAATAACTGTCTTGGATCAAATAGAGACAACTTTTTTGTAGGTCCTCAGCCAGTAAGCATAGAAAAAAAAGATATTTTAAACAAGATATTTTCTATGGAATACCATGTCTGTGAAAAGAGTGATGGTGAACGAATGTATTTATGGATTACAAAGATAAATGGGAAACATGCTATTTTTCTTGTAACAAGGGGGCTTAAATTTTATATAACACCTTTTAAATTCAACGAAGAATGTTTTGAAGGAAGTATTTTTGACGGTGAATTTATTCAACGAACGGATGGTAAATATTATTTTGTAATTCACGATTGTTGGATGTATTGTGGAACAGATTACAGAAGAGAAAAATACCATGTTAAGAGATGGCATTGCATTAAAGATTTTCTTGATAGAAGAGTTATTTCAAGCCCATCAGATTGTTGTTATCTTATACACAAAGTTTTTTATCAAGTGGGAAATAAATTACACGTAACTTGGGAACACATTAATAAAACTAAATTGAATAATATTGATGGGTTAATATTTACTCCTGCTGTCGGTGAATGGACATTCGGTAGAGATTGGAATTTATTAAAATGGAAATCTGATGGAATGCATACTGTTGATTTTCAGATTAAGAATCTCGTCCGAAAAATAGAACTTCAAATTATAGATAGCCAATCTAATTTAGTAGTGGTAGATACTATTACATCTAAACATGAATCTTGGAAACCTATCAAAGATTTTATATTGGTTAATTGTCCTGAAGACAAAACCCCCATCATAGAATTTTTAATTGAAAAAAAAATAGATGAAGACGGGTGGAAGTATACACCTTATCGATTACGAGACGATAAAAATATCCCCAATGGTAAAATAACTTGGGAAAATACTCTCAAAAACATTACAGAAAACTTGAAAATTGAAAATTTTGTAAATATTTACGAAAGTGAAAAAGAAAATGTGGACACTATAGATTTAAATAGAATGAATTTATCTTAAGATTATATCAGGGCCGTGTAATCGAACCTATAAGCAACGCAACGCAACGCATCGTGCTCCGCACGGGCTGGCTAGTAATCATAGATTACTTCGCTTACCGTCTTTTTTTATTTAATGTTATATTAGTAGACCCCCACATAGTTTTACTCTTTTTCAATTTTGAAGTTTTATTTCTTATAACACCTCTAGATAATCCTGAACCAAATGATGATTTACCACCGCTGTTCAGCATTTTGTACGCCTGACTTTCTAGGGCTACTTTAATCTTCCTTTGGGAAGGAATTCTAGAATTCATACTTGATGCAGTTCGTAACATTTGGTTGGCTCTCTCATAAATTGGATTCCTGGGTTTTTTTGTTACAAATTTACCCCAACCTTGGTCACGACTCCCTCTCTCTTTAGGAGATTTATTAATACCTTCTTTTGATATAGTAAGTTTTTGCCCCTTGTGGTAAGCACTCCAGGGTTTTCCAGACCAAGAAAATCTACCTATGTCAAGACCTCTCATTTTAAGTTTTCTGTAAATTATAGTGCCCGTAAGTTTATTTGCTTTTCCTAGACGAATTTTGTCTTTTGCCCATTTAGTATACATATCTTTAGAATATACACGCATCGAACCTGGAATTCTACCAGTACGCAAAACTTCCTTTCCTTGACGTATCTGTTCTTTTCCTTCTCTTATATAACTTTTTGCCCTTCTAAGAGCATCCGTTACACCAGCCTGTTTTGTAGGAGCAATAGTAAGTTTTTCAAAATATTTATTATTACCTAAAGCTTTTAGACTTCTTCTCATCATTGTGACAAGTACAATAAAGATCTCTAGTATTAATAAATATTTTTTTTCAATTTAAATATTATTTGCTGTTTTAGATTTAAAACATTAGTCCAACCGTGGCGACCGCTGGTAAAACAGTACCTACTAAACCAGCAGCCTTACCTGCAGTTCCACCTACCCTAGCACCAGTTCTTAAACCACCTCCACCAGGGGCTCTCTCTCCGCCTATATTTAATTTTCCACTGCTCTTAGGTTTAAAGAAACCTTTGATTTTACCACCTATTCGTTTAGTTCCACCTGTAATCTGTTTACCAACCTTTATACCACCTCTCTTTAATTTACCACCTACTCTTCCAATTGTCTGCTGGGCCTCTACTGCAGCTGTAGTACCTTTTTGGGCAACCTTTTCTGTTACAACGTAACCCTTCCTACCGAGAGCCCTAAGTTCATTTGTCTCTCTAGCAGCCGCCTTGGCGGCTCTTTTGGCCTGTTTACTTGCTGCTTTAGCGGCCCTCTTTGTTTGACGCGTGGCGTAACCGGGGATTCTTTTGTCTATTGCCTTTATTGGTCCCGACGCGGTTCTCTTTACGCCTCTAGCAAAAGTATCTATGACTTTTTCTGTTGGAACACCAATGAGTTTATTGTAGGCAGCTAGTGTACCCCTTCCCATTCTCGTTGGGAGGATTTTTCTAAACGCATATTCAATACCAACAAACCAAGCAACGGTCTCAAGGGGACTTTCGCCTTCTATTATCTCAAAATTTTCCTTTTTTCTTGTGTGAGAAGGCATTGTCATTTTTTCTTTAACTCTATAGTCTAAATTCATCTTATATATAATAAGAATAAATATTTTTTATATGGAAAAATATAAGCATTGGTAAATCTCTAGAAACTTTTAATCATCTTAGCCCTTCTACTTAAAGCCGTGGGGGCCTTCTTAATAACATACTTTCCTCCACGTAATAATTTACTACCCGCTGTTTTACTAACCGACTTAACACTAGAACCAGCTTTAGTAGCAATATTCTTACCTTTTACAAGAATCTTATCACCCTTCCAAGCTATTTTTTTCTTCCAATCAGGGAATTGTGTTTGCATAAATCTTATTTCATCTGGACGAGCAGCACGGAACTTATAGCCTTTAGCTGTAAGGGCTTCTACTCTAGCTACAGTACTAGCTGCTTTTTCTTGGGCCCTAAGTGCCATTCTCGCAGCCTTTTTTTGCTGAGCTTTTGAAGTTCTTGCTAATTTTCTTCTCTTACCACCAGGAAGAACTCTACTTGCTGCTCTAAATGGAGCCTTAAAAGGCCAGGAAATAGTTCTTCCCGTTGCTCTCAATGCATCATCTACAGCATAAACAACATTTCTTCCAACAACATCATATGCTTTTATTGGTAATTGAAGAGCCCTTGAACCACCTAATTTACGAAAAGCGTAATCAATACCAAGGAAAGTAGCAATATCATACTTCCACGACCACCCCCCTGGGACTTTATCAAATACAGATTCTTTTTCTGACATAACCTTTGTGTATTGTATATATTAAAATATACAAAGATTATTTTTTTTTAAATAATCTTTATGCCCACTAAAAGTGTCGCTTACAAAGATTATTTTTTTACAGATTTACAATTTTACTTTATCACCAACCACTAATTTAGAAAAGACCACCAAACATACTCTTACGAACAGGGCGCGAGCGACGCTTAACAGGAGACTTACGCTTCATCATCATCATCTTCTTCTTGCACTGAGCCTTGAGAACCTTCTCACTCTTGTAAACTCTCTTTGAACCTCTCTTGAGGGTTATCTTAACACCTAATTTCTTGCACATACGACGAACAGCGGCCGAAGGGCGTGAAACCACCTTCTTATTGGCTGCAGACTTCTTTACAGCACGACGTTTCTTTCCAAATCCAGCCGCAGGACCGGCTGCCATTACAGGGACCGTAGATTCACGAAGGCGGCAAGGAGAGGGGAAAAGACCAGTGCTATCTTCTGAGAGAACACCTCCGCGGTACTTCTTAGGATCGCAGAATTCATATCCCATCATGCTTGTGAGATCTGGGGAATAACCAAAACCCGAACGACGTTTACCTGCGGAACCATAATAGTTACGGTATGCACGAACGGCCCTACCAAATGAAGAGAACGAACCGACACCTAGATCATAAGAACCGAAAGCCATCATTGGAACTCCCATATCGGCACCGAATCTAGCCGAACGGGTGGGTTTCTTAGTGGAACTACGTTTCTTTCCAAATCCAACCGAACGAAGACGGCAAGGAGAAGCAAATAGACCGGTACTATCACCAGAGAGAACACCTCCCGAATATTTCTTTTGGTCGCAGTATTCATAACCCATGTTCTGATTTAAAGACGATAAAGCACCAAACTTAGAGTTACGTCCAAAAGCTAAAGCAGAGGCTAATTCTTCACGTGCCATAGCTCTAGCTTCATTCTTAGCTACTCTAGCGCCTGCCATAGCGGCTTTCTTACCTTTTTTTGTGACCTTTCTAACCATGGAACCTAGGCCTCCACGATTTTTACGGCTTTTAGCCATCATTTTCTTCTCGCATTGGGATTTGAGAACTGCTGCGGTTTTGTATACTCTCTTACCGCCTCTCATTGCAGTTACCTTAACCCCTAGGCGGCGGCATAGGGCTAATAATTTCTTTGATGGCTTTGCAGATGGACGAGGAGCACTACGTTTTTTTCCGAAACCTAATAGTTGTGATAGTGTCATTTTATTTGTTGTTTGTTAATTAATTAAAATATTATTTTTTCATTAGAAATGTTTTTTTATTTCTCTAAATGATGATTTTAGTTCTTGTATATATTTTTGAATTTGATAGTTATTAAATTGTCTATCACTCATGAATTGGGTAAAATTTTTTTCCCAATCATCTATATTTCCAATTTTATAATGTTGAACTTCCCAACCAGGTGGTATTGATGGGGAATCAATAAACAGTTTTCTTGAAGTTTTATAATCAAAATCTTCTGGTACATTAAATTTTTGTGGCATATTAGAAATCATATTTTCTATGCTTCCCCATTCTTTAATATAATTAAAGGCAGTTACAGGTCCAAGTTTAGGTATTGTACAAGTGTAATCACACCCACATAAAATACAAAAATCCATAAATTGATTAAATGAAAATTTAAATCCTTGAAGAAGATTATCTAGACGAGTTAAAATAAACTCGTCATTTTTCTTGCCATTCTGAAGAAGATTAGGAGAACCATGAACAAGAGTATCTGTATCTTCTGACAATGCAAAATCTACTATGTTTTGTTTTACCATCTCTGAACATAATGCTTCTGCTTCTCCTTTTGCAGATAAATTAGGAATTCCTAAAATATTTAGTAAATTTTTAACATCTTCCTTATGATGCTTTTTTACATAAATAATCTGTTTAGATAACTTTTGAACTTCATTTTGATATACTCGAAGTTTCTCTTGATTTTCAATAAATTTATCTAGTTTTTCTTGTTTGGGAAGAATTGGAAGTTCCCCATGTTGTAATGAATCATCTTCGTCATCATCTTCTATAATAGTTATAGACTCTTTTAACTCATCAATTTTTTCATTTAATTTGGCTATACGTTCTTCTAATTTTTTTTTATTTTCCCATCTTTTTGAAAGTACATCTTCTTTTTGCTGGGGTGGTATTCCATCCCAAATAAATAAAGGGATTATTCCATTTTTTAAAAAATAAATTATTTTATTTAAAAATCCAACGACGTGAGGATGTTCGAGATGTCCCTTAGAGTATAAAAAACGATACAAAAATATACTTGAATCTATAGCAAATGTACTTCCAGTAAAATAATCTATAGTATGTTGCTCTCTAACTTCAGGAGCATGGCGTTCAACTATACTTTTTAAATTTTTAATCCCCATAGTACAACTTTAATTAGTCGTAACTCTCTAATATATATGTAATTCTTTTTTTTAAGCGTATTTTACTTCGTAAAATCGCTAAGCCCGCTAAGCGAAGTAATCTATGATTACTAGCCCGTGCGAAGCACGATAAGCGAAGCGCTTATGCCCGCAACGAAGTTGCGATGCGTTGCGATGCTTTAAGCGTATTTCATTTAAAAATAGGTTTATCTCTCCAAGATTTCTTAGTTATTTTTTCTTCAACGTTGCAAAAATCCAAAATACTCCCATTTTTTTGAATTTCATCATTCCTTTTTGCTGTTTGATTACGATTATTATACTTAATCCAATCTGGGCTCTTCTCAATACCTTCTTTTTTATATAACATCCAGTCCTGATGCCATTTCTCCATAATAGGAAGGGACTTTTTCCACCATTCTGGATCTCTACGAACTTCTACTACATTTAAAATATAATCATCGTCACTATCACCTGGTTTGTATTCAATAAAATGACCAATTTCAAGATCACATACTTCTAAATTTGTAAGAACTTGGGCTATATAATGTTGAGGTATTTCGCCCATTTTAATAGGACGTCTAAGAGGACATTTAACTTCAAGGAGAATACCATCTTCGGTAATTCCATCTGGACTTCCACCCAACCAAGGAATTGTGGGATGAGGGATCAAACCAAAATCATAGTTTTTCTTGTTGTAAACTTGTTCATATTTAGCAATAGCTATATCCTCGTAATATTGCCCCCAACGTGTTGCCTCATTTCCAGTAAAAGGTTTTCCCATCCCCAATTTATCCAAATGCAATTGAAAGGGTGTCTTGTAGTGATTATCGCCAAGTACAGTAGGAACATCACTGCTAGTTAATTTTCCTTTACGTTGTTCAAACCATTCCGGACTTCTCTGTTCGTATTGAGGTAATTTAAGTAATTTTGCTACCTGTGGATGCATTGTAATAGTATTATTACTTAAATTAATATTCTATATGTTTCTTTAACTTACTTAAAGTATTTTTAATCCAAACACTTTTTATTATAACACTTAGATGTCTGACCACCCCATAAGTGTTTAAAAGTATTTTCACAATGTTTTGCTGTATATTTGCTTGTGTTTATGTTGTAGTTTAAGAGTATGCTCCCTGGTCCTACGTTTATTGATTCTATTTTGTGAAACCATCCCTGTGGTATATAGAAGAGATCTCCTGGATTGGTTTTCCATAAAATAGTTTTAATTCCTTTTTTACGTAAAAATTCTTGAGCTTCATTATTTGACATATTCTTTAATTTAGAAAGTAACATTTTAGTATGGTTTTTATTACTCCAAAGTAATATTGATTTTTGACCATAAATTTGTACACCGTAATTGTTTACACAATCAAAATGACTATGAAATTTCCAAGGATTTGTACTAATTCTAATTTTAATTTCATTTGATTGACCATATTTATCGTATAATTGATTTAATATTGGTGTAAATTTATTTAAAAACCAGTCATCTATTGGTGAACCTGGTATAAGGTCTTTTTTCCATTGATAAGCTTTTCCATCGTAATTATTTAATTTATAGGAAAATAATTTACCTAAAGTTCCATTGAAAGTTCTATCTGAATAAGACGCTATATCTTTTGTTAAAGGATCTTTATTCAATGTCCATTCTGATATATTTACTTGTTCATTTCTAAGTTTAGAAGGTAATTCTTCTGGTGTAAATAAAATATTTTTATGAAAATTTGCTTTTTTTATCCAGGGGTTATCATTATTACTAGACCATAATAACCATATAATTATTGCAATAATTACAAATCTTATTATTGTAATCCAACCCATTTCTAATATACTTAAATATTATTTTTAATACTTTTTTGTTTAACGTATTGACGATAAGTGAAGCGTTTTCTACGACGACTTTTAATATTACAATACATATCCATATCGAAATTATCATTATCAAATGATAATCTTTCTTCAATGTTTTTAGTAATATTTTGTAAATAGTTGTTAGAACACGGATATCTTGAAATATACACAGATCTATCCATTAAATCATCTATCCATTCTAAATAAATTAATTCATTTGATGGCAAAAAATAATGATTTATATATCGTTTACTTAAGTCTTCATAATTTAGATTATAAATTAAGTTCTTTTCATGATTAGGCCAAGATTCTTTACTGATAATAACATCAGAATTCAAAAACTTTAAAAATTTACACAAATCAACTTGAGACAAATTAATCCATAATTTTTTAGCAATACCACCCTTAGAACATTGAATGTAAATCTTGTTCACATGTATATCTAAATTAACCATTTTATTCCATAAATAAGGATCTTTAAACATATTTAAACCCCTAGTCTGCCTAGAAACAATCTTTAATGTTAAATAACGATATTTAGGAAGTTCATGTTTAAAATTTTCATAAAAATATTTATTACTTAAAATCAAGTTTACACAAGTAATAGGATCACTGTGGGACAAAATCTCCCCCCACATGTCCAAAACATGCATCATCACCTTTATTTTACTATTAAACAATATTAAAATAGAGTATTAAATTATTTAATTTTTCCCCAACCAAGGTCTCTAGTGGTTCCCCATCTTAGTCCTCGTTTGCGGTAGACTCTGTTTTTTAGTCTTTTTCTAAGTTCTTGGACTATTGTACTTGATGCTCCTAGTGCTGCACCTCCTAGGCCTACTACTCCTGCTAGGGAACCGTGTTCTTTTTGTGAGTCTCTCACGTTGGTGTGGATCTTTCCGAAATAGGGAATTTTTGCTATTTCATCGGTTGATCCCATCAATACACCAATTGGTGCACCAA
>Ga0070754_10000230_pt1 | contig 56905 bp, 58 predicted proteins | sample VirMetDEL_Sep_01_FD_75181 | JGI IMG/M metagenome (GOLD analysis project Ga0070754, IMG submission 75181) | Aqueous microbial communities from the Delaware River and Bay under freshwater to marine salinity gradient to study organic matter... | ecosystem: Environmental > Aquatic > Marine >...
ATACACTCAAAAGTGCTAGATAATTTAAACGATGAAGAAATCGTTTTTAAGCCAACTGCTCAAGGAGATAGAAATGTTTAAATCACGCAAAATCGCCTGGGAAAGCTGGAACGCACTAGAAGAAGAAAGATACGCTAACGATGGTGATTTTGAATTAATAGAAGACGACGAAGAAGAAACGGAGGCAGATGGGGCAATGCACCCATTTATGGCACTCAGTGGGCTGGCTAGAATGATAGAAACTCCACTTGGGGCTTATAATGAACAGTCGTTGTTGCAACCAAGCGAAAGATGGGATTGCTGGATTGGCTACACTAATTTTGACATAACAAAAAATATACAAAAAACTATAGAATCCATTGAAGGCGTCGAAGCTCTAAAAATTATTGGCAGATATACATTTTTTATTGGCGTCGGTAGGATGTTTTCCATAAAAAAAGTTAGACATAGTATTGAAAATGTTCTATGTTCATATAGTAAAGATGAAATATTTGAAGACGACGATGTATATGAAGCCGTTTCCAAAGTTAGAGAACAGCTTGACAATGAAAAATTCTGGACTATAATGGTAACAGCAGACGGATCTATTGAGTATGTTACGTCAAACGAGATAAATAAAACCTATCTTGAAAACGTTAATAAGCTGATAGCTTTAAAAGATAAATTAGGTGGAATCGTTCTGCACTCAGATGATAACAATGAGGTTGAAGACAGTATTGATAATTAACTTATTTTTTTGAAAAGGATATTGACATGTATAATAAAAGCATAGAAGAATGTTTGGCCGACAACAGCATAATTTCAATAATGAGAACAGTTGAAGGAAGATATAAGAACTCTATTGATGTAGACGATCTTTCTTCAGTTTCTTATGAAACTCTCTGGAGATGCATTGATAAATTTGACACAAGTAGAAATGCAAAGTTTACATCTTATCTTTATCAGCAACTAAATTTTGCTTTTAAGAATCAACTGAAACGTGATTCAAAAAACAAATCTTTTGCAACTGACAACATAGAAAAGTGCTTTTCAGAAACAGTTAAAATGGAAGCAATGGACATTATCAACTCTATGCCAGACGATCTAGGAACTGTGCTTCGTCAAAGATTTATTGACAACATGACGATTCAGGAAATAGGTAACGCTAATGGATATTCTAGAGAAACCGCAAGGAGAAGAATAAAGAAAGCCTTCAAGGTATGTAAAAATTTTAACTAAGAATATGGGTAGCGTTTATGAATATCAATTCCGCTACCCAATATTTTATATCTTAGAAACGCATCTTCTGTGTAAATATTACTATGGACCTGGACTGTAAAAGGATAAAAAGGAAACAAAATTTAACATTTAATTTTATTATTAAGGAGATTTTATAATGGCAGTTCCAAGTTCAAATTCACACCTAGTAAATGCAGTAGGTGGCAGCTATGGTGGACAAACACAGGGCGGAACAGTCCTCGGTAACACATCAACAACATCTGGAGTCATCACGAAGGCTTTTCCTCTTATTGATACCGCTGTTGGTGAGCCTCTATCAACAGGACCAAAGGCTATCGCCAATGGCATTGTTGCAAATCAAAAGATTGTATCAGGTGGAGCTTTTGCTTATGAAGCTGCGGGTCAGTATGTAATTCGCACAGTAAGCAACAGCATTGCTGGCGTTGCTTCAACAGCAGTTCTTATCCCAGGATCAGATACTCAGCGTCGTCCAATTGCTCAGTTTGAGCATGACTACGGGGCGAAACTTCTTACTCTCTGGAGAGGTAATCGTTTCTCATGGCTCGGCATTAAGGCTGATGGTAGCAAGCTTGGTACTCGTTACAACTGGACTGCCGCTATCACTTCTGGTGGTGGTAATGTAGCCGCAGCTTCACTACCAACACTTTCAACTACAAACATGGTAAATCCAGTTGGTGGTGGAAGTGGTTATCGTACAGACTCAGCCGCTAATCCAACCAGAACTATTCCTGGTGAACTAGTAATGAAAGTTGATTTTGTAGACACTTCGGTAGCAACGGGTGGAGATTTCTTTGATTACAAGCCAATAACAGGCTAAAGTAAAATAAACAAAGGAGCTGATAGTGCATGATTGATGGGGAGGCAAGAAGTCTCCCCATCTTTTTAATCAACTTAAAAACCAGAGAGAAGTATAATGTATATATTAGCAGAAGAATCATCTACATGGGAAATGATTCACCACACATTAGAAGCCTTGGGATTATTCTTTATCCCTTTCGTTGGCTGGACCCTCGTAGCTATTTTAAATCATTCTAAACAAATAGTAGTATTGGAGTCAAAAGTGAACGATTCTCTAGATAGACGAATGCTTTCAATTGAAAACAAAGTAACAGCCCTAGAAGGCAAACTAGAAGCAAAAATTGATTCAATTGAGCACAATGTTACAGACTGTAAGCTATCAATAAATACATTAATAACAGAGAAATTTGATCATCTTCTCAGGATGGTTGAAGAAAGAAGAACAGAGTAGAAAATGATAGAGAGAATTGTTACTAAAGTATTAGAAGTATATGGAATAGACCAAAAAATGGTTGACAAAATCAAGTCTGTTGTTGATAATATAGAAGTCAACGAATCTGAGGAAGATATCGAAATTAACATATCGCTAAAGAACATAAGAGTCAGAATAAAAAAGAATAAAGAAGGAGACGGTTAAGCATGTCAATAAAATCTTTGATGAATTACACTTTTGTATCTAAGTATGCCCGATGGATTCCAGAAAAAAAAAGAAGAGAAACATGGCAGGAAGCTGTTGATCGCGTAAAACAAATGATGACTGACGCTTACGTTAAACCGGAAGACTCTAATCATGTTGAAATTTCCGAGGCTATATCTAAAGCCTACGACGATATGAAGAAGAAAAAAATTCTTGGTTCGCAGAGAGCTTTACAGTTTGGTGGCTCTCCTATCTTCAAGCATAATGCTCGTATCTATAACTGCATAGCTTCTTATGTTGATAGACTAAGATTTTTTCAAGAATGTATGTATCTATTGCTATGTGGATGTGGAACTGGCTTTTCGGTCCAGCGGCATCATGTAGATAAAATGCCGCCGTTAATTAAAAGTAAGAATGGATCAAAAAAGTTTGTAATTGATGACTCCATAGAAGGTTGGTCAGACGCTGTTGGTGTTCTAGTTTCAAGCTATTTTGAAGAATGCGATTTATTCTCAGAATATAATGGAAAAACTGTAAGCTTTGATTACTCAAAGATTCGTCCTGCTGGTGCTTATTTAAAGTCCAGCGGAGGCAAAGCTCCAGGCCCAGAACCTCTAAAGAAAGCCCTTAATAACATTAGGAAGGTGCTTGATAACGCTGTTAAATCTGGCCGAAATAAGATTACTCCAATTGAAGCATATGACATTGTAATGTATAGTGCCGACGCTGTTATCAGCGGTGGCGTTCGTCGTAGTGCTACGATCTGTGTGTTCTCACCAGATGATGAAGAAATGGCTAAAGCTAAAACTGGTAGTTGGTTTATCAACAATCCACAGCGTGGACGATCAAATAATTCCGCACTTCTTATTCGTGGAGAAACAACAAAAGAACAGTTTGCAGAACTAATGACTTCTGTTAAAGAGTTTGGTGAGCCTGGATTTGTATGGTCAGATTCTACAGAGCTAATTGTCAACCCATGTGTTGAGATTGGAATGTGGCCTGTTGATGAAACAACTGGCGAAACTGGATGGCAAGCTTGCAATCTATCAACTATTAATTGTGCAAAAGTAAAAACAGAGCAAGATTTTTATGAGGCTTGTGAATCTGCCGCCATTATTGGCACACTACAAGCCGGTTTTGCTAAGTTTCCATATCTTGGTGAAGCATCTGAGCGTATTATTTCTAGAGAAGCACTTCTTGGTGTTTCAATGACAGGAATCATGGAGCAGCATGAGATATGCTTAAATCCAAAAGTACAACAAAAGGGTGCGGCTATTGTTAAAGAAGTTAACGCAAAGATAGCAAAGCTGCTAGGTATCAATCAGGCCGCACGTACAACATGCGTTAAGCCGGAAGGAACCTCTAGCTGTATTCTTGGGACATCTTCTGGTATTCATCCTCATCACGCCAAGCGATACATTCGCCGTGTGCAGGCCAACAAGATGGAACCAATCTATCAATATTTTAAAGAAGAAAACCCAAGAGCATGTGCAGAAAGCGTATGGTCGAATAATGATTCAGATGACGTTGTGGCATTTTGCGTAGAAGTGCCAGATGGCTCAAAGCTAAAGAATCAAGTAGGTGCTATTGACTTACTAGAATATGTTAAAAGCACACAGCAAAACTGGGTTATGAACGGCACTAATCCAGAGCTTTGCACTCAGAAGTGGTTAGTCCATAATGTTTCTAATACCATCAATGTAAAACCAGATGAATGGGATGCTGTTACAGACTTTATTTATGATAACCGTAAATATTTCTGTGGAGTGTCACTTTTGCCTATTGCTGGAGATAAAGATTATGCACAAGCACCATTTACCACTGTCTATCTGCCAAGCGAGCAGATTCAGCACTATGGTGATGCGGCTATGTTTGTAAGCGGCCTAATTGAAGTTGGTTTACAGTTGTTTGAAGATAATTTATGGGCGGCATGTGATAGTCTTCTTGGGTTTGGTCAAAAAATAAAGGGAACAGAAAAGAAAGCTTATCAAGAGCGATGCCAGCGTTTTGCCGACAGATACATGAATGGCGACTTGAAGATGTTAACATACGCCATGAAAGATGCATACAACTGGAAAGATTGGCTAGATATGACTAGAGAATATAAAGAGGTTGACTATACTAATGTTATTGAAGAACAGAACAATGTGAATCCAGTACAGGAAATAGCTTGTGCTGGCGGTAAATGTGACATTATTTGACAAGGAGATATAATGACAAATATTTATTCGCCTATAAAAATTCCTGACTGTTGTGGAAATATTGAATTGAAAGTACTTAAATTATCAGAAAACGCAGTTGTACCAAGCAGAGCTAATGAAAGTGATGCTGGTTATGATCTCTATGCCTTAGAAGATACTATAATTCCATCCAGAAATAGAGCTATGGTTAAAACAGGAATCGCAATTGCGATTCCGTTTAATCATGTTGGTCTTATTTGGCCTCGCTCTGGGTTGGCACTCAAGGCTGGTCTTGATGTTTTAGCTGGCGTTATTGACAGTGGTTATCGTGGAGAGGTTTGTGTCATTTTACAAAACCATGTTGATGAACACTACCATATTAAATCTGGAGACAGGATAGCACAGCTATTAATCCAAAAAGTTTCTTCTCCAGACATTAAAATTGTTTCAGAACTAAATGAAAGCGACAGAGGAACTGGTGGATTTGGTAGTAGTGGAAAGTAACAATGTGTATATAGTATTGTTATTTGATGCTCCTAAAAGGTTAACACATGGTAAATAATAGAGTATTCTGGGCTTGTCAGGCAGTTTTATTTATCGAACGCAATACTAAGCCAGCCACAGATAGTATTTCAAATGCCACTTATCTTACTGGTGTTCAAGCTGTTGGCATAGATGGAGACATTCCGTCTAATTCTCTTGCTGATTCTGGCAGATTTCAACAAAAATTCAGATATGAAGATCGCCAAAAGGTTTTCAATATTAATATATCACGAGTCTTAAATAAAACAAGTTCCACCTTTTATACAACAGCAAATTATAGTAGCAGCTATACCAATACTCATATCTTGCACTCTGATAACATCGGGTCGCAAGGGGAATACAATCCAGACACAAAATGTTTAAAAAATTATGACATTTTTATCCTATATGGCGATGATACCGCTGCTAATATTGGAGATACTGCTAATATTAAATATGTGTGCTATAGAGGATGCCTGCTTAACTCGTTATCGTATGATATAAATGTTGCAAGCATAATTACAGAAAGCATAACCCTAACATGCAAAAAGTTAGAATACGGTACAGTAAGTGTTGCTAGCCTGCCAACAGTGCCAGCAAATGGCAGTACTGAGTCTGGAAATATTTTAAAACGCACAGACATAGGTTTTACTTTGCCGCAAGAAGCAGAAGCTATTTTTAATACCGATGCGTCATTAACAGTAAATGACTCTACCGTATACGGCATACAGTCAATTAATCTGTCTTTAGATTTAGAATATACAAACTTAAACGATGTAGGGATTTGGAGGGGTTATGATAGCATAACAGATATAAACTTATGGGACTTTCTAGTGGTTCCAGTTAGCGTAACTGCTACATTCAATGGCATAGCAAGAAGCATATATCCGAATCAATCTCTAGGAAATTCTGATAGGGAATTTAATCCTAACAAAACAATCAAAGTCACAGGAAATACAGGGTCAGACTATTTTATTTGGGACTTAGGTACAAAAAACTATTTAACAAGTATTTCAAAAAGCGGAGGAGATACTGGGGGAGGGAATGTGGAAATTAGCTTAACATATACAAATGAGTATAGCGATTTTATAGTAGCAAAAAATAGTACAATTTACTCCATTAACAACACTGGACCTTATTAACATGAGCAAAAAAAGAGAGAGAGTGTCAAATAATAAAACTCAACCTCCAGCAAGAAAGGTACTAAAGCCAAAATCAAAAAATCAAGCACTATATATTAAATCTATGATTGATAATGACGTTACTTTTTGTAGCGGACCCGCTGGATCAGGTAAAACAGCACTAGCTGTTGGTTTAGCGTGTCAATCATTACTAGAAGCTAAAGTTGAAAAAATAATTATCACTAGGCCAGTAGTAGAATCTGGTCGTGGTCTTGGTTATCTTCCTGGCACATTGACTGAAAAAATTCTACCATACCTAATTCCAATTATAGAAGAAATGAAACTTTATCTTGGGGCAGATACATTCAATCTCTCTAAGAGTCAGAATATTATTGAAATGTGTCCACTAGAGTATATGCGTGGAAGAAATTTTCATAATTCATTTATGATTTTAGATGAAGCTCAAAACGCAACCTTTGAGCAAATTAAAATGTTCTTAACTAGAATTGGCATGGGTTCTAAAGCTGTTATTAATGGAGATATTTCCCAGACAGATTTAAATGATCATGCTGAAGGGGGGCTTGATGACTGCATGACCAGATTAGAAAAAATAGATGGTGTTGCTGTCTGCAAATTGTTTGGTGCAGATATTGTTAGGAATAAAATTATTGCTGACATTTTAGCTGCTTTGTGAAAATTTTCTTGTTTCGATTGATAATAATGTAGCCGGGGCCATAGTTGTGGCCCCTGCTATATCTTTGAAGGAGAACAAAATGCCAACGTATGATTTTGAATGTGAACCATGTGCATATTATGCTGAAATTTTTCAAGCACATGATGCCCCTTCTACTTTAAAATGTCCAGAGTGTGGAAAAAAAACTCTAGTAAAAGTATTTCTTACTCCTCCCGCAATAGCTATTCGCGGTGAACCATCGACTATTGGTCACTTGGCTGATCGTAATACTCAAAAAATGGGAACCTACGAAAAACAAGATCGTGATAGAAAAGCAATGGTAGAAGATCATGTTAAACATAAAGAAACACGCGAGAGACATAGAAAGATTAACAATATGACTCCAAAACAGCAGCTTAATTGGATTAAAAACGGTGACTAATGTTAATCAAAAAACAAGAGCAATTAGACCGTAAATCGTGTCCACATCATGTTGTAATAACATTTAAAATTGATGTAAGAAAAATACATAAAGATGGAACTTTGGATCATCAGGTTATTGGCAATAAGATATTAGGCGAGTACGGCATTAGTAATAAAGCACAATTATGTTTTTCTGCTGCTAATGAAGCAGAAGCTATAAAAATCCTAAAGAAAAAACTCAAGAGGTTAGAAGATGAAAAAGATTGAGGAATCAGAACTAGAAGAAATTGGAGTTCCAGCACCACTAACGGTTGTTACTGAGTATTTTGGTAAAAATGGTCAACAGGTCTTTGCTAAAGATCAAGCGTTTGCTTTCTGTTCTACCGTAGATGGCTCGCCTGTGTACTTTATAAAATATAGTCGTGGGGAATTAGCAGACCCCCATAATGTTTCTATGACTACATCGCTTGCCAAAAGACTTGCAACTTTTAAAAAGGTAACTTCAGACACTTTTAAAAATTACAAAAAATTTCTAGAAACAAAAAATACTCTTTATTTTACAAGAGCTAGACGTAACTTAATGTAAAGGAGATTGCTAATGAGAAAGGGACCGCTATCAAACAAGGACAAAGAATTCATTGAAGATAATCTTAATTTATCTAATGCGGAGCTATCTGATAAGTTAGATCGCTCTGAGAGTTCTATAGGCCAGTATCGCACAACCTTAGCTACGCCAGAAAAAAGTCAGGAAGAAACCAGCACCATGAATTTGTATGCACGTAACAAAAAATATGGTGTTGTTGCCATGACAGAAAATGCTTCTATTTCATCAGATGATAGAACAAAAGCAAAAAATGTATACGAAACACGTAAATATAGAAACTCTATTCATAAAATTAGGGATTAAATATGATATGCACTACAATTGATTCTTATCTACAAGATCTTTGCTATAATAAGCTATACATAAGCTGGGAAGTAGTTCTTACAGATGGAACAACTGTATATGGAGATTATGATAGACCGGGATTTGAAAATCCTATTCTAAGACTAAAAAATTACTGCAAAGAAAATGATGTGTGGCCTGTTAAGGTAAGCTTACACATGTTTGGTGCTCCTAGCGAGGTTTTTTTTGAAGACCCAAATGGACTTGATGGACTGCTTATAATGCGTGGCGTGGCTAAAGACCAAGCAATGGATGGCAGCCACTCACAATCTTATCAAACCTTAACAGTAGGACTTTTACGTGACGATTGTTCGTGTATTGATGTTGGTAAATATACTTGGCCTATTTCTGATTTTGAACGACGACATAGCACCAGGGTATTGACAAAAGAAAATCTTGAGAATATGATATTTAAGAATGGATCAAAAAAAAGACAACACGAAACGGTTCAAAAGCTACTCAACGGGTGAGCCATGTACTGCCGCACAGTATGTGGCTGAAATGGTTTGCATGAGAAGAAGAGAGCGTGAGAACAATGGTAGTCTTGCTTTCAAGTTCTGGAACAAGGCCCAGAAGGATGAATATCAAACACAAATTCGTGCCGCCAACACGGCCATAAAACGCTATGGCGAAAAAGCTTTGCTTCATTACTTAAAAAGCCCAAATGGTAAGCGTACATACTCTTTGGGCTATCTTAATAAGAATAAGAAATTTATCATACTTAATAAGTTTGTAAAGGAAGGGCTAGAAAAGTCTAAGAAAATAATTGAAGAAGAAGCAAAGAAGGCCAAAAAGGTTATTGAGGCTGATAATATGGTGTTTAGACCAAGAACAAATAGGCCCGCAAGAAATTCATTACTATCTAAATTGAGGAAAGCAGACAATGGCAAAGAATGATGACTATTTGAGCAAGCTAATGAAAGAATATGGCAATATCATTTCTGACGGCGACAAAGTATTGCAAGATAAAAAGAACTATGATGTTATATCTGTTAGTCCAGCTATTGACATAGCTCTAGGTGGTGGCATTAAAGAAGGAAGCTGGGTCACTCTTACTGGAGATCCAAAATCTGGCAAGACTACTACCAGTATGCAAATTATAGCAAATTGCCAAGCTGAAAATCGCCCTATTATTTATCTAGACGTTGAAGGAAGACTGAAAGAAATGAACTTTGGCGTTGCAAGTCTTAATCCGTCTAAAATGAAGATTGTGCATCCAGATGATGAGCCTCTATCGGCAGAGTATTTTTTAGAAGTTGCATACAAGATGATGAGTCATCCAGATTATTATAGAGGTATTCTTGTGATTGATTCAATATCCTCACTTACCCCATCTAAAGAATTAGATGGAGATATGAGTCCTGGTCGTGCGGGACTTCCTAAGATTTTGTCTGTGTTCACAAAAAAGATGGGCCAATTATTACCTCGTCAGCGTGGCTTAGTTATCGCTATTACTCATTACATCGCTAATACTTCTGGTTTTGGCAAAGCCAAGATGGCAGATGGCGGCAATAAAATTCAATATCAAGCAGATACTAGAATGGAGATTGCTGGAGGTGGAGAAAAGGTTTCAGCAGTTAGTCCTTGGATAGACTCAAACAAAAATAGAATTGGTCAAGTTGTGAACTGGAAGATTATTTGTTCTTCTATGGGGCCACCTGGAGGCAATGTGCAAAGCTATATAAGGTATGGTCATGGCATTGATAAAGTTCAAGAAGTACTTAGTCTTGCTGTAGAGCTTGGGTTTATTGACAAAGCTGGTGCTTGGTTGACATGTTCGTTTCTTGCTGATTTTCCAGAAATGGCTAAAGAGATTAATCCAGATATAGACACTGAAAATACAGAATCAATACTCAAAGGATTTAAATTTCAAGGAATGGAAAACCTATATAACTTTTTTAATGAAAATCCAAAGCTCGCTAAGTTTATGGAGGATAAGATTAAGGAGGCACTATGAAAATCATAGGGCTTGATGAAAAAACTTACTCTTGGAATCCAACGTCTTCACAGTCTTCCAGCAAAAAAAAATCAAAACTACATTTAAAGGCAAGAGCATTACTTAAAGAAATTTATCCTTTTGATAGAATTCTTGAAGAGTTGTCGCTGCCAGGAAGTAAAAGCGAATTCCGAAAAACCGTTCTTCGTGCTGACTTGTTTTTACCAAATAGAAAGATTATGGTAGAAGTTCATGGAGAACAGCACTATAAGTTTAATACTTTTTTCTTTAAGACTAAGCTTGAGTTTTATCAGGCCAAAGCAAGAGATAATGATAAAAGAGAGTGGTGTAGGATTAATGATATAGACTTGATAGAATTAAACTATAATGAGGATATTGATGAATGGCGAAGAAAGATTCAATAAATTTGTAGAAGATATTGAAAACTGGATTCAGGGTGTTGGTAGACTAAAAATCGAACGCAATGAAGAAGTAGAAAAATATCTTAATCTTGATATTGCACAACTGAAAAGATTGTCAAGCGAGGAATGCAACATAGGAGCTTATTGTCTTACTGCATATGCAGAATATTTGCAGAATGTTTTAGCGAAAGAGAAAATGGCACTAGAGTGGGCAGATGATGGCATATGGTATATGATATCGGATAAGCTAAACAATTATGGCGGTCAATATGCTAAGTGGCAAGAAAAATATTACAGTGCAATCAAAGAAAATCCGATTGCTAAGGAGATGACAAAAGTAAAAATAAATGCCCAAGCCCGTATAACTTCTGTTGAGCACTCTATTGAAAATACTAAAAAACTATCAGAAATATTACTCAACTTATCTAGGAGAAGATAATGGATAAAATAAAACAAGCTAAGAAGCTAATCAAACTTGCTATTGACACAGGAGATGATGAACTTATAATGCTAGCAAATGAGCTATTGGAAGAAAACACAGGTAATTCTGTAGAGAAAGCAGTTGTTCCACAGCCAAAAAAAGATCCACCGCAGAAGAAAAAAGATCATGAAGACTTTTCTTTATTTAAAATGCGTACAGAAGACGATAACTCTAAAAAAAATGGAATTGCTGTAAATAAAATCCAGAGAGAAATCAAATTTTATGACGATGGATCTGATAAGAACATTGAAACTCCAGAAATTTCTCTTGCAGAACGAAAAAGAAAGCCATTCAAAATGATTGAGCAAAAATGCCAAAAATGCAGTAGAACAGTAAAAACCCACCCGAGCCATAAACGTGAATGGTTTGTCTGCGATGGATGTATTAGACGATGAGTAAATTAGAGAATCATGCTTCAGAACGAGCCGTACTGGCTGGACTATGCCAGTTCGGACTAGATGCGTATCTAGAAATGGATTTCGTAGATGCTGATCATTTTACTGATAGCATGAATCAAATTCTTTATACATGCATTTCTAGAATTATAAACCAAAATGCCAAAGTTGATCTAACTTCTATTTTATCAACTGCTAGCGAGCTTGGCGTTTATGAAAAGATTCACAACAAGCGTGAGATTGGATTTGTACGTTCTCTTTTTAATTTTCCAATACATAAAGAAAATGTTTCTATTCATGCGTCTAAAATAACAAAACTGAAACTAGCTAGAGATTTAGGTAAAACTCTTACAGCATGTGCTGAAGACATACAGAATGTATCTGGCGACGAAGACTTAATGGATATAATTGGCAAGGTTGAAGAACCCATTCTAGACGCAACTGGCACTCTTTATCAGTCTTCTAATAAAACAACTGAAATGCTTGGGGACGGCCTTGAAGAATATATAGAGTTCCTTTGTGAGAACCCAACAGACTATGTTGGTATTCCAAGCGGGTTTCCACATTTTGATTTATCTATTGGTGGAGGACTGCGTAGAAAATCTGTAGATCTTATTGCCGCTCGCCCAAAAACTGGTAAGTCTATGTTTGGCGATGCTGTCGCTGTTCATGTTTCTAAAGAGCATAACATTCCTGTGTTAATGCTGGACACCGAAATGAGCAAAGACGATCATTATAATAGAATGCTTGCGTCTATTAGTGGCGTAGAGATCAATAAAATATCTAGTGGTAAATTTTCTGAAAACGCAATTGATCGAGAAAAAGTAATGAAAGCGGTGGAGGAATTAAAAAGTATTCCTTATCACTATATTAGCATTGCTGGTCAGTCATTTGAAAACATTCTTGCTATTATGCGAAAATGGATTTATCAGCACGTTGGTTTTGACGAGAATGGCAGAACTAAAGACTGCCTAATAGTTTATGACTATTTAAAGCTTATGGGTTCAGAGGGCATTTCTGCTTCTATGCAGGAATACCAAGTCCTCGGATTTCAGATAACTAAGCTGCATAATTTTTGCGTAAAATATGACGTTCCTTGTTTAAGTTTTGTTCAGTTAAATCGTGATGGTATAACTAAAGAGTCTACAGATGTTGTTTCTGGCTCAGATAGATTAATATGGCTTTGCACTAGTTTTACTATCTTTAAAATGAAATCAGAAGAAGAAATAGCAGAGGATACCGCTCAATATGGAAACAGAAAACTTGTACCCGTTGTTGCTCGTCATGGTTCTGGTCTTGATGACGGTGACTATATTAGCATTAAAATGTATGGTTCGATTGGGAAAATTGAGGAAAGCCGTACTCGAAATCAGATCCACGATCCTCAACAAGCAAACCAAGAAGGATTTGAAATAGAAGATGACATTGACGCAGAATCAGATCTATCAGATCTGTAATAATCTAGCAGAGCAACCAAATCTAACGCGACTGATGGAAAAGCTTAACATAGAATATGTTGAGCATCCTAATCGTCTTTCCTGTGCTTGTCCAGTACATGGGGGAGATAATGAAAATGCCTGTACCATATTTACTGACGGAGACTCTATAAGAGGTAACTGGAGATGTTGGACGCATCAATGCGAGCAAGAATGGACAAATAGTTTATTTGGTTTTGTTCGTGGAGTATTGTCCTATCGTAAGCATAGAAATGTGTCGCTTGATGAGACAGAACGTTTTTGTATGTCGTTGATTGGTGATAATTGCGACATATCAAGTACACCAGTAAATATTTTTGATCCTCTTGATGTGTTTAGCAAGAAAACACAACCTCAAGAAGGTGGGCCATCAAGAGAGCAAGTGAGATCAAGACTCTCTATACCAGCAGAATATTTTATTAAACGTGGATGGTCATCAGAAATTCTTAACCATTTTGACGTAGGCTTATCTTCCGAAACCGGTAAACAAATGAGCGGTCGTGCAGTTGCACCAATATATGATCAATTCTTTAACTATGTTGGATGTGCTGGTCGTGCCACTAACGAAGAAATAAAACCAAAATGGTTATATAGTAAGGGATTTAAGAGAAATGTGTTTTATGGGATACATCATGCATATAACACTATGAAAGATACTCATTCTGTTATCCTTGTTGAAGGACAAGGCGATGTTTGGAGAATGCACGAAGCTGGCTACACTCAAACTGTTGGTATTTTTGGATGTAGCATTGGTGAAGAGCAGCTAGTTATACTTGAAGAATCGGGAGTGATGAATGTCATCATACTTACAGACTCAGATGAAGCTGGTCAAAAAGCCTATCAGCAAATCATTAAACGATGCGGGCGAAGGTTTTCTTACTATCGTCCTATTATTACAACTAAAGATGTTGGCGACATGCCTGTCGATCAAGTCAAATCAGAACTAGAACCTCAATTGAAAGGACTTATTAATGACTAGAATTCTAGCCTTTGCTGGCACTAAACAGGCTGGCAAGACTACTGCCGCTAATTTTATTCATGGTTATCAACTTCGTGCTAATAATATTATTAGCGACTTTGCAATTCTTGAAGACGGTAGGTTGACTGTTAGTACTGTGATTAGAGATAGCAACGGAAATGAATCTGATGGTTCTGGTGTATTTCTAGACATTAACAGAATAGACCCTGAGTTTGCAGAATGGGCGGGATATAATATGTGGCCCTATGTTAAGATGTATTCTTTTGCCTCGGTGTTAAAAGAAATTGCCGCCAATCTTTTTAATTTAAAGCGTGAAGGTATTTATGGCAACAATGCTCAGAAGAATACAAATACACACTATAGATGGGAAGACATGCCTGGAGTTGTTACTGACCAAAACGCCTTAAAAAGCACAGTAATAAAGAAACTTATAGAAGATGGCACACTTATATACCATGAACCTGGAAAGCTTACCCATCGTGAATTTCTGCAATGGTTTGGAACTGGCCTATGTAGAAAAGTTTATGATGATATTTGGCTAGAAAATACCATGCAAAGAATCGCCTTAGAACAACCTTTAGTTGCTGTGATTGATGATTGTAGATTCGTCAATGAAGTTGAAGCCATTCAAAAGGCTGGAGGTAAGGTAATACATCTATGCCGCAACCCTTTTAAAGACAATGATGAATCTGAAAAGCAGATGGGGCGACATAGAGGATTTGATTGGGTTATAGACAATAGAGAAATGACTATCCATGATGTTAATATAGAAATTATGGAAGCTTTAGAATCTTGGGGCTGGCTGGGAGACGAGAATATTCCAGATCCTCCAAAGGCTGAGAATAATACTGGGATACATACTTTTAAAAAGGGGTAATACATGCTCTGTCCGTACATTAGATCGTCATCATACAATGGTTATGAATACTGTCAGATGCAATATTACTTTACATACGTGTTGGGGTATCAATCTCCGTCTGGTAAAAAGGCACAGCTTGGAACTATTGTGCATAAGGTAATGGAAGTTCTTGCTACACTTAAAAAAGAGCAGCAAGATAATCCAGATGCTAAAACCTTGAAAATAGTAGATGATGCCATTGGAGGAATTCAATGTACTCCAAAGGCTTTGTATACTAAAAGGTTCGTAGCTAAAATTTTAAAAGAAGCATATGTGTCTTATACTAATAAGTGTATTCATGAATATACTGATGCTGATTATAGATTCTGTGATGAGCTTGTTCAAACAGCAATTGAATACAATGATGGTCAGTTCGATCCAAGAAACAGAAAGATCGTCGCTGCGGAACCGCATTTCGATATTCCTATTGAGGAACCGTGGGCAAAATTTAAGTACAAGGATAGCAAAGGCAAAGAAGCAGAAGGTCAACTTTCTATTAAAGGCACTATTGATTTCGTAACAGAAGTAGATGATGGTGTTATAGAAGTAATCGACTGGAAAACTGGTCGTCGCCTAAACTGGGCTACCGGAGAAGAAAAGACATATGAAAAGCTATGCGAAGACCCACAGCTTCTTCTATATAACTACGCCATATCTAAACTCTTTCCAGAATACGATCAGGCTATCATGTCTATCTTTTTCATTAGAGATGGCGGTCCTTTTAGCATGTGCTTTGACAAAGAGGATCAGCAAAAATTCCTTGGTATGTTGGAGAAACGATGGAAGTCTATTACAAGAAACGATTTTCCACAGCCTTGCTCAAAAGACCGTAAAAGTTTCAAGTGTACAAAATTATGCAATTTCTATAAGACTAAGTGGCCTGGAACAAATACGTCAATGTGTCAGTATGCAGAAGAACATTTGATTGCTTTTGGTTATGATGAGACTACCGAGAAGATGAAGCGTGACGGGTTTGATTCCAATTACTATGAGGCTCCAGGCTAATGGCAGAATTAATTGACATTCATCAAGAATTTGATCAGGGCAATGTTTATACCTTAGATGTAGCCAAGGAACTTGCTCAAGCATTGCCAAATAATTATCGTGTCGTTGTAAAATATGACCAGCAAGATTGGCCTAAATTTTACGATGACAAGCTAAATATACAAATTTCCACATCAAGAGAAATACACATAAATCCATGTGATTTGTTTGTTTCTGATGTCCATATGATATTTCAAAATTATCCTTGGTTGGATAAATTTCAAAGATTGTATCCTACGAACAACTTAGTTTATCCTATGCCTATAGGAACTTTTGCTGATTTTTCAAATATGCCAGACCCCAAACCTCTGCCAGAAAGAAATTACGATTTTATTTTTGTTGGTCAAATTCCAAAAACTGGAACAAGAGATTGTTTTAAAAGAAACTTAGATAATTTAATGTTAAATTCTGGGATGAAATTTAAATATAAAGTTATGTATACTGATGGTTTTAATAAGGGATTAGATCATGAAGCTTATATTCATCTTATTAATGATTCTAAAATTGTTTTGTGCCCACATGGGGCAAACAGCCCTGAAACATTTAGGTTTTTTGAAACAATAAAAATGGGAGCTATTCCCTTAGTTGACAACCTTCCTCCTTTATGGTATTATCTAAATGCACCGTTTGCTAGAACTCCTTGGAGTATTCTAGACAAAACATTATCTATTACTTTAAATAGCATCAATTCTAAACAGTGTTCAGAAATTTCTAACAATGTTGCAATCTACAACATGACAGTACTTAATCCAAAATGGATAGGTAAATATCTTGCTGAAGTTGTTTGTGCTAGAGATTCTATTGGTATTGATAAGATTAAGGAGCAATTGAAAACAACTAGAGAGGAATTATTGAAGTATGCCTAAGATTGCGATTAACTGTAAGACGCATTTTAGTTTGTTGAGTGGTTTTTCTAAATGTAATGAGTTAGCCAAGCGAGCCAAAGAGCTTGGCTATACATCATGCGTTCTTGCTGACATGAAGACTATTTCTGGTGCGGTGGACTTCCACTCGGCATGTAAAAAGCATGGAATCAAACCAATTATTGGTTGTGACTTTGGTGATTATATGCTTATAGCAACGAATCATGATGGATGGTTTGACGTTATTGCATGTGTTTCTAATCAAACAATCGACGCTCTACAACTAGTATCCAAAAAAAATAACGTTATATGTATTAGTAATAATGAAACATATAGAAAGATATTTGGCTCTAGTTTTATTAAATATGACCACACTTCTGATCCTGTGTATTATGTTTTTAAAGAAGACGCAGAATGCCATAGAGTGCTTCTATGTTCTGGAATGAAAACCACTATACCAAAGATCAAGAAGCGTTTAAAGACAGATGAAGAATTTGACAACAGAAAGTTTTTTGAGACGGATAGATTTTATCTTCATGCACCCAAAGATAACAATAAGTTAGACCGTATTGAGGATATGTGCGAAGAATATGAAGTTGCTAGAAATCCCGTTCTTCCAGCTTTTGCTACTCCTAAAAATATGTCTCAGCCAGATTATCTTCGTCATCTGTGTCGTGAAGGATGGAAGTCTAGGATCATGACAACCAATAAGGTTGATAATGAGAACGCGAAGAAGATCTATGCTGATCGCGTCAAGCGTGAACTAGATGTTATTCTCAAGGCAGATTTATCTGGTTATTTCCTTATTGTTGCTGATATTGTAAACGAAGTTAAACGTCGTGGCTGGCTTGCTGGTCCTGGTCGAGGATCTGCTGCTGGCTGTTTAGTCTCTTACTTAATTGGTATAACGGAAGTAGATCCAATTGAGTATGGTCTTATTTTTGAGAGATTCTATAATGAAGGACGAAATACCAAAGACAATATCTCTCTGCCTGATATTGATGTTGATGTTCCAGCGGAGCATCGTGATGAAGTTATTGACTACATTAAGGACAAGTACGGTCATGAAAACGTCTCACAGATGATCACGTTTGGCAGACTCCAAGGTCGTGCCGCATTGAAAGAAGTGCTGAGAATTAATGACGCTGTGTCATTTACCGAAATGAACGAGATAACAAAGAGCATCCCCAATGAAGCTGAAATCTCTGACCAGCTAGAAGTGTCAGAAGATAAAAGCATTATCAATTGGGCATTGGAAAATCAGTCAGAAGATCTAGAAGGTTGGTGTCGTAAAGATAACGATGGCAATCTTGTGGGTCCACTCGCTGATATTTTTAAACAGGCTATTAGGATTGAGGGAACGAATAAATCTCATGGAAAACATGCCGCCGGGGTGATTGTTTCCAAACACAGGCTCAAGGACGTATGTCCTATGATTAATGATAAAAACGGAGTACCTGTGGCGGCGTTTGAGATGGGAGACTTGGAGACTTTGGGTTTAGTTAAACTAGACATTCTTGGGATTGATCTACTATCAAAAGTCATGGAGATTAAATTATGATGACTAAACAAGACGTTAAAGCTGTTATTTATGGGGGCGGATCACTTGATGTTGATGGTGTATCCATTTGCAATATTGACAACGTAATGAAGAATGCTATAATTAAGCGTAGTGCTAAGTATCAAGTATGGTCTGAGAAGCACAGATGCTACAATCTTTATGCTAATCTTGACGAAGCTGTTAATAAATTTTCTTCCCTATTAAAGGATAAGATTCATGGCTAACATGAGAGATATATGCGTGTTTGATTTTGAGACGGGGGGAGCTAACCCTCACACAGCACAGCCGACTCAAATCGCTGCTGTAGTAATACATGGAAGAAAGCTGACTTTACAGCCTGGGGGTACGTTCAATAGTGAGATTCGTCCTATTATTGATGATGAAAAAGCTATTGCCGCTGGTGTTGCTCCGCTTGAGGAAAAAGCATTAGAGATCACCAGGAAGAACCGTGACGATCTAGCAAAAGCTCCACCACCAAAGGTAGTGTGGAAAAAATTTACAGAATTTGTAAATCAGTACAATTGGAAAAATACTCCGTTCACTGCTCCAATCGCTGCTGGTTTTAACATTATTAGTTATGATATGCCTATTGTTCGTCGCATGTGTAAAGAGTATGGCCCATACAATACTGATCGTGATGACCAAAAGTTATTTAATCCTATCTTTAAGATGGACCTAATGGATCATATCTACTGCTGGTTTGAGAACAATCAAGATGTTAAGTCTTATAACATGGATTACTTGCGTGATTATTTTGGACTATCCAAGGATAACGCTCATGATGCTCTACAAGACGTTAAGGACACTGCCAACATCCTTATTAAGTTCTTGAAGCTTCAACGTGGGCTATTGAAGAAGGTAAAGTTTGAAAAAGCATTTGCAAACGGAGAAATGTATATTGAGTAGTCAGTTTGACATTAATGATTTTCACGACACAAAAGTATGGGACTATATTTGTTCAGGACGCACCAAGGGGGTGTTTCAGCTAGAGTCTAATCTTGGTCGCCATTGGTCAAAACAGTTACATCCTAGAAGTATTTCAGAGCTATCCGCTCTAATTAGTCTTATCCGTCCTGGGTGTCTTCGTGCCTATGTAGACGGTAAATCTATGACTCAGCATTACTGTGACCGTAAGGCTGGAAAAGACAAGGTTATTTACCAGCATGAGTCTCTTGAGGATATTCTATCTGAAACTTATGGAGTGCTTGTATACCAAGAGCAATCTATGATGATCGCCCAGAAACTTGCTGGGTTTGATCTGAAGGAAGCAGACGCTCTCCGTAAGGCTATTGGTAAAAAGAAAGCCGACCTCATGGAAAAGGTTAAGGGTCAGTTCCTAGAGGGTGCTGAAAAGCTTGGTATTGTTTCTAAGGAGATCGCCCAGGAAATCTTTGGATGGATTGAGAAGTCTAACAGATACGCATTTAACAAGTCACACGCTGTTTCATATGCTATTAATGCTTATTGGTCAGCATATTGTAAACTTTATCGCCCATCCAAATTCTATGTCACTTATCTTAATCATGCGTATCGTAAGCCAGACTCTCAGCGTGAAATGAAGGAGCTAATCGTTGATGCCAAGGGTAACGATATTGAAGTATATCCACCAAGACTAAACTACCTATATAAAGATTTTACAGATCATGAAGGTAAAATTATTTTTGGCATTTCGCATGTTAAGAATGTTGGCGATGCTGAGTGTGCAAAGATTGAAAACCTAAAGTCTAGTCATGAAATAAGTCAATTCACATGGCTAAACTGCCTAATGGAAATGATCTATAATGGCAAGGTAAATAAAAGAGCTGCTATATCATTAATTTCCGTTGGTGCATTTAATGGACCAAAGAACCACACAGATCGTAAAAAAATGCTATATGAATTTGATAGCTGGCAACAATTAACAGCAAGAGAACAGAAGTATGTATATGAAAACTACAAAAAGTTTAATACTCTATATGACTGCGTGAATGACATGCTTATGAATTTCAAGCTTACTTCTAAAAGACAGCAAACTGTAGCAGATATTAATCAGGCTCTAGCTAATCCAATGTATGGAATTAAGGATAGTGTTGCTACAATTGCTCAAGACGAGGAAAATTTAATGGGATGTGCTTTAACGTGCAGCAAGGTTGATGATACTGAAGAGGCGTCATATGCTACTATGTGTCGAGACATAGCAAACGGTGCGATAACAGGTAAAGTAAACATTGTTGTAAGTATTAGTTCTGTTAGACAATACAAAACTAAAAAGGGCAAAAATCCTGGTCAGCTTATGGCATTTGTTTGTGCCGAAGACAGCAGCGGGATGCTGGATTCGATTACCGTTTTTCCAGAGGCTTTTGAAGAGTATAAAGACTTGCTAGTAGAGGGAAACACCGTTCTTATTCATGGTGAAATATCTAAACGCGATAAAACATCTATAATTGTAAACAGAGTAAAACAGGTTTGATAAATGAATAAATGTAATTTTCTTGGGAAGTTTGTGGAAGACCCAATTTTAGAAAATGTCCACAATACAACAGTTTGTCGTTTTAAAGTTAACGTAGAAGAACACCGCAAAGACCGCGAAGGCTACACCAAAAAAAGAAACAATGTTTTGACTTTTGAAGCATGGGACACGGCAGCAAAAGCGATTGCCAATCAAGGTAGATTTGGTGATTATATAGTAATAGAAGCAATTGCTAGAAACTATAGTAATAATTTTGTGTTTCGTGTAACTAGTTTTAAAATCTTTAACGATATTGATAACGATGAATAGAAAAACTAAAGTATTATTTGTATCAGAGGCTCCTTGGCTAACAACTGGCTATTCAGTTTATACCAATGAAGTGCTTCAAAGAATGGTTCAACAGCCAAATATTGAAGTTGCTCAATTGGGTGTTTATGCTGGAGCCGAAGACCCTCAAATAAAACAGTATCCTTGGAAGATTTATCCAAATAAACCATCCAAAGATCATCCAAATTTTAGCTCTTATAGTAATCCAACTGCTCAATTTGGAGACTTTACCTATAATGAAGTTTTAATAGACTTTATGCCAGATGTAGTGATGGACATAAGAGATTGGTGGATGGTAGAATTTGAACAGCGTTCTCCATTTAGAGATTTTTACAAATGGGCACTTATGCCTACTGTAGACGCCGCCCCCCAAAATAATCAGTGGATTGCAACATATGAAGACGCAGATGCTATTTTTGCATATTCTGAGTTTGGCCGCGATACACTTGCTTCACAGTCTGACAACATGAAATTTGTAGATCTAGCACCACCAGCAGCAAGTGATACATTTAATATGATTGACAATAAATATGAACACAAGCAAAAACACGGTGTTCATTCTCAATCATTAATTATTGGCACTGTAATGAGAAACCAAAAACGCAAACTATATCCAGATTTATTTAAGGCTTTCAGAGAATTCTTAAATAGAACAAAAAAGAACAATGTGTTTTTATATTGCCACACATATTATCCAGACATTGGCTGGGATATTCCAAGTCTTTTAGATGAGCATAGTTTGTCAAACAGGGTTTTGTTTACATATAAATGCAAGAACTGTAATAAAATTAGTTCTGACTTTTTCCAAGATTCTGTGCAGCACTGTAAGAACTGCGGCAAGTTTACTAATCAACTTGTTGGTATTAATAATAAGATGTCGGAAGAAGATCTTGCAAAAATATACAATATATTTGATGTCTATGTGCAATACGCAAACAGCGAAGGTTTTGGTATGCCTCAACTAGAAGCCGCTTATTGTGGGCTTCCTGTTATTTCTACATACTATTCTGCTATGCAGTCTGTTATTGATAACATAGGAGGTGTAGGTATTGAGCCGCTGGCGTATAACAAAGAATGCGAAACTGGATGCATGAGAGCCATTCCAGATAATGAAAAATTCATTAATTATTTGCTTGCACTAACAAACGAAACGCCAGAACAAATACGTGCTAAGGGCATAGAAGTAATGAATAAAGCAAAGTCCCATTATACATGGGATAATACAGCCAATAAATGGATCGACTATACGAATAGAGTAGAACTTCAAGATATTAAATCTACTTGGCTTAGTCCACCAAGAATAAAGCAGCCAGCAACAAGTGTTCCTGATAATCTTTCTCTACAAGATAAAGTAAACTTTTTGTTTAATAATGTTTTATGTAAACCAGATTGGATTGGCGGATATTTTTGGAGAAGAGTATTAAGAGACTGCACATATGGATACAGATGTGATAATGTTGATGCAAATTGTTATTTTAATGAATCACATATTCAATCCTATAATAAGTTTAAAGCCTTTTCTATTGAAGAAGCTGGTAAAGAATTGTTAAACTTTAGAAACCAGCTAAATAGCTGGGAACAAGCTAGATATCAAAAGGTGATTAGTAATGTCAAATAAAGTATTATACATTGGAAATTATAGAGATGGAACTGGATGGGGTAATGCGTGTTTGAATAACATTCTAGCGATGGATAATGTTGGAATAAATGTGGTTCCTAGAGCTGTGTCATACGAAGCACGGCAGATTGACTATCCAGAAAGAATCAAGCAACTGGAAGCTAAATCCTCTTATGGCTGTAATATTTGCATACAGCATGTGCTTCCACATCTTTTATCATATAATGCGAATTACAAAAACATTGGATTCTTAGACGTTGAAACGTCTCCATTTAAACTTACTGGATGGACAGAATCATTAAATCTAATGGATGAAATATGGGTTCCTAGCTTAGAATGTAAAGGTCATTGTAGAATGAGCGGTGTTAAAGTTCCAATATACGTGGTTCCTCATTCATTAAACATATCCGAATACCAAACTCATAAGTCAATTGGAGGTATCAAAGAAATTGATAATACATTCAATTTTTTGTTTATTGGTGAATTCATAGAAAGAAAGAATGTAAAAGCCCTTATTCAATCTTTTCATGCTGAGTTTTATCCAGAAGAACCCGTTAATCTAGTTTTAAAAACCTCTAAGGCAAATGCTTCAATGGTACAAAAATATTGCGATGGAATAAAAGCTAGAATGAAATTAAGAAAGAGCTATAAAAAAGAAATAGTTTTATCTGGTATGCTTGAAGATAAGATGTATAAATCTATTATAAAACAATGTCACCGCTTTGTGATGCCTAGCAGGGGAGAGGCTTTTTGTATCCCAGCTTTAGAGTCTATGGCCTGCGGTGTACCTGTGATATGGACTAAAAACACTGGTATTGATGATTTTGGAGTAGGTAGATCGGTAGATTCTACTGAGCAACCATGCTTTGGTGCTATAGACACAGTTCCAAACTTAGACAATTATGGTGCTTATTGGAGAGAAATTGATTTGCGTGGATTACAATTCGCTATGCGTGAAGCGTACATGAAATGGAAATCAAAAGAAGCTGACGTACTGTCTAAAAAAGCTATGAAAGAAGCCACAAAGATGGACCATACTATAGTAGGGAAAACTATAAAGGAGCTACTTAATGACAGTTAATGCCACACAGACAAATATACGTGCTATAATGCATCATCCAAAAAAAGATGAGCCTTTAAATATACTTACTGCAACAACACATGAAAGATATGAATACAATCTGTGTAAAACGGGTCATAATTTTTATGCCTTAAATATTCCAGGCCAAAAAACTTGGGATACAGACTATGCTCCAATTCCAGAAAATTATCACATCATAAATAATATTCCAAGCTATCTTGATTTTGATTTAATACTTAGCCATACATCTGATAAAAGATTAATGGTGCTACATAATGTAGTAGCTCAGAATAATGAACAAACCCTGAATAAAATCTCTATTCCGATTATTAGACATACTCATATTTTACCAGATATAAGAATGCCAGAAGAGACACAAGTAGCTGGCTTTAACAGTATTAAGGTGGATTTAGATTCATTCATATCTAAATATAACGCCAAAGCCTGGATTAGAAGCAAAAGAAGTGCTGAAATAATTGAGCATGGTGTAGATACAGATTTTTGGCGTCCTGTATCTAAAAACAGAATAAATGCATGTTTATCTGTAGTAAATGATTGGCCTAATAGAGATTGGTGCTGTGGGTTTAACTTATGGAGAGATACAACACGAGGCTTACCAACACAAGTATATGGTAAAAGTCCTGGCTTTTCTGAACCCGCAAATTCAATTGAGCATCTTCGCCAAGCATATAGTGAGCATAGTATATTCTATAATACTTCTTTGCACTCACCTGTTCCAACTGTCTTAATGGAAGCAATGGCTTGCGGTTGTGCTATAGTCTCTACAGCCAACTGTATGATACCAGAAATTGTCGAACACAATTATAATGGGTTGTTGTCAAATGACCCTAAAGAGTTGAGAACCTTCTTAGAAGAGCTTCTTGCAAATCCAGAAAAGGCTCGTGAACTTGGCGACAATGCTAGAAAAACAATATTAGAAAAGTTTAATTTAAATCGCTTCACTGAAGGCTGGAATAGGTTGTTTTTCCAGGCTATTGAAAATAAAAAAAACGGAGGAATATATGAAGGTATACCTGTCAACAAATAAGCCAGAAGGCACTAGCGGTAAATGGGCAAATAGCTTGCCAATGCTAGACGGCATTCTGTTAAATTCAGAAGGAACAGACATTGTATGCGATCACTTTATTTCTTCTTTCAGTATTAATGAATACCAAGAGCTATTAAAAAAACTAGCCACTAAACTAAGACTTAACGGCAAACTAACAATTACTGATATAGACATGAATATTTTAGCTAGAAGAAAATATAATGAAGAAATAGATGAAGACAGTATAAACGCTGCTTTGTTTTCTGAACAAAAACGAAAATCGGTTAGTTCGCTTATCTCACTAGAAGGTCTGCTTCCTCCAAATCTTTACGTTGAACAAAAGCATTATGATCATCAGACTTGTAATTTTACAATAGTAGCTAGGAGAAAATCATAATGTTAAATACAAGTTGTGAAGGATGTGTGTTTTTAAAAGATGGTAGCTTGTGTGATTTAAATAGGCTTGAAAAACTAAAACATAAAATTGAAGACGGAAATATAATCTTAGAAAGATTTTGTAATTGCTATAGACCAAAAGAATGGTTGACTGAGCTATCATTAGAAGAGTCTAATGATCTTGTTAAAACGGTGTTAAAGGAAGTGCAGCCAAAAGTCGGTTTTTTTATTAGGTTTAATAGAAATTTAGACAAACTAAAAAACACTATTGACGACATAAAAAATCAAACTATGCAAGCCAGATATGTGGTTGTTATTAATGATGCTGTAGAGTATAATGCAGAAATACAAAAAACACTAAAATCAAGTTTTGACTTTGATGTAACAGAACATCATATACTTCAGTTGGTCGCCAAGCCACAAATATCTGAGTTTCTTATAGATGAAGCATTTAAACACGCTAAAAATGGATGGATTTATGTTTGCGACTCTGGAGATGCAATAGATAGACGTTTGATAGAAAAAATAAACCATAGAGTAAACGTGCAGATGAAAACATTAGTAGTAGTAGAGCCTGTTAGTGAAAATTTAAGTGGGTTATTATTTCAATCTGCGTTGTTTAAATTCCTCAACGGTAATCGTTTAAAGATATTTTCTGATGAAAAAATTAATGATGACTTATTTTTAGATAAGGTTAGGGCATACGCAGCCTCTAGTCACCCAGATACGTTTATCACATGGGGGGAATTTAATGAACAAGCCTAATGTAGCCATTATATGCACAAACTATAATTACGGTGACTATGTAAAAGATGCTATAATTAGTGCAACATGCCAAGACTATGATGGGCCTTTAAGGGTATATGTTGTTGATGATGGATCTAGTGATCATTCGTGGGAAGAAATTTCTTCTATAAGTGAGCCATTTGAAAAAAGAACTCTGAATCAGCCATATTATAGTGGACCAATCGAGGAACGAAGGAAGGATGATTTATATGCTTTCAGAATCAACAACTCTGGTGCTAGCACTGGAAGAAATGTTGCGATCTGGGAAGCATGGGAATGGGCAGACATCTTTGGTATCTTAGATTCAGACGATGCTTATTATTCTAATAAGGTTTCTACTCTTGTAGAAAAATTAATGCAGCACGTAGAGATTGGCGTTGCTTATGGTGATTATGATAACGTACATCCAAAATACAAACAGCATGAATTTAAAGAACCTTATGATAGATCTGTTCTATTAAACAGATGTATTGTTCATAGCAATTCTTTAATAAAGAAAGAAGTACTTGCCAAAGTGTGTCAACCAAACAAAGAGTTTTTTGACTCTAGGTTACATGGGCCAGCAAGTAAAGAATTTATAGGATGCACAGAAGACTATGATCTATGGTTAAGATTGTCAAGAATATGTATGATGACCCATGTTCCTGAAAAGCTTGCTATTGCTAATAATACAGGTAAAAATCAATCATACAAAATGACTGCTGAAATGTTTGAAAGAAATGCTCAAATACTAAGGTCACGATGATTAAAAAAAACTATACAACCGACATTAAAAAGGGGCAAAACAAAAAAAATAAAAGCCCTAATCATGTATGTGTTGCAATTTTGGCTGCTGGTGTTGGTTCTAGAATTAAATCTTATGAGCCAAGATCTTTGCTTAAAATAAGAGATAAAACGCTCATCGAGCATCAGCTTGCTGTTATAAATAGCCATTTTGAAGATCCAGAAATAATTTGTGTTGTAGGATATGATTCTCAGCGAGTAATAAAAAAAGTAAAAAATGCAGCAAGAATTGTTGAGAATCAAATTTATGACACAACAAACACTTCAGAAAGCTTGAGACTAGCTATCAATAATACCCATAAAAACGGTGTGTTATTTTTACATGGAGATTTATTATTTAATTCAGAGACACTCAACTTAGATTATTCTAAGTCATTTATTTTAATAGATAATAAAAATCAGATAGAAAAAAAAGAAGTTGGTGTTACTATTAATAACCAAATAGCTAGTATTTTTTCTTATGGTCTAGAGTGCAAATGGTGTCAGATAGCATATATAACAGGTAAGGAACTTAGGATAGCCCGTCAATTATTTTCCAAGTTTGAAGCACAGCATAAAAAATTGTTATCATTTGAGATACTCAATAATATCATATCTCATGGTGGGGTGTTTCAGTGTTATGAACCAGAGGAAATGAGAATTATTGAAATAGACAAAGTTAGGAAAGATTTATGAAAGTTTTAATTTCTAGTGATGGAATTCATGCTCACTATTTTCAGCGTGTGGCTTGGCTTAATGCTTTTCGGGCCGTTGGTATAGAAGCTCAATTGTGGGACTGCAAGAACGTATCCGCTTTTGATGTCTTTGATTCATTTGAACCAGATATTTTTCTTGGACAATCTTACAATTTAGATGAAGCACTTGTCAAATGTTTGTATGAACGCCCGCATCTAAAAGTGGGGCTTCGGGCAGGAGATTGGGGAAGCCATGAAAAAGAAATAAATCAAAACCAATGGAATATGCTGTTCGCATCAGAAAAAGAAAAAAGACTCCTAAAGAAGCTTAAAGATGAAACCGGCAAGCCCGACTTTGTTCATATACATTATTTACAAGAAGATGTGAACAAAACTCACGAATATTTTCAAAGTATTGGAATCCCAGCAAAGTCTCTTATGATGTGTGCCGATACTCTGATGTATGGCAACGCTATAGCAGACCCAAAACTTAAATGCGACATAGGTTTTGTTGGTGGCTACTGGCCTCACAAAGGACTTATAATTAATGAATATCTTTTTCCTATGCTTAATGATATTGATAAATATAAAGTCAAAATTTTTGGCAATCAGCGTTGGCCTGTTAATCAATACTGTGGATACATAGAAGATAATCAAGTAAAAAATCTATTTGTATCTGCTAAGGTTTGCCCTAACCTATCTGAACCACATGCCCACGCCTTTGGAGTAGATGTAAATGAGAGAATATTTAAGATACTATTCTCAGGAGGTTTTTGTGTTTCAGATTATTGCAAGGCCTATGAAAAAGTATTTAATGATGGTGTTGTGCTTGCTAAAACTGGAGAAGAGTTTCGAGAAAAAATTGACTACTATATTAATAACCAAGAAGAAGCTAAATCTATCGCTAAAAAAGGTCGCCAAACCGTTCTTAGCAATCATACAAATTTTCATCGCATATCGGATATACTGAAATACACCGGGAACAACGAACTAAGTAAAAAGCTACTCAAAGCCATACCAACTTTTAATTTATGATTACATCTATTATCTTTAGCAAAGATCGCCCTTTGCAACTAGACTTAACTTTAAAAAGTATATCCAAAAATTTTAAAGACACCAATGATATAGTTGTACTTGAAAAGTATAGTGAAGCATATCAGGAAAGCCTAAATAATGTAAAAATAGAACACCCAAATATTAAATTCATAACACAAAGTAATTCTATATATGCAGACATATGTAGCATATCAATAAATTCAAACAATAAGTATATATGTTTCTTTACCGACGACAATATAGTTTATAGACAGGTAAGCCAAAGTGTTTCTTACGATAATCTTTTTTCTGCACCGCAGGTAGTATGTTTATCTCTAAGGCTAGGGAAAAATATACATAAAAGATTTCATCACGGAAGAGAAATGAGCGATGAGCTTAATCATTATCAGGAAATTGGCGACTATGTGTTTGTTCCTAAGACTATGTACATATATGGCTCATATTGGTCTTACTCTCATTCTGTGGACGGTCATGTTTTTAGAAAATCAGAAATTATAGACATGTTTAGTCAGATAGAATATCTAAGTAAAAAGTTTCAATTTAAACAAACACCTAATGAAGTTGAAACACAAATGCAAAGATTCTGGCCTATATCTGGTAACTTTATGGTATGTACGCAGCATAGCACTGTAGTAAATAGCCCAAACAATAGAGTATCTAACACTCATACTGAAAATTTTTCTGGAGAACATTTTATGTATGAATCAGAATTCTTGCTTGGAAAATACATGAATGGTAAAAGAATTGACATGGACTTACTAGATTTATCTAATATTGTATGTCCACATCAAGAAATAGATATACTAAATGGATTGATATAAATGATTACTTTAGATTTTTTTAAAAGCTGTGAATCGCAGTCTTCTCAATTTAATATTAATTATGCTAAATCTGATTATAATTGGAACTTACTAAAAGATACATACTACAAGAATATACAGTCTAAATCTAAAAATCCAATACCAAATATATTTCATTTTATTTGGCTTGGCGGTGAGACTCCAGATATGTATCTTGCAAACATTGATGATTGGCAAAGGAAAAATCCATTATTTGAGTTCATGATTTGGGATGATGCTACCGCTGAAAACTTAATGAAAAAAACACCAAAGTATAACGAATATAAAGAAAGTGATAATTTTGGCAATAAATCAGATATGCTAAGATACGCGATATTATATGAGTATGGCGGCATTTATCTAGACACAGATTTCCTATGTGTCTCTAGTTGTTTTTCAAATATAACTAAGTGTTGTTCTTTTTTTTCTTGCTTGATGTTTGATCAAGATCCAGTTATGACTAATGGTGCTATTGGATGCTCTAAAAACAAAAAATAGTTTTAAATTGTCTTCTTGGTTGTAGTAATACTACCTACAACGAAATACCATGTAGACAGACAAGAACTTTATTTCAAACAGGACCATTTCTTCTTTCTCAATGTGTTTTTAATAAACTTCGTAATGAAGGTAATGATGACATTATTATATTTCCTACCATGTGTTTCTTTCCTTTTCCGGCGATACACAGAAATTCAGCAACTGAAAAATTAATCTATTCGTGCCTAAAGCCAGAAAGCGTTGCTTGTCACATGTGGCATTGTAGCTGGCAACCAGATTCTAAATTTTATCTAGGGGGATCTTCAAATGATTGATGGAGATTTTTTTGTTAGTTTAGCCGACATAAAAATATATGAAGAAATTCCTCATGATAAAAATTTTGTTACACTGTATAGCGATACCGCACATTATCAAAAAGCTATTAGAATCATATGCAATCATCCAGATACAAAATTTAAATTAATAACGCATAATGGAGATGAGTCTGTAATAAATGGACTTATTCCAGAAAACCTCATAGCTTGGTATGCACAAAATTTAGAGTTCAAACATCCCAAAATTTTCCCACTTCCGATAGGATTAGAGAATAATCATTGGCATCCTCATAAAAGAAGTATTTTAAAAAAAGCCGCACATAATAAAAGCTTAGAAAATAGAAAAATTAAAGCATTGTCTCAATTCAACCCAAACACATATACTCAAGAAAGATATAATTTGATAGAAATGGTTGCAAACGAAAGAGTCTTTGCTGATAATTATTATTGTTTGAATGGAACCAATTTTGAGCAATATGTAGACAATCTTATGAGTTATGCGTTCTGTCTTTGTCCAAGAGGAAATGGTATTGATACACACAGAATGTGGGAAGCAATAACGCTTGGATGTATTCCTATTGTCAAGAGATACTATACGCACAGCTTTGAAGAAAAATTTCCAATTGTGTTTGTTGATGATTGGTCAGAAGTTACTGAAGATTTTCTCAAAAAAACTTATGATAAAATAGATAACGCTCTTTTTGATACTCCTATTTTAAGAAAAGAATACTGGAAACAAAGGATCTTACATGAAAACAACTAAAATAAACAACCAAATAATTTTACCGTTGTCATATTCTTTTAATATTGAATCAGATGTAACAAAAGCTCAAAAAGATGTGTTTGATTATTTTAATCTTACCTTAAATCAACAATTTGAAGAAATTCCACATGGTCATTGGCTAGGTAAAACCTGTAACTATATTATAGATAATGTAGATTTTGATGTAGCCGTATTTTTTGATCTTGACTGTGTTCCAATTACGAATAAACTTTATGAGCATTTATTATCTAAAGTCGATAAAAATACTATATGCGGTATTGAGCAAACATGCGAAGCTAATAAATCTAATGGACATATATACGCCGGGCCAGCGTGTTTAGCCATTCCAAAAACCGTAATGCAAAAAGTTTTAAATCATATGGATAGACTATGTTTTATAGAAGATGAATATTCTGATGTGGCACAGAGATTCACCTATGATTGCGAAATGTCTTCTGTTAATATTAACTTTCTAAAAGTCACTAGTTGCAACGATCCAAAATGGAGAATAGGCCGTACTAATACTTTTTTTGGAGTTGGCACAACATATGATAATGTTATTTATCATCATTTTCTAATAGGAAGAGAACCGTGGAGAAGATCAGACTTTATTAAAAAATGCAATACCATAACAGGAGATAGCTAATGTCACAAACCGTAGTGGTAACTGGGTGTGCTGGATTACTAGGGACACATTTATCTAGATATCTTCTCAATAAAGGATATCGTGTCATTGGTGTTGATGATCTATCTGGTGGTTATTCTGACTTCATGCCGCAGCATAGCGACTTTCTATTCTATAATCTTAATTTAGATGCCTCGTTATACATAGATCATATTTTTAATAAATATAGACCAATCGCATGTTATCATTTTGGGGCATATGCCGCAGAAGGCCTGTCTCCATTTATACGCAAGTATAACTACATGAATAATATCATAAGCAGTGCGTCAGTTATTAATTCGTGCATAAACTATGACACTAAGCTGATATTCACATCATCAATGGCTGTTTACGGAAATAGCCCGCCGCCATTTCATGAGTCAATGCGTCCTAATCCAATAGACCCATATGGTATTGCCAAGTATGCAGTTGAGATGGATATTGCCGTTGGTGGCGATCAGCATGGACTAAGATATAACATTATCCGTCCACACAACGTGGTTGGTATTTATCAAAACATTTGGGATAAGTATAGAAATGTAATTGGAATCTTTATCAGAAAGGCTATCAATCAAGAGCCTATATTAGTTTATGGAGACGGGAAACAGGTTCGTGCCTTTTCTGACATTCGCTATTATATGGAGCCATTTTATAAACTATTGGATGACGCTCACAACGGGGAGATCTTTAACATTGGTGCTGACAAGTATTATACTATTCTAGAAGTTGCTAACTTAGTCAAGAAAGTCGCCGCCAAGTATTACATAGATACTGAAATTAAACACGTTGAGCCTAGACATGAAGTAAAGGAAGCTTTCTGTGACCACTCTAAGGCTAAATTCTTCCTTAACTTTGAAGACAAAACAGACTTAGAATCATTAGTAGATGAAATGTTTTCGTGGGCAATACTAGAAAAGGATCGCCCAGTTAAAAAGTTCACATACGAAATTGAAAAAGACATATACGAATATTGGAGATAATATGTCAGAAGTAATAAATCTTGCCAAAGGCAATGGCGACGATCATGTTTATGAGGCGGCAGCAAGAATTCTAGCAGATGAATTACCCACTAGATATTCTTATGTGATTAATAACTGGAATAAGCCTCTTCCAACAGATACTAGGTTTCCAATCATATTTATCTCAACCTCAGATGAAACGCATCAAGTACCAGAATGTATTGATGATCCAAGGGTAAAATACGTATTTAAACAATATCACCCAATGACAAACATGCGGGACGTAAATACTGTTGTATATCATCGTCAGGTACATGGTATACCTCTATGTCATCTTAATGGTGTTGTTAATACGAATACTCCAATAGAGGATAGAGAATATGATTGGTGCTGGATGGGCCAATTTGACCCATATCGACGTGTTGATTTCAAAATAGCTGTTGATAGACTTTGTAATAATACTGCCTATAAGTTTAAATGTGATTGGTATACAGGGTGGAACAATGGTGTTTCAAAAGAAGAATATTCTAAGGTTCTGAATAATACCAAAATAGCATTAGTTCCATGTGGCTCTGCTAGTTATGAGACGTTTAGATTCTTTGAGGCTATGATGTGTGGCTGTATTGTTGTAGGTATTGATTTACCAAAAGTGCTATTCTATAATGAAGCACCATATGTCAAGATTTCTAATTGGTCAGACGTAGAGAAAGTAATTGATAACACTATGTCCAATGTTAACATGCATAACGCTTCTGAAAAAGCATATACTTGGCATAATAAATACTGCTCGCCTCGCGGATTGGCAAATTATATCAAATCAAAGATGGAGGACTGATGTTTGATACATATATTCCACATTATACTAAATTAACAGAACGTAAGCCACATATAGAAATGGAGCTTAATAAGCTTGGTATTAATGACGCTAAGTTTATAACAGATTTTGACGGAGACTCACTAACTGATGAAGATACAACAAACTACATAACAGAATCCGATTATTTTCATGTGGCAGTAGAGCCTAGCGTCAGAAAGCTCGGGATAGACAGGATTGAACAAACAACACTAAAAAACTCAGAAATATCATTGATACTTAAACACTTCCAAGCAATAGATTTATTTCTATCTTCTGAATCAGATCATGCTTTAATATTAGAAGACGATGTAAACTTTCACTATAACATAAGTATGCAGCAAATCATTGATGAAGCACCAGATTTTGATGTTTTATTTCTTGGTGGACCGCTCAATATAGATTTCTTTAACGTAAAAGAAATATATAGAAATTATTTTCGAGCTGGTCATCCATCTACAAACACGACATCATCAATAGTATATTCTAGGCCAACAGCGGAAAAGCTATCTAAGTTATATGACATGATGGGATTCTGCCTTCCGCTGGATTGGCAGTTGAATTATTTTTTTGAGAAGCTCGATATGAGCGTATGGCATTGTTACCCAAAGCTTTGCGGACAGTTAAGCGGAACAGAATTTAGGAGTTCCATCCAATGACAGAGAAAGAAATTTACGATCTTTATAATCAAACAGCCCCAAGACCAGAATACTTTACTAAATGGGAAAAGCTGCCACCATTTCCAGGGCAAAAAGAAACTGGTGGATGGAATAAAAATCGTCAATGGGACGGCCACGATTTTCCAAGGACATGGTGTATTCTTGACTTTATTGAGTGGACCAAAGATATGTCTGGTGAGCATTTAGGGTTTACATGCCAAGAAGACCCAGAATTAGAATTCATTGCTACTAAATATAGTAAGCATACGTTTATCCCATACCCGTCGTATGATCTACATGAAATACCAATACTGGATGAACCATTTGACTTCTTTATATTCAGCCAGACTCTTGAGCATCTATATGATCCATCTTTGGCTGTGGCTAATATCTCTAAGAACGTCAAGGCTGACGGATACGTATTTACGAGCGTTCCAACAATTAATATTCCACATATGACTCCAGTGCATTTTGGTGGATTCACCCCAATGGGACTTGCTGTTTTATTTCATAGGGCAGATTTTGATGTTGTCAATCTCGGGCAATGGGGCAATAACAAGTATATAGAACAAATGTTTAGAACTCAATCCTGGCCTGATTATAACGCATTAAAGGATAGCGAGGGACGGGTAACAAATGAGCCTAAAAACTGTTGTCAATGCTGGGTTCTAGCTAAGAAAAGAGGATACAAATGAATATAGCGGCAGTCATTAACAACCTGGGACCATCACAAAAATCGTTTTATTTAATCAAAGAGTTTAACAAGGCATTATCAGCTACTAACATATGTGCTTCTATTTTTTTCCAAAGGTCCGCAATCCCTATTGTGCCAACGATGTTTTCTTGTAGGTCAATAGCATTTCTTTCTGGGTATCATCACAATACTATCGCCACAACAATTGCAGAAGCAGAAATAACCCTAAAAGCAAATAATGCTTCTCGTAAATTTCTTTATCTATGGGACTTAGAGTGGCTGAGAAATCCTAATAATTTTACTAAATATTGTGATATATTAAGAGACGATAGATTAAATATTATAGCTAGAAGCGAATCACACGCTCAAATGATCGACAATTTTTGTAATAAAAAACCTATAGCAATCATAGATAATTGGGACTTAGAAACATTAATGGGAGTAATAAAAAGTGTCGAAAATAAATGAGGCATACGTAATAGATCAATATGTAAACAAAAATAGAAGTGCTAACGATATAGCCAAGGAAGTTGGCACATATCCAAAAAAGATTTCAAGAATTGTTGCAAAAAACGGGCATCAACTACGAAACAGGAGTGAAACGCAAAAACTCGCACTAGAACAGGGAACAGCGTCACATCCTACCGCTGGCAAAAAAAGAACTGAACAAGAAAAGAAAAATATATCTCTTGGCATATCTGATAGATGGAGCAAGCTATCAAAAAAACAAAAAGAAGCAATATCACAAAGTGCAAAAGAAAGATGGGAAAGCAAGTCAGAACTTGAAAAACAAGAACTCAAAAGTGCTGCTGCTCGCGGCATACGTCTTGCTGGAGTTGAGGGATCTAAGGCAGAAAAATTTCTACGCAGAAGATTACTAGAAGAAAATTATGATGTGCTTTTACATAAAAAAGACCTAATACCAGGAGACTATGAAATAGATATATTTCTTCCCGCATTAAAAATAGTCATTGAAATTGATGGACGACATCATTTTGAGCCTGTATGGGGCGAAGAACGCTTGAAAAAAGTAATAGAATATGACGCAAAGAAAAATGGTCTACTTATATCTAAAGGATATTCTGTAATTAGAATAAAATACCTCTGCAATAAAATGACCCGTGCCGTAGGAGAAAAGATGTGGGCAAAAATCAAGCCAATGATTGATAACATATCAACTCATAAGAGTAAGCAAAACCGTCTTGTTGAAATTGAAGTATCTTTGGAGAATTAAACCTATGGCTGAAAAGTTTTTTGACATGGAAGATAACGAAATTGAAGTTGGTACTAAAGATGAAGTTCGTGAAATGTCTCCTATTTATGGTTCTCAGGAATGGAATGATTGGGTAATGAATAAATTTGAGCCAGGAGAACTATTTGACGGCAATCCAACTTGTGCTGGTCTACGTCGTGTTGCCGAAGAAGTCCTTGGTGACATTATTGTGAGTCGTCCTTCACATGTGTTTCCAGCGACATGCGTGGATGGTCCTGGTCGTGCCACGGTAGTGTTTGAGGTAGTTATTGACTGGCAAGGAACAGGCAAACTAAGAACATATTCAGAGGTTGCAGATGTGTGGCATGGTAATACAGATGATTTATTCTGTGCTCATCCTGTTGCAACAGCAAGCACAAGAGCAGAAGGTCGTGCTCTTCGTAAAGCTCTCAAGATTCGTTGTCTAGCAGCAGAAGAACTGACAAGAAAGAAGGATATTGAATCTATTGTCAAAGAAAGTGTTGCTAAACATGGTAAAGAAGTTGACAGTGAGTGGCGGGGCGATGTTTCTATTACTCCAGCACAAGCTAATTTTATTGACACTAAATGTAAACAGCTAGATATTGATGTTATGGAGTTTATTAACTCTGGTACTGATTTCTATGCGAGTATAGATGATGTAACTAAAGAAACAGCATCTAAAATGCTAGGAGTATTGAATAGCTATCAGAATAAGAAAAAGCCTATTCCAGATGGAATCATGGGCTATAAAACCAACTGGAGGTCTGAATGAAAGTCGTAAAAAAAGTCGGCAGTCTATCTGTAGAGATTGAAGGAGAAACACAAAAAGATTTATTTAAGGAGATTGCTTCATTTGAAGAAGTCTTCGGCGTAGAAGCTTGCGGGAAGTGTGGATCTCATAATTTACGTTATGTTGTTCGTGAAAACGATGGAAACGAATATTATGAGCTTCGCTGTCTGGATTGTGGTGCTAGACTTGGGTTTGGCGTAAATAAGAAGGGCGGTGGATTGTTTCCAAGACGTAAGGATGCTGAAGGAAACTGGCTACCAGACGGTGGATGGGTTAAATGGAACCCAAAAACCAAAACCATAGAGTAGTTTAATAAAAAACCCCGTGTTTTATCACGGGGTTTTCTTTTAATTACTGTTTTAGATACTCTTCGTAGATATCTGGATGGTTGCTTTTGAGCCACTTCTCAACACTTATTCTGTGTTTTCTTTCTGGTGGTTTTGTTAATGCTGTTTTCCGTCTAGGCTAACAATTTTAGCGAAGCTTACGTTTTGCTGTCCGCTCCATTTAAAGTAAGTATCAACAATCTTCCAATCTTTAACAACATCACCCACATCTAATTCTGATTTCATAATATATCTCCATGTTAGCCAAATAAAAAAGCCCTCTGCTATATTATCATAACAAAGGGCTTTAAAAGCACACTATGGAGTGTTTTTAAGCTCAGAGGTACTCTAATGAAACATAGAGTCCGAATTGTTCTTTACTGCCTATAGAAAGCGGTGAAGATGATAGTGCAACAGCCCATGTGTGATGAGTATCAACACCAGTTCCTCCATAAGTTCTACCAATATTAGTGTCTGAACCATCTCCAAAATTATTTACTGAACCCATAAGTGCTGCTTGATCAGCGGAGTTCACATACTGAGTCCATTTAGGCCACATCATACCTGGAATAGAATTGCTATTGTCAGCAATTTCTGAAGGCTGAAGCTGTTTCTGTCCACTACCAGGAGAATTTACTAGAGGAACAACAATTCCAGTTCCACCTACTGTAGCATATGATCCAGCAATGCCAGCAGCATCAAGTCTTGAATCGCCATTTGTTCTCGACGCACTATCTAAACCATTAATAAATACCTCACCAGAGCTATTAGTATAATAATTCTTAGTGACATACTGAGCTGGCCAAGGCTCACCCCACCAGAAAAAGTCACCACTTCCTACGACATCAGAAGATTGACCAGCTGGACCTTGCGAACCATAACTAACACCGTTATGATTGATAATTTCAGCTACTTTAGTTAACACACCACTTGCAGGATAATTAATATTATTTCTGTCATAAATTCTTAACTGAACATTCTGTGCCTGTACTTGAGTAGAATGTCCAAACTGAATACCAAGAGTAGACTGATAAGACTTAACACCAGAAAGCCCAACTTCAAGATCATCATTACCTTGCTCTGAAACCACACATCTACCACTTGGGTAAGTTGAAGCAACATATTTAATATTGGTGGTAGCATCTTTATAGATACTTCCATCTGAATTAGCTACGTATGTGTTTTCTTGATAAGAGCCAATCTGCACTGAAGATCCAGCACTAGCACCATAAAACGCCAATCCAGAACCAGATAGCGTTGTTAATGAAGGTGCCATTGTTGTTGCACCCAATAATTGAAAACTAATTTCAGCCATGTTAATCTCCTGTAAAATGTGGGGTCATGTGTTTATACACAAAAATCATTGTTTTTTAGCGTTTCTTATCGCTATCTTAACTAGTGTTTTAGCTCCAATTCTTAAAAATGGCAGCTTTCTATTCTTTGCCTCTGATTGCATCCAATCAACTATGCTTTCTATATTTTTTTCTGTCCAGCCTGGATCTTTGTTTTCCATAAAGTCTATATGTTTAGCTCTATCATTACATCCACATCCAGCTTCTGAGTTTATTCCTATTTTTGATAAAAGTTTTTTTAATTCTGTTCCAGGCCCGCCATTGACTTTGTTTTGCTTGTTTGTTGATTCGGTATTCGTTTTAGGCAAATTTGCCATTTTAACTTTACAGTTTCTATTCCAATCGCAGCCACCAATACTCTCGTTGCATATTTTACACCGCATTGTATCGCAGTCAATATCACAATTTATAGCCATTTTTGCATCATGAAGTTGGTCTTTAGAAAAACCAACATTTCCTAAAAATACATGATTCATTTAATTTATAACCTCAACTTTCTTAATAACCAAATATGGATTACCTTCCTCGTATACATAATTTGATAAATATCGCCTTGTTCCTTCTAGATTTGATAGATCTTTCTCTCCCATTGTTTCTTCGTTCCACCAAGGAAACCATGGAGCCGGCTTCAAGCAATCCCAAGGCACAGTTTTTGGATCATTATAATCCCAACCATCGTTGCCTAAATGACATCTGTTAATCCAGTTGTCAACATCAAAATCTTCTTTAAATCCTGAACACACAGTTCTAAATCTATCGTATGTGTCATTGAATAGGTTATCACATCCTCTCATGCAACCATAATGCCACCGATATGCGTAGGGCCACTCCCATCCATAACGAGGCTGATATTGACTTGGACCCACGCCGCATGTTGCACTCGTTACATTATTTTCCAAGCATGGATAAGAATTGTCAGTCCTTCCATCATAAAGAAATAAAGGAGGATCAAACGCTCTATGACCTCTGCCAAGAGCATTCACAAAAGCATTATTATCTAAGATACTCTGCCTATTAGCACCTAATAGATTCCATGAAACATTAACCTCTTGACCTTTATACAATTGGTCACAAGATATTGCCCAAGAGTCACCATAACTAGAGTGAGCTAAAACATATCCAGCACAGGGGTTAATGTCAACTTCGCACTGCATATCATTATTTGTTTTGCCCCATCTATAAAACACTTTTATGTTTTCAAGAAACAGGCCACAGCTAAAACCATTAGCAAGCTTTAAAGACATTTTAGATCCTTTGGACTCTCCATTCACTATATCGGTAGCATCACAAAAAGGAAGACCAGCTAAATTACTTTCATATGCTGTTTTTGAATCATTCAAAGTAAGTACATGCTCCCCATTCCAAGAGCCACCAGGAAAATATACTGTCGCATAATATTGTATCTTACCCAATACTCTTTGATCCGTAAATGGATCAGTGGGTCTACCTACTTCTGTCCATAGTATAAGCGGCGGTCCTCCAACCCGAAAGAAAGTTGCAGTTAATTGCTGACCCAATGGACCAAGAACCATGTTATAATCACTACCTTCTATAGTAACCTTTATTGAGTTCGGCAATCCTTGATAATCTGGACAATGCTGCAAGCACATATCTCTAGGGCACCCCAACACATATCTGAATATAGTATTTCTTGTGTATTTAACTGTTACCTTAATAGACCTAACGTCAAATTCTTTAAAAAATTCTGTTAGTGTTTCATTAAAGCTATTATTAGAGTTAAGATCAGAGCAGCTAGCAGGAAAATTTGGATCATCTGTATCTGAAGATAATTCAAAATCTAAATACACATTGCCATTATTAACATCTTCTACTATAAACCTAGCCCTAGCAGCACTGTCTTCTGAAGTAATTGGATTATTATCAAAATCGCCTCGACATTCGCAAAAAGCATCTGGCACTGCATGTACAGAGGCATAAAAATTAACTACACCGGCCTGCGTTCCTTTGTTGTGCCATACTACTTCATGATATGGCTGTTGCCAGAGTGTATCTGGCTCTAATTCTCTACTAATCAAAATATCCAAGGGTTCTGAAATTTCGTCTGGATTCTCTTCCCATATCCACACAAAAATATTAACTATGCCTTCTGGCTTAGTGAAAGTTGTACATTCACATATTTCTACTTGATTAGAGTTAGTGATGTCTCTTCTCGCTAATTCTTGTGGATTCTGCATATTTTGATCAAAACCCTCAATAACTATGTTTCGTGATATAGGCTTCTTTTCGGCGTTTGGATTGAAACAAATTTTTATTATAAATCTTGCTTCTGCGTCATTAATTACCGCAACACGGTTTAGATCAAATAATATCCACTGTGGCTCTTTTGTAAAAAAAGTATCTGTTCTAATTGAAGCTAAATAAGACAAAGGCTCATCGCTATTATTGTAATCATTAACAAAACATGTGCCGTTATTTCCCCACCAGCCACGGCGAAAATCTCCATTATTTCTTGGTGGCCACCCACCGTTTCGTCCTCCTGGTGGAACAAAACCGCCGCCATTATCAACGTTTCCACCTTGACCAGGATCATCTGGATTCCAAGGTATGCCAGGACCACCGTCAGGAGGCTGGTTAGGGTCGCGGCTATCATCATCATCATCTGGAGGAGGTGGTGGATCGTCATCTGTACATGTTCTAGGGCAATCAATACTTGTCTCTATGTCATATGCACCTTTTGGATATGTGACAGTTACGCATACCTTTGATATATTAGTTGGTTTATATATTGTAAAATAATTTTTTGGATTATTAACATCGCCATCGAATTTATTACATGTTGTATGATAGATGTAATTAGGGTCAATTGTCCAATTTACAGTCGCAAAAGGTTGTTTATCTAAATTATCGCAATCACGAAAAATAAACTGAAGTGGCAGCAATTCATTAGCCCCGCTGCATGTGTTGCTATTCACAGAAAGACATGGAAGGATGTCTATGCATCCTTTTCTAGTGCCAGCAAAAAAAGTTATATCTGTTGATCCTGTCCCTGTTTCAATAATTTCTAAACAAGATAAAGTATATGTCCATCCTGTACCTGTTAATGGGGCTTCAACAATAACCTTTACTTCAGTGACTCCTTGTGGTTTGAAAAAACTTACACTGCCCGCACCTGGACCAGTTACATCCAATCCAAAATTAGGGGCACCTACAAAACCAGTATCAACAACTTGCTGTCCCCCAACATACACCATGAATCTATCTGGTACACTAAAAGCATCATATGCCAAACATATGTAGCCTTCTCGCTCTGGATATAGATAGATATCTTCTTGAAGACCCTGCCCTCCAGATGAACCTTCATTACAAACAGAATCTAATCTTCCTTTCCACAAGGTATATGTCTTTCCCTCACAATTACTTAAACCACAACATAAACATTTTCTTCCCATGTCATAAATCCTTAATCTGGACAACCAACATATATTGGTAAAAACTCATAATTAACTCTTATTGCTATTACTAGTATGTCTTCTGTGTGAGACTCTGAAACAGATAAGCTGGGATCTCTATTTATAACTTGTAGCCATCTATTGCTGGATATCTGCATACCTGATGCGTGTCCGCTTCTAACTATAATATTTTCTCTGTCAAAAAAGAAACACTTAATATTAAAAGCTGTAAATTCTGTTGGTGTTGATGGTGCTGTAATACCTTCTCCTTCTGGTAGAATTCCAACGATTATATCAGGACCGGCGGCATTCCATACTTGTCTTTCTTCATCCCACGGCACATGAAGAGGTCCGCTTTTCCATAGTGTTCTATCTCTTACAAGCTCTGGATCAAAATTATTAGGGTCTGAAGATGTATAAGGAACTGGCAACTTTGCCATATCAAAACCCCACCCAGATAACATCATTGGCGACCTAAAACCAACAGTACGTACATTTTCTATTTCATTCCTTTTATTATTCTTTTGTAAATTAAAATCTTCTCCAGGTTGAGCAAATACATTTACATAGTCACAGTTTTCAATTAAATAACCTGTATTAGGCTGCCCAAAAATATTAGGAAAATATGGGTCTAATTCTTGAACGGTAGGGCCACAATTTCCTGCATTGTTATTTCCATAAGGCCAAGCGTCTGCACCTCCAGCAGGAGGATTGTTTGCAGCACTTTCAATAGACGGTATGCGAAACCCTGGAGTTGGAGTTGAGGAACTTTTGTTTTTTTCTGTAAATATTGGTGTAAAAATTTGCTCAAAAGAACATGTAGAAGAATTATTAAAATTTCTATAAGCTGACGCTGTAATATCATCAGCTTTTCCCATACCAGATTCTACTCTTTTATTAGCCATATTTTAGTCCTTACTGTGGCGGTGGCTGATTAGTTCTAGAAGGTAAATTACCAGGAGTCTGCCCCTGTAAAAGATTGGCGTCTATAGAAGCACCAAACCCAACGCTAACCATAGTTGTGCTAATTCTTGAATATTTTTCAGTTAGCTCATCAAATCTAGACCTTTGTTGAATTTGCGGTAAAGGCTTTCTTACTATTTGAGAGCGTTTATTTTGTGCAAATGCTAACATACCTTTTCTAACTTGCTTGATTCTTTCTATGTTTGTTTGAGACAACTGACCAAATTTGGGCGTCCAATTTTGAAATTGGTAGGTTGTCGTAATTCCACCAACACCAATACTAATATTCATTCCATTAATATATGGGCCGCCACCACCAAATTGATTTGCTAGATTATAGTCAGGTAATCCTGCCAATTCTACACTGCCGGTTTCATTTATTGACGCCTGTGCTAAACCAGTAGCGGCCTTAGAAAAAGCGGCTTGATCTAAAAGGGCAGAAGAACCAAAAACTTCTGGCCTCAAGCTCTCATCAAACACAACATCTGTTTTACCAGGGTTTCCACCACGCCATGCGTACCACGGACCCCAAACATATCTATTACTTTCTTGCGGAACACCAAAGCTTGTTGGAGGAACTACTGCTGGAGGAATGGCAATTTGAACATTTTGACCAGCCGCCCCACTTAAATATACCGCTGGATTTAACCATATTCCAGTAAACATCCAAAACATGACACTCAAACCAAAATCGGGAGTTGTCAATGCATCATAATATTTTACTTGTCCACCACTGTTAACAATAACATATGGTAGATTATCTATCCAATAAATGTCTTTTTCTGGCCCTCCTTTGAAAGTAGCAATTCCCCCATCAAGAGTAAATGCCCAATCACTACCAAGGGAACTGAAATCCATATTAGGATTAGAGGGCCATGCACATCCACCCTTAGTTCTTCCTTCTCCGTCATAAAAATTTAAATCTGCAAATAATGGGGTTTCTACCCAGGCAGAATCAGCTATCTCCCAAGCATGTTCAACTTGAACATCATCTTGTATCCATTTTAAATTATTAGAAATGCCTCCAGGTTCATATGTCTTAATTTGCATTAAAAAGGATTGACCATAAAAGTTATTTGCTACTTCACTAACCGCTGACCATATTTTGTCGGATTGTTCATTTAAAGCACCGCTAATTCTTTTTGTTATGTAATCCCATCCGGTCTGCTCCCAATCAGCAGAAACAGATTGAAATGTAGGCTGATTTAGTATCTTGGCTAAATACTCTGTTGATATTTTTATTTTACCATACCACGGAGCAGAAGCAAAATTATTGTAGCCATTTCTTTCTACGCCAAATAAAGTTTCAAAAGTCTTCCAGCTTTCCCATGTTTCTCTGCTCCCACTTGCCATTCTTAACTCAAAAATTGAAGCAAAATATATCTGAGAAGCATCAAACTTATCTAAATACACAGGAACCGTATATCCAGGCGTTTGATATACATTTAAAGTTGGATCAGAAGAATATACGAACATATTGTTTTGCTGTTTACCCCAAACAGGGACAGTAGTCTCGATGCCCTGAATCAGCAGTCGGCTGCCTTTACCGCCAAGAACTAGTTTTTGAGTAGTAGGAACAGACCATTCATGACCTACGTTCCTAGATATTAAATTTCCCTGACTGTCTGCGTTGTTAATTAATTCTGTGACAGCACCAGGATTTGGTTGATATCCACGAGATATAGTTCTTATATTTAAATAAGGGTTAATTATAACATTTTGACTATCAAGACCATCACCTTGAACCTCAGAATAATATTCTAATCCAGCTAATTCAGCACACTCATCAATGATAGAAGTTAAATTTTGCACTGGCCCTTGTAGTCTATAATTTGAACCGCTCAAAGCACCAATTAAAGAACCTAAATTAACATAGTATAAAAATCCTCCAAATGTAGCAGGGCCACCAAAGATAGATTCTCCACGAGAAATTAATTCAATTAATTGAAGTGCATCAAGAACAGGAAATCCATTACTATTAATGTTTGATCCACCATAAATGCCGCCATATTTATAGTTTTCTCTATGAGCGAACGGATTCCATACGTTTACCAATGTCGAACCTAGAAAAGTTGGACCTGTTCCTGGGCTGTATTTTGTTGCATCGTTATAAAGTTGTCCGTTAAAATCTGACAATATAATTTGTATGCCATCCAAATATTTATTCGGTGCCTCAATCACAACCTCAAAGGTTCTACCGCTTACAGATTCTTTGTATGATCCACGCTGGTAAATACCACCAAAATAAAATTGACCAATATTTAAACCAACAGGAGAACCAATAGGAGGAGCATTTAGTTCGTATCCGTTGTCTGGATCTTCAACTAAAGACAATTGACATGAGGCACCGCTTCCCCACGACAGGCTCACACTTATGTTCTGAATATATGCGTTGAAAAATGTTACACTCATTTATATTGCCACTCCAATGAAAGACTGTATGAACCCGCCGCTGGATCATAATTAGAACTTCTACTAGAGACATATGAATTTTCTGGCTTATAAATTGCCGCTATAGAATCTACAATTTGAGACACGCTAGATAGATTTCTACAATTTCCTGGCTTTACAACAACATCTATTGTCAAAGATAAATTCCTGATTACTTTTGTATTAAATGTTTGAAATATGGGTCCATCTGATTTGCCTATAACGGGAATAATTGCTATTTTTGCAACGTTTTGTTGTCTGTTAGAATAATTCAAAGAAATCTGCTGCGACATAATACAATCTGAATTCCCAATAATTTGATCATTATTATAAGTCTCACTCCATGTTATCAATCCGGCAGTCTTATTATCGCCCACGCTCCTAGAAATAGGGTTTGGTCGCAAAGGATATGTCTTGTCGTCAACTAAATCTTGAAGATTATTAAAAGTATTTAAAGCGGCAGGATATATGTAATCCTTCATAATATTATATTCCGCCAAAGCATTTTCATAGGCGTTATTTTTATTGTCATTTCCGCTGTTTAATAAGTAACTATTAAGACCTTGGATCTGGCCATTGACTGAAACAACAGTCGAAGTAGCGTTAAAATCTGCATTCACTTCTGCGTTTAAAGTATGTAAAGCTTTTGAGTTTATTGGGGCAACAACCCATGTATCAGTAACAGAGTATGTTCCATCAGAAATACTGATGCTAGGTGTCCTATTGGGATTATAAGTACGCCATACTATTCCATTTTTAGTTTCAGCATTTAATTTTAGATCGTCCTTATTAGATTCAGAATTCATATAAAAAGGAACAAATTCAGGACCGTCTGCTGCGTTATTTACGTGACTTGTAACAGCGTTTGTCGTAGGATAATTCACTAGCCTAGATTGAACCCATTGAGCCGCCTGTCTCCATGCTTCTGCTTCAGTAGACCCTGGTTTTTGTTTACCTGTGGCAGATAATGTGTGCGTTAATGTAAAAGTTTTTAAAGGCAATTGTTTAATATCGCTGTTACTAAAAGCAAATTGGCCGTCATTTACAGACAAATTCCAAGATTCTTCTACAGAGTCTAAAATATAAGTTGGCAAACCATGATCATTAATATTATAAGCCTCAAACGTAAATGAATATTGCTGATAGTTTACGCTTGACGTTAACTCTCCATTAGGAGTAGATACAGATGTTAATCTAGCATCTTTAAACTCAATATTAGAGCCGCCATCATAAGACTCTATAGATAAGGTTCCATTGCCAACCATAGGAAATGTGTCTCTATTAAACTGTAATTTAATAATTGCTTCACCTTGAACACGAGACTGCCTTTGTCCTTTGATCATCGCGTTCGCACTATCTGCTGGTTTTATTGTTGCAGAACCATTTATACTAATTGTATATCTAGTATTTAGATACGTGTCATCTCCAGAATATATCTCTTCTCTAGAGATAGAATATGTTGGAAATGGACCATATCCCCCTAATTGACCAGAAGAATCTACGCCGCCAATTACTAGCTCTCCAGCGGCATCGGGGTTATGAGAAGTAAATGTTATTGCCATGTCCTAAATCCTTTAAGCGTATGTATATGTCACTGATAGATTATACACACCAGTAGTCGGGTTCCAACTTTCTGATCTGTTTGTTTCTATCGGTCCAAAGTACTGACTTACAACAGTAGAAGTATCAACCAAAGATATACCATTTGGTACTGCATTTCGATAGTCTCTTGTCATAGTTAAATCTACACTCACGGTCATAGTTTTTTCATCTGTAGTGCCAGGAGTATATATCAAAGGTCCATTGCTTATTACTTCAATTACAGAAGGTTTTTGAGTAAGATTCCTTAAATAATGATCATTAGTATAAGAATAAGTAATTTTCTGAGACGATGCACCTTCATATCCAATGTATTGATCTGAAAATGATACGTTCCAACTAATTGTGCCATTAACTTTATCGTGGCTTTCTGATATGGATTGAGCTGTTAAAGGCTGTCCTGTCTTTTGACCAACGGCACTAAACTTAGAATATGACTGAGAAGCAACAAGACCCATCTGTGTCTGATTTAATGAGCTAGCACTAGTAAAAAACTTATTATATTCTGTTAATGCATTGGTGTATTTGTCGGTATTTTGATCGTCAACATCTACTGTAGATAAGCCATTAACTGTTCCATTAGCTGTGATAGTAATCTTTTCGTCTGAAATTGAGTTATCAATCGAAACCTCAATAGTATGTGTCGCATTAATATTTCCTTGGGTGACAAGCCATGCGTCGGTTATAGAATAACTACCATTAGAGATATCACTATTAATTGTTCGTGTTTTGTTTTTAGCAACATATCCGTCGCTGCTAAGATTTTTAATCGCGGTAACGCCACTCTTGTTCATGTAAAAAGCATTGAATTTAGCTTTAATTTCCGCACTATCGTTCCCCATCAAGTCTTCATTAATTGTTGTGCTTGGGTCGCTAGAAACATCTAATCTAGACTTAACCCATCCAGCAGCCTGTCTCCATGCATGGCCATTATCAGGATCTAGCTGTGTTCCGCTATATTTTCTAATGCCTTGTGCCGATATAGTATGAGTAAGGGTGTATGTCTTATATTTGTTGTCTTCGTTTGAAATAACACCATTAGCATAAGAAAATTCTTGAGACTCAGCTAAGTCCCAGTTTTCTGAAGCTGTTTTTAGTTTATATGTTGGGTCAACAACATTTAGTCCCCAATTGCTATTATTTGTAACACTACTATCTACCGTAGCCTGAAAATTAAAAGTATATTGGAGATATTGAGTCCCAGAACTATTTTCGTCTTGTTCTGGTATTTCAATATTTATAATTCTAGCATCATCAAATGATATTGTGTTTGGCATACCTCCATATGGAGAAATCTCTAGCTTGCCGTTGCCAAACATTTGAGCAGCCTTATTGAATTGCAAATCTTTAAGAGCTAACTCTTGAATAGCTGTTTGACTAGCACCTTTAGTGGAAATATCTAGATTGCCAACTGTTCTAGCTGTTCCGGTAATGTTAATATCGAACACGCTACCAACATATGTTCCGTCTGCTAATAGTGTTTCATTCCTAGTGATAGAAAATGTAGGCATTGTACCAATATTGCCATCATCAGTACCAGTGGTCACGCTTTGACCACCAATCAAAAACCTAATTCCTGTATCATATGATGTAAAAGTAATAGCCATTATTCTATGTATCCTCTAGTAAACAAAGATATATCTTTTGCTGTTGGAGGTGTAATCGTTAACGACATGTCTCCAGAAGCAATAAAAGCCCCACTAATAGCAATCGGCATAACGCCAGTAGGATTTTGATTCTTGATAGCTAAAGAGATGCCATTTGCAAAAGCTCTTTCAATATATAAAGGCATAGCTCCAGTTACTCCAACCACGCCTTCAATAAATGTGCTAATATTTTTTTCGCTTGGAATTCCATATCCTGCATCATTATTAGAATCAATAAAAAGCGTTGTAAGACCGGAACCAAGATATCCACCGCCAGTACCAATCGGCGGAATTGGGGTTGTTATAAACAACGAAACCCCGCTATTGATTACATATCTGTCTGGTCCAGTAATATGAAGATTTCCACCTGTGCCAATTCTTTTAGCACCATTTGGAGGAAGACCTGAAATAGCTAAAGTAGAAATAGAGCTATCTAATGTATAACCTGGAGTAACATAGACACTTTGAATATATAATGGAGCACTATTATTATTGAAAACCTCTTTGCCAATATGTAGATAAGCTCCAGCTCTTGTCTCTGGATTAATAGTTCCATATAGATTAAGAGGCATATTTTTAGTGTCTGGAGTAATGAAATCATTTCTTACATATAAAGTTGTATTACCATTAAGTCCAACAACCCCTGCTACGGAAAGATCTGCAACTTGAGCCACTTTATTATCAGCCTTTACCACAAGAGATGTATCATTTGTCTCAACGCCATACACTGGCATAGCAAGCGGCAACTCTCCAGATGCCTGCTGAAACTTAATGTATAGTGGAATAAATTCTTTCGCTGGCTCAATAGCAGAAATATGCAAAGATAAAGCTTCTGGTTCTTCGATATCAAAGCCCCCAAGCATGGCCCTATTAGAAAAATAAGCTGTTTCTAAAGAATACCCAGAAGGCAAAAGACTGTTATGTATAGCGTCGTTATATGCATAAAAAGACGTATCAATAGAATTAGTACCACCTACACTATCTGAGGTTAATACCTGAATAGATTTTGAAAATGTCCCACTATTGCCAGATGATATCTCAGTGCTATCATTAGATTTACCAAGTCTAATAATAGGGTTTTTTGAGACAGATTGTACACTATTGTTATTCACGTTTGTATTTCTTGTCGCACCAACAGGCAATGGAGTAAATGAATATTTGCCAAAAGCGTATCTCTCTAAGTCAGAGGTGTTGGTTTCTAAAAGATGCCTCTGTGTGTCGCTGTACGCTTCTTGATTATATTCATAATAAGCAATCTTGTGAAACTTTGCATTATATCTCTTTTTGGATGATGTTGTCACTCTTAATTTAAATGACATATTAAGCATGGTTGTATCAAAATCAATATTATTTACTTCGCTTCTATCACTAAAATTTTTAGAGCTATCGGGCACTACGGTTTTACCAAACAGACTAGTATAAGAATACCTATTATCCCATCTTAATCTACCTCTTGTAACATCAAACATTTGCCTCATAACATAAGATGTATTTGATGTATCGAGGCTTTCTATGCCTTCTGGCGTAATATCATTATTGCGAGTAAAAACAAAACCAAGTATCAAGCTTATATTAGAGTTTATATGGGACGCGAAATAAGAAGACCTATTTACATCATCATATGTATAGTCCCATGTGCCGTTACTTGGCTCTATGGAATTACCGTTGTTTCCATGTTTGATTCTTGTAGAGTCATTAAATATAGGGCGATTATCAGAAGCAGATTTTATTAGATTATTATCAACAACATATTTACTCCAAACAGAAAAAGGAACAGTAAAAGAATAAACATTACCATTATTAGTATAGTTTGGAAATATTTGACCATACTGGTCAGCTATCTCAGTAGAAATGCCATTTACTCTAGAATAATAGTCTCTAACATCATTTGCGAACCATGTAATTACACCCTTGTTTGTGTTTCCTAGCTGATTGTATGTTAGGTCAAAAAATTCGCCAAGATTTTTTTCACCATTAAAATAAGTTCTAGCATATGCATAATCATAAGTTGCATTTACCTCTGAGTCTAATAATGCTGGTACTGTTCGCGGGTGGCTATAGTAATGAAACAAGTCGTTTGCCCCACCTCTAAAAAGAGGGGGCGTTGCTACAGACTGCATTTTCTGTGCATCGGCGGTACTAAACGTAGACCAAGTATAATCATACATACCATCTGTGTAAGAAGCCGCACCAGAAGTATTAGTATCAGTCCAGCACGGCCCATTGGGAACTATCATAGTTCTCGGGTCTTTTTTATAAAATATTAACTTTGGCACTAATGAAGCGGTATTATCTTGAATATTAGTGTATGCAAAAGAATCTAAATTCCAATAAGAAGCCAAAGTTCTACCAATAGATTCTTTGGTAAATGAAATAGTAAGATTGCCATACGAATCTACGGACTGATTTGGTAAACTTAAAAAGAAGACAGGAGTTCTTGTTATGTTATATGTATTAGTCAAGTCGTTTAAACCATCAACAGACCATAAAGCGGCATCTCTTGCACGAACATTGTTTGTGCTTAAATTATAGTCATAATATACTGTATCGTCTTGAAATATTTCCGTATATCCAAAATATGGATTAATAGTCTTAGGGTAAGAAACAGGCTGAATTGTTGTGTCTTTATAAGAATTGTCTTTGCCAAAAAGAACATATTCTATAGGGTCTTTAAGAATAATTTTTCCTGAAGCCACATCGTATTTGCCAGCAAGTCTCATATTCCAAGTGTGAGAACGATATCTATTATTATCATATGTAGTATTGTTTATCTCTAATAATTGATCACTATAATCTATCAATAGCTTAGAAGTGTATCTTTCATTCAGCGATGAAAATGTCGGTGTTAATTTTTGTAAATTAAATAAACCGTTGTCATCAGCACGAATCACAAACAACGCATCGTATTTATCAATATTTACATAGGAACTAATATTCTGATTTGCATCATTAGTAGATGTTAAAGCGTTTGTCAATAAGATCCCATTATTGTAACTTAGATAATTACCAAAACCATTACCAGCTACAGCAGTAGTTATCTGATCCTCAAAATTATTATCTATTCTAGAAGATCTAGTAAAAGAATTATTGCTATAGTCTACATCAAACATATTAAGATATGTTTTTCTTGATGCAAGAATATTATCAGCCCATATCAGATGATTATCCTCAAAGACTAATGAAGGAGCAGATTGTCTAAAGCCACGAACAGTTGTGTCTTTGTCATTAATGCCTAGAGAGGTGGCTGTTCTTAAAAGTTTTATGGTTAATGGATTAGACTCAGAATTTATTCTAGTAATAACCTCCCCAGCATCAACTGGCGTAGTACTAGAATCAACAGATCCACCATCATTAATTTCTACAATCTGAACTGCATTGTAAGAAGAGTCTTTATCTACAACCACGCAAGAAATTTGACCAACTTGACTAATATGGTCGTCCTCATCCACATCTACTCCAGCATTATCAGCATATACTGGACGCATAGCAACGTCACCATAAGTACCAGAAATACCGCTTCTATCTCTAGAAACTGTCCTGTAATCAATATTAGATCTCACACTAGCAGATCCAAAAATAGAAATTTCTCCGCTAGTATTAGTATTGCTAATGGCAATACTTTTACCAAAACTATCTACCCACGGCATTACATAAAATTGTGAGCCAGTAAGGGTTTCTGAATCATTGAACCTATCTATACATGCGGTGCCAGTATTGTCGCCAAATCTACTAGACAAAATACTAGTGCCATTTATGTTTGCGTAGTTTCTGGTTACTGATATTGAGCGAATTTTATCGCCGGGTATAAAATTTTCGTTAGTAAAGTAATCATACTCATCAGGACCAAACCAATTCGCAATACCAGCACGATCCCAATAAAGACTAGTATTATTTGGAAGAACCTCAAAAAATGGAGCTATGGTTTCCATCTTGATAAACGAAGCTTTTGACCCGTTAGTAGCAGAAGTATATGTTGTGTCTATAGCATCATTATAAGACCAAGACTGAGCTTGTCTTCTTCCTGTATTGCTATCTACGCCAGTATAGTTATAGCTCCTTACCAAATCGTCCATAAATGTTGCCCACGGATGCTCCTCGTTTCCAGCATTATTGTTTAACGAAGAACCATCTCCAAACACTGTATTTTGATGTGAAACATTTGAAATACGGCCATATCTATCTACCGTAACACTAAACACATGCACCTTGCCATATGGCATATAATAAGGAAAAAGTCTTTTTCTAAATACGTTACCGATAGAGCGAAAGCCAAGTGTTTCTTCGGTATACAGCCAATGTGGAATGCTTCCATCCTGAGAATATTCTGTTGAATCAGCTAGCCCAAACATATCTACAGAAACGTCTGACCCAGGCTCACTGATAGCAAGAGTATAAACTTTACTTGTGCCAGAATCATGAGAATATTTAATGTCTATACCAGCACCAAATCTAGTGCCATTATAGACAGGACTATTCGTGTCATTAAAATTATTTGCATTAAAAGGATAAAAATCCTGCGGGCCTTTATTAAAAGTATCTAAAGCAGAAACGCCTAAGTTTTTCACAGGAGTATTATCTAAAAAGTCTTTTATAATATTACCAAATCTAGTAGCGTTAGATTGCAATAAAGCACCGTCATAAGATCTTAAAAAGCCCCAATGATTATTTTCGTAAAGAGGATCATCACTACTTATGTAGTCATTAAATACAGAAAAATCAAGATACAAAGAATTATTATCTATATCAATTTGCGAGTTTTCTCCAGACAAATATGCCTGATTATATCTTGTTGTTGTACTAAAGGTATTTGTTGCACCGCTACTATATCCATTTCTTCCCGTTGGAGAAAGTAGGGTCTGATTATATTTCCAAGACTGTGCCTCATTAGAGTTAGAGCTTCCAACACAAACCCAAGCTATACCGTCTGTTGATTTTAATTTTGCAGTAGAAACAGGATCGCCAAAATATTGATCGTCATAAAGATCTATTGTGTCACTATCAATAACTTTTACAAACTTATTTCCATTTAAGGGGTGCCGATCACCTTCATTCGACTGTGTGCCATCCCACAAAGCAGAAGTAATTTTGATAATATAGTTAGTTGCCAACGTATGTCCAGGCGAAGTAATCCTGTTGTCAACAGCGGCAGTAATAATTCCAGATTTTTTGGTATAAAGCTCAACCTTTCCGCATCTCCTCACAGGAGTAAACTTAATAAAAGTTGCTTGACTAGTGTTTCCACATGGAACATATCCATAAGTGATTGTTGTGTCACCAACACTTGAATACGTATATTTTATTGTATAATTGCCCCATGCTTCAGTTAAAACATTATTATTAACAAACAGTTGAATATGAGTATTACCAGATGGAGATCGTTCTGTAGAATCTGACCCACGACTTTCTGTGATAAGATAAAAATATCCAGCAAAATCACCATCTTCAAACTGATGCCAACTATATGCATAATCGGCAAACTCGTTTATTGTTGAATACTGTGTATTCGATAATCTACTAAACCTAAAATCATCAAAAGCAAAATCTCCACCGCCTTGTTGAGCTGGCATATTACATGGCGAAGCACCACCGTATAAGAAGTAAAGCACTCTTCCAGGCTGGCCAGTAATACTGTCGTCTGATATATTAACCCTTAAAATAGTATTTTCAAAATTGTAAAATTTATTATCACAATGTATTTGATATGCAGATTCTGGGTCATCTGTTTCTAAGTTGTTAGTAGTCGCATGAGCATATGCTGTGCCATAACCACTTCCTTTTCCAAAAATTTCATGCATTAAAGGCAATTCATCTGTATAAAAACATAGCCCTCCATAATAAGAAAATGTAGTATTTTCTTCTGAATAGGTTCCTACTACTGTGCGAGAAGTTGGTTGCACTAATTGCACATTAAAACCTACTTCTGTTCGTTGTATATCTGTATAATCTGGATAAGACACTACTGCTATGTCGTCTAGTATCTTGATGTCTTCTACAGACCATTCATCAGTAAACTCTGTTTCTTGACCGGCGGGAGCAGCGGTAGGTTTAGGTGTCCAGGGATTAATTCCATCATCCGTTATTAGCTGGTTATAGCTATTTGCTACTGTTCGGTTTGTTTTATAAAATAATTTATTAGGTTGACTATCTTCAAAACGCAGTGTGCTTTTAGCATCTATGGAATTAGCTATATTATCCCAATTAGTAAAATGTTTAATGCCCTCTGCTCTGCTTCTAATACCTAAAGGCATGGCTTTAGTGTTAACGTCTGTCTTTATGGAAAGCGGAGCACCGCCTTGTATTTTATCATACTTGAAATAATCTTGTACCATATGTTCCTGTCCTTATGTTCCAGCTTGGAAATCTGTCTTGTTCCCCTGTAGCTGTCTAGAGACTTCTTGTGTAACTAAATTCCCAATTGATTGACTAATTCCTTGAACAATTGTGTCTATGTTTAATCCGCCTAAAGAAATCAAACCTTTAACATCTACTGTATGATTATGATTAAGAGTTATATTGGCAAGCCCATCTAGTTTAGCAGATAAATTATTCATTGCCGATATCATATTATCAAAATTCATACCGCCATTTGACCCAACTTCTCCACCATAGGCAGCATAAGTTACGCCTCCAGCAATAGAAGCTTGTCTACCTCCATTGTTCATAGCAGTTAATGTTGGTATGCCAATCCTATTAACGGCTGGCTTAGACATAACAAATTCACCAGGAGTTAGCATCGCTGGCACAGTATCTGACCCACGACGGTTAAATATGGTTCCACCTAATGCATTGAACTGTGGTCTACCTCTGCCTTGATTTCCTTGTCGGGCACCAGGAAAACTAGCCTGAACGCTTGCGTTAATATTTCTAAGTTCTTGCAATTGATCTTCTTGGATTTTTTTAGTTTCATCATAATCTTGAATTTGACGCTCGAATAATGCTGCTGCCGCTTGTTCGCTTTGCCGTGTAATAGCAACGGCTTCTTCTTGCAATCTTTTTTCCTCTTCTGATGCTCTATATAGTGCTTCTGCCTGCTCTCTAGAAATGCCCATTCTTTGCAGATCATTAATAGTAACTTGTTCTTTAATCTGAGCACCAGTTTTACCAGTACCACCAATCTCAACATCAGAAAGCCTATCTAACATAGAGAGTGTTGCTGCTCTTTGTTCTTCTGTTTGATTTTGTACTGTTCCGGTAGAAGCGGCCATTGCAGCACCCTGGAAACCCATATTAATTTGCTCTCTTTGAGACTGACCGCCAAACACAAAGTCCTCTCCAATTTTTTGAAGCTTAGTTCTTTTTTCTACAGCCTTTTGGTAATCAGCCTCAATGTCAGCTAAAGCCCCAGATTGATCAGCAAGTCTCTTTAGTTCTGCCGTAGTTGCTGCTATGGTTGCATTTTGTTGCTGTTGTGCTTGTTCTGCTGCCGCTGTATCAATTAACCCAGCTTCAGAAAGCATAGCAGTAGTTTGTTTATCCTGTTGTGCCTTCGCTAAAGCAGCGGCATTTCCAGCTACATCTCCAGCACGAGTTCCAGTGCCAGCAAGGTTGAGTGCGAATTGGGCTTTATTTGTTTCTGCCTGTCTCTTTTCCTGTCTAGTTACTTCTCCTCTAACTCCGATTTTATCTAGGAATTCTGCATTACGTACTTGTGTGTCTACTAATGTGTTAAAGGCGTCTACAACACGACCTTGTGCCGCCTGTATTTGTTCTCCATACTTTCTATAGATACCAATTTCTTTATTTCTTAATTCATTCAACATTGCTAATGCATCTGTTTCATTAGTGCCCTGTTGAATTAAATCTCCAATAATTTGATTTACAGCCTCCATGCTTAACGGCTGTCCACCAGCTTCGCTCGCTGCTTTTGCTAAATTAGTTTCAAGTGTTTGTCTCATACCTTCAGAAAGATTCAAATTATCAAACCCAAGATCAGATAAAATTTGCTTTGGATTTACGGCTCCTTCTGTTGGAAGCCTGTATCCTTCTAGTGCCTGTTGAGCAAATTCAATTTGACTCGCTGTTTCTCCAATACTATCTGCTAGTTGAGCACCCGCAGGACCAAGATTTCTACCAAGTCTTTGTGCATCTGCACCTCTTTGGG
>Ga0070754_10000234_pt1 | contig 56005 bp, 61 predicted proteins | sample VirMetDEL_Sep_01_FD_75181 | JGI IMG/M metagenome (GOLD analysis project Ga0070754, IMG submission 75181) | Aqueous microbial communities from the Delaware River and Bay under freshwater to marine salinity gradient to study organic matter... | ecosystem: Environmental > Aquatic > Marine >...
CAGATGGAATAGTTCTTGAAAATCTAGGAACAAGATTTATGGGTGAAGTACAATTAGCTGAAGCCAGAGCATTCTATGGTTTTCAAATAGCAATGGAAAATATTCATAGTGAGACATATAGATTATTAATAGATACTTATGAAAAAGATGAAAAAGAAAAACAAAAATTATTTGAAGGTATTCAAAATTTTCCATGTATAAAAAAAAAAGCTGATTGGGCTGTTAAATGGATTAATGATAAACGTAGTTCATTTGCTACTAGATTAATTGCATTTGCATGTGTTGAAGGTATATTTTTTTCAGGAGCATTTTGTTCTATTTTTTGGCTTAAAAAGAGAGGAAAAATGCCTGGATTAACTTTTTCAAATGAATTAATATCTCGTGATGAAGCATTACATACTGAATTTGCTGTTTTACTTTACAATAAATTAGTTAAAAAATTAACAAAAAAACGTATAGCTGAAATTATTACAGAAGCCGTAGATATTGAAAAAGAATTTATATGTGAAGCTTTACCTTGTCGTTTAATAGGAATGAATGCAACACTAATGAGCCAATATATTGAATTTGTTGCAGATAGATTAGCAAACCAATTAGGAAATGATAAAATATATAATACGGATAATCCATTTGATTTTATGGAAGCAATTAGTGTAGAAGGAAAAACCAATTTTTTTGAAAAAAGAGTAGGAGAATATGCATTAGCCAATAAACAAAAAGATGATAAAACATTTGATTTTGATTGTGCATTCTAAATTAACTTATCTAAAAAGAAAATTATTACTATACTTAATAATTGAAACATATTAATTATTTTAGATATTTTTCCATTAGGTTCAAATCTACCGTAGCCTACTGTCGTTTGAGTAACTAAACTAAAATGTAAACAATCTAAATAACTAATTTGATTTACAGCATCTGTTTTTGGAAAATATGTATCTACAAATCCATTTGTTTCTAAATAATTACTCGATAAATAATATAATATAGAAAATAATAATACTGATAATGTATACATTTGTAAAAATCGTACCTTGAAATATTTTATAAAAAAATTAAGTAACATTATATATTATAAAATTATTATAAATAATGTTTTCTTTATTATACACCATTATCTACTCTAGCAATTGGAGGATCTGTTCTTGGATCAAATAATAAATTAAATGTTGCTGGGGTAATACCATATTTATAATTAGCTGGTATATTAAATCCATTTGAATCAGTTCCCATTGCTGCTCTAGCTTGTGTACTTAATGTATTATAATAAAATAAACCATTTCTCAATATAAAAACACCTATCGAATCACCAGTTTGAACATAAATATATCCATTATTTGTTGCTGGATTTGTAGGACCACCAGGTGTTAATCCTCCTTGTGTTGTTGTTAATGGTGTTCCAGGAAGATCTAAACCATAATACCAATCACTATTCCATACTCCACTTGCTGCAGTTGTTTTACTAGGATCAGCCCAATATGTAACACCCATAATACCTGTATCTCTATCATCAGTACTTAAAGATACTGTAGAATCAGTTCTAGAATTATTTCTATTCATCAATGTAGTTTGTCCAACTCTGCTTAAATATAAATCACCATTTTGAGTAGCACTAATTCCGTTAAATGGTATTAGTGGATTTCCTCCAGCTCCATTATTATTTCTAGCTTGATTTCTTCCCATGTCTATTTTTACCCATTGCCAACAATTATCTTGTGTATCAAATGATGAACCATTTCCACTTCCAGCTGGTCCGGCAGGACTACTTTGAACAGGAGTTCCAGATACACTAGGGTCTGATGCACTAGAACCAGTTACTGTTCTACGTTTTGACACTACTATAAAAATCTCTAATCCACGTGCTCCACCTGCATCTGGTGTAGACCATGGACAATTATACCATGTATTAATGCTATTACTGCCACCAACTATATGACCACCATCATATGGACCTAATGTCCATTGAAATAAAGTATTTGCATCTATCCAAAAAGGTTCTTTAACAGGTTGCATAATTGATTGAGCATATGCTTGAGTTACTGTATTTGATACACCAGTTGCAATATTACCCAAAGGTCTTTCAATACCTGTAAAGTAATTGCCAGTCGGGAGTGATGCTCTATCAGCCCAATGTATCATTGGAGAAATAATTCCATTAAATCCACCTGCAACAGGATCTACTCCTGGTGGAACATAGCCTGTAGATTGCATTAATCCCCCAAAACCTGGATAAATCCATCCTAATCCAGGACTATAATCATCATTAGAATTATCAAAATTTGCTGTAGGATTAAAATCTTTAAACATATTAATATATTTAATATTTAAATTATTTAGTGGTGTAAATTGAGATGTTGTATATGTTCCCCATGATAGAGTATTCATAGGTACAAAACTTTGATCTTGATCTCTATTGTTCCATGGATCAGCTGAATTAAAAGCTACTACAGGATATAAAGTTGTATTTGTAGGTAAACTATGAACACCAAAATTATAAGTTATTAAATTATGTCCAAATGGTCCTGTTGGTCCTGTTGAACCTGTAGGACCTGTAGGACCTGTAGGACCTGTTGGTCCTGTTGGACCTGTTGAACCAGTTGGACCTGTTGGACCTGTTGGTCCTGTTGGACCTGTTGGACCTATTGGACCTGTTGGACCTGTTGGTCCTGTAGGTCCTTGTTCTCCTTGGATACCTGTTGGTCCTGTTGGTCCTGTTGGACCTGTTGAACCAGTTGCACCTGTTGGACCAACAGGACCTGTAGATCCTGGTCTTGCTATAGCAAAAGCTATTCGTCCAGAAGGTACATCCGTTCCACCCTGTACAAAAGTAATACCATAAATATATTGATTATTTGCTGCATCATTTGTAACACTTGTAATTCTGAATAAACGTGATTTTGTTGCATCATCTTTTTTTTGAATATAAACATAACCACCAATTTGTGATAATGCCAATAAATTTGATACATCAACACTTGCTTCATTTGTATAACTAATATACATTTCTGTTGCCGAAGTTTGTGTACTATTATTTAAACGAACTTTTTTTGACCCTGCTGGACTACTTGTATTAGTTTCAAAAGTATATATAGTAGTCAGAGCTGCACTAACTCCACCATCACCAGTAGGACCTGTAGGTCCTTGTTCTCCTTGAACACCAGTAGGACCTGTTGGACCTGTAGGTCCTTGTACTCCTTGGGCACCTGTAGGTCCTGTTGGACCTGTAGGACCTTGTTCTCCTTGGACACCAGTTGGTCCTGTTGGACCTGTTGGTCCTGTTCGTCCTTGTACAACTGCATTTATAGTGGTTGTAACACTAGATATACTACTATCTCTAAATTCTAAATTTAATGTTTTATTATTACTGTCAAAAAATCCATATATTTCAATTATTATTCTTTTACCTGCAGATAAAACATATTTAGTATCTATTACTGCTCTATACTGATAGATATTTTGAGTAGTTTTTACAACAGTTGCTGAACTAGAAGCTCCTTCGTAAATTAGAGTTTGATTACTAGTACCATCTGCATCTACATAGTATATTTTAGGATAATATCTAACATCATCAGTATCCGTACTCGATACAGCATACATATCAAATTCCCAAATACCCAAACCTATAGTTATAGCAGGAACTTCTAAAGTATTTAATAAAAATGACCCCATTAGAATAGTTGTATTACTTTGTGTACCAGATTGTATTGCAGTCTGAGTTCCAGTATCAGGTATTATAGATAAAGTTCCCGAAGATGTAGGGGCTGTATCATTTTCAGAATCAAGAAAAAGAATAAGTCCTTGTATATTACCGGAAGGTCCTGCTGGTCCGGTCGATCCTGTTGGTCCTGTTGGACCTACTGCACCCGTTGTTCCAGTTGGTCCTGTTGGACCTTGTGAACCAGTTGGTCCTGTAGGACCTTGTGAACCAGTTGGTCCTGTTGGTCCTGTAGGTCCTGTAGGTCCTGTTGGTCCTTGGGCACCAGTAGGACCTGTTGGACCTTGAACACCAGTAGGACCTGTTGGTCCTGTTGGACCTGTAGGTCCTGTTGAACCTTGTACTCCTTGGGCACCAGTAGGACCAGTTGGTCCAGTTGAACCTGTTGCACCCGTTGAACCAGTTGCACCTGTATCTCCCTGTACTCCTTGAGCACCAGTAGGACCTGTTGGTCCTGTAGGTCCTGTTAAACCTTGTACTCCTTGGGCACCAGTAGGACCTGTTGGACCTGAACCCGATGGTCCTGTAGGACCTGGAGGTCCAGTTGAACCAGTAGGACCTGTTGGTCCTGAACCAGGTGGTCCAGTAGGTCCAACTGCCCCAGTAGGTCCAGTAGGTCCAGTCGGACCTGTAGAACCAGGATATCGTGAACCAAGAGCAGATATCACAATTTTATCACCTGCATAAAATCCATTAATATTATCAACTAAATTAGGTCCTGCCCCTGTTACTGGGATACCAGCTACTAAAATTTCACGCCCACCATCGGCTTGCGTCTTAAATCTTCCAAAAGATACAGATGCAACAACTAGAGTTGTTTGTGCATTAGAACTTTGTAAAGTTGATACAACTCCTCTTGCAATAACGTTTGCTCCAGCATCAATTTGTTCAACTAAATCACCTGGCGTATATACTGCATTATTAACTGTAGAAATATATACAGGTCCAATATCTAAACTAGAGGCAATACATTTTATTGAATTATCTAGATTACCTTGAGAACCCCAACCATCTGTTGGTTGTGGAAATTCATATTGGGGTGTTATAGTAGTAGTATCTCCATATCTTCCATGTCTAAAATTAGAAACTATTTCATAAATAGCCCAAGTAGGTGATTCTATTAAATTTGGAGCAGGTGGATTAGCTATTCGTTCCTTTACAGTTAATTGTATTATTGTACTTTCTTGCTTTTGTACAGGAGTTTGAAAAGCTCCTGGGCGCCATGTTTCAATCCAATTAGAACAATTAGTACCTTGATTATCAGTTTCAGATATAATTAATCCTGCACTATAACCTTCAAATATTTGTGGAGTTCCGGGTGTTATAGTGTTAAAAGCTGAAGAAGCTATATTTGGTGGAGGTAAAAAATACGTAGGAGGTGGTGATGGTGCGATACCATCTTGTGGAACAAAAGGAATATCATAACCAGATGTTCCTGGATTAGGAGCAGGATATCCAGGTCGTGTAGATGCTAATATTGGTGCTGTAGCAGAACACGAATACCATGTAATCTCACCACTAGAAACAGTTTTGTCTCCATCTGGTGGAGTATTTACATTTCCAGCTGTATTTCTTAATGCAAAATTCCATTCTCTACTAATTCCACCATTAATACCATATTCACCTGTTGGAATAGAACTAATTTCTACGAAATCACCAATATTTAGAGATAAATTACTATCTTGAATTAATGTTATTTGGCTTGGTGCTATAGTATCTTCTGGAGGTTGTAAAAGAGGAGTTGAACCCCATTGATAATATTCAGTATATGGTGCAATATTACCTGTAACTGTTGTTGGTTGTGTAACTTTAAAAATAGCATAATTATCATGATCATTATGTTTTTGTATTTTAATAAAATAACCTCCTGATCCTATATTTGTTCCAGACCATAATTCTTGAATATCTTTTGTTTTACCTCCAGCTGAATCATCATGATGTAAAATTATTCCATTATTAACTAATTGTTGTGCAGTAGAATTTGTAGCTCCACTTCCACCATTAGCTACAGATGTTAAATGTCTTGATGTAAATGTTCCTAGACCAGCACCAAAACCTGGATGAGGTGCTTCTGCAGGAACAGTTGCAGAACCACCTTCTGCTACACGCCATAATCCACCTGCTTGAAGTTGTAATCCTCCTCCACCATTTCTTGTAAAACTAACAACTACTATATCTCCTTCTTGAAAACCCCAAGAATTTGTGCTTCCATTCCATTGAAAGTTTGTATTGCTAGAAAAAATTGGAAAAAATTGTATTTGATTAGTTATACCTTGGCTAGAAACAGTCTGCTGATTACAAGAATTAACTGACCATCCTTGTCCAGCTGCACCACCAGGTCCTATAGGAAAATCTGAATTTATCGATGAAAATGCATTTTCTAAAGATAAAATACAAAAAATAGGTGCTTCGCCTGCTGCAGGATAATCTCTCCATTGATTTGCGGGATTACTTTGATTAAATGGATTTTGTGGAGTGACTAATCGTCTTTTAACTGTTATTTGAATAAATCCTCCAGGTGTTAATGTATCTACTGTTGTTCCTACTGGCCATTGCCAATTTTGCGAGGCTGCTCCACCTCCTGCAGGAGATACACCTGTAACAGGAACTATATTACCTGAATTTTGACCACCATTTAAATTATGTCTTGAAAATAAACCTAATACAGAGTGCATTTCATTACCAAATCTATCTCGTGAATTAATAGATATACGATTTTTACCTCCACTAGAATTTGGAGGTAAAGGTACTCCACCATCTGCAGCGGCAAAAGTTTGCATACTTAATTGACCATAAATACCACTACCATTTGTTGATGCAAATTCACCATTACCTGAAAAATACCACTCACTAGATAATGCCGGATTAACAGCTTGAGGTCCAGTAGGTCCAGCTGGTCCTGTGGGTCCTTCTGCTCCAAGTGGTCCTCTTGGCCCTGTAGCCCCTGTAGGACCCCTTGGTCCAGTATCACCTGGAACTAATGCATGTTGTACTTGATTATATTCACATAAAAAGGACATTTATAATATACATATATAAAGATATTGTTTAATTAATAATATCGTAAATTTTTCTATATTATTAAATGTTAATAATATAATGAATAATAAAATTATTCTTATAAGTGCTAAGAAAAATAGTAATATTATAATTGAAAATAATAATATTGAAAATAATAATATTGAAAATAATAATATTGAAGAAATAATTAATACTGAAAATAATAAAAATGTTCCATTAATTATAAATAAAGATACTATTAATAATGATGTACCTAAAACTGTGTTTATTGTTCCATATCGTAATAGAGAACCACATAAAATTTTATTTGAAGAAGCTATGAAAAATAATTTAAGACATTTGGAATCATATAAAATTTTTTATGCACATCAACAAGATAAAAGACCATTTAATAGGGGAGCTATGAAAAATATAGGATTTTTAGCAATAAAAAATTTATATCCTAATCATTATAAAGATATTACTTTTGTTTTTCATGATGTAGATTGTTGGCATAGAAGGCCAGGTGCAATAGACTATATGACTGTTAAAGGTAAAGTAAAACATTATTATGGTTTTACATATGCTCTAGGCGGTATGTTTGCAATTAAAGGTGAAGATTTTGAAAATATAAAAGGATTTCCTAATTTTTGGGGATGGGGAATGGAAGATAATGTAATTTATGAAAGATGTATTAAAAATAATTTATATATAGATAGAAGTCAATTTTATTCTATTAAAGATCAAAATATAGCTAGACCATATGATGGTTATAAACGTACTTATAATAAAAGGGATGTTGTAGTATATAAACATGAAATTCCAGGTGATATTACACATTTATATAATTGCCAATGGAATATTGAAAATGAAATGATTAATATTACAAATTTTTTATGTGAAACTTCTTTAAATGAAACTGAGTTTGTTGAATTTGATATCAGAGAGGGAGGAAAATTACCTGTTCCACAAGGATATGGAAGACGATCTTGGAAAATTAATACAATGATGAAATAATTATATAAATAAATGAATTTATATAATTATTAATGCAAAATATAATTAATAATAGTATAGTATCTAAAAATACTAATAAAAATATTACTACAGAAAGTAGAATATTGAATACTAATGCAGAAGAAAATACTCTTAAAGCATTTTCTACTATTAAAGATTGGTTATATAATACTTCTCCAACTGATTGTCCTCAAGTTACAGCTATTCAACGATTTCATATATCACCTAAAACTAAACTTAGCAAACATTATCCTGGAAATATAATATTAGTTCAACAATTTTATCTGGATTCTAATGATAATCGTCATGCTGAAAATAAAAGATGTTTACTAAATAATGTACAAAATAATTTTATTGATAAAATTATATTACTTAATGAAAGATTATATTCTAATGATGAATTAGGTGTAATATCTAATAAAATTCAACAAGTTATTATTAAATCTAGGTTATCATTTAAAAAAGTTTTTGAATGGACACAATTAAATAATATAGATGGTTATATTGTTTTAGCAAATACAGATATATTTTTTGATAATACAATTGATAATATAAGAAAAAGTAATTTGCATAAAGAAAAAAAAATTTTTTCTTTATTACGTTATGAATATACTAATAATAATTTAAATAAATGTAAATTATTTGGACCTAGACCTGACAGTCAAGATTCATGGATATGGCATACTAATAATAAATTAACAAATAAACAATTAAATATATTAGATATTCAATTAGGTGTTCCTGGTTGTGATAATAAAATAATATATATTTTTAATATATTAGGATTTTTATGTTATAATGAACCAGAATTAATACGATCATATCATTTTCATTCTTCACAAATTAGAAGTTATAATAAAGATACAAAAAAAGTACCTGAACCATATTATTCTATTTTTCCTTTATTAAATAATGAAAGTGAACCATCTACACATCATACGTTTAATATTATTCATGAAAATAATTCTATATTTAATTATGTAAATAATAAAGTAAATAATAAAGAAAAATTTATTATTCCTAGAATTGCAGGTATTGAAAATGAATTAGCTGTTGGTGGAGCTATAATTAAACAAGGAATTGATACTGGACAACTATATAATCAAAATCAAATAGAATCTCTTAAAAAATTATTACCTACTATGAAAAACAATGCAGGTATTAAAATTACTACTATTAATTCTATTTTTAAATATTCTGATCAATATCTCTCTGCATTTAAAAAATGTGAGCGTTATTTTTGGTGGGAACCTTGGGGTAATGTTGTTAGATGGATAAAAAACTCTAATAATTTTATGATACTCAATTTTGAACAACCTAAATTTGATGCTGTTGCATTAGATATATTTCATTCTATTACTAGACAACCTTGGACATTAGCTCTTAAAGGACAAAGATTATTAATTATTTCCCCTTTTGTTGATAGTTTTAAAAAACAAATAGCTAATAAAGAAAAAATTTATGATATTGATTTATTTCCTGAATGTTCATTTATTTTTATTAAACCACCTCAAACTCAAGGTGATAATGATAGTAAAGAATTTGATATTGAGCTTAGTAACCTTATTAGAGAGATTTATAAAATTAAAGATAAATTTGATATTGCATTATGTTCTTGTGGAGGTTATGGTAATTTAGTTTGTAATGCTATTTATGATATGGATAAATCTGCTATATATATTGGAGGTGTGTTACAAATGTATTTTGGTATTTATGGTAATAGATGGCTTACTGAAAGAAAAGATGCTATGAAATTGTATCTTAATAATTATTGGTCAAGACCTCAACAACATGAAAAACCTACTGGAGAGAAAAAAATAGAAAATGGATGTTATTGGTAAATAATAATAAAAATTATTAATTATTAATTATTAATTATTATATTTTTTGTATAATGTTTGGGGAATAAGTTTATCTCTCATTTCAAATAATTTTTTATAACATTTATTTATTGTTACTTCACTTATTTCACTTATATTGTTTACAGCTTTTTTACTTACATTTAATTTACATTCTTGAGATACAAAATATATTATTCCTGCTGCTATTGAATGTGGAGTATTTTCTGGTATTAAATTATTTTTTTCTATTCTAATTGCTATAAATTTTGCTAATTTTGTTAATTCTGTATTTATATTTAAACGACTACAATATCTATCAATAAATGATGAAGGAGTTGTTTGACATAATAATGTTTTATCAGAATTAACATATTCATGTTCTAATTGATTTATTATGGATATTGCATTTTTACAACCTCTAGTTGCACTTGTATTATCTAATTTAAATATTGCTGCTATTTCTTTGGCTGTTCTAGGATAATTATTTATTCTAGCTGCTACATATATTGAAGCAGCTATAATTCCATCTCTATTAAATCCTCTAAATGTTCTAGCTTCAGATATTTTTTTATGATAACGCATTGCATCATCTATTATTAATTTAGGTATTCCTGATTGGGTACCTAAAATTGTAATTTTTTGAAATTCATCATATTGAGACTTTTCACGATAGGGCATTGATTGCCATTCTGTATAACGTCTTATTTTTCTCATTTCATAAGTTGATTTATTTGGACAAATTACTTTACAACCAAAAGACGATTCTTTTAATAATGGATTTATTGGCATACCACATCTTGTTGGATCATTATTACTATTATCATCTGCACCATAATAACGCCATTCTGCTCCATGCTCCAAGATATCTTTATAAATTACTCCACATGATCGATTTGTACATGTTAAAAATCCTTCTTCCGCTGTTGCTAATTTACTATTACAACACTCACAATATTCTCTTTCTTCTTCATTTGAACTATATATACATTCCAATGGTTGAGTATCTTCTTTTGTTTCTTTTTCAAATTTTTCCCATAAAGCTTTTTTATTTAAACTTGATTTCCTTAATTTTTTTGTTTTGGTTGGATTGTCATTCATTATTTAGGTTTATTTATTACAATAATATATTTCTAATTCAATTTTATTTTATATATATTTATCATATGGGTAACATTACATCACAACAACAAACTACTAATACTAATACTAATAAAAAATCATTATCTCAAGTTATTAATTATGTTGCTGCTAATTACATTCTTACACAAAACTTTCAAGATATGAAAAATCTTTCTAATATGAATTATTGTAATAAACTAGTTATTATTACTTCTAAAATTTTTGAAGACAATTTAGATACTTTAGAGGTAAATTATCTAGCACAACGTTTAAGAAATGGTGTTACTGTCAACGAAATGACTAAAGACAATATTACTTTTATTAATACAAATAATCTTTCTAGATTAGATGAAAAAAATACTACACAAAAACGTAGAATGTGTATTGGTATTGCTAAATATTATGTTAAAATTGCTCATATTTTTGCTGCTATTGTTACTACACTCAATCCTGTTTATTCTTATAAAGATAATACTGGAACCCCACAAAAACTTACATTATTAAACAAAGTTGATTTACCTAAAGATGCTACACCTAAAATTGATAAAATAAATTTATGTAGTAAAAGATTAAATGCATTAATTAACAAAAATGATTATAATGTTCAAGATAATACTGAAATTACTATCAATCCTGATTTTTGCTCAATGAACCTAGACCCTAATTCTAAAAATACTAAATTATTTTCTAGAGAACCTGGTATCCCTGAACTTAAACAGTTATATTTTGATAAATACAACTATGATGATGGAGGTTTTACTGGTATGACTGATAAAACAAAAAAACAGTATCTTAAAGATGTTCAATTATTTTATAAACAATTTACTGGTGATACTGAAATTCCTCTTGATGCTAGTGGTAATTCTAAAATTACTAATTTTAGTGATATTCCATTAAAAAGTTTTCATAAAGCCAAAGGATGTCTTAAAAATGGTGAATATACACAGAAATATAAAGGTAATTTAAAAGATGTGTTATTTTCAAAGTACGCAGAACATATTAAAAAAATGATGCAAACTACTACTACTAATCAAAATAAATTAGTAGATATTATTGATGAAATTTTTATATTTAATTTAAATCCTGAAACTAAAAGAAGAGAAATTATTATTAATCCTAAATTAACTGAAGATCAACTTCAAAAAATTGTTGAAAAAACTAGAAATATTATTGTTAATTTATATTTACAATGTGAAAATGATTTTTTGATTGGTTTAGAAATTTTTGAAGCTATTGTTGAAAAACAAATTTTAGAAACATCCAAAGAACAAATTGAACAATTAGATAAAAATATAGAAAAAACACGTTCATGGATACCACCCGATCCTATTGATAACAAAATAATTAGTGATGAAACCTCTATTACTAAAATGCAAACTAATCCTATACCTAATATTACTCCTGATAATACTGTTACTGATGTTACTCCTATCGTTCCTGTTACCAATGTTACTCCTGTAACTGATGTTACTCCTCCTGTTCCTGTCACCAATGTTACTCCAGTAACTAATGTTACTCCTATCGTTCCTGTCACCAATGTTACTCCTGTCACCAATGTTACTCCTGTAACTGATGTTACTCCTTCCGTTCCTGTCACCAATGTTACTCCTGTAACTGATGTTACTCCTCTTGCTCCTGTTCCAACTAATATTATTACTGATGAACCAGTTAAAGTAACAACAAATTTAACATCTGATAAATAAATTACTAAGTAATAATATGTTTATAATATTACTATTCCTACTGCTGGATAAGAATATTAAGGAATGATTTATTATATAAATATTTTCTTAACATTATTATATAATGGCTCTCAAAAGTTTAGTTAGACGTACGCACAAAAAGCGTGTGCGTTCATCCCCTCGCCGTGGCAAGAGTGCTGCAACTAAAGGCAAAAAACGTACTCTCCACAACAAAACTAAGAATATTAAACGCCGTGCTAATTTAAGAAGACGCTCTATGCATAAACGTAAGGGCGGCTCTTCTTGCTCTATGGCGCAAAACTATTCTGGTGGTTCAATGCTTCCTCTTGCCCCCCATCCTTTCCCAGAAGGTAATCACAATCTAAGAGGACCTCCTTTCCCTCCTCTCGGTGGTCCTAGTCATCATGCTTAAGTAAATTATTTTATATAGGTATTAAAGATCTCTTTCATCTATAAAACTAAAATACTTAATACCATACTGTACGCTTCCAGTCAAAAATATTTGTTATGCGTAGATATAAAAGTGTAACTAATTTACATGATACTCATCGTGAAAAAAGGTTGAAAATGTTTTTTATTTTATTAATTTAGCAATTATATTATATTATATTATATTATAATGGCTCCCAAAAGTTTAGTTAGACGTTTACACAAAAAGCCTGTGCGCTCATCCCTTCGTCATGGCAAGAGTGCTGCAACTAAGCGTAACAAATTACATACTAAAGGCAAAAAACGTACTCTCCGCCGCAAAACTAAGAATCTCAAACACCGTGTTGGTAAAAAAACACGTTCTATGCGTAAATAAAAATTAGATGTTCAATAGAATTCTAGTTCCCACAGTCACTTCTGTTTGACAAAATGAATATAAGAATTTTAGCAAGTATTATGTAATATAATATTATTATATTATATATAATGTCCTTAACTAAACGTGTTCGTAGTTCTCATTGTCGCCGAAAGGGTTCTGCTGCTTGCAGAGCCACCAAAGGTTGCAAACTTGTTAAACGCAATAAAGAGTCTTTCTGCCGTAAAACTAAGAATCGCAAACGCCGTACTATGCGTAAACAAAAAGGTGGAATGCTTGATAAATTAATGGGTATGTTTAAGGCCCCTGCCGCTCCTACTGGTCATACTGGTAATAATAAACCTGCTGGTAATAATAAACCTGCTGGTAATAATAAACCTGCTGGTGGTAATAAACCTGTTGGTAATAATAAACCTGTTGGTAATAATAAACATACTGGTAATAATAAATCTGCTGGTAATAATAAACATACTGGTAATAATAAACCTATTGGTAATGGTAATGGTAATAAGTCTCATCTTCAGGCATGAGATAGCAAATATTAAAAATCTAATTATATATTTAGATCTTTAATATTAACTAGTTTTTCTATATTTTTTTGAATTTTCTTATTATTATTTAAATTATGATCACCTATTGTTTTTCTAATTAACTCCATATAAATTTTACTTTCTTTCTCTGAACTTATCCAATTTGGATGTAATTTTTCCCATTCTTCAATAGTATCTAATTGTTTTTTAGAAATAACATTTATTTGATTATTTAATTCAGTTCCATTATTATCTTCATACCATTTTTCATTGCCTTTTATATATAAAGTACAATCATTTTCATGACAACAATGAATTGGTCTTTTAGTAGGACCAAGCTCTTTTAAATTTTTTGCAAAAACATTACTAATTCCTTCTATATACCCATTTTGTTTTGTATATAAAAGATCTTCAATCGATAATTTAATCTGCTCTATAAATTTTGTAAATTCAATAGCATCTTTACATTTTTCATCTAAAATAATATTAATATTTAAATTATTATTTATTGTATTAAATGTATTATTATTGATTGTAGAATTTACTATATTTTTTTTCTCTTTTTCTAAATCTTCTATTTTATTTTCTAATTCTTTAATCTTTTCATTATTATCATAATTGTTAATTTCTTGCATACATTTTTTTCTATGTCTCCATAAAGTTGTTGAACTATTAAAAATATCATTACAATATTCACATATAAAGGATTTTTTTGGAATAGTGTTATTTTGATGTTTTATCGTTAATAAATGTTTATTATAGTCATTTTTATTATTCGAATTAAAATTGCAAATTTTACATAAATATTTAAACTCACAATTTTCCGTTTTTTTGCGTTTTTTTATATCCATATTTATAATATATGTAAATATTTAATGTTTATATCATAATAAAATTAAATTTTATGTTAAAAAATTTGTGATAGTCTTATTTCAAAAATATTTCAAATTATTTCAAATTATTTCATTTAAATGTCAGTAACAAAAAAATTTGTAAAATATAATTAATTGTCATTAAATAAGCTAATATTTTTAAATTTTAAAAAATTATTATAAAATATAAAGTGGAAAAAAATGCAAAAAAACGCAAAAAAACGCAAAAAATGCAAAAAAATTTTCTCGCATTTTTGCGAGATTTTTTTATAATATATTTATTATACAAATAATTCGTTATTTATAACGTTTAAAATGTTTTTTTTTTAATGAAATTTATGTGACTGTTTATTTTTCACGCAAAATGAAATATATTTCATTTTTAACAAGTCTCGCAAATAAACAAACAATTTTATTTTTTGTTATCATATAAGTTTATAAATTATTTTACAAAAAAAATTTATTTTCAAAAATGCGAGAAATTTACTATAAAAATGGACAAAAAATGGACAAAAAATTTGATAAAAAAATGAATGTAGGTACTACATATTCAAAAAATTGTTAATAAAAAGTTCCTTCATAATGAAATGTTGCAAATTTTTTTTTTAAAACTCTATACTTGGATTCTATAAATATTGATAAATTTCTTGATTTTTTTGATGAAAATTTTTTGAGAATTGAAAAATGAAAAAGTGTGACACACATTTTTTTTTGTAATTTCAGTTAAAAAAAATAAGATGGTAAATGCTAAGAAAATTTAATTTTATTAAAAAGTCATTTTTATCGTCACAAATAAAAATTTTAACAACAAAATTTTATTATCATAACAGTTTATATTTTAAACATAAAATTGATATGTAAAAAATAGTATTATATAATATAATAATGGAATATTTACGATATTTCTGGTGCTGTTGTAGTAAAATTATAAAATCAAAAAAAGGATACTTTCAAAGTATTAATTTACAAGAAGATATAGAATATATTTTAAAAAACTTTAGAGTAATAAATTATGAAGTAGAACAAACTATTAATAATATTAAGAATACTATTATTAATAGTGGAGTTATTAATGAAAGAGAAATAATGTTATCACCAGTACATAAAAGTGATAATTGGAAAAATATAGAATCGGTAGATGGAGTATTAGATGGAGTATATATAGTGGTAGCACATGTAACAAAAACGAAAATTTGCAAAACAAGATATCTAGTTTATATACAAGATAATTATATAGAATTAGTTGAGAGAAAAGAAATAAATAAATTAATAGAAGAAAAAAATATTATTATTTAAATTTACTGCCAATCTTATTGAGTAAATCATCACTATATATTAAGCCAGATGGTTTATAAGAGGAAACGGATTTAAAATCATTTTTAGGTGCAATAGAAATAGAATTATTATTATTTTGAAACATCAAAGTATTTGGATCTTCTGGGTCAGTATTGTTATTAGAATTATTATTTTTAATAACTTTATTACCATAACCATCTACAACCATACCAGTTTTTTTTTTAATTTCATTTCTAACATAAGAAGGTATCCAATGTTTCCAAGAAATAAATAATAAATTAGGATGTGTATATCGAATTACAAATCCGTTATCTTTTAATTTATCAATAATATAAGCGGTACATGCCCCATGATCATATCTAGGAACACCAATAATCATTTCTGGTATAACATACCAGCAAAATTGTTCAGTAGTTTGTTGTCTAGAAATAAGTTTAATTTTTTGATGTATTCTATTTAAAATTTTATTATAAATATTAAGAGTATTTAAATCATGTTGTTTTTTTCTTTCATATAAATCATCTAAATTAACTTTAACTTCACCATCTTCATCATGATCTTTAAGTGTAAATATGGTATCCATGATAAAATTATAAAAGAAAAAAACTTATTAAACAATACGTTAATATATATTTTATGACAATAAAACATATAGTAATTAGTGGTGGAGGTCCAACCGGATTTATAACATATGGTGCAGTAAAATATTTATCAAAAGAGAGATTTTGGGAATTAAAAAATATTGAAACTATTTATGGTTCTTCAATAGGAGCTTTTATGGGAGTAGTATTTTCATTAGGATATGATTGGGAATGGTTAGATGATTATTTTATAAAACGACCATGGGAAAAAGTAATAAATATAACAGCAAAAGATATATTAGATTCATATACTACAAAAGGAGTAGTAAACGAAATGTTTATGATAAAATGTATAGAACCATTATTAACTGCAAAAAATTTAAGTATAAATATAACACTAATGGAATTATATAATATAAATAAAATAGAAATTCATTTATATTCTACAAATTTAAATAGTTGTAGATTGGAAAAAATAGATATATCATATAAAACACATCCAGATTTGTCTGTATTAAAAGCCTTATCGATGAGTACATCATATCCTTTTGTTTTTCAACCAGTACTTGAAGAAGATAAGTGCTATGTAGATGGAGGTATATTAAATAATTTACCATTAAATGATTGTATAAAGCAAACAAATTGTAATAAAGATGAAATATTAGTAATAAAGAATTATTGGATAAGAAATAACAATATATTAACAAAAGATTCTACTATATTTGATTATTTATTAGCTATATTAACAAAAATGACAAGAACATTAGATACAGAAAAAGAGCAAGAAGATGTTAAAAATACAGTTCATTGCTTAGTAAAAAATTTAGATGGATTACCAAAATGGTTTGAAGCACTATGTACAGAAGAAATAAGGATAGAATTAATAGAACATGGTTATAATCAAGCTAAAATATTTTTAGAATATTTAAAATCACAAAGAAGTATTTAAAAATTGATGTAATGTATCTAATTCAGGTTTTGCATCATATTCAATAATTTTATTATTATCAACTAATTTAATAGTTGGGTATCCTTCAACTTTAAATTGATTAGCTAAAGTACTTTCTTTTTCAGCATCAACTTCAATAAAATTAATAGTTTTACCTTTAATTTTATTTACTCCTATTTCTTGTTTAAATTTATTCCATATAGGTTTTGCTGTTTTACAATGTGGACACCATTCAGTGTAGAAAAAATATAACTCAACTACATCTCCTCCTCCTGGTTGATTAGTTTCATCTAGAATAACAAGTTCTTGATTTTCTACGTAATCTTTACTAGAAAGACGAGGAACAATCCAAGTTTTATATGTATAAATAGCAAGAATAATAAATAGTAAAGTTAATCCAATGATCATTAAACTTTTTTTATTAGAAAAAATATTAGAAAAATTTTCTTTAATATTATCAAGCATTATATAATAGTAAAGAATAATTCTAAATTATTATTTAACGAAATAGTCTAAAGATATGATAATAATAATTATGAAATGATAATAAGAGATACAAAAGGTAATCTTGTAGAATTTAAAAATAATTATAAAAAAGATAGTGATAATTATAAAAAAATATTAGAATTAAAAGGAATAATTATTCCGTCTAAAGTAGTTGATGTAAAAGAACAAATAATAAGTATTATTAAAAGATAAATGTATAAGCAATATACATAGTTAATAAAAATACAAGAAATGTTAATATATAACTTAATAGTGCGTTTACTTTATATGAAGAAGATTTCCAAATATCTTTAGTATTTAATACTAAATTATTAGTTTCTTTATACATGATAGTGATTGAATAGAATAATAAAGATATAGCTAATAATTTTCCAATAATTATAATATATCTATTAATACCAAAAGGTGATATCATAGTTAAAGTAATTATTAACAATGCTATAGCACTAATAATAGAAACATTTTTTGTATTGTCAGAGAATTGTTTAAAAATTTCAAAATCTTTATTCATAATATATATAAAATGAAAAGTTTTTTCTAATACTAATATATTATGAAACAAACAATAAAAAGATCTAATATAAAAAAAAGACGTACCTATAAAAAAAAGGAATATTCTAGTGGAGATGGTATGTTAACATCAGTTTGGGGTCCAAGTATGTGGCACTATTTACATACAATGTCATTTAATTATCCAGTAAATCCTACAAATGAAGATAAAAAAAATTATAAAAATTTTATTTTAAATTTACAAAATGTATTGCCATGCAAATATTGTAGAATAAATTTAAAAAATAATTTTAAAGCTTATCCATTACAAAATTGTCATATGAAAAATCGTGAATGTTTTTCACGTTATATTTATAAATTACACGAAATAGTTAATAAAATGTTGAAAAAAAAATCAGGATTATCATATTGTGATGTACGTGAAAGATATGAACATTTTAGAGCACGTTGTACTGAAGATAAACCAAAATATTTTAATTTTAATAAAACTCGCAAAAAAAAAGAAAAAGGATGTACAGAACCTCTATATGGAAAAAAATCTAAATGTATAATAAAAATAGTACCTCAAGAAAAGAAATGTCAAACTTTACAGATTGACAAACAATGTATAAAAACACGTAATTAATTTATTTAATAATATTATTAAATAACTTAATATTTACATACCAAATTGACTAAAATCAGCTAAAACAGGTCGTGGCACATACTCACTGGAGCCAGGTGATGTATAATTAGGAACTTTTTCACATGTGAAAGATGGTTCAGGACATCTACCACAAGGAGGACAAGGTGGGCAAGGAGTTTGTCTTGGACAAGTAGTTAATGGTGGACATGCAGGACATACAGGAGGTACAATTTCAGATTTTAAAATATATAAATCTTCATCACCTTCAGGTATTTCTGAGCGTCGTAATTCTTTACTATATTTACGATTTTCTCTCATATAATTTCTACCATATCTATTTTTTTTGTAAGAGTTGTTATCTATTTCAGTTTGTGGTGTCCAAGTGTTGGGATCATCAACAATTATATCAGAAGATGGAGACCAAGTAGCAGGATCACCTCCAATATTAGTACCTTGATTATTTATAGGTGACCATGTAGCAGGATCCCCGCCAATAATATTATTTCTATTTCTTGCATTATCATCTATCTCTGCACGACTATCAATTACAAAATTTAAAGGTTGTGTTGTATCATTATTTTCAGTTGTATCATTATTTTCAGTTGTATCATTATTTTTATTAGTTAATCCTTCAATAGATGTACACCCACATGCACTCCCTAAACTACAACCGATAACTAATAATCCGATTAATAAAAGAAAAATATAAATGGGTTTCATATATAGTATATATTGAAAAAAGTTTAATAATAAATTGAAGTATAAAAATACTAGAATAATTATTATAATAGTTAATGCCAAAAAAGCAAGAAAAACTACTTGAAAAATATTATGACAATAATAGTGAGTTAATAGAAATTGGAATAGATGAAGCAGGTAGAGGTCCAATGTTAGGTAGAGTATATGCAGCAGCAGTTATTTTACCTAAAGACGATAGTTTTCAACATAACCTAATGAAAGATAGTAAACGTTTTACTTCAGAAAAAAAAATTAAAGAAGTAGCAGATTATATAAAAAAAAATGCAATAGCATGGAGTATTGGATATTCTGATGAAAAAGAAATTGATCAAATAAATATTCGGAATGCAACATATAATTCAATGCATCGTGCATTAAAAAATATTTTAGATGATAAACAATATTTAATATTAGTTGATGGTAATGATTTTAAACCATATACAAAATGTAATGATGAATTAGGTTTAATTCAAATACCACATATATGTATTACTCAAGGAGATAACAAATATACATGTATTGCAGCAGCATCAATTTTAGCAAAAGTAGCTCGAGATGAATATATAGAAAAATTATGTAGTGACAATCCAGAATTAGATATTAGATATAATATATTAAAAAATAAAGGTTATGGTACAAAAATACATTTGGATGGTATAAATACATATGGAATTACTAAATATCACAGAAAAACTTTTGGAATTTGTCAAAATTATAATGTAGATAAAATTGAAAGTTAATAATATAATAATTAATATATTATTAACAAATGAAAGTGCTAATCTTTGATACAGAGACAACTGGATTACCTGAAGAAAGAAATCCTTCAATTATGGATACATATAAGTGGCCTCATATTGTTCAAATAAGTTATATTTTATATGATACAGAAAAAAAAGAAATAATTACATATAATGATGAAATTATAAAAATATCAGATATAGTAAAAATATCAAAAGAAAGTGAAAAAATTCATGGAATATCAGAAAAACAATGTAAAAGACAAGGTGTTTTAATAGGTGAAGCACTAGATAGATTTAATGAAAAATTAATAGAATGTGATATGGTAATAGGACATAATATATCATTTGATAAAAGATTAATAATGGTAGAACTAATTAGACTTAATAAAAAACAATATTTTTCAGATTATGGAAAATGTAAAAAAAATGAATTTTGTACAATGAAAAATACAGTAGATTTGTGTAAAATAGAAAGAATAAATAATAATGGAAAAAAGTATTTTAAATATCCAACTTTATCTGAATTACATAATACATTATTTAAAACTATTCCGAAAGGAACTCACGATTCAATGGCAGATGTATTAATATGTTTAAGATGTTATATATTTATAGTTTATAATTATGATATTACTAAAGAAGGTTGTAGTAATGTAAAACAATTATTTAAATATTTATGTACATAATTATCCCGAACACATTTCACATGAATTATCTTCATCTTCATTATTATTTTTTTTTTGCGTTGGAACAATAGTAAATTGTTGTGGTTGATGTTTAGGTTTTCTTCTAAGATAATAAATACCAGTTTTTAACCCTTTTTCCCAACCATAAAAATGCATAGCAGTAAGAGTTTTATAATCAGGATCTTCAAGCCATAAATTTAAACTTTGAGATTGACATATGAATGCACCTCGATCCGCAGCCATATCAATCAAGTGGCGTTGAGAGATTTCCCAAACAATTTTATATTTGTCTTTAATATTTTGCGGAATACCATCAATATGTTGAATACTACCTTTATTTTCAATAATACTATTTTTTAAATCATCAGACCATAAATTCAGATCTATAAGTTCTTTCATTAAATATTTATTTGGTAACACATAGTCACCAGCTAATGTTCTTCGTGAGTAAATATTACTAGTTAGTGGTTCGAAACATTCATTATTTCCTAAAATTTGTGCTGTGCTTGCAGTAGGCATAGGTGCAAGTAGTAGAGAATTTCTTAAACCATATTGTTTAATATTATTTTTAAGTAACTCCCAATCATAACGTTCACTAGGAGTTACATTCCACATATCAAATTGTAGAATACCTTTAGATGCTGGAGAACCAATAAAAGAAGAATATGAACCAGATAAATCACCTCTATTATGAACAATTTCAGCAGGAATAGGTAAATTATCTTGAAAAGCTTTATGTTGAGAAATATCATCTAGATAATCTCTGCATACTTTATCATTATAATCAGTAAAAATATCAACACCATGTTCTTTATATTCTAAAATTGATTTCATATTTTCTAAACGTGATTTAGATAATTCATTTGATGATTCTAAAGCAGCATGATAAATAGTTTCAAAAATTAACTTGTTAATAATTTTAGCTTTATCACTTTCATATGGAATATCCATTAAAATAAAAGTATCAGCAAGTCCTTGTACTCCAATACCAATAGGTCTATGTAATAAATTACTTAGTTTAGTTTTATATGTAGGATAAAAATTAACATCAATTACTTTATTTAGATTTTGAGTAATAACTTTTGTAACTTCATGTAGTTTTTTATAATCAAAAGATTTATCTTCACACACAAATTTGCTTAATGCAATACTTGCTAAATTACATACAGCAGTTTGTTCACTATCACTATATTCTATAATTTCAGTACATAAATTAGAACTTTTAATAGTTCCTAAATTTTTTTGATTACTTTTAAAATTAGCAGGATCTTTATAAAGTAAATAAGGTGTTCCTGTTTCCATTTGTGAATCTAATATTTTAAACCATAGTTCTCTTGCTTTAATAGTTTTAATAGCTTTATTTTCATAAACATATTTATTATATAAATCTTCAAATTGTTTTCCATAACAGTCAGATAAACCAGGACATACATCTGGGCAAAATAAAGACCAATCTTCATTATTTTTAACTTTTGTCATAAATAAATCAGGGATCCATAAAGCATAAAATAAATCACGTGCTCGTTCAGCTTCAGCACCATGATTTTTTTTAAGTTCAAGAAACTCTTCAATATCACCATGCCATGGTTCTAGATATATAGCAAAACTACCATTTCTTTTACCTCCACCTTGATCTACATATCTAGCAGTCATATCAAATACTCTTAACATAGGAACAATACCATTAGATGTACCATTAGTACCTCTAATATGAGAACCAGTAGCTCGAATATTATGCATATGACAACCGATACCTCCTGCCCATTTAGAAATTTTTGCACATTCTTTAAGTGTACTATATATACCATCAATACTATCACTTTCCATAGCAATAAGATAGCATGAACTTAATTGAGGACGAGGGGTAGCAGCATTAAATAGTGTTGGTGTTGCATGTGTAAAATATTTTTGAGACATAAGATCATATGTAGTTTTAACACTAGTTAAATCATTACTATGAATACCAAGTGATACACGTAACCACATATATTGCGGTGTTTCAACTGTAATTTTATTAACTTTCATTAAATATGCTCGCTCTAGTGTTTTAAAACCAAAATAATCAATTAAATAATCTCTTTCTTGACAAATCATATTATTTAATTCGTCTTTATTAGAAACAATTATTTCCCAAATATTTTTATCAATTAATGGAGAATGATTATTATGAATATCTTTAAAATAAAATAATTGTGCCATAGCTTCATAAAATGTAGATGGTGTATTTTTATGATTATTTGAAATAACAATTCTATTAGCTAAAGTACCATAATCAGGATGTTTTGTAGATTGAGATGCACATTGTTCAGCAGTTAATTCATCAATTTTAGAAGTAGGAATATTATTATATAATTGATCAATAACTTTCATAATTAGTTGGGTATAATTTAAGGATAGAGAAGGATATTCATTACCTAAATTTTTTACTCGTTTTAAAATTTTATCAAATGAAACCTCTTCTTGCTGACCATTTCTTTTAAGTACATACATTTGATTTTCATTCAAAGACATTTATATAGTAATAGTTTATAAGTTTAAATAGTTGTTCAAAATAATTTTAATAAAGTATTACAGAAATAAAATATATAAATTAAATATATAGAATGGCAAATAAATCTTACTTAGAAAAAAGTGATGCAGCATTACCGTATATATTAAAGTTTTTTTTTGTTTTAACATTGGTAATAATAATTACATCTATAGCTCCTCAATTTTATTCGGTTTATAAAATGGAAACTTTTGAAAATCCAGGAGAATATCCATTATCTGAGGATGTTCCATTATTATATGGTAATTATAATGTACAAGAAAATGGTGGAATATCAAAAAATAATGCATCTGATATTTATACTAATTATCCAGTATTTCCAGCATCTTCATGTAAAATAAATAATATAAGATATTGGAGACGTCCTACAAATGGAAAATGTAGTCGTGCAGAAATGTGTGGTAATTTATATAGTGATACAGAAACTTACATACCACCTGAACCACCTTTATTAGGATGGGGAGAAACACCAAGGGTAAATTACTATAAAACACATAATTAAAAGTTTCGTTATTATTTATAAAAAATTGAGATTATTTTATAAATAAGTAAAGTTAAATTTAAGAACTTTTAAAATCTTCAAGAAAGTAATATATTATCTATATTTATAAAACATTTTGAAGTATCAATAGATGGTATAATTGAAGAATTAATCTTTGATTTTTTTTTTGGTGCTCTATGTTCATATCCATTTTTTTTTTCATATTCAATAGTATTCCATATATTTTTAACATCAGATATTACTTTATTTAACCAATTTTTATTTCGTAAAACTAAAACACAACTAATTTCATTAAGTTTCCAATAAATATTTTTCATCCATGTAATATTACTATTTTTCGACATTATATTTTCTTCCCACTTAATAAATTCTTCTTTATTGCACATAAAAGGACAATATTCATAAAAAGGTTTTTGATCTTTTATAAAATATATTATTACACCTTTAATTTCATTATTTGATGATAAATTAAAACTTCCATCATTTATAAAACTTTCTTCATCATCATATTCAATAAATCTAGTTTCTAAAAAATCACATTCATTTAATTCACAAACTTCCATTTGAAATTGCATTTGTACCCAATATTCTGTTTTAGGAATACCTGTAATTTTTCTATTAACAATATTTTTAATTTCTAACATTCTTCCATATCTCTCATTATTAATATCAGTATTAATACCATCAGGAGAAGCTCCAATAAATTTATATTTGGAATGTGGAATACATCCAAAATCTGTAATATGTGTTTTATATTTATTTTCATACCACATAATAGATACAGGTTCATATTTTTGTCCCCAATGCATAGGGGATTCAGTAGAGAAACTGTTATATTTATTTATATCTAATGGCACACATTTATCATAAATAAGTTGATTTCTAGTAGCATCACTACCAAAAACTTTCCACATACTACTGGCTGTTAACATATTATGTCGAAAAATATACCATTCATTAGTTCTTTGATCAGGTTGAGGAATATTTTTTAAATAGTCAATTTTTTTTTTCATTTTATTTTTATCTATAGATTTTCTAATAAAAGTTTTTTTATAAGAACGGGGTGGATTAATATATCTATAATAAATTTTAAAAGCTTGTTTTATAATATTAACTAATTCGTCTTCTATACTAAAACTATAAAAGTCTTTAATAGATAAATAGATTAATTCATATACATTATTAATAATAATGTATTCAAAATCATATAATTTATATATGGAGATATCACTATTAATTAAATCATCTATTAATATACCAGCTACTTCAATTAAATAATCATGTTCTTCTGGAGTAAATATATCAGGTAAAACAAAAGAATCTATTATATTTTCTAATTCTTCAATTTGATAAGTAGCAGCTTCCATATATGTATATATTATCTTATTCAGATATCTTTATATTGGTATCAATTTTTTCACTTTTTTTTCGTGTTCTATTAAGACCAGGACCAAGTGATTTAAGGGTAGATACTCTTTTATCGCATCGTTTAAGAGAGTATTTTCTATTTAATTCATTAAATAATAAATTAGGTATATTTTCAATTTTACCTTCTTCAACATTATAAATAACATCTTTTACTCTACCTAATTGTTTTCTATCAAGACAACTTGATATATATAATTTTAAATTATTTTCTTCATCGGAGTTTAATCTATCTTTATTAATTAATAAATCACAATATTCATATAATTTTTTTTGTTTTATTGTTTTATCTAATTTACTCCATGTTTCTTTTGAATTTAATTTTCTCTCGTTTTCCAATATAGTTTCTATACCTGATATATCTGGTATCTTTTCCAGATTAGTTGTAGATATTTCTGCGGAACCACTTAAAAGCATAGTTTTATATTTTATGTTTTTAAGTTCTTGACATTCATTAATTTCATCATTATTATTCATTTATATATATATATATGAATAAGTTTAACCTGTTTTAAATTAAGCTATATTATTAAAATTTATATGAAAATATATAATAAAAAATGAAAAGTATTGAAATACAAGGAAAAAATAATATAAAAAAAATAACTGGTGAAGAACAAAAACGTAATATTATAGAAATAAATAATATTAATTATTTAGATTATAAAAAAGAATTAGAATTAGTGAATAATTTATATTTAAATAATGAAATAAATGCAGAATATAATAAAGAATATTATTTTATTAAAAGAGAAATACAAAAAAAAATATCAAATTATAAATCTCAAGATATAAAAAAAAATATATTTAACAAAGAATTATTAATTAATTTGGAAGAATTATTAGAAAAATTAGTAGTTTCAAAATTAAAACGTTATTACTGTAATAACAATGTAAAAGTATTATATGAAATAATAAGAGATCCTAATCAGTGGAGTTTAGATCGAATAGATAATAATTTATGTCATAGTTGTGATAACACAGTAGTATCATGTTTAAAATGTAATTTACAAAGACGCGTTACTGATTATAATAAATTTAATTTTACAAAAAAATTAAGATTAAATAAAATAGTCTGAAATAAAGTAGTCGCATGAAGTAAAATATAGTTAAGAGAGAAAATAAATATTTATAATATAAAAAAATTTAGATTTAGAAGATAAATTTATCTAATAAAAATATATTTAAATTTTAATGGATGAATATAAATATGCATGGACAAATGGAGTAAAAGCGGTTCGTTCTACACAAAAAGATAATCCAATTAATAAAAATAAAACAGAATTTTCATTAAATATGGGTGAATTTAGAATTGCAAGTAACAAAAGAGAGGAATTTAATGATAAATTAAATAATAGAGAATTAATTGTACAAAATGGACAAAATCCATTTTTAATGAATAATAATTATATTCAAGACTTGGAAATAGAACAAACATTTTTACGACCACAAAATTCTAATAGTAAATATATATAATGGGTAATAATTCATGGAATTGGGATATAGATATAGGTTTTTTTGCTGGATTATTAACAACAGGAGCTTTTTTACCACAAGTTTATGCAGTGTATAAAAGTAAAAGTAATAAAAGTCTTACTTTAGTAACAATATTAGTATATTTACTTGGTCAGGTATTATGGTTATATCATGGTTATCAAGAGAAAGATCCTGATTTATTAGTATATGCAACAATAGTAGGATTATGTTATTTATATTTATTATATGCTTATATAAATTTTAAACATAAATAAAAATATTGATTTAAACCAATAATTTTATTTAAAATATAATGCCTGCATATGCAACGCAAAATAATCTTTTATTAAATAATTTATTAGATTTTTATAATAAAAATGAAAATCTAGAAAAAATGTTATGTATTATAAATGGCGAATCTAATATCTCTCTTAGAATAGTTGATTGGTTTGCAACTAATTATGCAAAAAAACATTATACAGTATATAATTTAGAAAATGGACGTCGTTTTAAAGTTTATATTGATTATAAATTAAAATTAAGAGCATATTCAAAAAAACGATTTGATCCATTTTGTCGTTGGGAACGTATATCAATACCATATAAAAATGATATGGCAATTCAAACAACAATTGGACAATTAAATTTTTTTAAATGGGCATTAGAAAATAATGTAATAAATTATATTTCTGATAACTATCAGTTAATTGAGAAAGATATGAATAGTAGAAATAGTACATCTAAACGTAAAGTGGTGCAAGTTAAAACGCAAAAAACTAGAAAAAAAAGAGAAGAATTATCTATTTCAGCATCTAAAACAATAAAAAAAGAGGATGTAGAAATAATAGTAAAGTTTCATTAATTATGTTAGAACTTAAAAAATAAAATTTAATTGTAACATAATGGGAAATACAACATCATTAATGAAAAAAATTAATTTTGAAGATATGCAAAGAGTAATAGAAAAAGATGATGTATTATTAATTAATACATTAGACATTAATAATCAAAAATGTTTAATTAAAAATACTATTTTACCAGAAAAAGAAGTTAAATTATTAAATGATTATATTAAAACAAGTAGAAATTATAAAATAGTAATTTATGGAATGAATTCATGTGATAATAGTTTAAATACTAAATATGAACAATTAAATCAATTGGGCTTTATAAATATATATGTATATCCAGGTGGATTATTTGAATGGTTATTATTACAAGATATATATGGAGAAGAATTATTTCCAACAACTAGCAGTGAGATCGACCATCTAAAATATAAAGGAAATCAACAATTAGATATATTAATGCTTAAAGATAATTAATAAAAATTTGATAATGAGTTCACAAAATATTATCCTTATTATGGCTGGTGGAGATGGTAAACGAATGAATTCCAAGTTACCTAAGGTACTTCATTCTATAAATAATAAACCTATGATAGTTTCTATAATAGAAACTGCTGAAAAATTAAAACCATTAAAGATAGGTATTATTGTAGGTAAACATAAAGATATTATAACTAAAACTCTAAAAAATGTGTTAAAACCATTATTATTTAATAAATTATCTTTTATTATTCAAAATGAACCATTAGGTACAGGACATGCTATACAATGTAGTAAAGATTTTCTTATATTGTGTAAAAATACATTGTCAGCAAAAAATGTAATTATTTTATCTGGAGATGTTCCATTAATTACATCTAGTACAATTAATAATACACTTGAAGGACTTTTAAATAGTAATATTTCTATAATTGTTAGTAAAGTAGAAAATCCATATGGATTAGGACGTATTATTACAGATACAAATAATAATATTATAAAAATTGTAGAGGAAAAAGATTGTAATGATGAAGAAAAAAAAATAAATTTAATAAATACAGGTATTTATTCATTTAAAATAGAAATATTATTAAAATGGTTAGATTATATTAAAAATAATAATAATCAAAAAGAGTATTATTTAACTGATATAATATCTATAATTAAAGAAAATGAATTAGGAAATATAAATATGTATTTAATTCCAGAAGAAAAAAATTTTGAAGTAATGGGAGTAAATACAAAACAACAATTATTAGATTTACAAAACATTATATCTGCTTAAGATTTTATTTTATAATCATCCATCGCTTTATTAGCGAGTTTATCAGAATAATAATTAATATCTCTTGAAATGTGTTCGATACAATACTCATCTAATTGCAATAGTAAGCAATATACTTCTTCAATTAAAGGTTTAAGATTATCAGAATTACATGCAAATATATTATTAATTTGATTTATTACTAGAATAGAATCACCTTGAATATGTAAAATTTTAATATTATTTTTAATAGCACATTTTAATCCTAGTATAAGTGCCATATATTCTGCATAATTATTAGTATTATTTTCAGAAACAACTTTAAATCCCTCATCAACAATAGTACTGTATGAACTTTTTTTGATATTAGATGTATCTTTAATATCATAAATTACATATCCTGCTCCACATAGACCAGGATTTCCTCGAGATCCCCCATCAAATCTTAATAAATATTTATGAGTATTAATAATTAAATTAGCAAAGTCATTAATATTATTAATCCACATTTTAACAAGTTCAGGATGTAAATTAGTATCTTTATTACCATTAATAACTAACATTTCTCCTGAAAAATTATTAAGCCAATCATTATGATATTTATCACAGTTAATTAAATATTCTAAAGGAATATTTTCGCCTTCTCTACCTCTATTATCTACACGTGACTTAGCAATTATAGGATCGGTTTTAACATATACTATTTTAATCTGTGGTAGTTCTTCAATAAATTCATCAAACCATTTTAGATAAATAGTATACTCAATTTCTTCAATATTTTTATCATCATATAACATTTTTGCAAATACCATTTTATCTGTTAAAACACTTCTTTCTGTTACAATAATATCATAATTTTTTTTTAATGCTTTTTTTAATAATGATAGTCTAGAAATATAAGCCATCATTTGAAAAGGAAAAGCATATTTTTTTTGATTTTTATAATAATTTGCAAGAATAGTAATATTATTTTCATCAACAATTGTATTCCAAATATCAATAGGTTCTTGAAGAAAACAAATTCTTGAATTATTTTTATGAAAATTTTCTAAATTTTTTACTAATGTTGATTTGCCTGATCCAATATTACCTTCAATAGACAAAATAATAGGAGTAGTTGGAGGCATAATAGAAATATTGTTGAAACTCATTGTTATAATATATACATTACATATTTCTGTATCAATTTTATAATAAATTGAAATAGAGTTAGAGATAAATAAAATAATAAGTTATCATAAGATGGATTTAAATCAACAAAAATTGACACGTAGCGAATGGAATAATATAGAGGTTCCATTATCTTTTGAAGAAAAAAATATTATTGAATTAATTATTCAGGGGTTTCATAATGTTAATATTACAATTAATAATAATTTTTCTTTATTGAGATATCTTAAAATTTCTTGTAATAATAATATTATAAATTATATATATAATAAATATTTATATTCTGATTTATTAGAATTATCAAAAAAATATAATTTTAAAATTGATAAAGTTAATGATAAAAAACTATCTATTAAAAAAGCTGATTTAATTAGATTTGAAAATACAGATAAACAATTAAATGATAATAAAAATGACATTTTTGAATATTTTATAATAGATTTATTATCAAATATGTTTAAAAATTTAGAAAAAAATAATAAAAAATGGCTTTATTACTTTTATACTATAAAAGTAACTATTAATTATAATATTCCAGATATTAATTTGGTATTTAAAGAGGTAATATTAGATATTCTTAGTAATTATGAACATAAAATAAATTTACGTGAATTAATAGAAATATCTGATGAATTAATAGAAAAAAATCCTAGTATTATAAAATATGATGATTTAAAATTATATGAACATCAAAAAAAACTATTTACTATTTGTAAAAATTCTAATTCAAAATTAATTTTATATATCGCACCAACTGGTACAGGTAAAACATTATCACCTATAGGTTTATCAGAGAAATATAAAATAATATTTGTATGTGCAGCTAGACATGTTGGATTAGCATTAGCAAAAGCAGCTATTGCAGTTCAAAAACGGATAGGATTTGCATTTGGGTGTCAAGATGCTGAAGATGTAAGATTACATTATTATGCAGTCAAAGATTGTATTAGAAGTAAAAAAACAGGTAGTATTGTTAAAGTAGATAATTCAGTAGGTGATAAAGTAGAAATAATGATTTGTGATATTAAATCATATATTCATGCTATGCATTATATGTTAGCTTTTAATAATAAAGAGAATATTATTTTATACTGGGATGAACCAACAATTACACTTGATTATAGTAAACATGAATTTCATGAAATAATTAATAATAATTGGAAAAATAATTTAATACCAAATGTGGTTCTTTCTTCTGCAACACTTCCTCATCCTGAAGAATTGACTGATACATTACAAGACTTTAGAAGTAGATTTAATGATTGTGATATACATACTATTATTAGCTATGATTGTAAAAAAACGATCCCATTAATTAATAAAGAAGGTTATGTTGAAATGCCACATTATTTATCATCAGATTTTAATGAAACAAAAGAGATAATTGAGCATTGTAATAAATATAAAACTTTAATGCGATATTTAGATTTAAGTGAAATAATAAAATATATTTTATATGTTAATAACAATAATCTTATTGAAAATAAATATAAAATAGAAAGATATTTTCATTCATTTGAAATGATAACTATGGAAAATATTAAATTATACTACCTAATATTATTAAATCAAATAAATAAAGAAACATGGGATAATATTTATAAAAATCTTTATAATTCACGAAATATTAAATATAATTCAACAATAAATTGTGTTACTAAAGATGCTATAACTTTAACTGATGGTCCAACAATATTTTTAGCTGAAGACATTAATAAAATAGCGAAATTTTGCATTCAATTAGCAAATATTCCTAATATGGTGATTAAAGATATAATGTCTGCAATTGAGTATAATCAAGTTATAAATAGTAAAATATTACCTCTTGAAAAAACAGTACAAGATGCATTAAATAAAGATAGTGATAAAGAAAAAAAAATATCAGATGGTCGTGTAGATCCAACAATTAAAACATTAATGGGAAAAATAGATGAATTACGACAATGTATTAAAACTATAGCTCTAAATCCAATATTTGTACCAAATACAGTAGAACATAATAAAAGATTTCATGGTTGTATTAATAATCGTTCATTTTCATCAGATATTAGTGAAAATATTATTGAAAAAATTATGTTGATTAATGATATTGAAAATTATTGGAAATTATTATTAATGATGGGAATAGGTGTATTTACAAGTCATAAAAATGATAAATATACTGAAATTATGAAAAGTTTAGCTGAGGAACAAAAATTATATTTAATTAGCCTCAGATGATTATATTTATGGAACTAATTATCAATTTTGCCATGGTTATATTAGTAAAGATTTAGGACATATTAGTCAAGAAAAATGTATACAAGCTATGGGAAGAGTTGGTAGAAATAAATTTCAACAAGATTACAGTATTCGTTTTAGAGATAATGATTTAATAAAAAAATTATTTACAAAAGAAATAAATAAACCTGAAGTTAAGAATATGTGCGAGCTTTTTAATAGTTAAATATATTATATGGAATTAAGTAATGATAATAAAAAAATAAAATCTAAAATAAAAGTTTTTTTATTAGTATCAGATGAGAAAGGTGTTGATAAAATATATAAATATAAAGATGCAGAAGGACATACACAATATTCTGGATTTTTATGGGATGTATGGAGCAGTATAGAAAAAAAGTTAGACAATAAATATGAATTTATATACATAGAAGCAAAAAAAGATGATAATAATTATGATGATTTTGTTAAAAATACAGCTAATGGAACATATGACATTGTTGTAGGAATGTTTTTTAAAAATGCAGATAGAGAGAAAGTAATTTCATATTCACAACCATATTTATTGGATGCAAATACAATACTTCATGAATATAATACTTCATACATTACTAGTTTACAGAGAGTAGTGATAGATTCGGGAAATTTAATAATGTATCTTATCACATTTGGTATTGTAGCAGGTATTATACTATGGTTACTAGATCATAATAGATCAAAATATCTACCTCATATACTTGCAGCAAATAGTCAAAAAGCTAAATTTTTTAGAGCTTTAGATACAGGAATATCTGCTATGTTTGGAGAAATGGGTTATTTATCTGAGAATGCAAGTATGAATTGGTTATCTTTTTTATTGGTAATATTGTTAATGACTGTATCTTTTGTTTTAGTTTTATTTGTTCAAGGAGAATTTACTGTATCTTTACTTAATTATGTAAAAGCATCACCATATAATGTTAATAATATTCCTGATAAACCATGTTTGGGCTTTAAGGGTGATGCTATTCCAAAAACATTAGAAAAATTTGGAGTTAAAGTTAAATATGTAGAAAATATGACAACATTAGAAATGATTGAAAAGTATTTAAATAATAAAGATAAATATTCAGGTGTTATTACAACTTATTTAGATGCATTAAATGCTCAAAAACAGCTTGGCGATAAAGATTTAGTATATGGTCTCGACTTTGGTTATGAAGCTGTATCTTTTATAATTAACTCTAATAAACAAGATCTTTTAAAAGATGTTAACAGACAAATATTATATATGAGATCAGATTTAAAATTACAAAATATGTGTAACTCAAATTTTTCATATTATACAAATGTAGCTCCATTTGTATGTTCACTAGCTTAAAATAATAATAAATTCATTAGTTATATATATATATATATAATAATGAATAATATAGAACAGGATACGTCATTTAAAGAAACTATAAGAGTATTTATATTAGTAGGTGATAGTGATCAATATACAACTAGAGCTTATAAAACTAAAGATAAAGATGGTAAAGAAATATATAGAGGTTTTTTTTATGATGTTTGGAGAATAGTAAAAGCTAAATTAGATTATAAATATAATTTTGTTGAAATATATTCATTACCAACAGATAGTAATTTTAATGAATTTGTTAATCAAACTAATCAAGGTAAATACGATATTGTTATTGGAGGATTTTTTGCATTAGAAGAAAGAGAAAAAAAAATAAATTTTGCAAATCCTATTGTTATAAATGCAAATTGTATTTTACATCAATATGATAAAGACAAGTTAGCAATATTAAAAAATTTACTAAAAGTGTCGGGTATTTTACTGATTTATTTATTAGTAACAGGAATTTTTATTGGAGTAATATTATGGTTATTTGATAATAATAGAACAATATTTTTAGCGCAAATAAAAAATTCAGTTAATAAACAACAAGCACAATTTATTCGGTCATTAATGACGGGTATTGCAGCAGTATATGGAGAGATGGGATATTTAGCGGAAAATACAACATTAAGTATATTTTCTTCAACATTACTAATAATTTTTATGACAATATCTTTTATTTTAGTTATGTTTACACAAGGAGAATTTACTAAGATATTATTAGAAGGTCAAGAGACAAGTAAATTTACTATTGATAATTTACCTAATAAACCTTTATTAGGTTTAAAAGGAAATGCAGAAACAATAAAAATAAAACGGTATGGGGCAAAAGTAGATGAATTAGAAAATATTACAAATGAAGAATTGGTTGAAAAGTATTTAAATAATAAAGACAAATATGCTGGTGTTATTTTATCATATATACAAAGTTTTGGTTTTGCTAAAAAATATCCTAGTTTAATTATATCTAGTAGTTTTGGATATGAACCAGCATCATATGTAGTAAATCCTAGTAAAAAACAATTTTTAAAAGATGTAAATTTAATTATATTAGAAGCTAGAAAGAGTTTAATAATTAAAAAATTATGTAATAAATATTTTCCTGATACAGAGACGTTTGTTTGTAGTTATATTTAATACAATACAAGTAGAGTTTAGATACAATAATAATTATTTAATATATATTTATATTTATATTAAATGTTAGATAAATTACCACATAATTGGTTATTTTGGGCATTAGTAGCAGCAGTATTAACATCAGTTTGGAATGTGTTATTAATGATAACACCAAAGAATATAACAAACCGACCAGAAATTAAATTTGTATACGTAAGATTAATTTTAATAGTAGGAGGAATATTATCATTTATATCATTATTTATACCAGGATTAAGTCCTAGTTTAAAAGATATAAATATAATTGTAGAACATTCAAGTTTATTATTTTTTATGTTTCAATCTCTAATATTATTATTATATCAAGCTGCATTATTATTTGCATATTCATTAGGTGGACCATCTGCAGCAGTAATAATAAATACAAATGTTGTAATTGTTAAATTATTTTATAATCATTTAGTTGGTCAGAGCACTTCATTTATTAATTGGATATTATTAATAGGATTTTTTATATATTCAATTTCTTTAACTATAGCAGAAAAAGGTATTCCAAAAAATTTTCATCTTCCCACCTCTTAGCTTAATTCCATTATAATTTAATATAAAGTTATATCTTTATATTAAATATCATTTAGTATTTTTATTATTTTTAGTGGGTGAAGTATTCTCCACCACGAAGGCGTAAAACCCAGAACGCCCCCATAGGTTTCCCTACAGTCCAGACTGTATCTTAAACTAGTCACTGTGATTGACAAAATCACTACCAGTCCATACCCGTTCAGTCGTTGAAGCCCCGCCATATTCTTGTCATTAACGAACTTAGGCGGTAAACTGCGGATTGCCCATTGTAGCATCTTTATCCTTATTACCATTGGGAAGTGGAATTACCACTGTTCCTTTTATCCGTTTCCAGATAAAAGTGGTAGATAAAGCTTTAGGGTGTTCCCGCTTCAAGGTATGTCGCAGATAAAAAAATTAATAAACTTTTATTAAATTAATTTTTTAATCCACTTGCCTATCCATTGCCTGATAGACACACCCAATTTTTTTCAGGTGAAGTGTACTTTCTTTTTGAATATTATAGTCACTTAATGTGCGACCATCTTCGAGCTGTTTCACTCAATACCTCTAGTTTCCTAGAGGGTTAGACTATACCTTAAGAGGATTAGTCCCCCCAGACCTGTCTAGTCGTTGAACCTTCACCATATACAATTATTTATTATTATATTTATTACTTTTTGATAAATTATCAGATGCCCAAAGTGGTTGTAAATTTTTATAATTAAAAGCATTTTTAATATCTTCTGGATCTGTTAAATTATGTTTAGATATTGGTTTAATATGATCGATATGCCATGTTTTCAGACCATAATTATTCCAGGTCATTCCATCTAAAAATTGTTTTTCAATATATTCTTTTAATTCTAATGGTGTACAACCAATTAACTCAATTCTTGAATTAATATATGCAGTTCCTTTTAATGTAGATTGTATGATTTTTGCAATTCTTCTTCTTTGAATAGAAATTATTCTAAAAGAGGGATCTGTTTTATATTTTTTATTATTATATTCAATACATTGTTTAATTATAATTTCTTTTTTTTCATTATATCTTTTATCACTTACCTCTTTTCTTCTACCTGAAGACTTATATTTTTCATTATAAATTATATCTTTTTCTTTATATTTTGAATCAGTTTCTCTTTTATTTTTTTTATATGAAATCATACAACTTCTACACATTCTACATAATTTATCCCAAGAACTAGTTTGTTTTGTAAAATCAGTTAATATTTTCCAATCATCACAAGTTGGACAATGTTTTTTTTCTATATTATCAAAATTTTTATGTTCTTTTTTTGGGGGCATCTATTTAAATATATATTATATTATTTAAGTAATTTTAATAATTGTACTTAGGTACTTGGCTGCTGATTACCCATTTCAAACATAATATTATTGTTGTTATCATCTAATAGATTTTCACCATACCCAAGTTAACTCTTGGCCACATAAACCTTTCAGATTATGTTTGGTACTATTAGCTTTAGGGTGTTCCAGCAATTTAGGTCTGTCGCAGATTTGAATTAAATCCACTAGCAGCTGTCATATGCTTCCAATGAAACATGTAGGCGACTAACCCGATTTTCCTATAGATACCTACATACTATAGGGGGACTACTTTTCTAGGCAAACAGTTCACCTGCGAATATTCATTTCGCCCATATAGTTTCCTATATGGATTAGACTGTATCTTAAGCCTACTCAAGTTGGTTAAACTATCATTATAAGCCGACAACCGTGCGGTCGTTGAGGGAGTATCATATTCTAACCATAACGAACTTAGATACTTTACCCGCGGATTGCCCAATTCCAAACGTTATTACCATGAGCGAAGTCATTACCTTGCCTATTAATATAAGTTTCCAAATATTAAGTGGTAGTTTGGACTCTAAGGGGATTCCCGACATTATAAGCTGTCTCGCATTTACATTCAATTAAAAATGTAAATACTAGCCACTGACAATAAATAGGTGTCTAACTGTTTATCCATAAGCAGAGCCTAATACTTATGGCTGGTGACTTTTCAGACCCATAATAATTTAACTTATACCTCATATTTTGTCTTTATAATTTAAAATTTATGTTCGTGAGGTACTTAAATTGTGCGAGTCGTTGTTGGTCCGGCGGTATACCTTCTTTATCTTGAATCTTTGCTTTTACATTATCAATTGAATCAGATGGTTCAACTTCCAAAGTTATTGTTTTGCCAGTCAAAGTTTTGACAAAAATCTGCATTTTTGTATATATTATTAATATATTATTTTTAAATAGTTTTTATTATTGTAATAATAAAAAGTATTTGATTATTTTATAATGAATAGTTGGAATTATTTATTAATAGGAGCAATTGTATTATTAGAGGCTGGAGTTATTTCATTTGCAAAAAAAGGTAAATCTTCATGGTGGTATTTTATACCATTATATGCAATTGTAGGTGTAGGTTTAGGATTAATAATTGAAGAAAAAGGTTTAGCAGCAGGTCATGCATTATTTGATTTATATGGAATAGTAGTAGTAACTCTAATAGCAACATTTTATTTAAATGAAGAAATATCTAATAAAAGAAAATTAGGCTTATTATTGGCACTTATATCTATTTATTTATTAGACTAAATATATAATGATATTTCCTTTTATATTTAGTATAGGAGCATTTCTTTTATATATTCAATTCTCTCCTAAGATGGGAAATATTTGGTATAGAAATGGTTATTTTACTCCAAAAGGAGCTCTATCTTAAATAGTTTATCCTTTACAAGAGATTAAAATGTGGAATCCAAATTTATGGGATATAAATTATTTTATATGGATAATATTTACTTATTTAATAATTATAATTTATAATTATTTAAAATTATGTTATTTAATAAAGTATAATGACTGAATTAGGATTTATTATATTAAGACACGTTAAATATAAAGATTTTAATAAATATTGGCAAAAAAGTTATGAATGTATTAGAAAATTTTATCCAGAAAATAAAATTTTAATAATTGATGATAATTCTAATTATGATATTATAGATACTTATTATGAGAATAATAAATTATATAAAACAAAAATTTTAAAAAGCGAATATAAAGGACGAGCTGAATTATTACCATATTATTATTTTAATAGACTAAGATGTTTTGATGTTGCATGTATTATTCATGATAATGTGTTTATAAATAAAAATATAGATTTTTCTACAGATGATTATAAATTTATATGGGATATAAAAGATCATCAGTGGGATCAAATAGAAGATGAATATAAAATGTTATCGCAGTTTAAAGATAATAATTTACTTAAATTTTATCAAAATAAAAATTTATGGAATGGTTGTTATGGTGGTATGTCAATTATTACTCATAAATGTTTACAAGATATTAATAAAAAATATGATTTATCTATATTATTAAGTTTTGTAACCAATAGATATCATAGAATGTCATTTGAACGTGTATTAGGTTGTTTATTACAATATTATAAAAAAAATGATAGTTTATATGGACATATTCATGATTATTGTAAGATGGAAGTAAATGCAAATATTAATGATATTGATTATAGTTTACCTATTATTAAGTTATGGGCTGGTCGTTAAAATTTCATTTTTAAGACATTATATTCAATCTTTCCATATTGTGTGTGAATGTGGTATTCTTTAGTTTCGTTATGCGAATTCATAGTTATATAGTTATAATTATGAATTATTTTTAAGTTATATTTGTTAGTAATGGGTATAAGTATTTCAATTTTATGAGAAAAATTAATTACTGTACGCAAGTCCGCCCATGCCACTCATGACACGAAGGACATTGTAGTTAGTGGCGTAGACACGAACCTTGGCAGTCTTGGTACCTTCGACAGTCGCGTTGGAAAGGACAAGCTGAAGAGTAGCATTGTCAATGCGCGAGAAGTTGCAAGAGCCAGAGGGCTGGTGCTCCTCAGGGCGAAGAGCGAACGAGTAGACATTAATACCAGTGTCAGGGTTACGGGTGTGGTGCTGGTAAGGCTGAACAAGGTCGAAGTAAGTACCCTCACGCTCCGAGAAGCGGTCCTGTCCGTTAAGCTGGAGCTTAGCGGTTACGACAGGGTTCTCACCCCAGCAGTGTTTGTCAAGAGCACACTCGGCAAGAACGAATGTGCCAGCATCAGATACACCAGAGTTGACAACCGAACGATTAGCACCCGAGAAATGCGCAGCAGCCTGGCCATTGTCAAAACCACCAGAGTTTAAGCCACCACCAATTCTGGCGTCACCACCACCAGCTGAGGAATAAGCACCAGCAACACCAGCACCAGCAGGAATGTTCCAGAACTCAGCAGCCGATACATCAACAGCACCAGGATCAGCGAAAAGACCCGACTGGCTGATGAAAGAGTTGGTGGTCTCAGCAACACCTAGGGGACCACCGAAAGCCATAATAGAGTTGGGTAGAGCATCAACGGCATCAGTGTAGTTGAAAGGCTGGGCACCAAGGGTGCGGAAAAGAAGCGAACCACACTCTAGGGAGCCACAGTAGTCAACGTTCTCATCAGGCTGGACAACCCATACAAGTTCCTTGCAAGGATGGTTGAAATTGAGCTTAATTTTGTTCGAGGACGAACCAACCGATTCATCACCAGTGAACTGAAGCTGCTCAATAAGGTACTCGTGAGGGTTCTGGGCCATGCGACGTCTCTCATCAGTATCAAGGAAGACATAGTCAACATATAGCGAAGCGGCAACAAGCGACTGATTGTAAGCAGTTGTTACCTTAACATTAGAATTGGCGGTCTCGCAGCTCATGCGGGAGACAGCCCAGAGACATTCATCAATAGGGCGAATGTCAAGATTGATCTTAACTTCGTGGTACTGAAGCGCAATAAGGGGTAGAGCAAGACCAGGATTACGGCAGTACCAGAACTGGAAAGGAACATAAAGAGTTGTCTCAGGAAGTGCATTACGAGGAGCACATACCTGGCGGGGAGCATCACTGTCGCAAGGTCCATCAACATTTGCGAAGGAAGGATCAGTAATGTATGTTAGCTGGGTGGTGTTACCAACCATCTTATAGTAACCACGCTCCTGCTCTTTGGAGAGAGTGAGCTGGTTCCAAAGGTGCATCCAATCACCATACTGGCGATCAATGCGCTGACCACCAATCTCAACCTCAACGGTAGAGACCATGTGCTCACCAATGAAGTCGAGCCAGCGAGCATATACACCATCATTAGCCGAAGCAGTGACACCACCACCATTGTTCTTCATCGACTGGTTAATTTCAGGAAGAGTTACCTGAAGGTAGGTACGGTAGGCAAGGTCACCGTTACGGCTGATTGTGCATGTAACACGACGACCGAAGTCAGCCTGTCCGTTGAATGTCTGTTCAATAGATTCCATTGCAAAATTTGTGTGGCGACGGTATGTCACCTTCCAGAAGGTAATCTGAGGATTACCTGTAAGATAAACATCCTGTGCGCCATAGGCAACGAGCTGCATTAGTCCACCTCCCATTTGATTATAATATTGCTAAAGAAAAAAAAATTAAACTAAAAAATTTAATTGTTTAATATCTCCATATTACTTTCTATAAATTTCTTTACATAATTTTCTAAATATATTTCTTTTTTTCCTTCATGTTTCTTGGTAAAAATATATTTGTCATCATTCATTTTAACTTCCCAACCTGATTGAACAGCATTATATATAAAAGCCATTTTATGAAGTTTAATACAATCTATTTCTAAATTAGTTGGATTAGTTATTATAATATTATTATCCTTCATTAAAGAAGATTTAGAAAACATAAATTAAATTAAACCGAAAATATGTAGTTTATTAATAATAAATTAAATAAATAATATTAATAATTGTATAAATGCCTGCATTTAAACCAAAAAATACAAAAAAGTTAATTGTGTGTAAAAAAACCAATATTACTCTAGATGGCAAACATCAGGAAATATTAGAAAATTTGAATGATGATATAGAAAATAAATTACCTAAATTAAAAAAAAGAAAAAATATTTTAACACAAAATTTAACAAATCAAGATATGAATATTGAAGAACGATTAGAAATTGAAGATGAATTAATTAATATTCGAAAAGAAATTAATAATATTATATCAAAAAAAAAGGATTATCTATTAGATAATTCAAAATATATTTATGAATATTTTGAAAATAAAAAAAAAATAGCTGATGATACAAATAAAAAAATAATATTAAATAATTTTTTTAAAATTCAAGAAAGTAATAATGATAAAGTAAATATAGAAAATTCAAATAATATACAAAAATATTTATGTAATGTAGATGATACTTTTTTGGATATAAATAATTTTATTGTGCAAACTTATATTTGTAATAAATGTAAACAAGGAGAAATGATTTCAGTTGAACATGAAGGTATTTTAGTTTGTAATAACTGTTCTAATAGTATTAAATTTTTAATAGAAAATGAAAAACCTTCCTATAAAGAACCACCTAAAGAAGTATGTTTTTATGCATATAAAAGAATTAATCATTTTAGAGAAATATTAGCTCAATTTCAAGCTAAAGAAACTACACAAATACCAGATGAAGTACTGGAAAATATTAAAAATCAAATTAAAAAAGAAAGAATTACAATAGACCAAATTACAAATAAAAAAGCAAAAGAAATATTAAAAAAATTAGGTCATAATAAATATTATGAACATATACCATTTATAAAAGATAAATTAGGTATTAAACCACCTATAATGAGCTCGGAATTAGAAGAAACTTTATGTAATTTATTTATGGATATTCAAGGTCCATATGCTAAATATTGTCCTGATTATAGAGTTAATTTCTTAAATTATTACTATACTGTGTATAAATTATGTGAATTGCTAGATCAAAAACATTTTTTACCATATTTTCCTATGCTAAAAGATAGAGAAAAACGTATTGAGCAAGATGAAATATGGTGTAAAATTTGTAATGAACTTGATTGGGAATTTATTCCTACAATTTAGTTTAATTAGTGCTTAAATATATACTTAAATATATGCTTAAATATTTAATTATATATTCAATTTGTTTGTAAAAAATGTAATACAAAAAAATTGTTTGCTATTTTGCTATTTTAAATGTTTATCGAGGAAATCCAACTAAGTTAGCACCAATACCAAAACCAGCACCAGAGCGAGCATTGATAGCCATGGAAGGTACGTAGGTATCAAGAATACTGAAAGTAGCAGCAGCAGTTAAAGCAATAAGAGCAACCTCATCCATGTTGAGAGATCGCTTGGGGATTGCGAATGCGGCAATCGCAACCATTAAACCTTCAACAAGGTATTTAATAGCCCGTTTAAGAAGTTCACCTAAATTTAGTCCCATCTGCATATTATAAATAATACTTAGAAAAAAATAAATAATATGCGGATAAAACACTTAAAATGAAATATATATATTATTTATAATGACAACTATTTCTAAAGATTATGAAACTAGAAAAGATGGGGTTGAATATAGAATTAATCTTGATGGTTCAGAAAATCCTAAATATGTTGATGTTTTAGATGAAGATAAACCTGTTGCTGGACAAAAGTTTGTTTGTATTTCTTTTTTATCACCAGAACATATTATTAAACAGAGAGAAATGTTCTTATTTAATAAATTCCTAAAGCAATGGAATATGAATAAGTCGTTGGAAAAATTTAATCAGTTTTTAAGCTTTATTGCTTTTAAATATAATCAAAATTTTGATGATTTAACTAAAGATCTTAAAGAATTTTGTGAAGAAGAAAAAGATAATTTATTTAATACAACTTTGGAAGATGAATATAAAAATTTTCTTGATAATAATGAAGATAAACTTGTAGAAAAATTTGATAAGGATAATTGTTTTAAAACAAGTGTTAGAGGAGTTAAAATTAGAGGATGTTTTCCTTCACAACAAGAGGCTGAACTTCGCTGTAAAATGTTACGAGAAGTTGATCCTAATCATGATGTATATGTAGGTCCTGTTGGAATATGGATGCCTTTTCATCCAGAAGCTTACAAAACTGGTAGAGTAGAATATCTAGAAGACGAATTAAATCAATTAATGCATGAAAAGAATAAGAATGAAAAACAAGCTAAATTAGAATTTGAAAAGCGTGTTAAAGAAACTAAAATTAAAGCTATGGAAGAAAATAAAAAACGAGCACTTGAATCTGGTAATAAATTAACACAAACTCTTAATGAGGATGGTGAGCTTGTTTCCGTTGCAAACACGAATACTACAGAAACTTCCATGAAAGGAGATAATATCTCAGTTGCTGATGTAAGAAAAGAATTATTTGAAGGCGATAATATTGTTACTTCTAAAAATACTGATCATGGTTTAAGTGAATTAGAAATTATGAAAAATAAATCTAATGATGATAACATATCTAATGATGCAACACCATCAACAGACCCCGAATAAATTTTTATAAAAATGATTTAATATATAATTATTTATATATATTAAAATGGGAAAATCAATGAGATGTCAGTATGATGAATGCAGAAAAAAAATAACACCCGCTCAAGAAATTGTTGGATTATGTAAATGTGGACAAATATATTGTATTACTCATAGAGATCCTTCATGTCATCAATGTACATTTGATTTTAAATCTGAAATTAATAAAGATAATTTTATTAAAAATAATAAATGTATTGCACAAAAAGTATTACAAATAGGTTAATGATACTGGACCAAGAAAAACAGATATAAAACACCAGAAACTACCATAAATATCTGGTCTAAATATATTATAATAATAATTATAATTTTTTGTTTGTGCGAATATTATAAGTAATAATGTAATTGGTACAAATAATTCTCTTAATGGATATGTAAATCTGCGATTATTTTGCCATAAATATACTATAGCAATTATTGTGAAAAACATTGCGTATAAAACTGTACACGATGTAAATAATACTGTCTTATCATTAAAAACTTTGGTTAAAGCATTCCATTCTAATCGTTTACTATTTTGTGGTTTACTACAAACATAAGTATCTTTTTTTGATAAATAAAATATACAGTAAAAAATCATAAGTGAATATATAATCATAAATAAATACAAAACATCACTTTGTAAAAATGTATTAGGATATAATTTTGATGCTACTAATGTAGATACTATAGGTTGTAAATATAATATAAATAAAATGGTAATAGACCAAAATTTATTTGCATTATCACATCTTTGATTTCTCCATAAAAAATATTCATTTAATTGCATTAAACTAATGCAAAATGTATAACAACTAAATAATATATCACTTTTATTTTTATTAATAATACCATTTCTTAATAAAATTATACCTGAAGTAAGTCCAATACCAAACACTCCTAATGATGTTTTTTCATCAAAACACATTATATAATATATATATAATATATATATTGAAAATAATATATATTGAAAATAATATATATTTAAAATAATATATATTTAAAATAATTTATTTAGTATTAATCTTTTGATTATTATTAACACAAAAAAATAACTTATTATATTATATAATGAGTAATTTTTCCCCTTCAAAATTTTTAGATGAATTATATAATAATTTTTATTTGAAAAATAAAGATGAATGGATTAATGATTTGGATACACATAATTATGTAAATAAAAATTTAAGTTTTATGTATAATAATGAGAGAAAACATTATGAATTATTACGATATATTATATATCAATTATGTGGTCATAAAAATGATAAAGATTATCTAAATTTTTTACAGCAATTGTTATTTACATTATTAGAAGAAAATGCTATATCATTAGAACATATAGTAAATAATAAAGAAAAACTTCATTCTTTATTATCAATGCCTGAATTGAATATTTTTGATCATGGCAATGGAACAATCCGCATTTCAAATACTAAAGTTAAACAATTAATAGATTTCTTAGAAAAAGATGAATTTATATGTGATAAAATAAAACAACGTATAGATGTTTTGAATAATACTATTAAAAAAACTACAAAAAAATATCATCCATATTTAAAAAATGGTGGTAGAAAGAAGAAAACTATTAAAATAACAAAAAATATTACCCATATTTAAAAAAAAGTGGTAAAAAGAAGAAAACTATAAAAAGGAAATACAAAATATCTAAAAAACAGAAAAAATAAAAAATATTCATTTAATTCCTGTAATATTTTATGGATTATGATATTTTGGTATTTTAAGTAAATAAAGTGTTGGAACTGTCCTATGACTAGCCTTTATTTTTATAACACGATGATTTCTAACACCTACTCCAGTTGTAGATGGAGTACCCCATCTATTTAACATACTCGCACTTGTAAATATCATTATATATAAATAATAATATTTTAAATTACCACCTACTTTTTTTAACACTAATTTTAGTCTGACGTTTTTTTTGAGCATTAGGATCATATTGATTATCTTCCTCATCAGAATTTAAATCTTTAGACAACTCCCAAAATTCTTTAGAACCTAATTTAAATGGTCCATGTGGTTCAGCTTTATACCAAAAAATTTGCTCTTGTAATTTATTAGATTTTGCATTATTATTTATAACTAAACATTCAAAATTTTCAGTACATTGATCCATAACTTGGCAAAAAGATTCAAATGTAGGAAACATACCAGCATAATTTTCCCAAATACGTTTTCTATTAGAAAGATATGGCTCTCTTAATATAAAAACATAATCAATATTAGTTCTTAAATTAGGTGGGATACCTAATGGATATTGCATAGTAATAATTAACATAATTTTCCAGTGGCGACCATTCATAAATAAAAGTCTCATCATTTTATCTTTAGTCCATGTTGCATCGAATAAACAATCATCTAATATAACAAATGCACGTGGATCTATAGAGCTTTTTTTATAATTATCTACTTCTTTTTTAACTTGTTTTAAAACAGTTTTTTGTCTTTTTAAAATATTTTCAATAATAGCAGTATTGTATTCATCATGAATAAAAAGTTTAGGTACATGACTTCCATAAAATCCATTACCAGCTTCTGTACCAGAAATTACAGTACCAATAGGGATATCTTGATGATAATATAATACATCTCTTACTAAATATGATTTTCCTGTATCACGTCTTCCAATTAATACAACAACAGGTCCTTTATTTTCATCTGGATTAAAACTAATATTTTTCATATCAAATTTTTTTAATTCTAATGTCATATACCTATTAATTTCAAAAAAAAGACTTATTTATTCCGCATGAATTAGTTTAAAATTAAAATAATAAATATATTACACAAATAATGGAATTCTCTTATCAAAAAAATGATAATTCTTTATTATTTTCTTCTTTAGAAGACCCAAATTTGTTAAATGTTAGTAACACACAAAATTATGTTCCATTATATTCTAAATTTTTTAATTTAAATTCATCAAACTCAAATAATATTAATTTAAATCATAAATTTTCATTAAATTATATCACAAGTGGAGAAAATAATAAATTTAATGGACAAATAGTAACTAGTGATAAAGAAGTTAAAGATGCAAAGATATTTTTTAAATTATCACCTTTAATTGATCCTATTAAATATATTATAGGAAAATATGATTTATCTAATAATAGTTTGCTAAATTTACCTTCATTTAGTAATAATCATTGTGAAGCAAAAACATTAGATGTAAATAATAGTGCATATATAGATAGTTTTTTTACATATTTAACAAGTCAATTATTAAATAATCATAATTTTATTAATGGTTTAGATTTTTATGGTTCATTTTTGGCAATAAAAAATGATTTTATAGTAAATATATCAGATGATATTGAATATTTACAAGAATCAGATTTTTTTAATAAAAACGAAAATAATTTATTTAAATTTAATAATAATTATTATAGTGAACTTTTAAATATTAATACTCGCTCTCGTAAAATAAAAATTACAGTAGATAATAATTCTGAAATATTAGAAAATAAAACACTAGAATTATCAGATATATCTGATTTATCAGAATTAGAGAAAATATTTACTAATTCAAATAAAGAATATATAGAAAATAAAAAAAATATAGATAATATTACCCTTGAATTTGAAGGAATAATAAATTCAATTAAAAGTTTATCACAATGTAAAACAAGTACTACTTGCTCTTCACGTTCATCTAATACAGAACAAGAGAATAATGAAGAAAATAATGAAGATAGTGAAAATAATAGTAATTCTAGTGAAGAATCTTCTACAGATGAAATATTTATAACTATTTCAAAATTTCCAGTTCAAGTAATAGCATTAGAATGTTGTGATAAAACATTAGACTCTCTATTAGATTCTGAAGAAGGTGTTGATGATAAAGAATTAGGTGCTATTATAGTACAGATATTAATGATGTTAATAACATATCAAAAGGCTTTTGCTTTAACACATAATGATTTACATACAAATAATATTATGTATTCTAAAACAGAAAAAAAATATCTTTATTATAAATTTAATAATAAACATTATAAAGTTCCAACATATGGAAAAATATTTAAAATTATTGATTTTGGTAGAGCTATTTATAAATTTAGAGGTAATTTAATGTGTAGTGATAGTTTTCATCCAAAAGGTGATGCAGCAACACAATATAATATGGAACCTTACTTTGATGATAAAAAACCACGTATAGAACCAAATTATAGTTTTGATTTATGTAGATTATCTTGTTCATTAATAGATTTTATAACAGATACTAATGAAGATTTTAATAATTTAGAATCACCTATTATTCAAATTATAGTAGATTGGTGTAAAGATGATAAAGGAAGAAATATTATGTATAAAAATAATGGTGAAGAGAGATATCCTGATTTTAAATTATATAAAATGATTGCAAGAACAGTACATAATTATATTCCTGAAAATGTTATTAAAAATAAATATTTTGAAAAGCATTTTGTAGTTGGAAAAAAAGATATCAACAAAAAATGTAATATTATAAATATAGATAATATTCCAAATTATCAATAATATTAAAAATCTAATTTATCATATTTATCTATAAATTTAAATATGTGTTCTATTAAAAATTGAGTTAGTAATAATTTTCCAAAATTTTCTGAATGAAATGTTTCAGGTATATAAACTTTTCTAAAAATATATTCATGATTCTTATCATGAATAGTAAGAAGTTTATTTTTATAATCTATATAATAATAAAATCTGAATCTTTTGTATATTTTTGAATATAAAGAATATTGAATAGTTGGAAATATTGAAGTTATAATATTATAATCTCTTCTTTTTTTCCATATTATTCTACCTCTTTCATTATTATCTAATAATGATACTTTACCATAAATACTTTTTTTAAAAGTAATTAAAGGTAGTAATTTTTTTGGAGTAAATTTAATATCATTATAGTTTATTTCTAATCTTGCAGAATTATCGTACCTTGGATTAGATGTTGAAATTAATGACCAAATTCCACACATATGTATTGGAAAAGATCTTGTTGATACCATTAATGTTAATACATAATTAATATTTAATATGATATTATTAAATATTAAAACTCTGGGTTACCAATAAAAGCATTTGTAGGCTTTGTTGAAGATAAAGAACTAGATGTATAATCTAATTGGTCTATTAGAAACATTCCTAAAATACTACTGAAATAAACATATATTCCATCTCTTAAAATAACTTTTAAGGGTTTATCTTCTTTTAAAATTATTTTCATTTCAGCAAATTTAAGTAAAACAAATACAATACTAATTATACCTGAATTAATAAAATAATTTTCCATTGAAATAACAAATATAATCTGTATATTTATTAAACGCAATTATACTAATACTTCAATATTATCTAAAATAGGTTTGTCATTTATTTTAATAGAATTTTTATTTAAATCATTAATATCCATAGGTTCTAAATCTATTGCTGAACCTATTTTAATTTTATCATCATCATCATCATCATCATCATCATCACCATCATTAAGTCTTCTTCTTTCAGCATTTTCAATTGCAATTTTTTCTAAACGTTCAATAGTTTTAGGTGCTTCAATATTTGTTTCATTTCCTTTTTCATCTATAGCTTTATCAATATCTGAAAAAGCTATTTTTTCAGTTTTAGTAATAGAAACAGTTTCTGGACTTTGTCTAAAATTTACCTTTTCAATATTATCAGATTGAACTTCATTATCAGAAACATCATTAGAAACTTCGAAATTAGCTTCAGAAACATTATTATCTACATTATTATCTACATTAATATTTTCAACTTCAAGAGGAGTATTAATTAATTCTTCGTGAACTTCAACATTAACCTCCTCTGTTTCATCCATATAAGCTCGTAATAATTGTTCTACAGGCATAGATTCTCGAACAGTATTTAAAATACATTCTTTGATAATAACTTCTAATTCTCTATTGTGTTTTTGAATTTGTAAAGGAACAAGATCTTTTTCAAATAAATAAACATTTGTATAAATTTTTCTTGCTATATTAGAATAGCATTTGTGAATAAATTTATTTGCTGATGGAATATCTATATCAACCTTTTTTTGTTTTTGTCCAACTCTAATACATGAAAGTGCTTTAAGTTGAATAATATGAACACATGTTATTAAATCTTCTAGATATCCACAATTAGAAGTTTCTTCTATTCTTTTTCTTTCTGTATCTATCATTTCTTCATTCCATTTTGGTACTCTACTTAAAAAATTTTGAAAAGTCATTAAATATTTATCTACTTCATCATTTTCCTGACATAATTTATAAGCTTCATTGAATATTGAAGAAAAACCTTGAATTAAAGATGGTGTTAATGAATTAACTAATCTAGCACACCACTCATTTTTAGATTCTGATAAACTTGTTAATGAATAATCATCCATACTTTAAATAAAAGAAATATTTTCTAAATCAATATCAGAACGTAAAAATATAAAGTTTAACATTAAAGCTAATAACAATTTTTCGTTTCTAAAATCTTTTTTTATTTTTTGAAAGCATAATAAGTATTGATATTTTTTTTTTATTTCAATATTACTATTTTCTATATAAGTTATAATATCAATACCTGAAAAACCCCTTTCATATAATTCAGAAGCTTTTTTAATAATAATTATAGCTTTATTATTTGTAGTAGTAGATAAATTTTTTGATAATGTATTTAATGAACGTTTTAAATTATTTTGATGTTTAATACTTTCTTCTATATTAAAAGTAAAATTTTTTTTTAACATATAATTATGTAAATTTATATTTTTATTATCAATAATAGGTTCAGTAACATAAATTTCACAAAAACGTGATAGTATTGGTTTTAAAAGTTTATATTTATCATCTACAATAATAAAAAACCTTGTAGTGTGACTAAAAGATTCAATGCACCTTCTAAGTGCAGACTGTGCATCAATAGTTAATTTATCAGCATTAGCAAGTATAATAGTTTTAAATATACCTTTATAATTAATGTGTGTTTTTGCAAAAAATTTTAATTCATCTCTAATAAATTTAATTCCTTTACCATGGGCACAATTTACATTCATTACATATGACCTATATAAATCTTTATCATTATTATAAATATTATTAACAAATTTACTTACTATTGTTCGTTTTCCACAACCATTAGGACCATGAAATATTATATTAGGAATATTATTTGTTTCTATAAAAAAATTTAATATATTATAAATATCTTTATGAAGTTCTAATGTCATCTGATATACAAAAAAATATATATTTAATATCTAATAAATAAATATATATAAAACTATTAAACTTGGCTTAAATTTTCTACCATTAATTCTTCTAATGTAATTCCTAGTTTATTTGCTAATAAAGTTAAATCTAAAAGAGTTTCACGTAGATATTTTTTACAATTAACTTTTCTTTTAACTAAAGCTAAATTATTATTTTTTGTATTTGTTTCAGAAATAGTAGTGCAAACTTTTCCAAAGTCACCTACTGTTTTTAATGCAATTTTATCAATAGATAATAGATCTTTATTTTGTAGAAGCGCTTTATTGGTAAATTCCCTAATTAATGTGTTTTCATAATTCATATTTTTGTGAGTGTGTCTATTATTTATACTTGAATATACTTGAATATACTTAAATATACTTAAATATACTTAAATTGTTTTAATTTATTATTAATAACTTGATAAACTTTGAGTATATGGATTATTTTTAAATGCAGTTAAGATATCAGGATTAATTCTTTCACATCCTATACATTCATTATAATACTGTGGTGTATTTATTTTTCCATATGTTTCAGTACTTGGTGGTGCAGATATAACACTTTGTACGTGAGCAATTCTATTATTTAATCTATCACAATCTTGTCGTAAGCAAACATTTTCTTCTTGATTAAATATTTGATTATATCCTCCAGGTGTATAAGATCTAGTTACTTTATTAGCATTATTTCTTTGTCTATAAGCTGCTTCTTCATCTCGTGGTCCAGGAACTCCATTGGCAAGATTAGTGTTGCCAACATATTCACAATTAGTTGTATCTCTTTGATTTTCAATAGCTTGTTGAGGATTAACCAAGTATCCACCATCATATACACCATCATGACCTTGGACATATAATTGATCTGGTCCTAAAGTAGTTTCTTTAATAGTAGTTTTTGTACGATCGGCTGGGTTCCATACCGACCATCCTGTACCATTATTTTGCATATTTCCAGATTGTCTTACAGAACCAATAACATTTTCTTTTTTAGTTGTTCTAAATACATCTAATAATGGCGCAACTACAGCTTTTACAATACCATTAACACCACCATTATATAGTTCATTCTTTGTTGTAGAGCGATTATTAGGTAAAACATTATATCCTTCACGTGCAACCGTATTTTGTCCTAAACCTCCACGACTTGGTCCAGGTGTGTCTGTAGCTGATAATACTGGTCTTCTAGCTTCAGCATATTCACCCTTAGCATAAGTAGCTTCACTACCATTTGGATCTCCAAAATATTGACAACTAGTAGTTTGGCGATTTTGTTCATGTAACATTTGATTACTATGAGCTGTTTGAGCTTTTTCTAAACCAGTTGTAGTAAACCATCTATCTGGTCCAACATTATAATAAGTATCTGGAGCATATTTTTCAACTTTACCTTGTTGTTTAACACTTGCATAGTCCTTTACATAAGCTGTAGATGGTCCCTGATGTCCTTCTAATCCAAAAGTCATTTTTGGATTTGTATCTACTCTTAATTCATTAACTGTTTTTGGTAACCAAGAATTTCTATCTTCCATTCCATTATTAAATCCAGCACCTCCACCGCTAGTAAAACCTTTTCCTAATCCAGGAGCAACTTTTTCTTGTTCCCAAGGAAGAACATTGGATTGTTTCATACTTGGATTAACTCTCGATTGTATAAAATCTGATGCATTTGGTGCTCCATGAGCATATTGTAAATTATTATGAGGTTGAAAAAGTGGAGCAAGTTCTTTTTTTCTAATTAATTGACTACCATTACCTTGCATATTATCTAATCTTGATTCAACAAGACCATCATTTGTGCTACCTTTAATTTTTGCACCAAAAAAAGGTACCATATTATTATGTTTAAAATTATCTTTATTTATTACTTCACCAGTTAAAGAATTTACTTCTTGTGTTCCTCCACCAACACTATTTGTTGCAGAAAAATTATTCTGTGTTTTTTCTACATCATTATATACTTTCTCATTATAAAATCTATCTGTTGTTTGATTTGCATTTCTGTAAATTTTAGGATTAGATTTGTTAGTATTTGAAGTTTTGGGATAATTTATATCAGGTGTAGGTGGTATTACACCTGGTAAATATGCAGGATTTTGTCCAGCATTCTCATATCCTTCTTTTTTTTCTTTGTCTTGATTAGAAATTACATACATACCTCCTAATGCAATTAAAGGAATTGCTATTTCTGCCATTTATATTAACTCCATATATTTTATATTTATACCTAACATACATTATAGATTATTTGCTACTAAATTACATCCATTTGTATCATTACACAAATGATTTGATGTAACATTATTTCTAACGAATTGTCCTGTTGGTAAATTTTGTTTAATTCCATTAGCTAGATCAATATTGCAAGGTGGTTTTGCAACAAATTTATCTTTCTCTAAAATTCTTGTACTTAAATTATTGTGAAAAGGAATACAAGTATTTTCTTGTGTGTCCAATGGCAGTACCCACCAATTAACTTGTTCTAAATCTCTCGCTGTCCAAGCTGGATGTGTCGCACGAGATTGTTCTACAAATGGTTGGCATGATGGATAACTAATTATATTACTTTTAATCGCATGATTTTCATAATTATTTAATTCATTACAATCATTATTTAATGCTCTAGTTAATCCTAATAAATCACTTTCTAAATTAATTGTATTTGTTCGCAAATTACCACCCCATTTTTGAGCTCTAATATATGGGTCCTCCATATAATATGGCTTATCTCCCATATTACCTGGAACATTTAACATATATCTTCCTGCTCCAGTTGATTCTTGTAATTGTTTTTCAATTCTACATGGATCATCATGAAATCTAGTAAATGACATTATATACATAATTCATATTATAAAAAATTTATATTAAATGTAATAAAGTTAAACAGATATTTTTATGAATAATTAAAATGAAAAGTACTATATGTCTTAATATGATTGTTAAGGATGAAGCACATATAATTCAAAAAACATTAGAAAATATTACTGATTATGTTAATTTAGACTATTGGGTTATTTGCGATACAGGTTCTACAGATGATACTGTTAATATTATTGAGACTTTTTTTAAAGAAAAAAATATTAATGGTGAAATATATTATGATAAATGGAGAGATTTTTCATATAATCGTAATAAGGCATTAGAAAGAGCTAAAAATAAATCTGATTATATTTTAATTTTTGATGCTGATGATGAAATTCATGGCAATTTTAAAATTCCAGATAAATTAACGCATGATATGTATGAAATAATTTTTGGTGGTGGATTTAATTATGTTAGAGGTGCTATTGTAAATAATCGTAAAGACTGGCACTATTTAGGTGTTCTTCATGAAACTATCCATCCTAAAAATTGGACTAATCAAACTACATCTAAAATAGAAGGTAATTATTATTTTGTTTCTGGTAAAACTGGTAATAGGAGTAAAAATCCTAACAAATATCGTGATGATGCTAATATTCTTTCCCAAGCATTTGAAACTGAAAATGAAGAATGGCTTAAAGTTAGATATTCTTTCTATGCAGCTCAAAGTTATAAAGATTGTGGTGAATATGAAAATGCTATTAAATGGTACAAAAAAAGATTAGAATTTGGTGGTTGGGAACAAGAATTATTTTATTCATCATATCAAATTGGTATTATTTATCATTTTAATTTAAAAGACACCGAAAATGGACTAAAATATTTTCTGAAAACATTATCCTATGATAAACATAGATATGAAGGTTTATATCAAGCAGTAGATTTTTTATACAATCATGATAATAAAATGGCTGCTTGGTTTCTTTTGAAAGGAGCAGATGTACCTTTAAAAGAACCTAATTTTTCTGGAAAATTATTTATTGATGAGGGTCTGCATAATTTTACAATATTTTGGCAAATAGCTTTTATTGCTGGATGGTGTGGTGATATTAATGAGGCCAGAGCAGCTTTTACATTTATGTTAGATCATCCTATGTATATTCCAGAACAATATATTAGACCAATGATTAGTAATATATCTTTTTTTGAAGAAGATACCAAAGATTACTATATTTCTGTCTGTCAATTTCTTTATTATACAATTAGTGCATGGCAACATTTAACTAATATTAATGAAATAGAATTACTAAGACAATATAGTAATAAATTAGTTACAAAATGTAAAAATCTTGATGAATTAAATAGTATACCAAAAGTTAGTGATAATGTTATAAAAAAACATATTGAAAAATATAATAGCGAATCTAGAAATATAAAAACAGAATTATGTTCTGATAATTTGACTAATAATGAAATTGAGCAAATTCAAAAAGTATATAATGAGGTTAACAAAGAAGAAATTAAAAAACAAGAAGAGGAAATTAAAAAACAAGAAGAGAAAATTAAAAAACAAAAAGAGGAAATTAAAAAACAAGAAGAGGAAATTAAAAAACAAGAAGAGGAAATTAAAAAACAAGAAGAGGAAATTAAAAAACAAGAAGAGGAAATTAAAAAACAAAAAGAGGAAACTAAAAAACAAGAAGAGGAAACTAAAAAACAAGAAGAGGAAACTAAAAAACAAGAAGAGGAAACTAAAAAACAAGAAGAGGAAACTAAAAAA
>Ga0070754_10000235_pt1 | contig 55864 bp, 48 predicted proteins | sample VirMetDEL_Sep_01_FD_75181 | JGI IMG/M metagenome (GOLD analysis project Ga0070754, IMG submission 75181) | Aqueous microbial communities from the Delaware River and Bay under freshwater to marine salinity gradient to study organic matter... | ecosystem: Environmental > Aquatic > Marine >...
CGCCACCAGCGCGCCGAGGTGGCTGAGCGAGTCGAGGCCGTACTTGCTGGTGGTGAAGGCCACGGCGCCGAACACACCGATCGGCGCCAGGCGCACGATCATGCCCATGATGCGGAAGATCACATGGCTGAACTCGTTGATCAGCTTGGCCACGCCGCTGGCCTGCTCGCCCACCAGGTTCAGCGCGCTGCCGAACAGCACGGCGAACAGCAGCACCTGGAGGATGTTGTTCTCGGCGAATGCACCAAGCACCGAGGAGGGGATCAGCCCCATGATGAAGGTCGCGGGGCCGTGCAGCTCCTGGGTGCGGCTGGCATAGAGCGCGGCATCGCTGGTCGACAGCTCGTTGAGGTGGAGGTTGGCGCCCGAGCCCAGGCCCAGCCCGTAGGCCACCACCAGGCCGAGAAGCAGGGCGAAGGTGGTCAGCACCTCGAAGTAGATCACCGATTTCAGGCCGATACGGCCCACCTTCTTCAGGTCACCGGCGCCGGAAATGCCGCTGACCACCACGCAGAAGACGATCAGTGCGATCAGCATCTTGATCAGCTTGATGAAGCCATCGCCAAGGGGTTTCAGCTGGGTGGACAGTTCGGGCAGGCTGAGGCCGCATATCACGCCGAGCACCAGGCCTATCACGACTTGCAGGAATAGCGAGCGGGGGAGCAGTTTGCTGAACATCGTCGAGGTCTCCGTTCGGCGCGTCATCCATGCCCTCACGGAGGCCCAGAAGCGAACGCCAGATTGTTTTTATGGTCTTACCGGTCTGACCAGTTCAGGCTAAGCGCAAATTTTCCAACCGACAAGCCCCTGTCTGGCGCGTCACGCCGGCCTGGCGTTGGCCAGATCCGGTGAAATGCCCGAAACAGAGCGTGTGAATGCAGCTGAAAGACCGCTGGTCAGGGGATTTCAAGCGGCGCTGGCCGTGCTGCAGCTGGGCCATGGCGAGGCGCGGTTACCCTGCGAAGCCGCTGCGATGACCGGTCAGACCGGATAGCGGAGTCGACGCGTGGAATGCGCTCATCGCGCCGAAGCGGCTAGACTGCCGGCCCGTTCTGGAGACCGTCATGAGCCAAACCCCCTACGCCCGCATCCTGTTCATCGGCCCCGGCCTTGGTCGTGGTGCTGCAGCTGAGCGCCTGCAGCAGCGGATCGAGACGCTGCTGGGCGAGGCGCATCTGCATGACAGCGAGCAGGAGAGTGTCTGGCAGGCCATCGATGAGGCGCCGCGCCCGTTGCTGGTGGTCGATCTGGAACCGCGTGCCGATGCTGCGCACCGTGATTGGCTGCGCGAGCGCATTGCCGAGCGTGGCGACGGGACGCAGGTGTTCGTGGTTTGCACGGCGCTGGAGGACACCTGGCTCGATGGTCTGGGCGCACTGTTGGCGCATCGCGAAGCGCATCTGCCCTGCAGTGACGTGCCGCCCGTGCCGGCACACCACGCCTGGTCGCAGATTCCGCCGCACGCGCAGCGCCTGCTGCTGTGCAACGGCCCGCGCTGCACGCGCAAGGGTGCGCTGGGCCTGTGGAAAACCCTGCGCCAGCGGCTCAAGGCCGCCGGTAAGCTGGAGTGCGAAGGCGGCGTGCACATCACCCGCAGCCAGTGTCAGTTCCCCTGCGATCTGGGGCCGACTGCGAGCCTTTATCCACAGGGCGAGTGGTATGGCATTCAGGACGAGGCGGCGGTGATCCGCCTGGTCGACGAGCGCCTGGTGGCGGGTACGGCGCTGCCGGAGTTGCGTATCGACGAGCAGGGCAACCGTTAGCAACTCGGATTACGCCTGTGGCAAATCCAGGCTACGAGCAATCGCCGCTAAAGCGCCTCCCACAATTGCCCATGCGCCTTGACTTGAGCGGGGTCGGATGGTCATATCCGCCCCGCTTCAGGTGTCTCACGCCGCCGCGCGTGAGGTGAAACGGGAAGTCGGTTGAAGTCCGACGCTGCCCCCGCAACGGTACGCGAGCGACCGCATCGAAACGCCACTGTGCGCCACGCGCATGGGAAGGCGATGCGTTCATGACCCTCGCAAGCCCGGAGACCGGCCTGGAGTCGTTATTGTCTGGCAACCCGCGGTGGGCGGGCGTTGACTCCAGTAGGGTGCCTCGTGCCCCTGTCTGCTGTTGCGCATTTCCATCGGATTGCCGTGCCTTTTCTCTTTGCGATGGAAGCAATATGGCGCGCCATTTCCGCTACAAGAACCTCACTTCTGCATGCCTGAAAGAAGGGTCAGAGCCCGACTCCGGCTATCTGCGAAATAGGATAATGTTATGTTATAACTATAACATTATCGCGCCAGGCCCAGGCTCTGAACGGTCGCTACTGACCGCTGCAAAGCCCGATTGCAAAGCCTCGCAGCGACTCGATGAGCCCCGTCAAAGTCCCGGAATTCTTCACGTGCAGCACCTCATGCGTTTCTGTTCTCTGCCTTTGGCATTGTTGGCTGGCGGTACCGCCATGGCCGATGACTCCGCTGTCGATCTCCCTGCTGTCACCGTCCAGGCGCAAGCCTCGGAGGAGGGCGAGACGACCTTGCACACGCCGACCACGGCAGGCTCGCGCCTCGATCTGTCGGCCCTGCAAACTCCGGCCAGCAGCACCAGCCTGAGCGGCACCACAGTGCGTGAGCGCAACAACCGCAGCGTGCAGGACGCGGTGACCCGCACCCCAGGCATCAGCACCATCGGCACGCCGGGTAACGGCGGCACCGCATTGTCGGCGCGCGGCTTCACCGGCCACTCGGCGACCATGCAGCTGTATGACGGCACCCGCCAATACGTCGGTGCCGGCACCGTGACCTTCCCGGTGGATACCTGGTCGGTGGCGCGCATCGACGTGCTGCGCGGCCCTGCCTCGGTGCTCTACGGCGAAGGCGCCACCGGTGCGGTGATCAACGTGGTGCCGAAGAAGCCGTTTGCCGGCGAGATCCAGAATCACCTGCGCCTGGGCTATGGCAGCGACGACCGCCGCCAGGCTGCGCTGGACAGCGGCGGTTCGCTGAGCGACGCATTGAGCTACCGCTTCAACCTCAACCAGCAGGCCAGCAACGGCTGGGTCGACCGTGGCGATTCTGACAGCCTGGCGCTGAGTGCCGCGCTGCGCTGGGATGCCAGCGATGACCTGAGCTTCACCCTGTCCCATGATCAGGGCGAGCAGAGCCCGGAGCGCTACCTCGGTACGCCGCTGGTCGATGGCAAGTTCCGCGAAGGCATTCGGGATCGCAACTACAACGTCGCCAACGCCGACATCCGCTACAACGACCAGATCACCCGCCTGGTGACCGATTGGCGCATCAGCGACGTGCTGAGCGCCAGCAACCAGCTCTACTACATCAAGACCCAGCGTTACTGGCGCAACAGCGAGGCCTATCGCTGGCAGCCGGGCGATACGGTCGAGCGTAGCGAGTTCTACCGGATCAAACACACCCAGGAGCAGGTCGGCGACCGTCAGACCTTCACCCTGGAGCATCCGCTGTTCGGTCTCGATAGCCGCACGGTGGTGGGCGTGGATTACAACCGTATCCACTTCGCCCGTCAGCACGATTTCGCCAGCAGTTTCAGCGACAGCGTGCCGCTGGCCGGTTCCGGCGGCGGTCAGTACCAGAGTACCGACCCGCTCGGCTACGGTCCGCGTGAACGCAACCTGGCCCGGCAATTCTCGCTGTTCGCCGAGAACCGCACGCAACTGACCGAGCGTCTGTCGCTGGTCACCGGTGTGCGCCGCGATCAGGTGCACATCGACCGCAGCAACCTGGTCGATGACAGCCGCGTCGACCGCAGCCTCACGGGCGACAACTGGCGCGCCGGCCTGGTCTTCGCCCTGACCCCGGAGCTGTCGCTGTACGGCCAGTACGCCACCAGCACCGAAGGGGTGAGCAACCTGCTGACCCTCAACCCGACTCAGCAGCAGTTCGACCTCAGCGAAGCCAAGCAGACCGAGATCGGCCTCAAGCAGCTGTTCTGGGGCGGGCAGGGCGAGTGGACGCTGGCCGCCTATCACATCGTCAAGAACAAGCTGCTCAGTCGCGCCACGCCAACTGCGCCCACCGAGCAGATCGGTCAGCAATCCTCGGATGGCCTGGAAGCCAGCCTGGAGCTGGCGCTGGGGCGTGGCTGGCAGGTCTCGGCCAACGCCGCCTTCGTTCGTGCCGAGTACGACGACTTCGTCGAAGGCGGTGGTGACCGCAGCGGCAATCGTCCGACCAATGTGCCCAAACGCACCGCCAACCTGTGGCTGAACAAGGATTTCGGCACTGGCGTGGAGGTCGGCATCGGTGCGCGCTATGTCGATGCCCGCTATGTGAATACGGCCAATACCGCCGAGGTGCCGGGTTACACCGTGGTCGATGCGAATATCGCCTGGCAGGTGCTGTCGGACGTGCGCCTGGGCCTGGAGTTGAATAACCTGTTCGACCGCCAGTACGCCACCAGCGCCAGCAGCGACGGCGAGCAGTGGTACCTGGGCGCGCCGCGTTCGCTGTTCGTCAGCGCGGATTACCGCTTTTGAAGCATCTGAGCTGCGCCGCGTGCGTCACCTGCGCGCGGCAACCGGTCAATGGAGTGTTCCCGTGTCAGTGAGCCTTGCCTCGGGCTGGCCAGCCAGTCCGTCGTCGACGCCCAGCCACCGTAGCGCGGCGCCTGAGCCGCGCCTGCGCATCCGTGACCTGGGCTGGTCGCCGGATGGCCAGCGCGTCTTGCTCGACGCCATCGACCTGGAGATCGGTGACGGCGAGCTGCTCGGTTTGATCGGCCCCAACGGCAGCGGCAAGACCAGCCTGCTGCGCTGCGCCTATCGCTTCCAGCGCCCGTGCAGTGGCAGCGTCGAGCTGGGCGGCGAAGCGCTGTGGCAGCGCCCGCCCCGCTGGAGCGCGCAGCGCGTGGCGGTGGTGTTGCAGGAATTCCCGCAGGACTTCGGCCTGCGCGTGCACGAGGTGGCGGCCATGGGCCGTACGCCGCACAAGGGCCTGTTCGATGGCGACGATGGCGAGGATCAACGCCTGGTCATTGAGGCGCTGGCGCGGGTGGGCTTGAGCGAGCGCGCGCAGCAGGCTTTCGCCCAGCTGTCCGGTGGCGAGAAGCAGCGCGCCTTGCTCGCCCGCGCCCTGGTGCAGCAGCCGCAACTGCTGATTCTCGACGAGCCGACCAACCACCTCGACCCGCGCTACCAGATCGAACTGCTGCGGCAGATCAAATCACTGGACCTGGCGACGCTGGCCAGCTTCCACGACCTCAACCTGGCGGCGGCCTTCTGCGACCGCCTCTGCGTGATCGACCAGGGCCGCCTGGTGGCCGTCGGTACGCCTGCCGAAGTGCTGACTGCCGAGCTGCTGCAACAGGTGTTCGGGGTGCAGGCACTGGTCGACACCCATCCACTGGCGGGTTATCCGCGCATTACCTGGATCCTTTGATGAGCCTGTGCCATTCGCGGCTGAAGCCGCTTCTACCCATGCTTTTGCTCTCGGCGCTGTTTTCGGCCAGCCCCGCCTGGGCGGTGACGGTCACCAGTTGCGACCGCCAGGTGACCGTCGAGCAGCCGCCGCAGCGCGCGGTCAGCCATGACGTGAACATGACCGCCATGCTTCTGGCGCTGGGCCTGAAAGAACGCATGGCCGGCTACACCGGCATCAGCGGCTGGAAGACCCTCGATCCGAGCATGCGTGAACAGCTGGGCGGTCTGCCCGAGCTGGCGGCGCGCTACCCGTCGCTGGAGAACCTGCTGGACGCCGGCACCGACTTCGTCTTCGCCGGCTGGAACTACGGCATGCGCATCGGTGGTGAGGTCACGCCGGCCAGCCTGGAGCGCTTCGGCATTCCTGTGTACGAGCTGAGCGAGTCCTGCGCGCATGTCATGCCGGGCCGCGTCGCCAGCCTCGATGACGTCTACACCGACCTGCGCAACCTGGGCCGCATCTTCGCCGTCGAGGATCGCGCCGACGCGCTGGTGCAGGGCATGCAGGCGCGGGTTGCGGCGGTGCAGGCGCGCCTGGGCGAGCAACCGTCGCGACCACGGGTGTTCGTCTACGACAGCGGCGAAGACCTGCCTTTCAGTGCCGGCCGGCAGGGCATGCCGCAACCACTGATCGAGGCGGCCGGCGGGCGCAACGTCACGGACGGCGTGGCCGGCAGCTGGATCAAGGTGGGCTGGGAGTCGGTGGTCGAGGAAGATCCCGAGGTCATCCTGATCGTCGACTACGGCGAGCGCACGGCGGCGCAGAAGCGCGACTTCCTCCTCCAGCATCCGGCGCTGCAGGGCGTCACCGCAATCCGCGAGCAGCGCTTCGTGGTGCTGCCCTACCTGGCGGTCACCCCGAGTCTGGACAACGCCGCCGCCATCGAGACGCTGGCCGCCGCGCTGCACCCCGAGGCCTTCGCCCGGTGAGTCGCTATCGCCTGTTGCTGCTTGGGCTGGCCGTGCTGCTGGCGCTGTCCTGCGCCTGGTCGCTGGGTTTCGGTGCGGCGCAGGTGCCGCTCGAGCGCGTGCTGGCGATCCTCGGCCAACACCTGTTCGGCATGGTGCCCGAGACGCCGCCGAGCGCCGGTCAGGACAGCATCGTCTGGCAACTGCGCGCGCCACGGGTGCTGCTCGGCGCGCTGGTCGGCGCCGGGCTGGCGCTGGTCGGTACGGCGCTGCAGGCGGTGACGCGCAACCCGCTGGCCGACCCGCATCTGCTCGGCGTCAGCTCCGGCGCGGCCTTCGGTGCGGTGATCGTGGTGCTCTATCTGGGGGAATTCGCCGGCCTGCTCAGCCTGCCGCTGGCGGCCTTCGTCGGTGCGCTGGCGAGCATGCTGCTGGTGCTGGCCATCGCCAGTCGTGGCGGGCGTCTGGAGAGCGACCGCCTGCTGCTGGCCGGGGTGGCGGTGTCCTTCGTGATGATGGCGGCGAGCAATCTGCTGCTGTACCTGGGCAACCCGCACGCCGCCAGCTCGGTACTGTTCTGGATGCTCGGCGGCCTCGGCCTGGCGCGCTGGGAGCTGCTCTGGCTGCCGGCGCTGTGCCTGGCGCTGGCCATGAGGTTGTTGCTGGGCCTGGGCCGCGCGCTGAACGCGCTGATGGCCGGTGAGCAGAGCGCGGTCAGCCTCGGCCTGGAGCCTCGGCGGGTGCGCCTGCTGGTGTTCGTGGTGGTGTCCTTGCTCACCGGCGTGCTGGTGTCGCTGTCCGGGGCCATCGGCTTCGTCGGCCTGATGCTGCCGCACGTGGCGCGCTTTCTGGTCGGTGCCGAGCACCGCCGCGTGTTGCCGGTGGCGGCGCTGCTCGGGGCCCTGTTCCTGGTCTGGGTCGACGTCGCCGCGCGCACCTGGCTGGCGCCGCAGGATCTGCCCATCGGCATCGTCACCGCCGCCATCGGCGGGGTGTTCTTCGTCGCGTTGCTGCGGCGCCGCTGAGTCGATATTTTTTTTCAGTCCGGTTGTAACGCCCGTTCACCTCGTCGCTCTAGTTCAATGCCGGCACGCAAAACACCTTAGCCCGGCTAACCCAGATCACCCGAGGATACGCACATGACCATGAAATCCACCGCTGCTGGTGCCGCCATCGCTTTCGCTGCCGCTGCCATGTTCGCTGGCATGTCCGGCACTGTCGTCGCCGCCGAAGAAGCCCAGGTGCATTGCTACGGCGTTACATCCTGCAAAGGCCAGAACGACTGCAAGACCGCCGAGAACAGCTGCAAAGGTCAGGCTGTCTGCAAGGGCCACGGCTTCAAGGCCATGACCAAGGCCGAGTGCGATGCAGCAGGCGGTACTGTCGGCGAGTAATCGAGCCGGGGCAGCCGCCTGGCGGTTGCCCCGCATCAGCGAGCGAGGCGCGAGCGATGAATGCTCAACGCGGCAATCTGGGTTTCGGCCTGGGTTTGCGCAGTACCTACTACCAGGCCATTCTCGAACAGCAGCCGGCGATCGACTGGTTCGAGATCGTCTCGGAAAATTATTTGGTAGCGGGCGGCAAGGCCCTCTACTTCCTCGATGCCATCGGCGAACAATACCCGCTGGTGATGCATGGCGTGTCGCTGTCGATTGGCGGCCCGCATGAGCTGGACCGCGACTACCTGCGTCAGCTCAAGCAGCTGGCCGCGCGCGTCCAGCCGGCGTGGATCTCCGATCACCTGTGCTGGAGCCAGGGCAATGCCCACCAGCTGCATGACCTGTTGCCGCTGCCCTACACCGAGGAGAGCCTGCAGCACGTGGCGGCGCGGGTGCGCCAGGTGCAGGACGTGATCGAGCGACCGCTGGTGCTGGAAAACGTCTCCAGCTATCTGCGCTGCGCCGATGATCAGTTCAGCGAATGGCAGTTCCTCGCCGCGCTCAGCGAACTGAGCGGCTGCGAGCTGTTGCTGGACGTCAACAATGTGTATGTCAGTGCACGCAACCATGATTTCGATGCCTGGACCTTTATCAGCAGTCTGCCCAGGCAGCGCATCCGTCAGCTGCATCTGGCCGGTCACAGCGATTACGGCAGCTACCTGATCGACACTCATGATCAGCCGGTCAGTGACCCGGTCTGGCAGCTCTATCAACGCACGCTGCAGCACCTTGGGCCGGTGTCTACGCTGCTCGAACGCGATGATCATTTCCCCGACCTGGACGTGCTGCTCGACGAGCTGAATAGCGCGCGCCGGTTTGCCGCCGAAGCGCTGCAAGGAACCGCCCGATGAGCCTGAGAGACTGGCAGGCGCAGGTGCAGGCCTACCTGCTGAACCCCGATGCCCAGCCCAGCCCGGCTCTGCGAGCCAGCCTGCTGGGCAGCGCCGCGCTGAGTGTCGAACAGGGTCTGGCGATTTACCACAACGCCTACCGCGCACGCTTGCTGGAAGCCTTGCGTGGCGACTATCCGGCAGTGCATGGCTGGCTGGGTGACGAGGAATTCGACGCCCTGGCGCTGGCCTACATCGACGCACACCCCTCGCAGCACTTCAGCCTGCGCTGGCTCGGCGCCGAGCTGGCGGCGTTCATCGATGGTCACCTGATTCCTGCGCAGGCCGCGCCGCTCAGCGAGCTGGCGCGGCTGGAATGGGCCTTCACCCTGGCCTTCGATGCGCCCGAGGGCCAGCCGCTGAGCCTGACGCAGATGGCCGAACTGCCCGCCGAGGCGTGGCCGAATCTGCAGGTGCGCCTGCTACCGAGTGTGCAGTGGCTGGTGTGCCGGCATAACAGCCTGGCGCTCTGGCGCGCCTGCAAGGAGCAGGACGACTTCCCCGGCAGCCAGCCGCTGGCGCAGGCGCAGACCTGCCTGATCTGGCGCGAGCATCTGATCACCCGCTATCGCAGTCTGGCCGCCGACGAAGCGGCGGCGTTGCAGGGCATGGCCGTGCAGGGCTGGTGCTTTGCCGAGTTGTGCGCAGAACTGGCGCATCTGGGCGAACAGGCGCCGGTTCAGGCCGTGAGTTGGTTGCGCCAGTGGCTGGCTGACGGCCTGTTGCAGCGGGTCGATGGCGTTCTGCCCTGACGCCGGCTGACGCACCTAACAGCGCATCTAGGCGCACCCGCGCTACCCCCTCACCGCTAGTCGCCAGAATCGAACTTGGGCACATTGTTCCGGTCATCCGCTTGAAGTTCGTTTCACCTGACCAGGAGGGATGACCATGCGCGCGCAACTGCCTACTGCACTTCGTGACCTGCAGCTACCGCTGCGCCTGAAACTGTGGGATGGCAAGCAGCTCGATCTGGGGCCGCAACCGCGCGTGACGCTGGTGGTGAAGGACCCCAGCCTGGTCACCCAACTGGCTCACCCCAGCCTGGATGCACTGGGTGCCGCCTATGTCGAAGGCCGCGTCGATCTGGAAGGCCCCATCGAGGCCGCCATCGAAGTGGGCGATGCGCTGAGCACCGCGCTGCTGGGCGACGAGTCCGCGTCCTCGGAGCCTTACAGCGCGCACGACAAGCGCAGTGACGCCGAGGCCATCAGTTACCACTACGACCTGTCCAACGAGTTCTACCGGCTGTGGCTGGACCGCGACATGGTTTACTCCTGCGCCTATTTCGAAAGTGGAAAGGAAACCCTGGATCAGGCCCAGCAGGCGAAGATGCGCCACCTGTGCCGCAAGCTGCGCCTGCAGCCGGGTGACAGGCTGCTCGACGTCGGTTGCGGCTGGGGCGGCCTGGCGCGTTTCGCCGCGCGCGAGTTCGACGTCGAGGTCTACGGCATCACCCTCAGCCAGGCGCAGCTGGAGCTGGGACTGCAGCGTGTGGCCGAAGAGGATCTGGAGGCGCGCGTGACCCTGGAGCTGCTCGACTACCGCGATCTGCCGCAGGACGGCCGCTTCGACAAGGTGGTCAGCGTCGGCATGTTCGAGCACGTTGGCCACGCCAACTTGGCGCTGTATTGCCAGCGCCTGTTCGGCGCGGCCAGGCCCGGTGGCCTGGTGCTGAACCACGGCATCACCTCACGCTTCACCGATGGCCGCCCGGTCGGTCGTGGCGCCGGCGAGTTCATCGACCGCTACGTGTTTCCCCAGGGTGAGCTGCCGCACCTGGTGACCATCAGCAAGGCGATCAGCGAGGCCGGGCTGGAGATCGTCGACGTGGAGAGCCTGCGCCTGCACTACGCGCGCACCCTGCAGCTGTGGAGCGAGGGTCTGGAGCGGCAACTGCACAAGGCTGCGCAATGGGTGCCGGAAAAATCCCTGCGTATCTGGCGTCTGTATCTGGCAGGTTGTGCCTACGGCTTCCAGCATGGCTGGATGAACCTGCATCAGATCCTGGCGGTGAAGCCCTACCAGGATGGGCATCATGACCTGCCCTGGACGCGCGCCGACCTTTACCCATGATGGAGTAACATGCGCCTCGTCTTGATTTCGCGAGCCGCCCATGACCCTGCTGCAGCGCCCCCGCTATCGCCACCGCGTTCTGCTTACCGTTCTGGCGATTGCCGCCGGCTTGCTGGTGAGCCTGTGGTTGGGCGGGCGCTATGCCGAGCAGCGGGCCTGGGACGAGCGCAGCGTTGAGGCGCGCGGGCAGCTGCAGCTGTATGCCCAATCCATTCGCACGCTGGTCGAACGCTTCAGCTCGGTGCCCGAAGTGCTGGCGCTGGACAGCGACATCCGCAGCCTGCTGCGCGCACCGGATGATCGTCAGCTGCGCCAGGCGCTGAACCAGCGCCTGGAGCGCCTCAATGCTGCGGCTGGCTCCACCGTGCTGTACCTGCTCGATGCCCGTGGCGAAACCCTGGTGGCGAGCAACTGGCGCGACTGGAGCAGCTTCGTCGGCAACAACTACGCCTTCCGTCCGTACTTCCAGAACGCCTTGCGTGATGGTGGGGCGCGTTACTTCGCCGTGGGTGTGACCACCGGTATTCCCGGCTACTTCCTGTCGCACGCGGTGCGCGATGACAAGGGCGAGCTGCTCGGCGTGCTGGTGGTCAAGCTGGAACTGGAAGACCTGCAGCGCGAATGGGTCAGCCAGCCTGGTGTACTCATGGTCGCCGATAGCTACGGGGTGGTGATCCTCAGCAACAGGCCGATCTGGCGTTTCCGCGCCCTGCAGCCGCTCGACGAGCAGGCGCGGGCGGAGCTGGTGGAGGTGCGCCGCTACGCCGAGCAGGCGCTGCAGCCGCTGGCCCATCAGGTGTATCGACAGATCGACGCCGATGCGGATTGGGCGCGGTTCGATGGCCCGGACGGCATTCGCGACTATCTCTGGCAGCGCATGTACATGCCCGAAGAAGGCTGGACCCTGCATCTGCTCAGCGAGCCGGTCGGCCTGGCCGACAGTGTGCGCAGTTATCGCCTGGCTGCTGGCGGGCTGTGGATGACCTTCGCCTTCCTGCTGCTGTTTCTCGCCCAGCGGCGCAAGAACCAACGCTTGCAGGCGGGTATCCGCGAGCGTCTGGAGCGCGAAGTGGCGCTGCGCACGGCCGAGTTGCGCGAGGCTCAGGATGGCCTGGTGCATGCTGCCAAGATGGCCGCACTGGGGCAGATGTCGGCGGCCCTGGCGCATGAGATCAACCAGCCACTGACCGCTCTGCAGATGCAGCTCGGCAGCTTGCGCCTGCTGGCGGACAGCGGCAGGCCGGAAGCGGTGCGCGAGGGGCTGCAGCGTATCGGCGGTCTGCTGCAGCGCATGGCCGCGTTGACCAGCCACCTGAAGACCTTCGCGCGCAAGACCCCGGCCGGCCTCAGCGAGCGCCTGTGCCTGAGCGACGTACTGGAGCAGGCCCTGCAGTTGCTGGCGCCACGCATGCGCAGCGAGCAGGTCGAGCTGCGCACGCAGATCGACGCTGAGGCGGAAGTGCTCGGCGATGCCATTCGTATCGAACAGGTGATCCTCAACCTGCTGCACAACGCGCTCGATGCCATGGCCGACAGCGAGCCGCGCATCCTGCAGGTCCGCATCTATCGTGAAGACGATGGCTGCCTGCTCTGCGTCGAGGACAGCGGTGGTGGCATTGCCGAGGAAACCCTCGGCCGCGTGTTCGAACCCTTCTTCACCACCAAACCGGTGGGGCAGGGGCTGGGGCTCGGGCTGGCGGTGTCCTACGGTATCGTGCGTGATCTGGGCGGCAGCCTGGAGGCGCACAATGGCCAGCTGGGCGCGGTATTCACCCTGCGTCTGCCGGCTGCGCCCTGATACCCGTGGCCTGGGGTGGATGACGCTTTACCCATCCACCGATGGCCTCCAGGCTTGGTGGATGAAAACAGCGTCATCCACCCTACGACCAGGGTTTGCAGGCTCGGCCATCGCGGCCAAAGCCGCTCCTACGGGTTCTCATCCCTGGGTTGCGGGTGGTCTCAGCAGATTGCATCCGGGCTACACTGCCTGCCGTTTTCATCAGGAGGTGCCATGAGCGCTCAGGTCATAGTGGTCGACGACGAAGCGGCGATTCGCGAGGCAGTCCAGCAGTGGCTGGAGCTGTCCGGCTTCACGGTGCGCACCTGCGCCAGCGCTGTCGAAGCCCTGGCCGTGGTCGACCGCGACTTCCCCGGTATCGTCGTCAGCGATGTGCGCATGCCCGGCAGTGACGGGCTGCAACTGCTCGACAAGCTGCTGCAGATCGACAGTGACCTGCCGGTGATCCTGGTGACCGGCCACGGCGACGTGCCCATGGCGGTGCAGGCGCTGCGTCAGGGCGCCTATGACTTCATCGAGAAACCCTTCACCCCCGAGCGCCTGCTCGACAGCGTGCGCCGTGCCCTGGACAAGCGTCGCCTGGTCTGTGAGAACCGCCAGCTGCGCCGGCAGGTGGCCGACAAGGGCCGCATCGAGAGCCAGTTGATCGGCATTTCCCGGCCGATGGAAAACCTGCGGCGGCAGATCCTCGAACTGGCCGGCACCTCGGTCAACGTGCTGATCCGCGGCGAAACCGGTAGCGGCAAGGAGCGCGTAGCGCGCAGCCTGCACGACTTCAGCCCGCGAGCGAGCAAGGCCTTCGCCGCGCTGAACTGCGCGGCGATCCCCGAGACCATCTTCGAGAGCGAGCTGTTCGGCCATGAGAGCGGCGCCTTCACCGGGGCCCAGGCCAAGCGTATCGGCCGTATCGAGCACGCCGACGGCGGCACCCTGTTCCTCGACGAGGTGGAGAGCCTGCCGCTGGCGCAGCAGGTCAAGCTGCTGCGCGTGCTGCAGGAAAAGACTCTGGAGCGCCTCGGTTCGAACAAGAGCATCCAGGTCGATCTGCGGGTCATCAGCGCGGCCAAGCCGGACCTGCTCGACGAGGTCCGGGCCGGGCGTTTCCGCGAGGACCTGGTGTACCGCCTCAACGTCGCCACCCTGCACATTCCGCCGCTGCGCGAGCGGCGCGAGGACATTCCGCTGCTGTTCGAGCACTTCGCCCACGAGGCCGCGCAGCGTCATGGTCGCGAAGCGCCGCCGCTGGCGCCGAGCGAACTGGCGCGACTGCTCGGGCATGACTGGCCAGGCAACGTGCGCGAGCTGATCAACGCGGCCGAGCGTCATGCCCTGGGCCTGTCCAGCCCGCCACCGGCCGAGCGTTTCGCCGGCCAGGCGCTGGCGCAGCAGATGGAGGCCTTCGAGGCGCAATGCCTGCACAACGCCTTGCTGCACTGCCAGGGCAACATCACCGCGGTAATGGAAATGCTGCAGCTGCCGCGCCGCACCCTCAACGAGAAGATGCAGCGCCACGGCCTGGCACGCGGTGATTATCTGCCGGGCGGCGAGGAGTAGCGGGCGCTGCCTGCGGGCTGGCGGCCAGTCGTAGCCCGGGTGCAATCCGGTGGCTGGTGTCGCACTGATTTTCCAGTTTGCATTCGGGGTACTCGGTAAGCGGATTTTTGCTTATGCCTGCGCGAGGGTAAGCGGTTTCTTGCTCAGTGACCCATCAGTCTTGCAGGCCGACCCCTCTATCTCGGGCGTTTCAGGCTCTGGCACGGCATCTGCTATGTCCGTTGTAGCCGCGCAGCATCTTGCCGACGTGGCGACCATAACAACGACAAGAGGTCAGCCCCATGAATCACCATGCCCCTCGCGCCCTGCCGCACTCGCTACCGTGCAGGGGTTGCCTCCTTTCCGCGCCCGCCGCGGCTCTTGTCCATCGCTGCACCCAGCGCTGCTGATCGCGCAACGCTGACGACGCCTCGTTGGCGTCGTCTAGAGTGAAACTCTGCATAAAGCCATAACAACGACGGAGATACTTCCATGCGACTGACCAAGAAAATCAGCCTGTTTGCCGCTGCTGCGGCCATTACTGCCAGCACCGCCGTGCTCGCTGCGCCGACCTTCATCAACGTGCTCACTGGCGGTACCAGTGGCGTGTACTACCCGATTGGCGTGGCCCTGTCGCAGCTGTACAGCAACGGCATCGAAGGCTCCAAGACCTCGGTCCAGGCGACCAAGGCCTCGGTGGAAAACCTCAACCTGCTGCAGGCAGGTCGTGGTGAGCTGGCCTTCGCCCTCGGCGACTCGGTGGCCGATGCCTGGAATGGCGTGGAAGACGCGGGCTTCAAGGCGCCGCTGAAGAAGCTGCGGGCCATCGCCGGTACCTACCCGAACTACATCCAGATCGTGGCCAACGCCGAATCCGGCATCAAGACCCTGGATGACCTCAAGGGCAAGCGTATCTCCGTCGGCGCGCCGAAGTCCGGCACCGAGCTCAACGCTCGTGCCATCTTCAAGGCCGCTGGCCTGAGCTACGAGGACATGGGCAAGGTCGAGTTCCTGCCGTACGCCGAGTCGGTCGAGCTGATCAAGAACCGTCAGCTGGACGCTACCCTGCAGTCCTCCGGCCTCGGCATGGCGGCCATCCGCGACCTGGCTTCGACCATGAAGATCAGCTTCGTCTCGATCCCGGCCGACGTGACCGCGAAGATCGACAACGCTGCCTACCAGGCCGCCACCATCCCGGCCGGCACCTATGACGGCCAGGACGCTGACGTGCCCACCGTTGCCATCACCAACATCCTGGTCAGCCATGAAGGCGTTTCCGACGACGTGGCCTACCAGATGACCAAGCTGATGTTTGACAACCTCGACCGCCTGGGCACCGCTCACTCCGCGGCCAAGGACATCAAGCTGGAAACCGCTACCAAGAACCTGCCGATCCCGCTGCACCCGGGTGCCGAGCGCTTCTACAAGGAAGCCGGCGTACTGTAATGCCGGCTCGGGCCGCGACATGGGTCGCGGCCTGATCGCTCTGCATTCACGCCGACCTTGCTTTTGTAGGCGCGGCTTCAGCCGCGATGTTCGCGAGTAGATCGCGGCTGAAGCCGCTCCTGCAGCGCAAAGACCGGAATGGGCCTAAGCCCCCAGAATCGCGAATAAAACCGGCGCCTGCGGGCGGTGGGTTTTGTTGGCGACTCTGTCAACGCAATCGTAGTAGTCATGAGGTTTGCACTCCATGAGTGAACAAAACAACGGTCTTGCCGCCAGTCCGTCCGACTGGCCCAAGGCGCTCTTTGCCGTCGCGCTGCTGTTTTCCATCTTCCAGATCGCCACTGCGGCCTTTCACCCGGTGTCGACCCAGGTGCTGCGTGCGGTGCACGTCGGCTTTCTGCTGCTGCTGGTGTTCATCAGCTTCCCGGCAGTTGGCAAAGGCCGGCCGTGGCAGCCGCTGGCCTGGCTGCTGGGCCTGGCGGGCATGGCCACGGCCATCTACCAGTGGTACTTCGAGGCGGACCTGATCCAGCGCTCCGGTGACCTGACCAGCAGCGACATGATCATCGGCCTGACCCTGATCGTGCTGGTGTTCGAAGCCGCGCGCCGGGTCATGGGCATCGCCCTGCCGATCATCTGCGCGCTGTTTCTCGCCTACGGCATGCTCGGCCCGTACCTGCCGGGCGAGCTCTTGCACCGCGGCTATGGCATAGACCAGATCGTCAACCAGTTGTCGTTCGGCACCGAGGGCCTGTACGGCACCCCGACCTACGTGTCGGCGACCTACATCTTCCTGTTCATCCTGTTCGGCGCCTTCCTCGAGCAGGCCGGGATGATCAAGCTGTTCACCGACTTCGCCATGGGCCTGTTCGGCCACAAGGTCGGCGGCCCGGCCAAGGTCTCGGTGGTGTCCTCGGCGCTGATGGGCACCATCACCGGCTCCGGCGTGGCCAACGTGGTCACTACCGGCCAGTTCACCATCCCGCTGATGAAGCGTTTCGGCTACCGTCCGGCGTTCGCCGGTGGGGTCGAGGCGACCTCGTCGATGGGCAGCCAGATCATGCCGCCGATCATGGGCGCCGTGGCCTTCATCATGGCCGAGACCATCAACGTGCCGTTCTTCGAGGTGGCCAAGGCCGCGCTGATTCCGGCGCTGCTGTACTTCGGCTCGGTGTTCTGGATGGTCCACCTGGAGGCCAAGCGCGCCAACCTGCGCGGCCTGCCCAAGGACGAATGCCCGAACCCGTGGAAGGCCGTGCGTGAGCGCTGGTTCCTGCTGATTCCGCTGTTCATCCTCATCTACCTGCTGTTCTCCGGGCGCACTCCGCTGTTCTCCGGTACCGTCGGCCTGGCCCTGACCGCCATGGTCATCCTCGGTTCGGCGATCATCCTGCGGGTGTCGTCGAAGGCCATGCGCTTCGCCTTCTGGATTGCCCTGGGCGTGCTCTGCGCCGGCTTCTTCCAGCTCGGTATCGGCGTGGTGTTCGGCGTTATCGCCCTGCTGGTGGCCGCGTGCTGGTTCGTCAAGGGCGGTCGCGACACCCTGACCCTGTGCCTGCACGCGCTGGTCGAAGGTGCGCGGCATGCCGTACCGGTCGGTATCGCCTGCGCCCTGGTCGGGGTGATCATCGGCGTGGTGTCGCTGACCGGGGTGGCCTCCACCTTCGCCGGCTACATCCTCTCCATCGGCCAGGACAACCTGTTCCTGTCGCTGGTGCTGACCATGCTCACCTGCCTGGTGCTGGGCATGGGTATCCCGACCATCCCCAACTACATCATTACCAGCTCGATCGCCGCACCGGCGCTGCTGGAGCTGGGTGTGCCGCTGATCGTCTCGCACATGTTCGTCTTCTACTTCGGCATCATGGCCGACCTCACGCCGCCGGTGGCGCTGGCCTGCTTCGCTGCCGCGCCAATCGCCAAGGAGCGGGGGCTGAAGATCAGCCTGTGGGCGGTGCGTATCGCTGTGGCCGGTTTCGTCGTGCCGTTCATGGCGGTGTATTCGCCGGCGCTGATGCTGCAGGGCGATAGCCTGCTGGCCACTGTCTACGTCGGCTTCAAGGCGATGCTGGCTATCGGTATCTGGGGTGTGGTGTTCACCGGTTACCTGCAGGCCAAGCTGACTTGGTGGGAGCGCATCCTGGGTCTGGCCGCGGGTGCCAGCCTGATTCTCGCTACCCCGATCAGTGACGAAGTCGGCTTCGCCCTCAGCGCCATCTTCATCGCTCAGCACTTCTGGCGTGCCCGTCGCGCCCAGGCTGCAACGGCGTGATCGGCCTGTGCCTGGGCTTGGCCGGGGCGGTATGGGCAGAGCTGCCCACACCGGCCTTCACCCTGGCCTGGACCCACACCATCGAGAAGATCCGCTGGGAAGAGGATTACCGCGTCACCGCCGAGGGCCTGGTCCTTGGTGAGGCGCGGGTCAAGGGTTCCGGCGCCGGAATGGAGATTCCCGACGGCGCCGAACTGCGCAATGGCAGCTGGCACTACCAGCGTCAGCTACCGCCTTTGCAACCTCTGCGAGTCGGGCGTACGCCCGAAGCCGGGGACTACCAAGTGTGTATCGACCAGCGTTGTCGCCCGATGAGCGACTGGCTCGGCCCGCCAAAAGCGAGCCAGCCGGCGCTGGAACTCTGGAGCTGTGAGCTGAGCGCCCCCGCGGCCGACGCGGGCTAGGTTCACCAGAAAAGTGGACCCAGGCTCCCGGCGCCACAAGTGCCGGATGAAAAGAAGGAAACCCCCATGTGGCGCGAGCCTGTGGGGGTTTTGTTCGTCTGCGGCCTGCTAGGCTAGGCGAACCCCCATCCAGGAGATTCGCCATGCACCCTATCTTGCGCTCCGTTATCCCAGTTGCCTTGTGCCTGTCGCCCGTCATGGCCAGCGCCCTGGATATCCAACCTGGCGTCTGGGAGGTCAGCTCGCACAACATGCAGGTTGGCGGCCAGGCCATGCCGGGTATGGAGCAAATGATGGCGCAACTGCAGAACCTGCCGCCGGAACAACGCCAGATGATGGAGAGCATGATGGCCGAGCAGGGCATCAAGCTAGGTGCCGGTGGCGTGCAGATGTGCCTCACCGCCGAGCAGATCAAGGCCCAGGAAATCCCCTTGCACGACCCCGATTCAGGCTGCAGCAACGAAATCCTCGAACGCAGCGCGACACTGTGGAAATTTCGCTTCAGCTGCCCGGATGCGCAGGGTGAAGGGGAGACCCGCTTCGTCAGTGACAAGGAATTCACCACCTAGGTCAAAGGCACCTACAAGGGTCAGCCGAGCAGCATGGAAAGCCGAGCCCGTTGGGTCGGGGCGGATTGCGGCGCTCTCAAAAGAAACTGAGATGCAGTAGAAGATGTGAATTATTCGTATTGACGTAAGGGAGTCCTGCTGCGAGACTTTTGTCGCTAATTATTTGCATTTGCACTTAGTAAATGCCTGCCAGTGAGGCACTCAGCTGCGAAGGGACTATCTGCGGCTATCGACAGCGCATCAGGAGTACGTCCCTTGTTCAGCAGAAGAACCCACCTGGCCGTGGCGATTGCGGCCGCCTGCAGTTTCAATCATGCCTTAGCCGATGAGCGGGAGCAGCTCGAGCTCGATGCCCAGACCGTGGTCGGCGATAGTGCGGCGGCCGAGGTCGACAGCTACAAATCCACGCCCAGCAGTGCTGCGACCAAGCTCGACCTGACCCCGCGGCAGACGCCGCAGTCGATTTCGACCCTGAGCGGCGCCCAACTGCGCGACTTCAAGCTCAGCAGCGTCAACGATGCGCTCAAGGCCGTGCCGGGCGTGCAGGTGCAGGAGGTCGAGACGGATCGCACCTACTACACCGCGCGCGGCTTCGACATCACCAACTTCCAGTACGACGGCATCGCCGTGCCCTTCGTCTATGGCAACGTCGAGGGCGATCTGGACACCGCCATGTACGAGCGGGTGGAAGTCATACGCGGCGCCAATGGCCTGATGTCCGGCACCGGCAACCCCTCGGCGACGGTCAACTTCGTGCGCAAGCGGCCAACCTTGGCACCACAGGCGCGCGTCGATCTGACAGCCGGTTCCTGGGACAAGCGCCGCATCGACACCGACGTCTCCGGTGCGCTGAACGATGCCGGCAATATCCGCGGTCGCGTGGTGTACGCCAACGAAAACAAGAACTCCTACCTCGACCGCTACTCGCGTGAGAAGAACGTCTTCCATGGGGTGCTGGAGTTCGATCTGGATGAGCGCACGCTCTTCACCCTCGGCCACACCCTGCAGACCAGTGATGCCAACTCGCCGATGTGGGGGGCGCTGCCGCTGGTCTATCAGGATGGCGGTAAAACCGACTATTCGCGCTCTACCAGCACCTCCACCGATTGGGCCTACTGGGACAACAAGGAAAACCGCAGCTTCGCCGAGCTTGCCCACACCTTCGACAACGGTTGGCAGGCCAAGGCCGTGCTCACCCGTGTCGAGAAGAAGAGCGATGGCTCGATGTTCTACATCTACGGCACGCCGAACCGCCAGAGCGGTGCCGGGCTGTATTCCTATCCGTCCGAATACAACGAAAAGAACACCCAGTTGATTGCCGATCTGCAGGCCAGTGGTCCTTTCAATCTGGGCGGTCGTCAGCATGAAGCCACCTTCGGTGGCAGCTGGTCGCGCTCCGAGCTGAAGGATCTGTCCTGGTACGACTCCAGTACCGGCACCATGCTGCCGCCGCTGGAGCAGTGGACCGGCAATTACCCCAAGCCGCGTAACGACAACGGCAGCAACGGCAGTGACTTCACCGACCGCATGAAGAGCGTCTACGGTGCGGCACGCTGGAGCCTGACCGACGATTTGAGCCTGATCACTGGTGCTCGTGTGGTCGACGTGAAGAGTGACGGCACCAATTACGGCCTGGCCAAGTCATCGAAGAACAGCGGCAAGGTGGTGCCCTACGCTGGCATCGTTTACGACATCACCGATCAGTACTCGGTCTATGCCAGCTATACCGAGATTTTCGATCCGCAGACCAAAACCAATGCCGGCGGCTCACGCCTGGCCCCGGTCGAGGGGGTGAACTACGAAGCCGGGATCAAGGGCGAGCTGTTCGACGACAAGGTAAACGTATCCCTGGCGGTGTTCCGTACCGAACAGGACAACTTCGCCGAGCAGGCCGGCATGAGAGGTTCGGTTGCCTACTACCGCGCCATCGAAGGCCTCACCAGCGAAGGCTATGAGCTGGAGTTCTCTGGCGAGCCACTGGACGGCCTGCAGCTCAGCGCCGGCTACACCTTCGTCGACATCACCAATGCCGACGGCGGGCATGCCGTGACCTATTCGCCCAAGCACATGATCAAGACCGCAGCGACCTACCGCATCCCGGGGATGGACAAGCTCAAGGTCGGCGCCGCCGTGCGTTGGCAGGACGATATCAAGATCGCCGTGCCGCTGACGGCCGACGACGGTTTCACTTCGATTGGCACTGCCGACGCCAAGCAGAAGGCCTACGCCGTGGTCGACCTGATGGCCAGCTACGACATCGACCCGAACTGGAGCGTGTCGGCCAACCTCAACAATCTCACCGACGAAAAGTACCTGACCAGCCTGTACTGGACCCAGGCCTACTACGGTGCTCCACGTAACGTCAGTGCCACCCTGACCTGGAAATACTGACAGCCAAGGCCGCCCGTGTGCGCGGCCCTGACGAGAGAATTCGATGCGCCCGATTCTGGTACTGCTGCACCGCTGGTGCGGCCTGTTCATCGCCCTGTTCCTGTTCACCGCCGGCCTGACCGGCGCTGTCATTTCCTGGGATCACGAACTGGACGAGTGGCTCAACCCGCACCTGTTCGATGCGCAACGCGCAGGGCCGGCGCAGGACCCGCTGCAGCTGGTGGATGCTCTGGAAGCACGCGACCCGCGCCTGCAGGTGAGCTTCATGCCGTTGGCGCTGGAGCCTGGTCATGCGCTGGGTATCTTCGTCGATCCACGTATCGATCCGGCCAGCGGCAAGGCCTTTGATCTGAGTTTCAATCAACTTGGCATCGATCCGGTCAGCGGTGATGTCCAGGGGCAGCGCGAATGGGGGGCGATTTCCCTGAGCCGGGAGAACCTGCTGCCGTTTCTCTACAAGCTGCATTACAGCCTGCATATCCCCGATGGCTTTGGTATCGAGCTGGGCGTGCTGCTGTTCGGTATCGTCGCCATCGTCTGGTGCCTCGATTGCCTGGTCGCCCTGTGGCTGTCGTTCCCCAATCTGCGCAGCTGGCGCAAGTCGTTCGCCTTTCGCTGGCGCCAGGGTGGCTACAAACTCAACTTCGACCTGCACCGCTCCGGTGGCGTGTGGATCTGGCTGCTGCTGCTGATCCTGGCGGTCACCTCGGTATCGATGAACCTCGAACGCCAGGTGGTGCGGCCGTTGGTGGAGCTGTTCTCGCCGCTGACGCCGAGCCCCTTCGCCAGCCGCACGCCGGTGACGCTGGACACGCAGATCGTGCCGCAGATCGACCGTCGCCAGGCCATCGCCATTGCCGATGCGGAAGCGCGCCGGCTGGGGTGGGACGCGCCCCCCGGTGGGCTGTTCCACTCGGCGGAGTTCGGCGTGTATGGCGTTGGCTTCTATGCGCCGGGTGAGGATCACGGCGATGCTGGGCTGGGCAACCCCTGGCTCTATGTCGATAGTCGCAGTGGCGAACTGGCTGGCGCGCATGTGCCGGGTACTGGCAGCGCCGGTGATATCTTCCTGCAGGCGCAGTTCCCCCTGCATTCCGGGCGTATCATCGGCCTGCCAGGGCGGATTCTGGTGTCGTTGCTGGGGCTGGCCGTTGCCGGTCTGTCGCTCACCGGCGTGGTGATCTGGGCCAGGAAGCGCCGCTCGCGTGTGCTCGCCGAGCAGCGCCAGCGTTGCGCTTCACAAGCCGTGGCGTAAACGAAGTTCGGCGACCTGTTCGGCCCGCTCTTCGAGGAAGCGGTTGAACGCCTCGATCAGCTGCGGATGGCGGATGCTCGACAGGTAGTAGTGGTCTTGCACATGCGGCAGCGAGGGGTCGTACACCAGGCTGTCTGGCGCCATGTGCATCTGCCTCAGTTGATGCGCCACGACCTTGGGGTTGAGGTAGACGGCGTCGACGCGGTCGCTGCTGGCCATGCGCAGCAGTGATTCGATCTGGTTGGCCTGGATCAGGCGAATGCGCCCGGCGCGGATGTCCGGTAGGTAGGGCCAGGGCGTGAAGCCATTCTGCGTACCGAGCAGTTCGATACGTTGCAGGTCCTGGCCGAGGCGCTGCGGCTTCAGCAGAATCCCGTCGATATAGGGCGCTGCCGGATGGCTGTAGTGGATGTCATAGCCGGCTTTCTGATCGGCGTTCCATTGCGGGTGATCGGGAAACTTGAGGTCGACCCGGTCCGAGAGAAAATCACTGAGCAGGCGCCGAACCGGCAGCGGCGTGTAGACGAAGCGGTAGCCGTACTCGGCGGCGAAGGCGTCCAGCAGGTCGCGGGCGTAGCCGCGGTACTCGCCGTTCTCCACATCGGAGTAGGGCTGGTAGGGCTGCAGTTCGACGCCGACACGAATCTCTTCCTGCGCCGCGGCAGGCAGAGCGATCATGCAGAGCAGCAGGGCGAAGCATCTGGTCATGGCAGGCTGGATCTCGCTGACAGCTAACAGCGGCTGGCCCCCTAACCATAGCCGTGCCTCAGAGAATCGGCGAGATCAGGCGCGCCACGCGCATGCCCAGTTGCTGCAGACGGTGCAGATTGCGCCGGTCGGCGTTGACCAGCTCGCGTGAGCGGCTGAAGTCGTCTTCCAGCATGGCGGCGACCCGGGCATTGAAACCCTCGTCGAAGGTCAGCAGGCTGACTTCGAAATTCAGGCGGAAGGAGCGATTGTCCAGGTTGGCGCTGCCCAGCATGCTGGCGTCATGGTCGATCAGCAGGGCCTTCTGGTGCAGGAAGCCCGGCTGGTAGCGAAAGACGCGGACGCCAGCGCGCAGGGCTTCGAAGGCATACAGGCTGGAGGCGGCGTAGACGATGCGATGGTCGGGGCGCGCCGGCAGCAGCAGGCGCACGTCGACGCCGCGCATCACCGCCAGGCGCAAGGCGGCGAACAGGGCTTCGTCGGGGACGAAGTAGGGGCTGCTCAGCCAGACCCGCTCACGCGCCGCATGCAGAGCCTCGACGAACAGCAGCGAGCAGGTTTCCTGCGGGTCGGCCGGGCCGCTGGCGACCACCTGGCAGAGCAGGCCGGGTTCGTCCTGCTTGCTCGGCATCAGCAGCGGTGGCAATCGCTTGCAGGCCCAGTACCAGTCCTCGGCGAAGGCTTCCTGCAGGCTCGCCACCACCGGCCCGCGCACTTCCACATGGGTGTCGCGCCAGGGCGCCAGGGGCGGCTTCTGCCCGAGGTATTCGATGCCGACGTTGAGCCCGCCGAGAAAACCGATCTCGCCGTCGACCACGACGATCTTGCGGTGGTTGCGAAAATTCAGCTGGAAGCGGTTGAACAACCCGGAACGAGTGGGGAAGGCATGCACCTCTACGCCGCCGCGGCGCAAGTGGTCGATGTAGGCGCGGGGCAGCGAGTGGCTGCCGACGCCGTCGTACAGCACATGCACCCGAACGCCGGCGGCCGCACGCTCCAGCAGCACGTCGCGCAGGCGCTGGCCGAGGGCGTCGTCGCGGATGATGAAAAACTGCAGCAGAATCACCTGCTGTGCGCTAGCCAGTGCCTTGAGGATCGCGGTGAAGGTGGCCTCGCCGTCGATCAGCAACTCGACGCGGTTGCCGGTCAGGCCAGGCAGATGCGACAGGCGGGGCAGGGCGCGGAGGCGGTTGTAGGCGGGCGACAGATGGGCAGCCTTGGCTTCCTCGACCCAGGGGCGCCAGTCCTGCTCGGTCATCGCCAGGCGCATTTCCTGATCGGCTTGGCGCCGCGCCTTGACGTAGGCGTCGAAGCGGCTGCGCCCGAACACCAGATACGGCAGCAGTGTCAGGTAAGGCATGAAGAACAGCGACAGGCCCCAGGCCAGTGCGCCCTGGGCGGTGCGCACGGTCAGCACGGCGTGGATCGCGGCCACCACGCCGAGGCTGTGAATGGTGGCGATCAGGTAGGCGAACAGATGGGGAATGCCGAAATCCGCGAGCATGCAGGGTCTTCCTTTGTACGGGCCGTGTGCTAGTGACTACGACGGTGGCAGAGCGTTGTACGTTCATCCTGCCACGGTGTTTCGTGGCGTGGCAGTACCGGGCAGATTGCCACCTTCTGGGGAATTATTCGGGCTTTTCATGTGTCTGTGGAGGCGAGTGAACGGAATTCATGTGTTACCTTTTCCATTGCGCCCGCTTGGGAGGCCTCTGAAGACCGGATGATTTTCAGGGCTGCCTGTGTGGGGCGTCACTTAATAAGAGGAGGGCATCAGTCCTGTTCACGCTCGTCTAGCGAGTCAATGCATCAAGGAGCACGCCAAGATATGGGAAACGTCCCTTCGAATGAAACGACCCCGCCATCCGCAGCGGAAACCCACGAGGGCATCCCGGCGCCGACCGGTGAAGCCAATCTGATCGATACCGATTACGTCATCGGCCAGGACAACATCAAAGGCCAGTTCATCTTCTCGCTGGATATCCACGGCAAGGTCTTCACCATCTCCGCGCTGGTTGCGGTGATCTTCGTGATCCTCGCCCTGGCTCTGCAGAATCAGGTCGAACCGCTGTTCAGTGGTGTGCGCGACTGGCTGACCCACCACATGGCCTGGTTCTTCATCGGCGCCGCCAACATTTTCGTCCTGCTCAGCCTGGGCCTGATCGTCTCGCCGTTGGGCAGGGTGCGTCTGGGCGGCAAGGATGCCACCCCCGATTACACCTACATGGGCTGGTTCTCCATGCTCTTCGCTGCCGGTATGGGCATCGGCCTGATGTTCTACGGCGTCTCCGAGCCGATGTCGCATTACAGCTCGGCGATGGGCGGCATCAGCGTCGGGGCGGACGGTGTGCGTACCGACTGGGCACCACTGGGTGGCGCCGCAGGCAACGCCGAGGAAGCGGTGCGCCTGGGCATGGCCGCGACCATCTTCCATTGGGGCCTGCACCCCTGGGCGATCTACGCCATCGTCGCCCTGGCACTGGCGCTGTTCTCGTTCAACAAGGGCCTGCCGCTGTCGATCCGTTCGATTTTCTACCCGATCCTCGGCGAGCGCGTGTGGGGCTGGCCCGGGCATATCGTCGACATTCTCGCGGTGTTCGCCACCCTGTTCGGTCTGGTCACCTCGCTCGGTCTGGGCGCCGAACAGGCGGCTGCCGGGGTGGAGTACCTGTTCGGCATTCCGGCCACGGATACCACCAAGGTATTGTTGATCATCGCCATCACCATGATCGCCCTGGCCTCGGTCGTCGCCGGCCTTGACAAGGGGGTCAAGCGCCTGTCGGAGATCAACATGGGCCTGGCCATGGCTCTGTTGCTGTTCGTCATCATCGCCGGGCCGACTCTGGTGATCTTCACCGACTTCTTCAAGAACCTCGGCGCGTACCTGCAGTACCTGCCGGCGCTGGCCAATCCGGTTGGTCGTGAGGACGTCAACTTCAGCCAGGGCTGGACCGCCTTCTACTGGGCCTGGTGGATCAGCTGGTCGCCGTTCGTGGGTATGTTCATCGCGCGCGTCAGCCGTGGCCGTACCGTGCGTGAGTTCCTCACGGCCGTGCTGCTGGTGCCGTCGCTGGTGTCGGTGCTGTGGATGACCGCCTTCGGGGGTACCGCCATCAACCAGCTGCTGGTCGATGGTTTCACCGGTGCGCAGAACGCCGGCCTGGAACTGAAGCTGTTCAGCATGCTCGGTGAAATGCCGCTGACCAGCATCACCTCGTTCATCGGTATCGTGCTGGTGGTGGTGTTCTTCATCACCTCGTCGGACTCCGGCTCGCTGGTGATCGACACCATCACCGCTGGCGGCAAGGTCAATGCGCCGGTACCGCAGCGCGTGTTCTGGGCCAGCATCGAGGGCGTCATCGCCATTGCCCTGTTGCTCGGCGGTGGCCTGGTGGCGCTGCAGGCGATGGCCGTGTCGACTGGGTTGCCGTTCACCATCGTGCTGCTGGTGGGCTGTATTTCCATCGTCAAGGGGTTGATGAGCGAGCCTCGATGAAGCTCGCTGCACACCACTGAAAAGAGCGCGCCCATCGGCGCGCTTTTTCATTCCCGCCTTGCGGTCGTTAATGGGAAAGCCTGCGCCGCTTGCGCAGCGCAGAGCCGATTTTCCTTCTGATAGCGTCAGCATCCGCGTATAGCAGCGGCGGTCGCCGCATTGCTCGCGAGTAAAAAAAGAAGGAGCAGCCCCTTGAGCCAAGGCCCCGTATCCCGCAAGAAAGATTCATCCGCAGACGGTATTCCCGCCCCTAGCGGCGCCGTCAATCTCATTGACACCGACTATGTGGTTGGCCAGGACAACATCCGTGGCCGTTATCTGGTCAACCTCGATATCCACGGTGTGGTATTCCTGATATCGGCGGTGGCCGCACTCATCTTCGTCGCGCTGGCGCTGGCCATGCACGATCAGGTGGAGCCGCTGTTCAAGGCCGTGCGTGACTGGCTGACAGTGCACCTCTCCTGGTTCTTCATCGGTTCGGCCAACATCTTCGTGCTGTTGTGCCTGGGCCTGATCGTTTCGCCGCTGGGCAAGGTGCGTTTGGGCGGCACCCTGGCCCGTCCCGATTATTCCTACTTTTCCTGGTTCGCCATGCTGTTCGCCGCAGGCATGGGCATCGGCCTGATGTTCTACGGCGTTGCCGAGCCGATGTCGCACTACGGCACCGCCCTCGGCGGTACGGCCGTGGATGCCAATGGCGTGCGTACCGACTGGGCACCGCTTGGTGGGGCTGCTGGCAACTCCGCCGAAGCGGCGCGCCTGAGCATGGCCACCACCATCTTCCACTGGGGCCTGCACCCCTGGGCGATCTACGCCATCGTCGCTCTGGCACTGGCTCTGTTCTCGTTCAACAAGGGCCTGCCGCTGTCGTTCCGCTCGATCTTCTTCCCGCTGCTCGGTGAGCGCGTGTGGGGCTTGCCGGGCCACGTCATCGACATCCTGGCGGTGTTCGCCACCCTGTTCGGCCTGGTGACCTCTCTGGGCCTGGGCGCCGAGCAGGCTACCGCTGGCCTGCACGCGCTGTTCGGCCTGCCGGCCGACACCACCACCAAGGTGCTGCTGATCACCGTGATCACCCTGATCGCGCTGTGCTCGGTACTCACTGGCGTGGACAAGGGTGTGAAGATCCTCTCCGAAATCAACATGGGTCTGGCCTTCGCACTGCTGGCGTTCGTGCTGGTCGCCGGCCCTACCGTGCTGTTGCTGACCGGTGTGCTGGATAACCTGGGTGCTTATCTGCAATACCTGCCGTCGCTGTCCAATCCGGTGGGTCGTGAAGACGCCAACTTCAGCCAGGGCTGGACCGCCTTCTACTGGGCCTGGTGGATCAGCTGGTCGCCGTTCGTGGGCATGTTCATCGCGCGCGTCAGCCGTGGCCGTACCGTGCGTGAGTTCCTCACTGCCGTGCTGCTGGTGCCGTCGCTGGTGTCGGTGATCTGGATGAGCACCTTCGGTGGCACCGCGCTGCACCAGGCCATCGGTGGTCTGACCGAGCTGCAGCAAGCCGCTCTGGAACTGAAAATGTTCGTCATGCTCGATCAGCTGCCGATCAGCGCCATCAGCTCCTTCATCGCCATCGTGCTGGTGGTGCTGTTCTTCATCACCTCGTCGGACTCCGGTTCGCTGGTGATCGACACCATCACCGCTGGCGGCAAGATCAACTCGCCGGTTTCGCAGAAGGTGTTCTGGGTGATCATGGAAGGCGCCCTGGCCGTGGCCCTGCTGCTCGGCGGAGGCCTGGTGGCCCTGCAGGCCATGGCGGTTTCCACCGGCCTGCCGTTCACCATCGTGCTGCTGGTCGGCTGCGTGGCGATCGTCAAGGGGTTGATGAGCGAACCGCGCTAAGCGCACCGCTCCGCCCGGCTGCAGTGCGCAGCCGGGTTCAGCCAACAACGCCTCTATCGCAAGATAGGGGCGTTTTCGTTTAGGGGTAGACCGAGGCGAGACCCTTCTCCGCGGCCGCAGTTGCTGCGCGGAGGCACCGTGGGGCGTTCAGTGCTTGTCAGGTTGGCAGGTGGGGACGCTGATCCTGGGTGCGCTCACAGGCTGGCGCACGCGCGGATCAGGAGGCTCGTCACTCGGCCGCTGAAATCGGTGGGGCTGCAGGCGCTGCGTCCCGCGACGAATGCCGCCATCGCTGTGCATCGGATCGAGGTTTGCGTCTGCGGGATCGGGGCGAGTGTGCGGCAGAGGTCAACGCTGACCGTTCGCCGGAAATGAAAACGCCCCGGCTGAGCGGGGCGTTTTCAGGACTGGCTGGGCATCAGCACTCGATGATATTCACCGCCAGGCCGCCGCGAGCGGTTTCCTTGTACTTGGTCAGCATGTCGGCACCGGTCTCGCGCATGGTCTTGATCACCTTGTCCAGGCTCACGTAGTGCGCACCGTCGCCGTACAGCGCCATGCGTGCGGCGTTGATCGCCTTCACCGAGGCGATGGCGTTGCGCTCGATGCAGGGGATCTGCACCAGGCCGCCGACCGGGTCGCAGGTCAGGCCCAGGTGGTGTTCCATGCCGATCTCGGCGGCGTTCTCGACCTGCTCCGGGGTGCCGCCCAGTACCGCACACAGCGCGCCGGCAGCCATCGAACAGGCCACGCCGACTTCGCCCTGGCAGCCCACTTCAGCGCCGCTGATCGAGGCGTTTTCCTTGTACAGGATGCCGATGGCACCGGCGGTCAGCAGGAAGTCGATGATGCCGCGCTCGTTGGCGCCGGAAATGGCATTGGCGTAGTAGTGCAGCACGGCCGGGACGATGCCGGCGGCGCCGTTGGTCGGTGCGGTGACCACGCGGCCGCCTGCGGCGTTCTCCTCGTTCACCGCCAGCGCCCAGAGGTTGACCCAGTCGAGCATGCGCAGCGGGTCTTCGATGTAGCTGCGTTGGAAGCCGCCCAGCTTGCGCGCCAGGATAGCGGCGCGGCGGCGTACCTTGAAGCCGCCAGCGAGGATGCCCTCGGTGCGGCAGCCACGATCCACACAGGCCTGCATCACCTTCCAGATGTTCAGCAGACCGGTGTCGGTTTCTTCGTCCGTGCGCCAGTGGCGCTCGTTACGGCGCATCACTTCGGCGATTCCGATGCCGTGCTCGCGGGTCAGCTTGAGCAGATCGGCACCGCTGCGGAAGGGCAGCGGCAGCGAGGTGGCGTCCGGGGCGATGATCTTCTGCTTGCTGCCATCGGCCAGTACCGCTTCGCTGACCACGAAGCCGCCGCCGACCGAGTAGTAGGTGGCCTCGTGCAGCTGGATGCCGGCGGCATCGAAGGCGGCGAAGCGCAGGCCGTTGGCGTGCAGCGGCAGTGCCTTGCGGAACATCTTCAGGTCGGCTTTCTCGTCGAAGGCCACGGCATGCTTGCCGGCCAGGACGATGCGCTTGTCGCGACGGATGGCCTCGATGTACTCGGGCACCTGATCGACGTTGACGGTATCCGGCTCATGACCGCTGAGGCCGAGCAATACTGCCTTGTCACTGCCATGGCCCTTGCCGGTGGCGCCCAGCGAGCCGTACAGCTCGGCGACCACACGGGTCACCTTGGGCATGTGCTCGTGGTTTTCCAGGGCGTGGGTGAACAGCGCGGCGGCGCGCATCGGGCCGACGGTGTGAGAGCTGGACGGGCCGATACCCACTTTGAACAGGTCAAAAACGCTGATAGCCATGGCGGAGATCTTCTTGTCGATTGAATGAACACGCGCCCGGTTACGCGCGTGCGGTTGTTCTATCTAAGAACGGCCATATCATTATGTATACTGATTTATTTTTAACGTATTCGTTAGCGTCACTTAACTATTGAGATCGCGCCATGGACATCACCCGCCTGCGAACCCTGCGCGAACTGGCCCGCTGCCGCACCATGGCGGCCGCTGCCGAGTCGCTGCACCTGACGCCCTCGGCCGTGTCGCAGCAGGTCGCGCAGCTCGAGCGCGAAGTCGACGTGGCGTTGATCGAGCGGCGTGGGCGCGGCGTGGTGCTGACGCCGGCAGGTGAGCGCCTGGTGGCGCATGCCGAGCGCATCCTTGTGGTGCTCGACGAAGCGCGTTCCGAGCTGGCGCTGCTGCGCGGGGAGATCGCCGGTGAACTGCGCGTGGCAGCCTTCCCTTCGATCGCCGTGGCGGTGATCGCGGAAACCGTGCGTGCGCTACGCGGTGCTTACCCTCGGTTGAATGTGGTGGTGCTGGATCTGGAGCCGCAGGAAAGCCTCAGCGCTCTGGGCTCCTGGCAGATCGACGTGGCGGTGATCGACGACCTGGCCGTGACCCCGGACGAGAACCGCGAGCATTACGCGCTGATTCCCCTGACCCAGGACTTGCTGCACGTGCTGCTGCCCATCGACCATGCCCTGGCCAGGCGCGACAGCCTGACCGTCGCCGACCTGCGTGACGAAGCCTGGGCGCTGGACTCCAGCGGCAGCTCCTTCGGCGAGTTCATCGCCAACCTGTGCCGCCGTTCGGGCTTTGCCCCGCGTATCAACGCCCACTGCGCCGGCTTCGAGATGGTCGCGGCCATGGTCGCCTCGGGCAACTCCATTTCCATCGTCTCCGGCCTGCGCCTGGTGCGCCCGCTGCCCGGCGTCATCGCCGTGCCTCTGCTGCCGGATATCCAGCGCGGCGTGTTCCTCGCCTACCGCAAGGGCGAGCGCGATCATCCGGCGGTCAACGTGTTTCTCGACGAAGCGGTGTACACCGCCGACAGAGTGCTGGGTTAGCCCTGTACGGCCGGGTAGGAGCGGCTTCAGCCGCGATGCTCTTGGCTTTTCGACGGGCCCCACGCTCTACGTGCGCCCCATCATCCGTCTATCCGGTTTTTACTCACTGGACGCGAAAGGCTCTTGAGCCGCTTCAGCCTCCAGCTTCGCCCTGTCAGCTTTGCTGATGTATTTAGGCTTGTTGTTTTTTGGGGCGAGCTTGGCATTGGCCTTCTTGGCGTGGGCTTCGAGCAGTTGCTTGATCTTTTTGCGGCGATTCATGGTCGTGTGTCTGCGTTGCCCTGAATTGATGGTGCCCATACCTGGCGTGGGTATCTGCGCTTATAACGCATCGCACCGTGACTGGTGCGAGCCGAATTAGCGCAGAGCGTTCCGGATGCTTTTACACATGGGGCCTGGGGGCGATCAAGGCACCTTTTGCAGTGCAGGGCGGCAGCATTGGAGCTGCGCTGCCAGCGCGGGCAGACGCTAGAGCATTTGCTCTGACGTGTCCATGCGATGAGATCGGCCTGTGCGCCGGCAGCGGCCGGCATGCGCGAATAAAAAGCGTCGCCTCGGGGCGATCAGCTCCAGACCGCCCCCACCGGCGTATGCGCCGGGTAGTGCGCCGCCACCTGCGCCTGCAGCAGCTCTCCACAGGCCAGTGCATCGGTCAGCGCATGGTGCGCGGAATACAGCGGCAAGCCGTAGCGCAGGCGGCTGTCGGCCAGGCGGATGGAGATGCGCTCGCGACCACGCAGGCGGTCCCACCAGTTGACGCTACGTTTGGGGTGCACCCGGGCTTCCAGCTCCATGGTGTCGATGATAGGGAAGAGCAGCCCTTCGCCCAGGTGCTGGCGCAGGGCCTGGTCGAGGAAGTTGCGCTCGATCTTGCGGTAGTGCGCCACAACTACCTTGCCGGCCAAGGCTTCGAGCAGCTCATCCAGTACATGGGCCAGGCGAGGGGCATGGCGGACATCGGAGTGGGTGATGTGGTGGAAGGTCACCGACTCGGCGCTCAGCTCGCTGGTGGGCTTGACCACCCAGTAACGCGACTCGGCGCAGCGGATGCGCTGCAGATCCAGCGGCACCAGGCCGAGGCTGACGATGGCGTGCTCGCGCGGGTCGAGGCCGGTGGTTTCCACGTCCAGTGCCACCAGCGGCACCTCGGCCAGGGGCGTGTCGGCGGCGATGCAACCGGCGCCGTAGTAGGCGCGCAGGCGTTCGTCATTGCTGCTGGCCGCGAGCTCGGCGAAGCGTTGCGGCCAGTCCAGGGTCTGACAATCACTCATTGCGGACGCGCCAGAGGCTGGGCCGGGTAGCGGAAGCGCAGGAATTTCTGCGCGTTGCTCACTACCTGGAAGGCTTCCTTGAGGTGGTGGCGTTCGCTGGAGCTGAATTTTTCCGGTTCGACATAGTTATCGGGTGGGTTGCCGGCTTCCACCTCACGTGCCTGGTGGCGGATGCGCACCAGGCTGAGGAACTCGAAGGCGTAGCGCAGATGATCGAGGGCTTCCTGCGGCAGCAGTTTGGTGGCGGCGATGGCGTCGAGGCGTTCCAGCGAGTTCTGCGCCTTGGAACCGCAGGCCAGGGCATGTACGCGGATCAGGTCGGTCAGCGGCGCCGTGCCACGGCCCTTGAGGTTGATGATGTTCTTCTGCCGGCCATCGGTTTCCATCACGAAGGTGCGGAAGAAGCCCAGCGGCGGCGTGCGATTGAGCGCATTGCGCGCCAGCGCGGCGAGGAAGGCCGGCGTGGCGCTGGCCTTTTCTGCCAGCATTTCCTTGAGGTTCTCCACCAGCGCGGTCTTGCCGTACACGCCATCGAGGTCGAAGAAGATGCTGCTGTTGAGCAGGGTTTCCGGGTTGGGTCGTTCGATCCACTCGCTGAAGTATTGCCGCCAGACCTTCAGTGGCTGGCGCCACTTCGAGTTGCTGGCCATGATCCCGCCCTTGCAGTAGGCGTAGCCGCAGGCAGACAGGCCGTTGCTGACGAACTGCGCCATTTCGGCGAAGTAGGGGTCATGCAGTTCCGGGTCGAAGCTGTCGTCGAGTACCAGGGCATTGTCCTGGTCGGTGAGCAGCAGTTGCTCGTCTCGGGCCATCGAGCCGGCGATCATGAAGCAGTAAGGCACCGGCGGTGGGCCGAGCTTCTCTTCGGCGAGGATCAGCAGGCGACGGGTGAAGGCACGGCCGATGCTGCTCATGGCGCGGCCGACCATATGCGCGCTGGCATCGTCGGCGACCATGCGCACGAAGGTGGCGTGCAGGTCGGGCAACAGGTTCTTGAGGCCTTCGACGGAGTCCTTGTTGAAGATGCTGTTGACCAGATAGAGGCTGCTGCGCGACTCGTAGCGAATGACGTCGGCCAGCGAGATCATGCCCACCGGGCGACGCCGCTGCAGCACGGGCAGGTGGTGGATGTTGTTGCGCAGCATGCACAGCATGGCCTCGAACACCGACTCGTCGGCCTGCACGGTGACCGGCCCTGGGGTCATCACCTGGCTTACCGGGGTGTCGCCTGGCAGCCCTTCGGCCAGCACGCGCACGCGCAGGTCGCGGTCGGTGAGGATCCCGGCCATCACCTGATTCTGCTGATCGGCCACCTGCACCTGCGCCGGGTTGGGCCAGCGCCTGCTGGGGTTGACGATGATCACCGAGGACACGCTCTGCTCGCTCATCACCTTCGCCACCTGCTGCACGGACATGTCCAGCGGCACGCTGACCGGCGAGCGGCCGATCAGCTTGCGCACCTTGATCTTCATCAGCTCGCTGGCTTTGCCGTGGCTGTCCTCGAGGGCCGATTTGAGTCGCGATTGGCCTTCGGCCTCGACGAAGTCGGCGAAGCTGTCGAACTGATCGCAGAGCTGCTGAAACAGTGGGCCGGGGATGAAATAGATCAGGCTGTCTTCCAGTGCCCTGGCACCCAGGCGCACCTTGTTGCCCCGCAGCAGGCCGGCCTGGCCGAAGATATCGCCCTCGGTCAGGCGATTGTGCAATTCGCCCCCGCGGCGATGGGTTTCCACCGCGCCGCTGCGCACGTAATGCAGCTCATGGATCGGCGCGCCGGCAGCGAGAATCTCGCTGCCGGCCTTGAAATAACCAACCTGTACTTGACGAGCGATCTCGTCGAGCGTTTGCTCCGGCAGGTTATCGAAAGGGGCGAAGCGATTAAGGTGATCGCGGATCTCGATCAGCTCGATCTGCATGGTGGACCTCGCTGGCAGGCTGGCATTAGAGGATACGAGCATAACGATAGGATGTCCTCCCGGGGTGTCGCTATGAGGACAATGGCTGTCACAACAGACTCAACAAGGAGGGTGTATGCCGCATTCGTGGTTCTGGTGGTGCCTGGCGGCGTTGCTGTTGCTGGGTGGCGCCACGGTCTTTTATTACAACCGCCTGGTGTTCAATCGGCACCGTGTGGCCGAGGCGTGGAGCGGTATCGATGTGCAGCTCAAGCGCCGTTCCAGCCTGATTCCGGCGCTGGTGGAGTGCGTGCGGCAGTACATGAGTTACGAGCAGAGCGCGCTGGAGGCGCTGGTGCAGGAGCGCGCGCGGGCGATGCAACTGGCCGACTCGCCAATGGGGCTGCGGGCACCGGTCGAGGCGCAGCTGGGTAGCCAGTTGCGCCAGCTGTTCGCCCTGGTCGAGGCCTATCCTGAGCTCAAGGCCGACGAGCAATTTCGCGAGTTGCAGGGCAACATCAGCGAGGTCGAGGACCATATCCAGATGGCGCGGCGTTACTACAACGGGGCGGTGCGCGAGCTCAACGTGCTGGTCGAGTCGGTGCCGAGCAATCTGGTGGCGCGTCTGTTTTCCTTTAGCCCCGCCGATTACTTCACGCTGGATGATCCGCGTGACGGCCAATCGCCGAAGATGGAGTTCTGAACATGCAGGGATGGTTGCGTGGCCTGTTGCTGATTGTCTGCCTGTTGCCCGGCCTGGTGTCGGCGCAGGAGGCCATCGAGGATTTTGCCGTGAGCCTGCAGGTCGAGGCGGACGGCAATCTGCTGGTGACCGAACGCATCACCGTGCACGCCGAGGGACGGGATATCCGGCGCGGCATCTATCGCGATCTACCGGTCGGCTATGCGCTGCCACTGGGGCTCGAGCAGAGCAGCCCGATCAGCCTGCTGGGCGTGACCCGCGATGGCCGTCCCGAAGCGGTGCGCCGTGAGCGCAACGGCGCCTGGATACGCTTTTATCTCGGCTCGCCGAATGTCCTGCTGGAGCCGGGACGGCATAGTTACGAGCTGCGCTATCGGGTCGGGCGAGCCCTGTTGCACCACGCCGACACGGACGAGCTGTACTGGAGCGTCACGGGCAACGGCTGGGTTTTTCCCATCCGCCAGGCGTCGGTCGAGGTGCATTTGCCGACAGGTGCGCGGATCGGTCAGTGGGCCGCTTATACCGGGGGCCAGGGGGCTCAGGGCAAGGATTTTCAGATAGTCGAGCAGCGAGACGACTTCCTGCGCCTGGTCACCACCAAAGTGCTGCCGCCCCATAACGGTCTGACCGTGGCCGTGGACTGGCAAGCCGGGCTGGTGCCACGGCCGGGACTGCTGCAGAGCGCCACGCGGGTGCTGCTGGACAATCTGGGTCTGGGCCTGGGCGCGCTGTTGCTGATCGGCCTGTTGCTGTTCTACCTCAAGGCCTGGAACCGTGTTGGCCGCGATCCGCAGAAGGGCGTGGTCATTCCGCTGTTCGAGGCGCCGCAGGGCATGAGTGCGGTGCAGGCCGGTTACCTCTGGCATCGCGGGTTGCGCGGCGCGTTCGGCGAGGCACGGGCTTTCAGTGTATGGCTGACCGACATGGCCATCGGCAAGCACCTGCATATCGAGGACAAAGCGCACGGCGGTGGTTTCAGCCTGGCCCGTGACCAGGGCGCAGATGGTGAGATGAGCGAGCTCGACCGTGACCTGCGCAAGCGCCTGTTCCCGGCCAACAAGGCCGGCATCGCGCTGACCATCGGCAGCGAGTACGAGCCGCGCCTGGCGGATGCGGTGGCCGGGCTGAGCAGCCATTTGAGGGAACAGGGCAAAGCCTGGTTCGCCAACAACCGTGGCGTCTGGGTGTGGGGCTTGCTGTGGGCCGCACTGGCCTGTGTGGCTACCGTGCTCCTGAGTGGTCAGGGTGGCGAGGATTGGGCCGCAGGTCTGGCCGGACTGGTGTTCAGCCTGGGCTTTGGCGTGCCGACCTTGATCGTGTTCAGCATGGCCCGCCATCAGCCGAGCTTCGGCAAGCAGATGGGCTTGTACCTGGTGGCGCTGATGTTCGGCTGGCCAGTACCGGTGGGGCTGATGATGATCGCAGCGGCGGTGTCCGTGCCGGCACTGTTGCTGGTTGTCGCTTATACGGTGCTGGTGGTGGTGTTCTATTACCTGTTGCCGGCACCGACCCTGAAAGGCCGGCGCCTGCTCGATGCCCTGGAAGGCTATCGCGATTATCTGCAGTTGGCCGAGCGTGACGCCCTGGCCCTGGCCGGCGACGCCCCGGCGATGAGCATCGCCCTGTACGAGCGCCACCTGCCGTTCGCCATGGCCCTGGGCGTGGAAGACAAATGGAGCGCACGCTTCAGCGAGGCCTTGGCCAGCGGTCTGATCGACCCTGCGCAGCGCGACTACCAACCCGACTGGTACCACAGCCACAGCAGCTACAGCTCGCCACAGGCGCTGAGCGGCGCGCTGGTTGCGGGGCTTGCCAGCGCCACGGCACTGGCCTCGTCGCCGCCATCGAGCAGCTCCTCGGACGGTGGTGGTTCGTCCGGTGGCGGCTCCTCTGGTGGAGGCGGTGGCGGCGGCGGTGGAGGGGGCTGGTAGGCGGGCGTTCAGAACTCGTTCTGCAGGGCCTTGTAGCCGCGTACCAGGTCGATATTGGTGCGCGCCACGTCTTCCGAGAATTCGCTGGCCGATACGCTTACGCGCGGCAGGCTGGCGAGGTCGGTCTGCGGCCCGATGCGCTGGGTCGAAGTGACGTGGAAGCCCGGAGGCAGGTCGCAGCCGTCGACCACGGCGTTGTGCCGTACCACGCAGCCGTCGCCGACGGCGCAATTGAACAACACGCTGTTAAAGCCGATGAACACGCGATCGCCCACCGAGCACGGGCCATGGATGATCGAGCGATGGGCGATGGAGGTGTGCTCGCCGATGGTTACCGCTGCGCCGGACTTGGAGTGGATCACCACGCCATCCTGGATGTTGGAGTTGGCGCCGATGACGATGGGCTGCATATCGCCGGTTTCATCCACCTCATCGGCGCGAATAACTGCGTAGGGGCCGACGAAGACGTTGTCGTGAATGATCACCTTGCCGCAGATGATCGCGGTCTTGTCGACGTAGGCCGATTCGGCGATCAGCGGCAGATGGCCGGAGGGGTTCTTGCGGATCATGCAGGCTCCTTGAGCGTTGGGTGGCAGACGCCGGCCTTGCTGCCGGCGCCAGCGGCGCGGGCTGATCATGGCTGGTTCCAGTTCCAGCGACTGGTGGCCACGGCGTCGTGGGCATGCAGGCTTTCGCCATGTACCACCTTGATGCGAAACGCCTGTGCCTGCGGCAGCTGACGCAACGCGCGGTGCAGGCGTCGTGCGGCGTCCTCGCAGAACATCAGGTTCTGCCCGTTGGCCAGAGCGAAGGCCTGCTCGTCGGCCCGTTTGACGGCTGTCTGTACGGCGGTGCCCAGCGCCAGTTCGGCCGTATCCACCAGCTCCAGCAGCGGCAACTGCACCGTGTCGGCATCTAGGCGTATCTGCAGGATGGCGCTGCTGCGCTGGCTATGCGGCGTCGCCACGATGCCTTGGGTCGAGCCCAGCCAGTCATGCAGTTGTCGGCGGTCCACCTGATCTTCGCCAAAGTCCTCGGCAAAGCGCTGCTGGATCAGCTGGCGCGCGAGTGCGGCAGAGCAGGGGCAGGTGGACGAGTAGGTGACTTCGACCTGTAGCTCGAGGCTCAGGCCGCGGCCGTCCTGGCGGGCGTGGATCTCGAAGGGGTAGGGCTTCCAGCCATGCAGCGGGCTGACCAGTGCGGGGCGTTGCAGCACGACGTCGCCATACAGGCTCAGGCTGGCGCTGTCGGAGAGCTGCTGGTGACTGCCGAGGCATTCGTCGAGCACCTGCTGCAGGGCGGCAACGTCCAGCGCCTGGTGTGCCAGCCGCTGCGCCGCCAGGTACAGGCGCGACATGTGAATGCCTCGGGCGCCGGGGTCATCGAGGCTGACGCCGATATCGAGACGGGCACCTACGGGGCTGTCGAGCAGACGAACGGGCAGGGCGATACCGGCCATTCCCACCCAGTCCAGGCTGAGTTCATGGTGGGTGGGCTGAGCGGCGATATCGGGCAGGGTCATTTCGTTCATTGCGTATCCGTAGGTTGCTGGTGATAATAAATGTTATGTTATAACAATTAAAGTTATCCAGACGAAGCCATGACCGATACAGCCCTGAGCCAAGCCGAGCTGCTCGCCCAGCCAGCCGATGACTATATGAACGACGCTCAGCAGCGCTTCTTCCGTGAGCTGCTGCTGACCCAGCGGGCCGAATTGCAGGCACGCATCGACGACGAATTCACCCAACTGCGTGAGCCCGACACCAGCAGCGACGTGGCCGACATAGGCGCTGCCGAGGAGCAGCGGCAATGGCAACTGCGCCTGCTGGAGCGGGAAAAGAAGCTGCTGGACAAGATCGACCAGGCGCTCGAACGCCTGGCGCGTGGCGAATACGGCTGGTGCGCCGAGACCGGCGAAGCCATCGGCCTCAAGCGCCTGCTGCTGCGCCCGACCGCGACCCTGTGCATCGAAGCCAAGGAGCGTCAGGAGCAGCGTGAAAAACACCAGCGTGACCGTGACTGAAAACGAGGAACACTCCATGAACCCGCGTCTACCCGTTACCGTGCTGTCCGGCTTTCTCGGCGCCGGCAAGAGCACCCTGCTCAACCATGTGCTGAAGAATCGCGACGGCCTCAGGGTCGCGGTGATCGTCAACGACATGAGCGAAATCAACATCGACGGCAGCGAAGTGCAGCGCGACGTCAGCCTCAACCGCGCCGAAGAGAAGCTGGTGGAGATGAGCAACGGCTGCATCTGCTGCACCCTGCGCGAAGACCTGCTCGAAGAAGTCGCGCGCCTGGCCAGCGATGGCCGCTTCGACTACCTGCTTATCGAGTCCACCGGCATCAGCGAGCCGCTGCCGGTGGCTGAAACCTTTACCTTCCGCGACGAGCAGGGCCGCAGCCTGTCCGATCTGGCGCGGCTCGACACCATGGTCACGGTGGTCGACGGGGTGAACTTCCTGCGCGACTTTCATGAGGCCGACAGCCTGGCCAGCCGTGGCGAAACACTCGGCGAGGAGGACGAGCGTTCGATCACCGACCTGCTGATCGAGCAGGTGGAGTTCGCCGACGTCATTCTGATCAGCAAGATCGACCTGATCAGCCAGGCCGAGCGCGAGGAGCTGATGGCGATTCTGCGTGGCCTCAATACCCACGCCGATATTCAGGCCATGAGCATGGGCCGCATCGCCCTGGACAAGATCCTCGACACCGGTCGTTTCGACTTCGACCGTGCCTCGCAGGCGCCGGGCTGGCTCAAGGAGCTGCGCGGCGAGCACGTGCCGGAGACCGAGGAATATGGCATCGCCTCCAGCGCTTATCGGGCGCGCCGGCCGTTCCATCCGCAGCGCTTCTTCGACTTCCTCTCGCAGGAGTGGAGCAACGGCCGTCTGCTGCGCTCCAAGGGTTTCTTCTGGCTGGCCAGCAAGTACCAGGAAGCCGGCAGCTGGTCGCAGGCCGGCGGCCTGATGCGCCATGGCCTGGCGGGGCGCTGGTGGCGCTTCGTGCCCAAGCAGCACTGGCCGCAGGACGAGGAAGGTCTGCAGGCGATCATGCAGCACTGGAGCGCCGAGGTCGGCGATTGCCGTCAGGAGCTGGTATTCATCGGCCAGAACATCGATTTTGCGCGCCTGGTGCGTGAGCTGGACGACTGCCTGCTAAGCGACGAGGAAATGGCCGGTGGCCCTGAGGCCTGGCGCCTGCTGGCTGACCCGTTCGGCGCCTGGCAGCAGGAGGCCGCCTGATGTTCGCCCTGCAGTTGCCAAACCTGGCCCGGCAGGTGCAGGGCGAGGACATTCAGGTGCTCGGTGAGGTGCTGCACGACGGCGTCAATCTGGCCGTCTGGCAGCGCCGTCTGCCGGCGCAGATCGCCGATTTCGCCGCCGCGCTGCTGGCGCAAGGTGAGCCGCTGGCGCAGTCCATCACTCTGGAGCTGCCGCGCGCGGACAGTGAGCCGAACCTCGATGGCCTGGTGGCGCAGTACGCCGATCTGCCGGGGCAGGCGGCCTTTCTCGCCGACGTGGCCTGGTTGGTGCGCGCCTATGCTTGCCTGCTCGATGCCCAACGCATCGGTTTACGTCTGCGTGCGCTGGACAAGGCCATGTGCCCGCGCTTTCACGTCGATCACGTGCCGCTGCGGCTGATCACCAGCTACGCCGGTGTCGGCAGTGACTGGCTGGAGGAGGGGGGCATGCTGCGCAGCAGGCTCGGTCAGCCGGGTGCAGAGCCGCAGGACGAGGTGTCGATCCAGCGTCTGGGCACCGGTCATGTGGCATTGGCCAAAGGGGAAAAATGGCAGGGCAACGAAGGACGCGGTCTGATCCATCGCTCGCCGCAGCCGCCGGCTGGCGAGCGGCGCCTGCTGCTGACCCTGGACTGGCTGGCCTGAGGCCGCGCGCAGCCTATTGCATGGTAAAAAATAGGCCGGAGCAGCTGCCCCGGCCTTAAGCACCAAGAGATCATGTCGAGGAGTGACTCGACATGAGGGTCATGTGAGGTACCCGCAGTCATTAGGCGCTTGTTTGGTGACGCTTTGATGTCAGGGTTTGATCCAGGTGCCCTGGTACTGAGTGCTGCAAGCCGGCTCCAGGTACAACGCGTCGCTGGCCACGCCGTAGTAGTGGATGTCCTGCAGGTACAGGTTGCTGCCGGCCCGTGCGTTCTGGCAGACGCCGTAGGCGCCCTTCGGGCATTGCTCGACGAACTCCACCTCGACCGTCTGTCCCTGCAGTTGCGGCTGGCAGAAGCCGTCGCGGAACAGCGTGGCGGGGATGTTGCGATTCTCCTGGCAGACCTTCACGTCCAGACGTTCGGCCTGGCTATGCACGATGCAGGCTTCGGCCAAAGCCAGGCCGGGTAGCAGAGAGAACAGCAACAACCATGCACGCATCTTGTCGGCTCCAGAAAAAACTGCCGGCGAATCTAGCACGTCGTCGCGGCGTAGTCTGTGCTGGCACTCGCCGCGCAAACCACCGACCATGGACGCATGCTCAGTCAAATTCCCACTCACCTCATCGCTGGCCCGTTGGGCGCCGGCAAGACCAGCCTGATTCGCCACCTGCTGGCGCAGAAACCGGCGCACGAGCGCTGGGCGGTGCTGATCAATGAATTCGGCCAGATTGGCCTGGACGCTGCCTTGCTCGAGCAGGGCGAGGACGGTATCGCTCTGGCCGAAGTGGCTGGCGGCTGCCTGTGCTGCGTCAATGGCGCACCGTTTCAGGTCGGCCTTGGGCGCCTGCTGCGTAAGGCCAGGCCCGACCGCCTGCTGATCGAGCCGTCCGGCCTGGGGCATCCGGCGCAACTGCTGGCGCAACTGCGCCAGCCACCCTGGCGTGGCGTGTTGGCCGTGCAACCGGCGCTGCTGGTGCTCGATGCCGCTGCGCTGGCGGCAGGACAGCCGTTGCCGGATGTGCAGCGCCAGGCGTTGGATGAGGCCGGGCTGTTGCTGTTGAACAAGGCCGAATCCCTGGACGCTGCGAGCCGGGCGCGGATTGCCGCGAACCTGCCGCCGCTGCCGCTGCACTGGACCGAGCAGGGCCGGCTCGATCTGGCGCTACTGCCGGGGCTGGCGGCGCAGGCGGCGTCCATCGAGATGACGGCCGAGTTACCCGCGACCGCGCCGGGCCTGGCGCAGATCTGGCGCAACGTCGCCGAGCCGATCTGCCAGGTGCAGGAACAGCCCGAAGGCTGGAGCATCGGCTGGCGCTGGCATCCGAGCCAGCGCTTCGATCTCGAGCAGGTCAGCCAGTGGTTGCAGGGCCTGGATTGGCGCCGAGCCAAGGCCGTCTTGCAGGGCGTCGAGGGCTGGCGTGCGCTGAACGCCCTGCAAGGGCCAGCGCTACCGGCCTGGGGGCCGAGCGAGTGGCGCAAGGACTCACGGCTGGAGCTGATCTTCGATCAGGCGCAGGACGTCGCCGGCCTGAGCGCCGCCTTCGCTATCTGCCGAATCCCTGCTGCCGGCTGATAAACTCGCCGCGTTCCTCGCTGTGGATAACCCCCATGCAATTGCTGCCCTGGTCTCACGACACCTCTGCCGGCTTCACCCTGCGCGGTTGGCATACGCCACCATCGGGCAAGCCGCTGCTGCACTTTGTGCATGGCAACGGTTATTGCGGGCGCGTCTACACGCCGCTGCTAGCGCTGTTGGCCGAGGACTTCGACCTCTGGCTGTGCGATGTGCAGGGTCACGGCGACAGTGATCATGGTGGTCGCTTCCATGGCTGGAACCGCAGCGCCGAGCTGGCGGTGGAGGCCTTCGAGACCTTGCGTGGGCCGTTCGGCGACGTGCCGCGCTACGCCCTCGGCCACAGCTTTGGCGGCGTACTCAGCAGCCTGATCCTGGCGCGCCATCCCGAGCTGTTCCGCCGCGCGGTGCTGCTCGACCCGGTGCTGTTCGGCCCGGCGATGATCGGGGTGATGGCGTTGTCCGACGTGGTTGGCCTGGCGCAGCGCACCGGCCTGGCCAAGAGGGCCCAGAAGCGCCGCCGACAGTGGCCGGATCGCGCCAGTGCACATGCCGCGCTGCATGGCCGCGGTATGTTCCGTGGCTGGGACGAGGCGGCGTTCGACGCCTATATCGAGCATGCGTTGAAGGATGTGGAGGGCGGCGTGGAGCTGAAGTGTCGGCCCAGCCGCGAGGCGGATATCTTCGGCTCCTACCCGCGGCGCCTGTGGCCGTCGCTGGCCAGGGTGACGACGCCGACCGAGGTGATTCACGGCTCGCACACCTACCCCTTCGTCGCCAGGTCGGTAGCGCGCTGGTGCGCGAGTAACGCGCACGTACGCAGTCAGGTGGTGCCGGGTGGGCACTGCTTCATGCAGGAGCAGCCGGCCGACAGCGCCGAGCGCGTGGCCGATTTCCTGCTGCAGCGGGGCTGAGTCGGGCGGGCTTTACTGCGCCTTGCGCCGCCAGTCTTCGAGGTGGATGACGTTACCCGGGTGCTGCACCGCAACCGGCTCGGGTTGCGGCTCCAGCACCGGGTGAGGCTCCAGCTCGATGCGGCCAAGGTGCTGGCCGAACATGCTGATATGTCCGCGCAGGCGCTGCTCACCGGTGACGGTGAATTCGAAGTCATACAGCCGGGCCAGGCGTCGATGCCCCTTGCCGTCGCGCTGGATGGCCAGGCGGCGCAGCGCCACGGCGCCGTCGAGCAACTCCACGTCGAGCTTGGCACAGTGCTGCTTGGCCAGTTGCAGGGCGCGCTCGCGAATGCCATGACCGCGCCATAGCCAGGCGCAGGCAGTGGCGAACAGCATCAGCAGGAAGACATCGAACAGGTTGATCATGGTGACTCCGACTCCGGGAGGCAGAGCTTAGCCTATCTACCTCGCAGTTCTCAGCATAGCCACTTGCCCGTGCGTCGGCTCTGCACTAGCGTTCGCCCACTCAACTCTGAAAAGGATGTCAGCATCATGCATTGCCCTGCCTGCCGCACCAGCCGCCTGCAACCGGCAAAACTCGAAGATGGCCTGCTCGGCCATGGCTGCCCGCAATGCGCAGGCACGCTGGTCAGCCTGTTGCACTACCGCGACTGGGCCGAACGCCAGCCGGCGCAGGAAACGCCAGCAGCCCTGGCGGCTGAAGCCGAAGCCGGCGAAACCAGCCATGCCCTGAGCTGCCCCAAGTGCGCCAAGCTGATGAGCAAGTTCCAGATCAGCGGTACCCGCGCCAATCGCCTGGACCTGTGCGGCACCTGCGACGAAGCCTGGCTGGACAGCGGCGAATGGCAACTGCTCAAGGCCCTGGAGCTGAGCCAGCGCATGCCGGCGATCTTCACCGACGCCTGGCAGCGCCAGGTGCGTCAGGAGGCCAGCGAACAGGCACGGCGCGAGCGCTTCAGTCGCATCGCCGGTGACGAGGCCATCGCCCGCGCCGACGAGATCCGCGCCTGGCTCAAGGATCATCCGCAGCGGCGCGAGCTGCTGTTCTACATCGGTCACGACTGAGGGGGCATGCCGGCGCCACTTTCGTGCCTAGGGCCGGTGTTTCTCCTCGCTCAGCGCCTGATAGCGCTGCTGCAGTTCTTCACGAATCTGCCGGCGCTGCTTGGCCTGGCGCTGGCGGCGCAGGCCTTCCTGGGTGGTTGGCTGGAGTTCCGGCACCGGCACCGAGCGGCCCTGATGATCGACCGCGACCATGGTGAAGAAGCAGCTGTTGGTGTGGCGTACCGAGCGCTCGCGGATGTTCTCGGTGATCACCTTGATGCCGATTTCCATGGAGGTGCGCCCGGTGTGGTTGACCGAGGCGAGGAAGGTGACCAGTTCGCCGACATAAACCGGCTCGAGGAACATCACTTGGTCCACCGACAGGGTTACCGTGTAGCAGCCGGCATAGCGACTGGCGCAGGCGTAGGCCACTTCATCGAGGTACTTGAGCAGCGTACCGCCGTGAACATTGCCGGAGAAATTGGCCATGTCCGGTGTCATCAGTACGCTCATCGTCAGTTGCGCTGTTCCGGCTTCCATCGTTGCTCCGATTACGTGTGGGGCTTATGAGAGTAAGGCCTGCCGGCCAGGTGCATGCAAGATTCAAACTTACTACTGCAAGGATGCTATTTATGCTCATCCGCTCGAAATCGCTGTTTCTACCACTGTTGCTGGGGTTCGTCGGTGCCGTACAGGCCGCCGAGGAGTGCGCCACCGTGGTGCAGTGCAACCAGGTTGGCACCGAGGCTTATCAGGATGGCCGTTTTGAGGAGGCCATCGAGGCATTCGAACGTCAGCTACGACGCGTCGAGGATGGCGACACGGCACAGTTGGAGCTGGCGCTGAATAACCTGATCCTGGCCAATTTGCGCGCTGGCGATGCGGGCATGGCCCGCGCCTGGCTGGGCGTGGCGCTGGATAACCACCTCAGCGGCTCTTCGACTCGCCTGCATCTGCGCAAGGTCTCCGAGGCGCTGGATTATCCGGCGCTGAGCGCCAACCCGGTGGGCCGCTACCTGCGCTACAGCGGTCAGGCGGTATGGAGCGAATTGCTGATCAGCGAGGACGGTAATGGTGGTTATCTCGCCAGTTTCGCGCCCGTGCGCGTCGGTGCCAGGGTCGAGCAATACGGCCCGGCCGCGATTGGCGAGCTGGACGGCAAGCTGGTCGGCGACGGCGTGCAGATGCGCCTGGAGGATGCCGGCCTGGGCCGCGACTGTGCGGTGCAGGTGCTGCGTGAGGGCATCGAGCTGCGCGTGCAGGAGGTATATGGCGATGGCTGCCAGGACTATGGCGGTATGGGTATCAGCGTGGATGGTAGGTACATCAAGGTCGATGCGCAGGTGCGTCCGTGAATCTGCGTCGTGCCGCTCTGTTTGGTGGCGGGATCCTGGTGCTGACGTTGCTGGCCGGCGGGAGTGCCTGGCTGCAGGATGAGCCGCTCAGTGCCGACGCGCAGGCCTGGCTGGAACAAGCACAGGTGGATAAGAGGCAGAGTCGGGCCTATGTGTTTCTCAATGGTCTGGATGCCGCTCCTGGACAGGCGCCAGAGGCGCTGGGTGCCGAGCGCCTGCAGGCATATCGCAGCTGGCGCAGTAGTCACGGCCCGATGGATGAAGGCTTTACCGAGCCGGTGGTTGCCACCCTGGCTTTACCGCAGGGCCCCTTGTTCTGTGCGATAGAAAAAGAGGACTGTCTGACGACGTTGCTGAGTGGGGTGTCTGGCTGGGTCGAGACGGATGAGCAGCGTCTTCTGCGCGAGCGCTACTGGCAGTTTCTCCAGCTCGATGACTACCGCACTCTGCTGGAGGCCAGCATCGTTGCCCCGTTGCCGCCGCACCGTTACCTCGTGAGTGGCCAGCAGCTGCTGACTCTGCAACTGCTCAAGGCTGCTAAGGCGGGGGAAGGTGAGCAGGTTCGGGCGCGTCTCGATGAGGAGCTGCACCTGTTGCGAGGGCAACTGCGCCGCGCCGATACGCTGATAGCGAAGATGATCATGGCGCGTATGGTCGAGCGCAATATGCGCTGGCAGGCCGTGCTCTATCGCCAGGGGCTGATGCCCGCACCGAGCAGCGTGCCTGCATTCGATGAAGCCGAACGCAGCTTGCTGAAGCCGTTGCAGCATGAGTTTCAGGGGATGGCGTTACTTTTCGAGGCGCTGCCCAAGGCGGAGAACAGCTTGGGCGAGTGGCTGATGCTGCGGTGGGGTCTGCGTCCACAGATGAGCATCAATGCCGGCGTGACGTTCTATCAGCCGATGGCTGAGCTGTCGCAGCTGCCGCCTGCGGAGTTTGCCCGTGAGGTCCAGCAATTGCCTGACCCTCAGTGGCAGAAGAGTCGGCGCAATCCGGTGGGTAACGTGCTGCTGGGTATTGCCATACAGGACTTCCGTGACTACGCCCTGCGTGTGCAAGACCTCGAAGCCCTGCGCCGACTGTTGCAGGGGCTGGCGCAACTGCCGGAAGGTAGTCCTAGTGCCGAACAATTGCGCGCCTTCGACAATCCCTACTACCCCGGGCAGCCGGCGCAGCTCGATGAGCGGGGCCAGCTGTGTTTTGCCGGTCCCCTGCGCGAGGGTGACGGCGCGCGTTGTCTGCCACTGTGAGCGATGTGGGGTGGATGACGCTTGTTCATCCACCCGCCCGGCTCAGGCGTGATTCAGGTACCAGCGCCAGTCCTGCTCACCCACTTCACCCATGAACTGGCGGAACTCGGCCCACTTGATCGCCAGGAACACCTTGAGGAAGTCCTCGCCCAGCGCTTCGCGCGCCCAGCTCGATTGTTCCAGGTTGCGCAGGGCGGTCAGCCAGTCGGTGGGCAGGGTCTCGCGGGCCTGCTCGTAGCCGTTGCCGACGATAGCCTGGCCGGGATCGATCTGCTCGCGGATGCCCTTGTGGATGCCGGCGAGAATCGCCGCAGCAGCCAGGTAAGGGTTGGCGTCGGCACCGCAGATACGGTGCTCGACGTGGCGGCTCTTGGCCGGCCCGCCGGGTACGCGGAACGACACGGTGCGGTTGTTCACGCCCCAGCTCTTGGCCAACGGCGCGTAGCTGTTGGCCTGGAAGCGGCGGAAGGAGTTGGCGTTGGGGCAGAAGATCGCCAGGGCGTCGTTGAGCGTGGCCATCATGCCACCGATGGCATGGCGCAGCAGCGGCGTACCCTGCGGGTCTTCGCTGGCCATCAGGTTGTTGCCCTCGGCATCGGCCAGTGACACGTGCATGTGCATGCCGTTGCCGGCCAGGTCGCCGAACGGCTTGGCCATGAAGCAGGCCTGCAAGCCATGTTTGTTGGCCACGCCCTTGACCAGGCGCTTGTAGCGCACGCCTTCATCCACGGCCTGCAGCGCGTCGAAACGGTGCTCCAGGGTCAGTTCCAGCTGGCCGGGCGCATATTCGGAGATCGCCGTGCGTACCGGCAGGCCCTGCGCCTCGCAGGCGGCATAGAGGTCGTCGAGGAACGGCTGCACCTGTTCCAGTTCATACACGCCATACACCTGCGGCGCCTCTGGGCGCACGCCGTTCATCTGCACGGCTGGTTGCGGGCGGCCATTGGCGTCGCGTTGCTTGTCCAGCAGGTAGAACTCCAGTTCCACTGCCATTACCGGGTGGTAACCATCGGCCTTGAGTGCCTCGACGGCGCGCACCAGTACATGGCGCGGGTCACCCGGCGTGGCTGGCAGACCCTGGGTCGGGTGCATGCTCACCTGCAGCTGGCCGGTGGGTACCGCGCGCCAGGGTTGCAGGGTCAGGCTGCCGGGCAGCGGGTAGGTCCAGCAGTCGGCATCGGCCACTTCCCAGACCAGGCCGCTTGCTTCGACGTCCTCGCCCTGGATGGTCAGAGACAGGATCGAACTGGGCAGCGGCCGGCCATTTTCGTAAATCGCCAGCAGTTCGTCGCGATGCAGCAGCTTGCCGCGCGGGATGCCGTTGGCGTCGATCAGCATCAGCTCGATGCTGCGTACCTCGGGGTGGCGTTCGAGGAAGTCGTGCGCTTCTTGGGGGTTGGCGAATTGCATGGTGGTTCTCGCAAAAGGTCGTGGGGCGCAGTTCATCCTGTGGGAGGGGCTTCAGCCGCGATTGTCGCCGCTGAAGCGCCTCCCACGAGGATTACTCGCGGGCGCCGGGAATGGCCAGCAGCTCGGTGAGGGCCTGATCGAGCATGGCGACCAGTTTGTCCACATCCTCGGTCGTGGTGCTCGGGCAGCACAGGGTCATGTTGTGGAACGGCGTGATCAGGATGCCGCGGTTGATCAGGTACAGGTGCAGGGCCATCTGCAGCTCGTCGTGGAAGGCCGCTTCGGCCTCGGCGCCGGTACGCGGCGAGGTGGCGCAGAACTGAAATTCGCAGCGCGCGCCCAGCTCGGTCACCGACCAGTTCAGCCCGTGCTTGCCGATCAACTGGCGGAAGCCTTCGGCCAGGCGCGCCGCCAGGGGCAGCATGTGGTCGTAGGCCGTCTGGGTCATCACCTGCTCCAGGTTGGCGCGCATGCAGTGCATGGCCAGGGCGTTGGCCGACAGAGTGGTGCCCATGCCGCTGTGGCCGTGACCGTGGCTTTCTTCGCTGGCGCGCTGGCGCGCCTGGTTCATGCCGTCGGCCATGGCCGCACTGCAACCGAAGATGCCGCATGGCACGCCTCCGGCGATGGGCTTGCCGACCACGAAGAAGTCCGGGTCGAGGTCCCACAACCGGGTGCAGCCGCCGATATCGGTGGAGATGGTGTGGGTTTCGTCGATGATCAGCAGGCTGCCGTACTTGCGCGTGAGTTCGCGGCATTTCTGCATGAAGCCCGGGTCGGGCAGGACCATGCCGATATTGGTCATCGCCGGCTCGCAGAGCAGGGCGCAGACGTCGCCCTGAGCCAGCGCGGCCTCCAGGGCTTCGACATCGTTGAAGGGAATGGCGCGGCTGTGCTCGGTCAGGCCGTAGGCCTGGCCGACCAGACCGGAGCGGTGCACGGTCTGGCCGTCACGATTGCGCACCATCACGTCGTCGACGGTGCCGTGGTAGCAGCCGTCGAACACCAGCAGGGTCTTGCGGCCGGTAATGGCGCGCGCCCAGCGCAGCACATAGCGGTTGGAGTCGGTGGCGGTAGCGGTCACCTGCCAGTAAGGCAGGCCGAAGCGCTGGGCCAGCAGTTCACCGCAGACCACAGCGTCCTCGCCGGGCAGCATGGTGGTCAGGCCGTTGTTCGCTTGCTCGGCGAGGGCGCGAGCCACCGGATCGGGCGAGTGGCCGAACATGGTGCCGGTGTCGCCCAGGCAGAAGTCGATGTACTCGTGACCGTCGACATCGAAGAAGCGCGCGCCCTTGGCCCGCTCGACGAACAGGGGCACCGGAGTCGACCAGTCGGCCATCCAGTGCATCGGCACGCCGCCGTACAGCGAGTGACGGGCGCGTTCGGCCAGTGCTACCGACTTTGGATTGCGTTCGAGAAAGCGGGCCCGTTCACGGGCAGCGAAGGTTTCCACGGCGGTTGGGGCGATGCCACTGGCAGTCATTTTGAACACCTCGTTCGAATTTCCACACATGGTATTTTGTGATCACAGAAATTACAAGCTATCTCGTTATACTTAGAATACGTTAGTATTTCCCCTGTTCTGTGATCACAGAATAACGATTTGATCGGGTGGATATCACCACCTTCGTCATCAGGCGCCCCTCTGGAGAACATCATGCGCGAATGCCTGCTCACCCTGTCCCAGCTTCCTGCACCGCCACAAGGACGTTGAAACCATGAGCGACAATCTGCAGGAACAGCTATACCAACGAATTCGCAAGGGCCTGCTGGCCGGCCACTTTCGGCCGGGGCAGGCCTTGAAGATCCGCGATCTGGCGGCCGAATGGGGCACCAGCCCGATGCCGGTTCGCGCGGCCCTGCAGCGGCTGGTGGCCGAGGGCGCGCTCGAGGGTGAGCAGCAGCGTTCGGTGCGAGTCCCCGCGATGACTCGCGAACGCTACGAAAGTATTTTTCAGGTGCGCCTGGCGCTGGAGGGGCTGGCAGTGGAGCTGGCCACCCCACGTCTGAGTCGCGACGACCTGGCCCTGCTGCGTGACTGTGTGAAGCGCATGGACGCTGCCATCGAACAGCGTCAGGTGCAGGACTACCTCAACGCCAACAGCCAGTTCCACCTGTATCTGTATGGCGCCTGCGGCAACCCGGTGCTGCTGCGTTCGATCGAGTCGCTATGGCTGCAGATCGGCCCTTTCTTCAATCGTCTGTTCACCGAGGCCGATCTGTCGCTGCGGCTCAACGATTTTCATGAAGACGCCTTCGCCGCCATCGAGGCCGGTGACGCCAAGGGCGCGCGTCAGGCGATGGAGCAGGACCTGCTGTACTTCGCGCGCTTTCTGCTCAACCTGCTGGCGCTGGAGCAGAGTGAGGTGTGAGCCGGGGTTAGCTGATGTGCTGTGCCGGTCGCGGCTGAAGCTCTCCCGCCCGTCAACTGCAGGAGATGCTTTAGCGGCGATTCGGCTGTGAGCAGTGCAGGGGCTGCTGACGCCATGCCGACCAGGCTTGTTCCCAGCCAAGTTGGTGTTCAACGCCTGGCAGGATGACGCTCTCCAGGCAGTCGGCCTGGCCTAGGGCCTGCCGGTAATCCTTGAGCAACCCCAGAGGGATGATCCGGTCGGCATCCCCCAGCAGGTGTCGCTGCGGTACCTTGGCCAGGCGTTTGCGGTGGTCCAGCGGCTCCAGTGATCCGTCCAGTGGCGTCAGGTTCAAGTGGGCTGCCCAGTGTCGCGGGCTGAGATTTCCGGCGAGGGTCTGCACCAGGGCAATATCGTCTCGGCGCATCGCTAGCAGTAACGCCAGAGCGGCTCCGCCGGAGTAACCGATCAGCTCGAACTCAAGGTTGTTGTGGTGTGCTTTCAATTGGTCCAGCGCCTGATCGAGGCTATGCACCACTTCATCGCTGAAGCGACGGTTGGTCCACAGGGTGCTGGTACAGTTCGGAGAGCTGACGAACTGACAAGGACGTGCCAAATAGACTGAAGGTTCCGGGTCGGAAAATGCCAGGCTGGCGACCAGCAGCTGTTTTGGCGTTGGGTCGAGGCTGGGCCGATCAGGCCTGATCCAGGCATACCCATCGCCCTCCAAATACACGCGCAGGCGTTGTCCTTTGGCTATCTGGCGGGGAGCGGCGCTAACCAGAGGGAAGGGCGAGCCCGGAAGGATATGCACCTGCTGGTCGTGGGTGTTGGCCAGTTCTTGCAACTGGCCAAGGGAGCTTTGGCAGCCCGCCATAAGCACACTGATCAACAGCATGCCGAGGTGATGGCGGGTAGCGGGTTTCATCAGAAGTCGTAACGGACCTTGGCTGTGAAGGTGTCGGCATTGAAGCCAGACTTGCCCACATATTCGTAGTTAGCACCGATGGTCACTGCGCCCAGCAGGTAATCTACGCCAATACCCACTTCATAGCTGTTGCGAGCAGGTTTGGCGCCGCTGGTCACAAAGGGTGTGCCTCCCAGTACAAAGGTCGAGGTACTGGACGCGCGGTCTGCAGCAAAGTCGTGATATGCCATGAGTTTGGCTTGCGGTTCGATGCGGCCCTGAGCCAATGGATAACTACCTGCCACACGAACGCCCGCACCCAGGTCGAAGCTTTCGTAGCGCTGCTTTTCTACTTTCAGCGCAGCCGCAGAGCCTTTTTCTGTATAGCCATCAATTTGCACATTGCTGTAACGAGAGGCCAGGCGCGGTTCCACCAGGAAATTGTTGTTGATACGGTAGGTATAACCACCTACCAGGTTCAAACCGAGCAGTTCACTGTCGTAGTCACTGCGGGCTGTGCTGCTGGCGATCTGGCGTTTGCCGCTGTTGTCATTGATGCCGTAGGTCAGATTGCCGTCGATGAAGTAGGCACCACTTTCAAAACCGCTGTATAGCGTGAACGCATGACCCTCAACAGCGGTTTTATTGCCCGTCGCGCCGTTCACCTTAGTGTCGAGAAAGCTATACGCCAAACCGAGCGTCAGTTGCTCCGTGGCTTTGCCATCCGCACCGATTGCCAGGCCCTGGCTGTATGCGTTGTACCCGGCAACGCCATTACGACGCTGCTGTTCTGCATCGCTGTACAGGCCTTGCATCCAGATCCCGGTGGCATTGAATGAATCACCGGAAGATAGCCCGCGAATAGTGCTTGTGCGACCGACAACGGCGTTGCTGATCAGGTTTTGGCCGGCAACTGTCGCCTTGGCGCTGGCACCGCTGACATCGGGGGTCAACTGCTCGGCCAGCTCGGCCAACTGGGCCTCGTCGGCATTGGCGAAAGCCTGGAACACAGGGTCGCTTGGATTGTTGGTTCCTAGGTTGCTCATAAGGGGGGAGAACCGTGTGATCGCGGTCTGCGCATTACCAGATGCGCCATTGTTGGCGATATCGTTCGCCACTTCATCGCTGCCTTTGGCCGTTACGTTAGACACGATGGTGTTGCCATCGACCGAATAGCTATCGACTGTCAGCAGTGCCGAGCTACTTACTACACGCAGGCCCTCGTCGACCAGCTCGCCGGCTTGCAGCAGGGTGTAGCTGGTGCCATCAACACTGAAGTCACTGCCCCTGGCGGCTAGCCGGATCTGCGAGTTCGTCTCGAAAATGGCCTTGCCGGTGACCGTGACAATCGCCTGTTGGGGATTGGTTGCGCTGCTCAGGTTCAGCCCCAGCGATGCGCCTTCAGCAACCTGCAGGTTGTCGGTGACAAGAGTGGTGTGAGCCTGCTTCAGGTCCAGATGGCCGGTGAGGCTGTCGTCTGTCCAGCCAAGATCGATAAAGCGCGACGCCAGTGACTGGCCATCAAAGATGACCGAACCCTCGATCGCCACCTCATGCATGCCGACCATGTTGCCCTTGATCATCCCGGCGTTCCACTTCATCTCGACGCCAGTACCCGCTGGATAGTTAAGAGCGCCAGTGGCATCAATGGCCGTTACGCCGCCGAAGATGTTGCCGGTGTTCTCGATCAGCGGCTGATCATCGGTAAAGCCTTCGATCTTGATCGCCGTGTCGTCGGCCTGGATGGTGCCAGTATTGATGAGGCTCTGTATGTCGCCACCATTGATATACAACTCGCCGCGAGCACTGCTATTGGTCAGCGTTTGCGCAACGCTCAGGGTCGGGCAGGCGAGATTGATGATGACGACGGCGAGCAGGGTCTTACGGAAGGGCAATGGAGTCATTGGATCATCCTTGAGGGTGCGTGCAGCTTTAGCGCGTCCATGCGAATGTCTTTGCTTTGCCGCTAATTGCACAACGAGCTGTTGGGGGCCTTTTCAGGGGCCGCGACTTTAACAAATCGACTTTGGAGTTAGCACTCAAAATGGGCGTTCAATAGTTCATTTCTTGAACGATTTCGCGCTTCTGTGCAACCGGCTCGTACTCCACCTGGCGAGCAGTCTCTCCGCAGCGTTATATCTCTCTTAAAAAGTCCGACGTTCGCCTACCTTTCTCTCTGGCCGCCGCAGGCCCAGACCATGCGAGTGAACTAGCTGGAGTGCGACGACCCCAGTCGCTGCGGGTGCTGCATATGGCGGCACCTCCCAGGTCTGGTGACGCATTGAGTTTCCGTGAGCGCGTCATTTATCAGGAAGTACAGTACTGTCGTTGCCAAAGTGCGTCGTGCCTTGTCATTTACTGAATCACTCAGCTTTCCAGCCAGACGTCGCGGCACCAGTGCCAGACCGAGTCCCAGCTTTCGTCGGTCAGCTCGCCTTCGTCGCCGTCCCATAGCCAGACCTGACCTTCCACGTCTACGGCGTAGTAGTCGCGGCCGTCCTGGCACAGCGGCACCAGATCGCGCGGCAGGCCGAGATCCCAGGCCACCGAAGCGACTTCGGGCAGGTAGGTGTGCGATTGCGGATCGCTGGCGGTCACCGGCTCCAGGCGGCCGTACACCACGTCGCTGACCTTGAGCAGGTATTCACGCAGCTCGAAGGGCAGGTGGATGAGGATCTGCTCCTGAATCTCCACCAGGGTCTCTTCTTCCGGCAGCTCCAGCGGTACCGGTACCGGCTCGTTGAGTTCACGCAGCTGTTCGATGACTTCTTCCACGGCGTTGGCTCCTCATCAGGGGGGATCGGCTTTATACAGTAGCTGGCCGGCAGAATGAAAACATGTCGTCGTCACTGCATACTGACGCTTTTGCGGAGCCCATTCATGTCCTCTGTTTCTTGGCGCTGCCTGCACCATAGTGCGCTCGACACGGCCACCCTTTATGAGCTGCTGGCCCTGCGCACCCAGGTGTTCGTGGTCGAGCAGAACTGTCCCTATCTGGAAACCGATGGCCAGGACCTGGCAGGTGACACCTGTCACCTGCTGGCGCGCGACGCGTCTGGATTGGTGGGCTATCTGCGCCTGCTCGACCCGCAGCGCATGGACGGCGAGGTGGTGATTGGCCGCGTGGTGATCGCCGAGCGGGGGCGCGGTACTGGCCTGGGCCGCCGGCTGATGGAGCAGGCGCTGGTCGAGTGCCGTCAGCGTTGGCCGGGGGTGCCGGTGTATCTGTCGGCACAGGCGCACTTGCAGGGCTACTAAGGGCGTTATGGGTTCGTGGCAGTGACCGAGGTGTATCTGGAGGACGACATCCCGCATATCGGCATGCGCCGGGCTGCTGATCCATCGTGATGTAGGAGCGGCTTCAGCCGCGATAGCATGCGAGCGCTTAAACGAAAAACCCGGGCAAGCCCGGGTTTCTTGTGCGCAGTAGCGATCAGTTCTGGCGAATGCCAGCGATCAGCCAGGGCTGGTTGTCGCCCTGAGCGCGCTCCAGGCGCCAGCTTTCGCTGAACGGCTCGCCCTGGTCGAAGCGCGAGGTCTTCGACACACCGCTGAAGGTCAGGGTGGCGATGGTCTTCTCGGCGTTGTCGTCGACACCGTCGAGTTGCACGTCGAGGTTGTCGACGTAGGTGGACTGGAAGCCGTCTCCCAGCTCGGCGCGCTCGCGCTTGAGGAAGTCCAGCAGTTGCGGGGTGACGAACTCGGCGATCTTCTCCATCTCGTTCGCGTCCCAGTGCTGCTGCAGGTTCATGAAGTGCTCACGGCCAGCGGCCAGGAAGCTCTGCTCGTTGAACCAGGCCGGGGCGTTGATCACCGGAGCGGCCGTAGCCAGGCGACCGCCGAAGATGTTGCTGCCAGCGGCCGGAGCGTTTTCGGCGTTCGGCATTTCACGCTGGTAAGGCGCACCGGCAGCGGCCATCTGCGGCTGTTGGCGAGCGCGACGGGCGGCGAGGAAGCGGAACAGCAGGAAGGCGATCAGGCCGAAGATCAGCATGTCCATGATCTGCAGGCCTTCGAAACCATCACCCATGAACATCGAGGC
>Ga0070754_10000249_pt1 | contig 54317 bp, 46 predicted proteins | sample VirMetDEL_Sep_01_FD_75181 | JGI IMG/M metagenome (GOLD analysis project Ga0070754, IMG submission 75181) | Aqueous microbial communities from the Delaware River and Bay under freshwater to marine salinity gradient to study organic matter... | ecosystem: Environmental > Aquatic > Marine >...
CACGAAACGTTCCTGCATCAGTATTTGTAGTTGAAGGACTAAAAGTATATACTCCTGTAGTTTGATTTATACTTGGTGCAGAGGCAAGTTGAGCAGGAAGCGTATTTCCTGCTGTCTTATATGCAATACCATAAGTAACATCAAAACCTTCGGGATCTTGAGCAGTCATTGTTAAAGTACTTGTACTTCCTGCATTACTTAAAATGTGACTAGATGGAGGCTCCGTAAGAATTACTGGGCTTTCATCTCCGTTATCTATTCTTTTCCATGCTGTACCGTTATAAACATACAGTGCATTTGTATCTTGAGCATACGCAATATCTCCTTCTGTGGGAGTAGCCGGAAAAGCTGCCAAATTCGCATAAGATACAGAAGCAGAAGCGCCAGTAGCGCCATCAGCGCCAGGAGTGCTTGTACTTACCCACTGACTTGAGTCTGTATCTGTATAATAAATATACATGACTGCTTCCGAAGAACTCCACCACAAATCTCCAGCGGAAGGACTTGTTGGAGCAGTCTCTGATACAGTTACAGATGCGCCGCCAGACGCTCCACCGCCACTCCCAGTGGGATTACTTTGTACCCACTGATTTGCAGTACCGTCATTGTAGTATACAAATGTTTTCAGTACGCTGGGGTCAAACCAAAGATCACCTTCGGTGGGACTAGCAGGTGCAGTCTCTGATACAGTTACAGATGCGCCACCGCCTCCACTTCCAGAAGTTGCAGTAGTTTTCCAAGCTCCTGACGTAGAATTATAAGTATAAGTTACATTGTTTACTGTAACTGTATCTCCATTGCTTGGACTATTCGGAAAATTATAAGCCATTTTTACTCCTTAGAACCAGTACTCGGTTTCAGTGACTCCTCCGCCAGCGCCCCCACCGGAGCCGGCAACATTACTTGCAATTGCTCTTGCAATATTGTATTCTTTAATTGTACCATCTTCTTTTTGTAGTTGTTCTTGATTATAGGGAACTACATTATTTTTTGCTCGAATACTTTCTCTAAATTCTTCTAGCAAGTATAAAGAAGGTACTCTAGTTGCTTGTAGTTGTATTCTTTTATTTATTTTAAACTCAGGTGCAGTATAGGAAGCTGGAGGTGTTCTACTTATATTTGCAAAAGGAAGTACTTCTGTAAAAAGACCCCCTGCTGGAACAGTTGTAGTCCTATTAGGATTAAACATATACATTGCAGATTGATTATCAAAAGTATAAGATCCTGCGCTAAAAGTTTTACTATAAACTGTAATTGTGCCAGCACTTGTAATATATCCTCCACTATCAACTTGTGTCCAGCCATTAGATACATCTGTATCAGAAGCATTTGCAGTTGTATCCCAACTTGTGTTTCTAAATTGATATACTAAAGTTTCATACTGGAAAGTAATACCTAAAGCATTGCCAGAATTTATCTCTAAAGTCGTAACTAAACCTAGATAGGTAGAAGTTAAATTAGAATAACTTTGCCAACCATTCACTGGAATAGTTAGCGCAAGTCCATTTGCAGCAATATCTAAGGGTCTGTACCAGCCCGTGCCTAAAGTTACTCCTGAATTTGAGACACTTAAAGCGCCCGTACCTCCTACTGTATAAGTGCCCCCACTAGAATTTAATGTAAAAGCTCCTAAATCATAAGTAGTGGTCCCTTGCAGAGACCACGCAGGATATCCGTCTACATCTATAGTTAGCGTATCGCGGGGATACGCTAACTTTATAGTAGGATCAGAAGTTGATCTTATTGTAGCGGTATTTAACATCTTAGATACTCACGTTTGCAACAATGTCGCTTACACCCGAGCCGGTAATAATTACATCGACATTTGTATCTACAGTGGTTGAAGTAGTAACGGTAGTCGAAGTAGCACCTCCAGTAAAGGTCATTGTAGAACCATCAATTGTAAGAGCTAAATTTACTGCTACTCTATCTCCTGTAATATTATAAGCACTTACTGCAACAGTTGTATTAATATCTGTTCCTGTATGATTATAAGAGTTAGAAGCAGGAGTAATAGTAATACGAACGGGAACAGCCGGAGTAATTACATGAGTTTCCAAGTAGGCCGCATCTTTATTTTGTGCAGTAGCAACAATTCGACCTGTACTGTCTCTTCCAATTGAGTAAATTTTATTTGTTAAAGTAGTTGATAACTGCCAACCATTTGTATTATCCCAATTATAGAAATAAAACGCATCTGCTCCCATAACCCCAAGAAGAGTTTTTGCATCATTAAAAAACATTGCATTTTTTGCAGTCTCAGGGATAGTTACGGTGGAGTGGTGAGTAAGCAGAGTTGCATCAGAAGCATCTACAGAATAAGTAATAAATGTACGGCCATCCGTTGTACTATCATGAATACGATGCTCACCTGCCATATACATAAGAGTTAGATAACGATTTCCACTACTTACAAAAGATTCATTCCATACAACGCCTCGGAATCCATAACCATCCGCAGTGGTTCCCATCAAATTTAGCATATGAGTAGAACTCAAGTCTCCAGTAATTGAAGTAACTTGATCTCTTGTAAAGGTATCAGTTGTTTTGTTCCACTTAAATACCCACGGATGATAGTTGTAGCTTGTATCAAAATACGGAGTATACCATACACGATTTCCTGCACTTGCTGGATCTTCAAAATGCTTTGAAGAAAACTTGGTCATTTGGGCCATGGTAGAGTTCATTGTACGAGCCCCTCCATAACTTGTACCAGCAGCAGCAGGAGCAGCATTAAAAGTATGAAGATCAGTTGTATTATTGCTAGAATAGTTCAATCGAGTAATATAATGAGTATAATCAGTATCTTGATGAGTGTACAAATATAAAGGAAGATCCGAATTATCTGCTCCAATAAACTGAACCCAATATGGGTTTCTTCGAGATAAATTTAGATTGTGTTGGCTGTCATCAAAATTACTAAAACTATTTCTTGCTATTCCAAAATGGGGTCTGAAAGTGCCATAAGGCCAGTTTACCGAATTAGAAATTCCGGCTACGTAATCAGAATTGGGATCTTTGTGCACATAAATCATAGGCACCTGAATTTCAGAGTTACCTGTTGTTCCTCCATACCCCCAAATATTCGTTGGCATTACTTCATAGAGTTCTTTAGTGGAAGGCACATTGTACCATACATGGGTATAATACCAATTATAGGACCCCATATTTTCAGTCCAAACAATTAGTTCATTTCCATTTGCATCCGTAAAACGATTTAAATAAGAACTAGGGGTGTCAGGATCAATACAAAATTGATGTTCAAATTGAACATTATTTAAGGTATTATTTCCGTTGGCTCCTTCGTAATGCCAGCAATACATTGTTTCATCTTTAAGAACTTGACACATTGGAGTTCCTGCACGAAGAGTATATCCATTTGTGTCCGTATTTCTAGTAAAATTCGAACTATCATTATACCCCATAGTAGCTTTCAGCTCCGTATTAGCTCGCATCTGAATAGTTCCATTAAAAATGGGAGCCAAAGTAGTTTTATCATAGGCGTCATGGTCAAAATAAATAGTATTTTTTCCAGGCCTTGGATCCTCAAAAATTGTACAAACTCTAAAGGATCGTGCGTCTTTAATCTTTGCCATCAGTTTTTCTCCTTAGGCCTGAGCTTGATACCAAGCTACTACTTCATTGAGGTCTGTCCAAGCTATTCTACTGCCATCTCCTTGAGTTTTCCAAGGTTGTAAGACCACAGATGTGTGATTATTTTCAGAATCTACTGCAAAAATTTCTGCAACGCCATCTGTAAGAGTTGCGTGAAAATTTTCAGTAACGTCAACAGGATTTCCATCTTCATCTGGAACCTGTGTGATTTTTGTAAAATCCATAGATTATCTCCTTAAGTTCTCTTGTGGATAAATTGTAAATATAAATCGGAGCCGATAGCACTTGTACCAACATTTGTAATATCGACAGTTAAGTAGTCTCCTTCAGCCATAGTCAAAGTTGGACTAGTTACAACTGCACTAGTATCTCCTGCAAGAATAGTTACTGTTTGAGCCGATGTTCCGTTTTTCTTTACATCAGCAACAACATTTGCATCTGCAGCGCCACCTAACTTCGCATTTATTTTACTAACTTCCAGATTGAATGGTGCATACCATCTTTTTGTTCCTGCTGAAACTTCTAAAGATCCAATTTTATGCACGTTAATTGCTAACGGAGTATTGTCGCGTACACTTGCTGGCAAAGACGCCGTTGTTGCAAATTGAGTTGTATTTGTTTCTACAATTTTTTGAATTTTTGCTTGAAATTGAGTAGTATCATCTAAGTACTCACCCATATCTTTTACTTTGAATTTATCATCTGTGGCATCATAAACTAAGCATAGATTTCCAATATCTCCAATAGTAGGAACAGGTTTAATTTCCACAGGAGTTACGTGCTGCTCTTGATCGTGTTGGAAGTATAATTTATAATTTCCATTTTCATAAGTTTCTACTTCAAGAGGCTTAATATTTATTTGTCCTCTCATAGAAGAATGATTTCCACATTGATAATATAAGGTATCAGGAGCATCACTAGGAACTACAAATACTAAAGTTCCACTTTCATTTCTCGAACCTGTTACACCGCTTGTATATTCTCCTACATAGCTACCCGCTGAAAAATTTGTTCCGTCATCCGTTGTTAAATAGAATGGATGCCCAGACAGAGAAGAATCTAAATTAAAGGTGTAAGTTCCTCCTTTATAAATTGGCCCTAAAGTAACATTATCCCCTGATGCAGTGCCGGTAAACGTATAATACCCCGTATTTGCAAAAGACACATTATAGTCAACAGTAGGTGCAGTAAGAGTAGGGGCAGTAATTGTACTAGGAACGCTAATTACAAGTCGCTGCACTTCCGTAGCTTGCCCACCATTTATAGCAGGGTGTGTAATTCCCGTTACATTTAAAGTCTCTGTAGACCAACTTACATTATTTTCCGTACCCGCACCTTCGATCCATTTTAAATGAATTTTATGTGTTTGAGTCATGTTACCATGTAAGTCATGTGCGGCAAAGTTAAAAACTGTATAAGTTCCTTGATTATATAAAGGTACTACGGATTGTTGTTGATTTTCAATTTTAATTCTTGCATAAGCTACGGTTCCTGCATCCCAGCTCCAAAGCCAATTTGTGCCATGTCCTGCCGATGGGTCATCTACATTTAGAGTAAAAGTTTCTGGAGTAATTGATAAATCAACATCAAATCCTGGGTCTGTAGCAAGTTGTTGTTCTACTTGTGTAAAGTTTACCGTGCCACTTGAAGTCGCCGTTGTAGTAGTCTTACCATCTTGAGTTACAATAAGAGCAGTCGGATTAGGCACTTCTGTTGTAGGTGGAGGAATAATTGCAATATTACCATTTGTTTCATCAGTTGTAATTTTTGCATCCCCTAGGTGCAAAGTACCCGCAGAAATATAAAGGTCTCTCCACTTATTTGCAGCAGTACCTAAGTCATAAACTTCATTTCCTACAGGAACCCAGTGCTGCTCCACGTTTGTAGGTAGAGGAGGAGTGCCTACAGCAGTATCCTTCCACACTCCCTTTGTCGAGTTATAAGTATACGTCACACCATTTAGTGTAAATGTATCTCCATTACTCGGACTATCTGGAAAATTATATGCCATTTTTACTCCTTATACAAATGTGACTGTGCAAGATCCGTTACTATTTGCGGTTCCTCCACTCGTTGTAGTGCTTCCATTAGTAACTACATTTGAATCAAAATATCCTGAGCCGCCAGCTCCTCCAGAGCCTGCGTCGGGAAATACAATAGCTCCTCCGCCTCCGCCGTAGTAACCTCCGCCACCGCCTCCAGCTCCACCGCCCGAAGGAAAGAAGCAACCGATACCCCCATTTCCAAATCCTGAACCTCCAGGACCATTCGGGTTAGTATAGCCGCCGCCGCTTGAAGTTCCTGCGGGGGCAGCGCCTCCATTTCTTCCGGAGCCAGCATTTCCGTTATACCTATTTCCTCCAGCACCAACTCCGGGCCCTGTTTGAGTGCCTCCTCCGGCTGGAGTATCATTTGAATTCGTACTTGTATCGCTACCTGCACCGCCCGTGGTACCACCACCGCCTCCGGTTTGAGTGCCGCCATTCATACTGCCACCGCCACCGCCTGCTACCATTATAGGAACTTCTCCGGAACCGTAAGTGCCTGTATAAATTCCTGTACCTGCACCTCCGGAGCCTCCATATCTGGAGTCTGTTCCATTAGAGCCTTTACTGCCTACAAGAAGGTTTATACTCGAATTTGCAGCAAGAGTATATCTACCCGTTGTTAAACCTCCAGCGCCTCCTCCAGCGCCATCGCTACTTCTGCCGCCACCAGAACCTCCTTCTAAATCAAAATCTAAATCAAAGTCGGCAGCAGTATTATTGTTTAAAGTATAAACGGTATTGGCTGCAAATCCTGTAACACTTCCTGTTGTAAAACTTGTATTTCCATTTACCGCAGGAGATACTGTAAGCGTAGCAAAAGCAAGATATACAGTAGAAGTTGTTCGTATTACCTTTCTTCCATCATCTGCTTTAATTCTAAGTGTAAAGTTTCCTGCATTTGCAGAATTTGTAGATGGTGTAATTGTAAAAGTTCCATCATTATTATTTACAATTGTTGCTTGCGATTGATTTTCTGGAACTACATCATAACTATATGTTACAGGAAATCCGTCTGGATCGGAAGCTGCTACGGTAACTGTAGTTGCTGTACCATCTGATGCAAGAACATAGGAAGATTGTGCCTCTGTAGTAAAATTTAAACCTGCATCTATACCAGATGCTACACGATCCCATTTAGTACCTTTCCAAACATGCAATGTACCCGTTGCTTGGTCTACAATAATTTCACCCGTATTACCACTCACAGGAAAGCTTGCAGCATTTGCAAAACTTTTTTTACCTCTTGCTTTTATATCTGAATAATTTGCCATTATGGTACTGCTGTCATCACTATTTTGCCGCCTGCTTGTTCAGCGGCACCGTTAGTATTGGAAACTGCAGTTGCTCCATTTCCTATAAAACCGGAGCCCCCACCACCGCCTGCACCGCCTGCAGAAGCTCCACCACCGCCTCCGCCGTAGTAACCACCACCGCCGCCGCCTTGCCAGCCATCTCCACCTTTATATCCTCCAATACCACCAGGAGCCCATCCAACACCTCCCGGACCATTTGTAGAGTTATAATAACCGTTTCCGCCTTGTCTAAATGAACCTGCCTGACCTGATCCACGATCGCCCGAACCTGCAGCACCTCCAGCAGTTTGGCTACCTCCGCCGCCGCCGTATGCGTTCCATCCACTTACTTTTGTACCGCCACCACCGTTTGTACCGCCACCACTACCTCCAGTAGTATTACCGCTACCACCGCCACCGCCTGCAACAACATATGGAGTATTTGCATCAGAACTACTGTAAACAGCGGAAGCACCCCCACCAGATCCAGTTCCTGGGGCTGCCGCACCGACACGTAGCTTAATTGTTCCAGACGCAGGAATTGAGTAAGTAGCAATCGCACGTCCTCCAGTGCCTGCGGAGCTACCGCTTTGAAGGTGTCCCGAGCCTCCTTGTACATCAAATTCAATTACAACTGCATTCGAATTTGGATTTGTAACTGTATACTCTTGACTACTATCAGTCAAAGTAACTGAAGATGCTCCACTAACGCTGTCCCACTCACTGGATCCATTAATAGAGGGGCTAAATTGAAGAAGGCCAGAGTAAAAAGATAAATCTAGAGAAGTACTTTTTGAAGTTGTATTTACACCATCACTTGCTGTTAGTCTTAAAGTAAATGTACCCGCATCTGTTTCCGTAGTGCTAGGAGTTACAGTAAAAGTTCCTCCGACATTTGTAATTGTAGCTTGTGCTTGATTACTTGGAACAGTATCATGTGAATAAGTTATTGGAAATCCTTCCGGATCAGTAGCAGCAACAGTAATTACAGTTGGGGTACCATCACTATTTAATTCGTAGCTCGCTGCAGGTTCTGTTGTAAACTCAGGAGTTTCATCTGCTCCAGAAGCTACACGGTCCCATTCGGAGCCATCCCAAACATAAAGTCCCCCATTATCAGTAGTAAGTGCTAAATCTCCCGCACTATTGCCACTTGAAGGAAGAGCTGCATAGTTTGCATAAGATGTAACTACAGCTCCACTTGCTTTTATGTCTGAATAATTTGCCATTATCGCTCCATCATTACCCAACCTTGAGTAGCATTATAATATACTAGTCCAAAGGCTGCTCTGTCTACATCAATTGTTAAGTCTGCTGCGGTTCCTTCAATATTGTGACCATTTCGTGCCACAGTAATATTATTTGTGGATGCTGTACCAGTACCATCAATAATTCGTATTTCATCGCCTAAAGCTGCTGTAGCAGGAAGTGTTACAGTTACTGCAGTTGAAGTATCTACAATTAACTTGTCTCCTGCTCCTGCTGTATAGGCTGCACTTTTTTCTGCCCAAGTACTATTACTTCCTCCGCCAGAAGGGTTAGTTTTTACCCATTGTGTTGATGAGCCATCATCAATATAAACGTATAAGAACAGGTCGTCATCATCAAACCATAAATCGCCTGCTGTTGGAGAAGTAGGAGCAGTCCCAGATACAGTTACAGATGCTCCACCACTTGAACCTCCAGAACTGCCAGAGCCTGAAGGATTAGTTTGTACCCACTGACTAGAATCTCCATCATTATAGTATACATATAGTACAAGACCTGTAGAATCGAACCACAGATCTCCGGCAGAAGGAGTTGTAGGCGCAGCATCGGAAACAGTTACCGAAGCGCCGCCTCCTCCTAATCCGGATACTGCTGCCTGTACAAATGCGGTAGTTGCAATTTGAGTAGTATTTGTTCCACTCGTAGCAGTTGGTGCAGTTGGTGTTCCTGTTAAGGCAGGATCTGCAAGAGGTGCTTTTAATGCTAGACTATTTGTTACCGTAGAAGAAAAATTTGCATCATCGCCCAAAGCTGCTGCTAATTCATCTAATGTATCAAGCGCTCCAGGAGCTGAGTTTATAAGATTTGCAATTTCTGTGTCGACATAAGTTATAGTTGCGCCATCAGTAATTCCATACCCAGCAAGAGTTGTAGAAGCGTTTGCAAGTTCTACCCAGTTTCCTGCGTGTGCAAAATATCCTTTCCCAGTACCGTGAACGTGTGCAAACATACCGTGGTAAGTAGAAGCACTCGGTAAATTTGAAGTTTGAGCAAATACATTCGAATAATAAATCTGCCCGGTTGTAATAAAATCATTGCTACCAATATCAATATTTGCATTTGTATATGCAATTGGATCTGTAATACCATATCCTGCTATAGTAGTAGGAGTACCTGTTAAAGAACTAAATGCTCCATCAAAAGCATCTGTAATACCATATCCTGCTATAGTAGTAGGAGTACCTGTTAAAGAACTAAATGCTCCATCAAAAGCATCTGTAATACCATATCCTGCTATAGTGGTAGGAGTACCTGTTAAAGAACTAAATGCTCCGTCAAAAGCATCTGTAATACCATAGCCTGCTATAGTGGTAGGAGTACCCGTTAAAGAACTAAATGCTCCATCAAAAGTGCTATAATCAGTGCCTACTACTGCTGCACTGATATTTCCTGCACCATCTGCTTTTACAATACCATTGATTGCACCAACTACCGGGTCTGTTTCAGTATAGCTTGTAAGATAATTACTTAAATCTGCAGGAGCAAATGTAAATACACCAGTAGTATTATTATAAGATAATCCACCATTAGAGCTTGCAGCTGCAGTGGTAACACTAAAACTATTAAGACTCGCATTTCCAAAGCTAGATGTATCGGCAGGCGTAAACGTAAATACACCAGTAGTATTATTATAAGATAAAGCGCCTCCAGAAGAAGCACTTGCTGTATTTACGCTTAGGTCTGTTAATTCAATATCATTTGCTACTGCTGTCTGTACAAACTCTGTTGTAGCAATTTGAGTGGTGTTTGTACCAGAGGTAGCGGTAGGCGCAGTTGGAGTACCTGTTAAAGCAGGGTCTGCCAAAGGAGCTTTTGTAGCTAAACTATTTGTAACTGTAGTTGCAAAGTTCGCATCATCATTTAATGCGGCGGCTAACTCATTCAAAGTATCTAAGCTAGTAGGCGCAGAATCTACAAGATTTGCAATTTCAGTATCTACATAAGATTGAGTAGCATAAGCTCCCAAATCTGTAGGAGTAAAAGTAAATACTCCTGTTGTATTATTATAAGATAAACTGTTACTACCCGGGCTAGCTGTTGTTACAGAAATATCGCTTAGACTTGCTTTTTTCTTTGCTAAAGCGTAGAGGTCTAGGGTCGAGGTAGAGTATACAAACAAAGAAGTGCTTGATGTAGCTACACCGATTTTTTGGTCGGAAGGTAAACCTCTATCGAAACGTAAAGTTCCATCTGCTTCAAGAAATACTTCACTTCCCGAAATTAACGCAGTAAACCCTGAAATTTCTCCTGATAGCACTACTTCAACGTCTGATCCATTATTTACTGATGCATCTGCAAAGCCAATAAAAGTATCATTAATTGTAGTAATTGTAGAAACAGTTCCATCCGAGTTTAAAACTACAGGGTCTCGTTGCGAAATAGAACCTGATGCAGTTAAAGTCGTAGTTATTTTTCTAGTTTGAGATGTTTGGCTACCATATATTTTGTCAAGAGTCGTTGAAATAAAATTTACAGGAACAACACTGTCTTCGTCTCCAAATGCACTATTTGGAGGTAATACGAGGCCCCCTGCAGAACCTTGTGATAAAGAGGCTCCTCCAACAAATATTGTATTTGCGGCAAAGTAGCCCGCACTAAAGGGATTACTTGGAGTACCTATTGTACTATTTGCTCCATTTGGAAATATCGAGTTAACATGAAGCTCATCAAATGCTCGATTTTGGCTTCCTAAATTATACGTTAGACTGGTAGAAGGAAGAATATCTACATCTAGATTACCTGCATAGTATTTTACCCAGCCACTTGTAACTATGCTATCCGTATTTTGACGCATAGTGGTATAGCTTGGAAGTCCTGTAAGTAGCTGGCTTCCGCTAAATGAATTTCCACCGGATAATTGAGCTTTTGTATTTACTAAATTATATAAAACGCTATTACCAATTTGACTAGAATTAATAATAGCGTTTATAGGTGCAGCTATATCTTGAACAAAAGCAGTATTTGCAATTTGAAAACTGTCATCTGTGGTTGATATCGCTGTATTGTATGTTGCTGTGCCTGTAAGATTCGGGGAATTTAATGGCGCAAAATCACTATTAACATAGCTTTCAAGATCAATAATCCCTTGCTTTAAATTAATAAAGTTGGTATCAACTTCGGTAACCGACAAAAGTCGATTTACAGGAGTAGTTCCCGTTGCAAGATCGGTTGTATCCTTACTTACTATAACAATGTTTTGTGCGCTCATTAAAAACCCCTATCTTAACGATACTATTATATTACGGAGTATCCTTTAATTGTACTGACCAAGTAATTTGAAGAGTATCGTCAGTTGCTTTGTTTACAACACTAAAGGTTGTTCGGCAAAGCATAGTCTGCGAAATTCCAAAGCCTGTAGTACCCTGAGCATTAATACTTACAATACCTCCAGTACTAGTATTTGTTTGTGCCGGAGCGCCTCCTGCATAGGTGAAAGAGTTTGTAGCACCTGGATCCGCAGCATTCTTGTTAAAGATACCTGCTTCGCGAATGGGAGCTTCTGCACTTCCACCTGCCCAAGAAGCAGGGTTGTCCTCTTTAAATGTAGCAACAAAAACTACACGAGTACCTGTTTTCTTCGTTCCTGCAACAGCAGTATATGGAGCAGTTGTGCTAGGGGCAGCAACACTTCCATAGTCATTTTCTGTAGTAGGATAACCTTCGGGCGTAGTACCTGAATCAAGAATTACACTACTTCCAGAAATTGTGCCTTGGAAAACACCGTCTACTGAGGTACCGAATTGAACAAAGGGGTCGACATTATTTTCTTCCAGAGGAACATCATCTGCATCCCCAAAGAAAGGCGGAATTGGAGCATTACTGAGTCCTGGTATACCTGCGTCGGTTTTATTGTAGTATCCACCAATAATACCACGAATTGGAGCACTGCCGCCACCGCCTAACTCAGAAAGAGTCATACCGGCTTCGTCACCTCCACCACTAAAATCAACAGTAGTTAGATGCTCACCGTCATCTGGATCAATTCGACCAAATTGACTTTGAACGGGCTTAAAAGTAAGGACCATTGGATTGGAAGTGTCCGCAAATCCCGTACCAGTTACAGTAACAGGATTTTGCAAAGTAATTGCAAGAATACCTCCGGTCTCTACAACAATGTTTTGAATACCTGTATCGTCAGCAAAGGCTACAGTACCTCCAGTTACATTACCTTGAGCGTCTCTGGTAATTGTGCTATTCGTATCACGAACAGTCATAATAGGAGCCCCGATACCTCCGCCTGGAGCACGAATAAACTTTGAGAGATAAGAATTACTACCAGTATTTGTAGTTTGAGCTACTCGAATAACAGAACTTCCGTCTGCTGCTCGAGTAAAATTAACATCATCAGGAAACTCTACTGTAAAAGTAGAATACTCTGAACTAAAGCTCGTGTCACGTTTTACCTGTACACGAATTCCCTCTTCGTTTTCAAGAGTTCTGTGGTATGCCGCAGTAGCAGTAGCAGTGGCATTTGCATAATCCCCCGTACCTACAGCCATGTGGCTCATCATGCGAGGAATTTGATGTTTCCCCGTAATATCTTGTCGTGGGTCAATCATACGACCAACAATATGTGCAAGACCATAGTCTGTAACCATATTTCGAATAGTCTTATGCTGTTTTACTCGACCCGCGTTATCTCGTAAAACGAGATTGACAATTCCCTTAATTTGAGCACTGTCTTTTTGCATTTTTAAATCTCCTAGAAATTGGCAGATTTGCCGGCTTCGCTGACATAAGGCTCCAGAAAATATGAAGCGCAGTACACGGGTATAAAGGCGGTTCCAGGGTCAGCAGCCTCGACCGTTTCCGTATGTGTTCTTCGATAATTCATTACTCTTTTATAGAATGTATTATCTGTTGAAGTATTTTTTGCCTGAACGCCTACAGGATTAATTATTTCTCCTGGCGCAGGCTGTAAATTTGTAAAAGTTCTGTAGCTTACTTGCGACCAAGTACCTCCAGGGGGTGTGCCCACTAAGTTAGTACTTATAGTTCCTGAGGTTGGCCAACCACCTAATCCTGAAGGATTATATAGGTTTACATATAAATGCCCATCAGTTGCAAATAATAACTTGCCTCGTAAGTTACTTGCACTCTGAGGTATTCCATTTACAACAGTAGGATATTGTACGTTTCCTCCTAGTATATCTACTATTTTTCCTAGATCTTGCCAAAAATAAGTCGTTGTAAGACCCGTTTGTGGAATATAACTGAGAAAAGATATAGAAAAATTAATTAATCCTCCATTTTCTATATCAGGAATTGTATGAGACCCCGTGGGTCTTGAAGGATCAGAAGCAGTAAGAGACTCAATGAAAAAATTCTCTTCATCTATTCCAACGGTGTCCGCTGAAGTTACTCGTAAGGAACTTCCGAAAGTACCTACCCCATCTACAAAAACCCATTGATTTTGTTCGGAGTGCCAAAAAAATCCATATGCACTAGCACTTGAACCGGGTATATAAATATAATACGGAGTATCATCATAGGAACGAGCAACTGAATACCCATTCCATCTGTACCCCTTACTATAATTATAGGTTCTGTCGTACTTAGTACTCGTATTTTCTATTTTTGGCCCGTATCCCGCTCTTTGCCAATCTTGTATATAATTAACAATCTCATAAGTATTTAAACTTGTATAAGAATATGTTTGATCTGTTCGTCTACTTTCTAAAACTGAATAAGAAGCATATAGTCTGTCGCCAAACCTTCTAACTACACCTCTGGAACTAGGCTGCTCTGTGTTTAAATCAATTGGATTTCCAGCTGCATCAAATTTTGTAATTAATTTTAAAGGATCAGGATCTTCTTCTCGTATCTCAACGAATTCCTTTATACCAAAAAATTCTTGACGTATAAAGGCTCTCGATTCGTTAATTTTATTTTTTGCCGAAATGAATTCTTCGTTTAAGCGAGCACTTGAATTTGGTATGCCTGTGATACCTTCGGCTATTTTTCCAAAATAGTAAAGATTATTTTTTATCGAATTAGAAAAATGATTGGCACTTCTCTCTTGGGCATGAGCTTCTTCATTTTGAGGCTGGAGATTACTTTTAAGTATAAGATCAGATTCTCCAACAGCTTCAGGATACCTACGGCTTCGTACAAAACTACGATCAAAGTAAATTGAAACTGGTGCATCGGCTACAATAGGTTTTCTCGATACAGCAGTAGTATTATTACTTTCCGCACCACCAATGCTTCCATCTACTGTACTATTTGTACTTTGTTGCGAAACTTTAATAGTATGATAGTTTTTAAAGAATTTTCCAATACGTTCTAAAGAGTCCCCGTTTAAATCTATACCGCCGATTTGAACAAAATCTTTTCTAGTTCCCAAGGATCTTTTAAGTCTTACATCTTCTGGCTGGCCAGGAGGATTTTGCCCAACGGGATAAAAAGTAGCAGTAACTCGATCTGTTGCTACAGTTGGCAAAGTTCCCGCAATATTAGAGGCTACACTATTTACTTCTGCAGAAGAAAAAAGATACTCTATTCCTAACTTGCGAAAGAATGTGCCTCCTAGTCTACCTAGGTCGCGAAGTTTTTCAAAAATACTTTTACCCGTTGGTTGAATGTTTAATTGAACGTAGTAACTTCCTGTTACCTGCCCTTCGGCATTGTAGGTATAGGTTAATACCTGAGCACGTCTTACATCTTCAGCAGTCATATCTCTATGAAATAAAATTCTGCGTCCTTCTGCTGTTCTTGTTGGATAATAGTTACGAGTGAGAGTGCCCCAACCTATACTACCTCCTCGCCAGACAGGTTTTAATACCTTGTATTCTGCTCCGACTAAACTTATGAAGTCTCCACTTAAAGAATTATGGCCATCGTCAAAAAGAACATAATCTTCTCGGTGTTTACTGTCTGGTTGAAAAATAATTCTACCATCAGCATGCGGCTGAGTAAAAGTATTTATTCCATCAATTAAAAATGAAGAGACCCCTACACTAGCAAAAGTGGGATACTTTAAATTTCCTGTTATAGGATCACGAAGATATTTATATATTTCATTGTATTTTTTAACATAGTAAGGGTCTACTATTTTTTGACCAGTACTTGTTGAATGGCGAATTCGAGGAGTTCCAGGCGCTCGTGCATCTGATCCGCTATATTGAAAATCTGTTACAAATTCTACTGGAACTGTTTTATTAATTTCTAGTGTGCGCTTATTTATTTGTTCAAAATCTACTAGCTCTCTAAATATTTGGTTACTCATGCCAGACAAAACTAATTCTCTGGCACTAACAATTTCTTTCTTTCCGAGCCCCGGCTTTAGAGTTCTTGCATCTTCTTCATAGACGTCATCCGCTGTATGTCCTTCTCGGCCTTCTGTAGTTTTTCCGGAAGCAAGAAGTTTAATTGTACTATGATAATTTTTAAAGAACTTTGAAGGCTTTGCTTCAGTTTTAATTAAATCTTGCGCAACAGAAGACTTAGATACATTTAAGAGTAAATCGTTAGCTTCTCCTATGTCATCATTGAATCCTTTTACGCTAAAGAAGGATACAAAATTATTAAGAAGATTTGCGGGGTCTCGTTGAGCATTTACCTCTACTACAAAATCTAACCCGGATTTTCCACTAGTATTTGTGCTATGTTTTGCATCATGTTTCCATAGCCAAGAAAGATTTTCTTCTTGAAATACTTTGTCTCGTAAAAAAGAAGAGTTAGCTATATTTAATAATGTTTCGTTCAGTTCTCCTATATCATCAGCAAAGTTTTTATTGGTGAAAAAAGATACAAAATTATTAGGAGCATTTGCAGGATCTCGTTGAGCATTTACTTCAACTATGAAATCAGGATCCGTTTTATTTATTTGTGTTTCATGCTTCGCATTGTGTTTCCATAACCACTTAGATTTATCTTCATTATAGACTTGATCTCTTTCAATTTGTGCAAGTGCAACATTTAAAGTTGTATCGCTAAGTTTTGTGACCTCTTTAATAGTTTTTACTATATGAGTAAATTTAACGTAGTTTAAAAGTCTATTTACAGTATCTCTTTTTGTTTGTATATACGCAATGTCTTGAGACGGTATATTTGGATTTCCATTTATGACTTTATGAAGATTTAATGCTTCCTGTACTGCAGTAAAAACTCGATCAGTTGGATCAAGTTTTCTAGCTATTAAAAATTCTTCTATAGTTTGCGAACCTTGTTGTATAGGCGCTTTTATTCTTAAAGTTTCTATTCTCTCATCAAGAAACTCTACAATATGATCCAGTCCAGGTTTCTGTGGAACAGAACCATCTCCAAAAGGATCCGCAAGTTGAGTTTCATGTTTTGCTACTATTCCTCGGGCACGAGTAACTACTTCTTCTGTAAATACTCTTTCTCTAAGACTTTGAAATCTATATACATTAAAAACTTCAACAAGTTCTGCAATTTCTTTAGGTATACGATTTTGTATATGAATTAGGTCTAACTGTTCATTAAAAAATTCTACAATAAAATCAAAATCTGATTTTTCATCTTTTGTTGCATGACGAGCTATTAAATCAGGTAATCGCTTGCTTACTCGTTCTGCGGTAAATAAAAGTTCATTTTGAGTTTTGATTCGTGGGGTTACAACAGATTCATTAAATAATACATTATCTTGGGGCAAGCGCCTCATTAGATGAAAATACTCAAAATCTTCATCTTCTAAAAATAATTCTTCAAATTCTGTTGCTAAAGCTACCGCGAGTTTGACCGTATCTTCTGCGGGTATTTCTTCAAAAAACTTTCTACGATAGTGAACAATTCTCGAAAAGAAATCTTCTGTAGCAGCATTATTGGACAGCAAGAAAAATCTTAGAAGCTGTTCATGGGTAATTCTTATATCTAAAAAAGATAAATTAAACCCAAAAGCATCATCTATTTCTATTCCGGTGTCACTACTATCTTGTATTAATAGTGAACTGTCGGTTAGCGAAATGAATCGAAATTTTCCACTCATGTATAGTCATCCCGCACCTGTATAGTAATCTGCTCAAAAGTTGTGTAAGTGTCTGTTATTTGATTATTGTTTTCATCTACTCCTGATGGGACTACAAATTCTACCTCTGCTTCGTAAAAATCATCATTTACGTCTACGTGAGTAAGAAAAGGTTTTAAATTAAAAACGTATTGACCTTGAGTATCTGTAGACTTAGCATCATCCGCAGAAATACTAACTATATTTCCTGGAGTATCTTTTCGTCGAATATTTAAAAATACATTGGAAGCCTCTGTGACAAACCGATCATTATTCTCATTTCTGACAATAACTACAGTTAAATCAGGTCCCGTATCGTTTTTAACAAGTGTCACTAATCTATTCATTGGAAGAGGGATAACTTCTTAATTAAGAAGGCTTTTTTTAAATATTCTATGGTATGATTATAACAAAGCATACCTGCCTTGTCAAGATATATTTTTGTAAGGGGTATATTGTAGTTAGGCAAATGCAATATCACATACAGCGCGAACTTTCTCATCTTGCTGAGAATAGTCATCCTCTGCATGAATCACAAAGCGATGGAAAGAGGAAGAAAGTAACATACCGTCCTCTAAAACTTTTGTTTTTTGTCGTACTTGAACAGAGATTATGTCATTAAAAAACTCATCCTGAGTCTCTACAATTTCTATTCTATCTACTACGACTTCTTTTGTTAAAGCCATTTTTGTTCTCCTTATGTAGTTTGATAGGTTATTCCAAAACTAATTATAGTATTAGAACCCAACATAGTTCCGGGCACGGCCGTTGCTGACCCTGATGCAACATTATAGAAAAGCGATATATTACTGAAACCTTGTATTCCATACGCATAAATACTAGCTCCCGAAATACTAGTAGCAGAGTTTGATATATATACAGGAGCAGTTGCTTTTCCATCAATTGTAAAAGGGAGGCCCGTAACTGTAATAACACTTGCACTAGTAGTCCCGGGAGTTCCCTGCACACTAACATGGACCATTTTTCCTACTTTTACGTACTTTTGAGTTCCTATAGAATTACCGGCAATACTACCCGTCCAAGTTCCTGTTTCTGCTATTTCTAAATCTGATTGTGGAACATTTTCAAAAACACTATTTCCACTATCATAAACAAGGACATCTCCTTGAGTTGCTCCAAGTATAGTTACATCTGTCAACCCCGCAAGAGTTTGTCCTGCACTTGGCTGATTTACCCAAGTAAAGTCTCCGGCGCCACTATTTGCAGTTCCATCCCAAGCTAAAATTTGCCCAGAAGTTGCACTAGAAGTGTTTAGCCCGTATGGTAAAACGATATCTACTTCGTTTCTAAACGCAGTTCCTGTAAGATCTAAATAACTAAAAGGAAGCTGTCTGCTTGCCCAGCTACTTCCGTCATAATATAAAACATCAAAGTTGGTCGCAGAATCAACTGTAGCAGCAACATTAGTTAAATTTCCTAATGTTCCTCCCGTAGGGGCTTGTGCTATCCATTTACTATCTATTGATCTATAAGTTAAAACATCTCCATCTGATCTACCCCCTAGCGCAGTGTCTACTAAATCAAAGGAGTATATTCCTTGAGGCTCCCACTCACTATTTGTTGCATCCCATTTTAGAAAATTATTAGTAAAAGGACTAGAATTAGAAACATCTCCTAAATCTCCTAAATTAAAAGTACTAAAAGCTTTATTTTGCCATTCTCCTGCCGTAGTGTCCCAAAGTAATAACTCGTTATCTGTATTGGGAGGATTAGGACTATATGCTACGTCGTTAAAAGTAGAAATACTTGGCTGAGCATTTATCCACCCGTTTGTAGGGCCGGTATAATAAAGATAGCTACCCGGCTGAATATTTGTTATTGTAGTGTCAGTAAGTCCCGCGACATCAAGAGTAGCTTGAACATTTAAATTGCCTGTTCCTACTATAGAATTTCCATTAATTGTATATACATCTGTAAGGTAGCCAGCCCCATTAGTGAGCTGATTATTATTTGTAGGAATTGTAGGTAAATTTTGCAAGTCATTATAATTACCTGTGGTAGCAACAGTTGCAAAACTACCGGAAGTTAAATACCCCGCATCATTTGTTAGCTGACTAACATTTGTGGGAATAGTGGGTTTATTTGTTAAATCATTATAATTACCAGAAAAAAGTAAGCTAGTATTATCTGTTAGGTCGCTTACATCTGTGGGTACTTGTGCGCTAGTAATAAAGCCGGAATCATTAGTCAAATCACTAGTTTTTGTAGGAATAGTTGGTTTATTAATTAAGTCAGTGTAAGACCCCGAAGTTGCTACAGCATGAAGATTTGGCGTCCCATTTAAGTCACTATAATTACCAGTAGTTGCTACAGTGGCGAGACTAGTTGAAGTAACATAGCTTGCATCGTTATTTAAAACAGAAACATTGTCTCCAGGTTGAACTGCAGAATCTGCTTTTGCTCCTTGGGCAGCAGTAGCTGCGTCCGTAATGCCGTAACCTGCTAAAGTTGTCGGAGTATTAATTAAGTCAGAAAATGCTACTGATGAAGGACCCCAGTTTGTACCATCATACTTTAAAAATTTATTTGCAGTAGCACCGCTAGAAACATTTGTCAAGCTTTCTAGAGTATAATCAATATAGCTTAATTTTGTTCCATCATGTTGTAAAATTTGAGTATTTGAGCCTCCGGCTACTTTTAACCCTCCGGTTCCTATATCTGCAGCATTTGCAAAAAGCTCCCCCCATCTTTTAGCAGAACTACCTATATCATAGCTATTTGCTGTGGTAGGAATTAAATTCTCTTCGATTTCTCCATTAAAAGTAATTACATCCGTAGAAGAAGTTCCTAATAAAATATTTCCTCTTAAATGCGTAGAGCCATAAACTGATAGACCATCTGCAACTGTCCATTGAATATTAGATTCCCACGCAGGTCCAGTACCTCCAGAACCATCGGGAAGTGAAGAAGCAATATTGTACTGAATTGCTGCAAATGCTCCATCTAGTGTGATACCTCCACCCTGAGCGGCTGCGGCATTTCCTGCTCCATCTGCAAGAACTATATTTTTATCGTCTACGGTCATAATGGTACTATTTACTTCGGTTGTAGTACCATCTACCTGTAAATTTCCTGCAATAACTACAGTACCTGTATCGTCTCCGTGAACTGCAGGATCAATTACAAAAATTTCAGGACCTCTTAGCCAGCCTCTTAACTCTAGATTATTCATCTTTGAGTTAATATCTGTGCCGTCATAAGTAACAAAATCTCCGTTTTGCGGATCTCCTATAGCTACTTTTGTTAGACCATCAGTTGGATCGACACCAAACCAAAAACCTGTACCTACCCCGTAGTCAGTCATTCCTCCTCGAATACTTCCTCCAGCAACATCAATTCCAGCATTTGGCCCGTTTATTGTAATTCCATCGTTTGTTCCTGTTTCTGCTTGTTGTTGGGGATTTAAGTTTGAAACCGCACCTATAAAAGAACGGTTTAATATAAAATTTAAAATATAAGGAGGACCGTCTGGGCCTCTAAAAACTTGTCCAAGAACACAGTCATTAGAATAATCAGGACGATATACAGCTCTATATGCTGCTTGCGTTTGTAGCTCAGTTTCAAAAGAGCGATCTAAAGTAACTTTACTATCACTATTGATTTCTATTACTTTAGCTCCTAGTCCTAAGTATTCATCGCTAATTACGCCAACAGGAAAAGTAACAATATCATTAACTTTTAACGACTCTCTAAAACCCGAGCCTTCCATTACGCCATCAGTGCTTACAGCAACATTTCCAATACTAAGCCAGTTCGAACTATGGTCCATCGCCCTTGTACCATCGCCCATAAATCTCCAAAAAGGCAGCGTAGGCATTGCATGCTTATCCCATTCAACTAAATGAATAGTTCTAAATGCAGCTTGGAATAGTATATAAAGCTCTCGTGTATCATTCGGAACTACCCCGTCTAGTTGCACAACTTGAGGCTCTGATACTGTGATTGCACTTTGAGGATTTACTATTGCGGACACATTAACCGGATAGCTTTCAAAAGTATAATCAAACTCATCAAAGTCCCCGGTAGGTTGAGGATTTAAAACTACCCCTTCATGAGTCCAGCCTTCGGGATATAGTTGTGCAATTAAATCTTTTAGAAAAGGCCAATTTATTAATCCTCTATATCTGCTTTCTACAGGAGTCCCTCCCGTATCTTCAGAATTTTGAGTTTCAGTAGCTCTAAAAGAATTAACTGTATCTGCATTAAAACTGGCATAAGCTCCTTTAGGCATCCCGTCATGAATACGGGGGCCTACAAGAGTGAACTTTTGTCCATCCCTATTTATTCGTACTGTTTTAAATTCAGAATAGTTTCCTTTATGGGAAACACTTCGTACTTTAAATGTAATTTCTTCTGACATTAATCAAACCCTGGAAAGTTTACTGACTTTTCTGTTGTAGTTACGGGAGATTCAGTTCCGTCTGCATTATGTACTATTTCAAAATGACTAATCCATTCATCATTATCGGGCCTGTCCCAAGATAATAAAATTTCCGAAAACGGAGTAGCTTGAGGGCCTTCAAAAGACGCGTGTAAATTTTTAACAGAAGGAATAATTTCCGGCTCTTTTTCTGCATATGCACTAGGAGGTATAACTCCTAAATCATACTCGGCTTCTATTTCTGAGAATTTTTGGTTATAATGTTCTACTGCTGTTATAGCAAATATATTTTTAGACTCTCTTGCTATATCTAAGACTTTGTATAACTTACTAGATCCTAGCACTTCTGCTCCGTCTGAATTTATTTCTCTAATAGACCAAATTATATTTGCTCTAGGAACTTTATCCAAACTACTAGCTAAATTAATATTAGCTGTTTTAACTGTGCCAGGATTAGTTATATCTACTTTTTGTACATAAGTTGCCGAGTGCCAAGACATTTGAAGTAGTATATCCCCCGTAGAGCTAGAAAACGCATTTGAAGCCTTGCTCTCACTGTTTAAACTTGTTAAAACATAGTCTTTGCCATTAAAAACATAAGCTTCGGGTACTCTATCATTAGTATTATAAGTTGTTCCATTTATAGAAATGGGCGCAGCTCCTGTATAAAAAGCAGCGGGTTCTGTAATTACTAAGTACATTTCATAATGACTTCCAGAATTAAAAGATATTTCTCTGTCTAAAACTAAAGAGTTAAGAGTTCCTCCGCTACTAAGTCTTCCTCCATATGAGACTCCGTATCGGTCTCCATCTTGCACTGTTATTACATCACCTGGCCGCACAAAAGCACTTCCAAAAGAAGAACTAAAGGTAACGACTTCTCTTTGATTTTGTGCAGTCCATAACTTCCATTTTCCCATTCGTATTGCTTGACTTTCTGAAGTACAGCCAAATGCAACTACTTCTTTTGTTCTAATTTGTCCTGTTTTTGCAATATCTGATTTATCTTCTATTAGTAGGGGTACTAACTCATAGCCGGCTTCGGGGTCATTCCAAGTTACAATTATCTGATTAAATTTTGTTTTCTCAGGGGTTCCTTCATAAGAAAAACGTCCATCAATAACATTAGCTTTTGTAAAATTATAAACAGGGTCGCTAGGAACATCTTGAACCAAACTTATCTGGCCATCTAGCCAATAAATTATAGAGGCAAAATTTGTTGCCATATCTTTTAATATTTTATAAATTTCCATTGGTTTGGTAAGAAGTACATTCATTCTAAATCTTGGCTCTAATAATTCTGCAGTTCCTTCCAATGTACTGGGGGCCCCGTCTGAAGGCCGTATAAATCTAAATTCTGTACCTACGTTTCCATCAGGAGCACCAAGACTTGTCCAAGGTATATTTCCTGTAGTTTTAATTCTATAAAACTCTCCTGTTTTAAAAGTGTACCAATCTGCAATTTTACCTGTTCCAACTAATTCATCACAATATCTAGCAATTCTATACAATGAATATTTATCAATATCGAACTCAGAAATATATTGTCCTGCTCCATATCTATTATTTGTTACTATATCGTAAAAACACCATGCAGGATTATCTGTATAATACAGCACTTTTTTAAAATTACCGCCCCAAAAATTTTCATACTGTGCTTTACCTGTATAAGAATACTCCCGAGGAGTATAAGAATCTGGAATTTTGACAAGCATGCCTCGCATTTCATAAGTTCTTCTCGGAACTTTTTGATATTGTCTGGAACTAAAAATTGTATTTACTAGCGCTGTATATGGGTAAGTAAACTTATCTTTTATAATACACTGAATCTTACTAATTACTGAATCTGCAATTGTATAATAGTCTGTTTTATCACTTTCATTTCCTGCAGATCTTCCACCGGCGTAGACGGGAAGTCCGGCACTTCGAGTTTGTCTAGCTATTTGCAAAACGAACGTATCAAAAGGTCTAAAGGTTTCTAAATCTATAATATGCTCGAAAGAAATTCCGGCGCGTGTCCTTGCCCAGTGTCTGACAGCGTTTCCGAATAAATCAATCCAAGGTCCTGTAACTCCATTGGTTGTAAATTTTATTCTAAATTTGTATATAGCATAACAAGTTAGCAAACTACCATCCTCTTGGTTCATTGTATGCAGTCCTTGAGGATAAGTAATTATTACCGAAATTTGATCCATTTCGTTTATTTTTGCATTATTTGCAAAAGCACTAGAGGGAATCTCTGTAGGACCTGTATTAGCGTGATTTGTTATATCTAAACTAACCAAACTATTTCTATTTACATATCCACTTTCTGGATCTGTATTAGGAAGTCCGTGTATATCATAAATTGTTATTGCTTCATTTGTATCTTTTCCATAATTTGACTGAGTGTGATTAGCTGGATTAGGCTCTAATATTTTTAAATCTGTTGTAAGTCCTCCAAGCTGCCCTTCAGTAACTACAGAGGCTCCCACAGTTCCTACTTCAGATAAAGGATCTTGTACTAAATAACCTCTACGTTCCTGAGCGTATAGCCCTTCTATTTTATTAAAGTTACCTCCGATTCTCCACCCTTTAGACTGTCGATTATAGTAGTCTACCCAAGCTTGTTTTTCATCGGGTAACAAATAGCTTGGAGCATCTTCTATAGTAACTTCGTCTGGTAGTTCTATGACTGATTCTTGTTGAAAATTGAATTGAAGAGAACTTGTGATAGAAAATATATAATTTCCTGGATCGGGCTCATTTTCTGTTATAACTCTTTTGTTATCAGGAATACTGGCAAGGGCGAATTTTTTAGCAATAAATAGTTTGTACTTTAAAGGGTAAATTGCAACATAAGGATTTTTTGGCTCAAATACAAAAGTATTGCCGCTTGCTTCAACGGTTTGACCACTCATAACACTGCCAGCATCTCCAGCTACTAAAAATGCTCGAGCATTTTCGTCATTTAAAGTAACCCACCTAGTTATATCTCCACTCAAGGGGTCTGCGGCAGTGGCAGTAATTCTTACTTGATTATTTGCGTCTCTTACCGTAGACGTAATATCTAGGTCATCCAGATACAAATAATCAAACAAAATTATGCTTTTTCCTATTGCATAATAATCACCAGTACTAGTATCAATCATATAGTCTGGTAAAGTTGCTCCGTTTCCTAAAGTGCCCGTTTTAGCAGAAAATGCTATCCTAGTACTTGGGTCTATAGCGGATCCAAGTACTCCTTGAGGAGGAATATATCCTAGATATTTGGAGTCTTTTACGGGGACATCGTCAAAATAAATTGACCCTGTTCCATTTACCAAACCTGCTATAGGGCCTTCGCAAATAGCATCCGTAATAGAAATATTTTGTACAGTTGTGCCTGATCCGGTTTGAGTAAATACTCTCTCTGTTTGATTTACATTACCGGAATTACCAGGATTTTGATTTCCCCCGCGTACTCCGCCGCCGCGGCCCACTGCTTCGTTTGCCATAAGTTTATCCCTTTACCTTATTTAAATTCTGGAATATACAATGGATCCCATTGAGGTCCTGATGGGGGAACGGTAGGATGCGTATCAATCCCATCGCCTCCTCCATCAGTGCCTCCTCCATTATTTCCATCTGTATTTCCATTATAGTTATCTGTGCCTTCTTCATTGCTGTTATTATTATTTGGCGTTGTAGCATTTAAAGGTTCTCTATGCACAAAAACAGCCGCCGCATTAGCAGTTTGAAAACTAATGGGCCTGCCGCCTACTCTTAAGTGGCCATAAAGAATTGGAACAGGGTCCCCTTCAACAATTACTTGGCCTGCTCCCTGAAAAAGATAAGTATCTTCTTTTGATGCGCCTCCATTATCAACAGCAGGGTCTGGCATCATCATTTCAGTTAATCCTTGCATCAATAATGAACCGCCTAGAACTGCAAGTCCCAAAGCAGTACCTATAGCTAGACCACTTGCTCCTCCTGCCATTACTGTTGCGAACAAAGTTTTTCCTGCTGCCGCTCCAAATGCTTGCATTCCCGGGATAAATAAAAGAGCCACTATAACCAGCCCTAGAACTGCTTTTGCTACACCTTCAGAGCCTACTGGGATTGCACGAATTGTCATCGCTCCTGTATCATAATGAAGTAAAAGCTCACTTTCATGAGTAATAGGAGTGTCCTCAACTTCGCAAACAAATTCTATGCCTTTTTCAGCAGAATCTATTAAGTATCCTCGTAGTTCAGGAAAATTACAATCAAGACATTTAACAACTTCTTGAAAAGAAGATGCCTCCATTGTAAATTCTTTTCCGAATTTTTCTCCTATATCGCCTTCTAAATATACTTTACGCATCATATCTATAAATTCCTACAATCGTTGGTGCCCATCTCGGGAACAAAGATTCTCTACAAGAAAGACGATGTACTGCATGATGAAAAAACATATCTTTACCTATATAAACTCCACAATGATTTGGTACATCTGACTCCATTTGAAAAATTAAAACATCATTTATTTGTAAATCTTTTGAGTCTACAGGTTTTCCTCCCCATTGCTTTGCCATTTCGTCGGTAAAATAATTTAAATCTTTCTTCTTCCACCAACCTTCTTCAAATAAAGCTCTAGGAGGTATCTCTATATTTTGAGTTTTTAAATAATCCCGAATAGCTTCAAAACAGTCCATTACTCCAAATTTGTATTCTCTGCCTATTAAAGGAAATGCTTTCACAGTTGGCTCTACTATATTTAAGTTCATTTCTGAATCAAAAATATAGTAAGGTATCCCTGTAGCGTTACATCCATTTATATCAGATTCACTAGGTTCATTACTAGTATTTATGTGATTATGGACTATTCCCAAAATATCTGCTTTTTTAATTACATTCAAGTAATCTTTAGAGCACATTATAAAATCTTGATCGTTTTCAGCAATATTTTTACAAGGAAACCATTCTTTTTTTCCTTCAACAATTCCTATGATTCCACAACCTTCTTTAGGATACTCTCTTTCAAAGTGTGCTTGTATTTCATCTATCATTTAAATTTATTAGTTCCTATAAATCCACCAAAAGGAAGAGGCAAATAACTATCCAAAGTTCCGGGAACACTAGTTGCTTGGAATCTAACCTTACATGAGTTTACTCGTTTTCCACAAACATCTATTCTTTTCCAAACTCCCCTTTGGGTGTCAGGATTTCTACCCTTATTTGGATTTGTTGCCTCCCAAATTCTTATATATCCATCTCCATTATACCCGTCCGTAAAACTTATTTCAGTACCTTTTAATATAGGCCCTTGAAATGCAGCATCAAATGTAATCTTATACTCATAACTTAAAACAGTGTTACCTGACGTCATGCCGGGGGTAATTGTAACATTGGTTACAAGTCCTGGAGACCCTAGAGTACTAGGTATTAAATAATAATTATTTATTTCTGCGAGTATTTGGGCAGCATCATCAGATTCCATCCATTCTCTATTGTACGCAATATATAAATCTGTATCTCCTGCAGCTGCATTTCGAACGACTTTACTGCTATATATCGTAGGAATATACACCGCACTTGCTCCAGTAATAGTTTTTACTCTATCTCCTTCTACATAGGAAGTTGTAGAACTCCAATCTGGAAGTGTTGCAGCACCTACTATCAGCTCATCATTTTCATCAAAAAATAAATTACCTCTACTATTTAAAGGAAAGGTGCAGCCTCCTTGACCATTTTCATAAAATCCTTGGTATTTCCAAGGGCAGTATTTACCAATAACATATCTATTGGGTAGTCTAAACCCTTCCATATCTAAAGGACTGGCCAACTCTAGGCTCATTAAAGGCCCCGCTTCTGTAGCCACTCTATTTACATAAAAAGACGCTTTTGGAAATTCTGTTGGGCGCTCTGGAACTTGATTCGCATTATATGTGTACTTTAATAGGGTAGTCCTGTAAGTTACTTTACTACCTACCAAATCTTGAGATGTAAAAATACCCTCCGCTTCTAAAATATTTATAAGGAGTTGTTCGTCTCGAGTACCGTCGCCATCATTTACAAGAGTTCTTGCAATTCCCGGTATATTTGCTAAAGTTAGGGTAGGCCTTGACGAAGCTCCGCTACTTTTAACATCTATTCCCTCTATCATTATAGGCATAGCTATGTATTCATTTAAAACAGATCCTATAGAATCTGGAAAATATATATTGTCTAAAGAACTATCGTCGAATCCATTGTACAAAAATGCTGTATTTCCTGAAGGCAATTGAATTTCAAATAACTCAATAAAATTATCTCCAATTTCTTGCTCTTGTACTACTTCTATTAACTCTAACTCGCCATCCTTTTGAACGTATCCGCTAATAGTCCAAGTATAAGTTTGAGAGGGGCTAAAACCAGGATTAGAATCTGACCTGAACTTAACTTCAAATGTTGCCTCTTCTGTACTATTGAGAAAAGTAATATCAAAATAAGTAACAGTTGTGCCTGTTAAAGGAGAAACATCTGCGTTGGTTGTACTTATGACATCTATTGTTCTATAAGGATCGGCATCATCATTTTCTAAAATTACTCTAATTACATCTTTTTTGTATACTAAAAAATCAGGATAATTTAAAATATCAGGAGTTAATCTTAGAGAATATACCGAAGGTCTACCAGTATTTTCATCATCTGCTCCCCCAGGTGGAAATGCTGAAATAGCTAAAGAATTACTAGTAATTGTCTCTAGGTACCCATCCCCGTCTGTAAAACTAATAGTTAAAGATAAAGAAGTTCCTAAATCATAAGCAACTGTTGTATATGTAGTTGCATTGGCTCCTGTAATAGGATACCCATTTCTATTCCATTGATATTCAAAAGTGCCTAGTCCATTTGAATCTGCAATAGTTTCAGTATGAGAAAATTCAAATCCAAATCCTACTTGGTTTCCATCAATTGTAACTGTACCAGTTGCAGGACTATTTGGGGGCACATATACTTCTACATCAAAATCAATTTCATCCAAGAAAGTAGGCTGTCCTCCTGTAGTAGAAGCAGAAGCAGTCCCATTAACAAATTGTGGAGTAGTATTATAATGATGCAGCCTTATATAATATTTTCCCGCAGGACAAGATGCGGTTGGCTGTATATTGACACCAGTAGTAGTACCTGTTATTTGTACTTGTCCACTTGTAGCTACAAAATAAGTAGGATCAATTAAAGTGTTTGATCCTGATGCATCTACAATTCTCCATTGAAAAGTTTCTGAACTAGCTACAGGAGTATCATAAGTATACCCATCAGGATGAGTCCGACCGGACCAAGAACCTGTTACATACGGAATAAGAGAGCTTGGTGTTGATATAGAAAGACTACCAGTAGTTCCGGTAGTAATAGTCGTACCAGCGGAGGCCCCATCCCAGCCAAATGTAGGAGGAAGCCATAAAATTCTAAAAGATTTCTGAGCAAAAGTAGTTAGAGTATTGCCAGTAGTAGCTGCCGTAAAAAAATACCATCTAGCATAGTGATCATTATTATCAAAATTTTGATTAGTCCAAGTTTTATCTTTTTCATTATGATCTAGCCACGGAGTATCCGGATCAGGATCATTTATTTCTTCATCGCTATTCGGATATCGTATATATCGTATTTCTTTAACAATAGAACCTTCGCTTCCAGTGTATTCTGTTTGCGCATTAATAGTATCTCCAACCTTTGCAATAATTGCATAATTGTCGGAAATATCTGCGGTCTCTGGTACGTACCCGGGACTATTTAATTGAAAGTAGTAATCAAATACACTCATGGTTCATAGACTCGTCTAAATTCTGCAGTCAAAGAATGGTAACTATGGTACATATATTTTATATTATACGCTTCGCATATTACTTTTATAGTTTGATTTCCATCGTACTCAGGAATGATTATATCAAAACTTTTTGCTTGATGTACATCTAAAAACTTTGCAATAATATTAATATCTTCTTTCGTTCTATTAGAAAAAGAAGCTCCAAACATATCTTTTTTAGAATTGGTACCATCTATAGCTCGTTGTTCATACCCATCACCAAAATTTGCTCTTAAAATATTAAAATTTGTAGCTCGAGACAGCCCTCGGTCAAAAGTATAAAAAGAGTCTGTAAGAGGAACTCCTCCAGATATAGAGTCTGCAGGAATTTTTACTATAAATATTTCTCCATAGGAAGAAGAACCTCCTGCAGCCCCGGCGTCAATTGTCCATACTCCGAGTACGGCATTATACACATATGTTACACCATTATATACATATGTATCACCGTTTGAAGGACTACCTGGAAAATCTGCTGCCATTTAAGTCTCCTTAATTGTCTTCAAGAGCTGCGATAGCTGCTTGAAAAGCCCCATAATCTGGAGAAGCCGCTGCAATTTCTTTTAACTTTGCCGTAGAAATAAGTCGTGTAGAAGTACTTGGTGCGCCTCCTGCTTGGTGTTGAGCTACTTTTATATTTCCACTATCAGAGTAAATTGTATTATCTGATAGATATAAATGCCTTATTTTATATTCGGCAGATCCTAAATCATATTGAGCATTTGTGTCAGGAATTAAACTCCCTGACATTCCTAGCGCTGGAAGATTACCTGTTAAAGCAGATGCGTCTATAGTAGTGCCTGATTTAATTATTTGGGTAACTTCCGAAATTGGAGACCTTTTTAAATTAAAAGTATATACGTATACATTTGCAGCAGGAACTGTGTCAACAGGAATTTCCCAATCATAAAAATAGTCATCACTTCCTCCATAATTCACTCCTGTAAAAGTAGCAGGACCTGTCGCTTTCAAGACTGTGTTTGCAGGGAAGTTACCACTAGCATCAGTTTCGCTAGATATTGTTGCACCTGTTAGCAATTCAAAAGAATCGTCTTTTTTAATTGCTCCAAATTTTTGATTGAAAGGAGATTCTGTAGGAGCGCCAGGTCCGTCAGTTCGTATAACTAATTTATTTCCTGTTTGCCAATCTACATAAGAGACTCCCCCTGTGCCTTCTCCTCCAAAATCCATGGTTTCACCAAGAACAAGCTGTCCTGATGCATCTGTACTCAACGTTTGGTCGCCCATAAAAATGGTATTATTATCTAAGTACAAATATCTCCACTTGCGCTCAGCACTTCCTAAATCATACGCTACATTTGTTGTAGGAAGAAAGTGAGCATCTAGTTGTAGTTCATTACTCGAGCCAAAATCTAACGTACTGGTGCCGTCTGTAATACTAGAAGGAGTACTTGAGCTTCCTCCACTACCTACATCAGTTGTATAAATTGTGCCTGCCATTGCAGAGTAATTTTCGTCTACATAATACAGAGTAGACGGGGCATCTAAAGGTACAGTAAATGAAACTCTGCCTTTGTCCGCTCCATTGTTTGTTACTCCATCAGAAGTTACTAAAGCATTTGCGGCATTATATGCGCCTGAAGAACTTTGAATATAAAATGGGTGTCCACTACTTAACTCAAAGTTTGAAACATCAATATAAGCTTCCGTAGAATCTCCTGAGTTATTTCCTAAATCATTTACTCCTAAAAGGCCTACCCATCTATATTGACCTGTAGTTGTAAAGGTATAGCTATATGAACTAGTAGCAATTAAGTAACCTTCACTATTTTGTGGGTATCCGCGATAAAATCCACCATTTGTTATATCGACTAACCAAAACTGTGCACGTACTTCTTTTTCACTAGGTCTTTCATGATACCTAGTAGTATCCCAACTAAGTTTATATCCTTCTTTTACATTAAAAGCAGGAGAAACGGCATAAGCTTTTCTATACCAGTTATTAGTTAGCAAAAAGTAAGTTTTTGTGTATAATCTTAAATAATTTCCTGCTCCTGTGGCTGTAAATACGTATACACCTTGAGTAGTAGTTTGTGAGTTTCCTTCAAACTGTGTATCTGTATGAGCTTGTGCCGGAAAACTTTGCCCATTTACACTATCGGCAGAAGTAATATAATTACTACTTGCTAACGTCCATCCATCATTAGAAGTAATAGGCGCTAAACTATCAAAATCACCTGGATCAAAGTAGTAAGTTATACCTTTTTGTAGATATAGATCGGGATTTGTTCTTGCAACAGGAAATCCTGCGCCTGAAAAAGAAAAAGCAGAAGGAGTTCCACTAGTATACGAAGGCTCAATATCAAATACTATTGAACTTGCGCCATCTGCACCGTCAGCTCCATCTACACCGTCTACCCCTCGTAAATCACCCGTGGTAAAACCTAATCCATCATTAGATGTGAAGGTTACTGTACCGGTGCTGAGATCGTAGGAGCCTCCCGTAAATCCAGTTCCGTCTACTCCATTAGTTCCATTTATACCATCGGCTCCATCTGCACCATCGGCTCCAGCAGGTCCAGTAGGTCCAGTAGGTCCAGTAGCTCCTGTAGGACCAGTAGGACCTTGAGGACCTACTACTGTTCCGGCATTAATTGTTGTGCTATCTGCAAGAGTAAGAATTAAATCATCATTTGCATCTACTGTAGCGGAAGAAATACCTCTATTTCCATCTCCTCTTAGATCTCCCGTAGTAAAACCTAATCCATCATCAGATGTAAAAGATACAATACCTGTTGAAGCAGTATAACTGCCTCCTGTGAAACCTAATCCATCTGCCCCTGCAGGCCCCGTTGCTCCAGTTAATCCAGTAGCTCCAGTTGGTCCAACTACTGCTCCTGCATTAATTGTTGTGTTATCTACAAGAGTAAGAATTAGATCATCATTTGCATCTACTGTAGCTGAAGAAATACCTCTATTTCCGTCGCCACGTAAATCTGCAGTATTAAACCCTAATCCATCATCAGATGTAAAAGATACAATACCTGTGGAAGCAGTATAACTGCCTCCAGTAAAGCCTAATCCTTGATTTCCTTGAGGCCCAGTTAATCCCACAGGTCCAGCAGGTCCTTGTGCACCATCTGCGCCATCTGCGCCTTGAGGTCCTTGTGGCCCCGTTGGTCCTTGAATTCCTGTGGCTCCAGTTGCTCCGACCGGTCCAGCCGGTCCAGCGGGTCCGGTATTCCCCGTATCTCCTTTTTCCCCTTGAGGGCCTGCAGGTCCTTGAGCGCCTGTTGCACCTTGTGGTCCATCATTGCCTACGGGCCCTGTTGGTCCAATAGGCCCTTGAGGTCCTTGTGGGCCAGTATTTCCTATTGGTCCTGTAGGTCCAGCAGGTCCTGTGGCTCCAATGGGACCAGTAGGTCCAGTAGGCCCAGCGGGTCCGGTAGCTCCAGTATCACCTGTATCTCCTTGGGGACCATCATTGCCTATAGGCCCAGCGGGTCCTTGAGGACCTTGTGGTCCGGTAGGTCCTGTGTTTCCTATTGGTCCAGTAGGTCCAGCGGGTCCGGTAGCTCCGGTAGGCCCAGCGGGTCCAGCGGGTCCAGCAGGTCCAGCGGGTCCTGTATCTCCAGTATCTCCTTGGGGTCCATCATTGCCTATGGGACCTTGCGGTCCTGCAGGGCCTGTTAATCCAATAGGTCCGGCGGGTCCGGCGGGTCCTACAGGACCTGTAGGGCCTTGTGGTCCTGTTAGTCCTTGTGGTCCTTCCGGCCCCTCTGCTCCATCATTTCCAGTGGGACCTTGAGGTCCTGCGGGTCCGGTAGGTCCAGTTACAGAAGCTCCAGCAGGACCAGTTGCTCCAGTTGCTCCAGTATCACCTTTATCTCCTTGTGGTCCTTGAGGTCCAGTAGGTCCGGCAGGGCCTTGAGGTCCTGTTAATCCAATTGGGCCATCATCTCCCTTATCCCCTTGAGGACCGACAGGGCCGGTAGCTCCAATAGGGCCTTGTGGTCCAGTTGTTCCTATACCAATAGGCCCTTGTGGTCCTTGTGGTCCTTGTGGCCCTTGTGGTCCTTGTGGCCCCGTTGGTCCAGCTACTCCTGAGCCTCCTGCGGCACCTGTAGGGCCTTGTGGTCCTGCACTACCTGTATCTCCCTTCAATCCTGTGGGACCGGTAATTACCCATTGCTGCGTATTGCCATCATCATAATAGATGTACATACGAAGATTTACGTCATCAAACCATAAATCTCCATTGCTTGGATTAGAGGGCGCTGTTGCTGAAACTATTGCTGCCATTTACGCTGCTCCGTAGGGGCTTAAAATGCCTCCTGCTCTTTTTTGATTTTGAAGTTCTCTCTGTACTGCTGCGGCAACTGCATTCCCTAATTGATTTGCATCTTGCCCATTGCTAGATTGAGTTCTACTTCCAGCACCAGAGTTATCCATACTAATATTTACTGTTACGTTATTATTTTGACCGCCGCCACCTTTCATTTCAACAGGAATCTCTCTTCCATTTGGAAGAGGTACTACAGCTTCGGTGCCATGCATAATTACAGGATACCCTGCACTTGGTCCTTTAAATACACCTCCAATTGCTGCCATTTGAGGCGCTTCTGTGTAGCCGCCGTACCTATATCCTCGAGGCTTGACAATTCCGCCGTATCTCATACCTGGGCCATTGGGAGTGGCAACTCCACCTTCTGCCATTCCCATAGCAGCCATAATTGCTTTTTGAATCAGAAGCTTAATTATTATTCTCATAATATCAGCAATAATTGCTTTTGCCATTTCTCCGAAAGCTTGTTTTACTGATTTAGTGCCATCCATAATGGACATAAATGCATCTGTAAACCCAGAAGTAAGAGTATCTGGCATATTAGACATATATTCTTGAAGCTCACCATCTCCAAAAGTATCGTTTAATTTCTGCTTCATATTATCTAGCTGCTCATTTGCAGCTGCGAGCCCATCAGCTACTTGAGAACTTGCTAGTGTTTTTGCAGTCTCCCGCATAGAGCCTTCGCCAGTGTCTCCATAAGCATCCGCTTGGTTTTCTAGCCTACCGGCCATTTCGTCTGTTCTTGCAACAAGAGAATCTTGTTCGGGGTCTAAACCATCTTGCCTCAATGCTTCCGAGCGTTCCAAAGCTAATCGTCGAAGTCTCGTTGCTTCAAGATCTGTTTGTAGCTCTAAAAGATCGTATTCTAGATCAATTGCTTGATGTTTTGCGGCTAGTTGCGCTGCAGACTGTTGCTCCATACGAGCTATTAAAGCTTCTTGTGCAGCTATTTGGTCTTTTAATGTTAGCCCTTCATTGATGAAGCCTCCCATCATTGGAGTACGACTTCTTTCTCGACTTGCTGCAGCTATATCTCTTTGAAGTTGTCTATCTTTTAAATCGGCTATGTCTTGTTCCATTTGTAGCCGTTTACTGATAACATCATTCAAAGTTTTTGCTGCTTGCGTTAGCTGTAATTCTTTTTGTAATAAATCTGTTTGTTGATCAAGAGCTCTTAGTTTCATTGCGACTGTTTCTTGCTCTCGTTTTATATCAAGTATGTCTTGTTCTTGTTTAATTTGCTGCTCTAATGCATATATTGCTTCGTCTCGTGCAGCTACTTCCTCTGCGCTCAGCAAAGCTCGAGTTTTGACTAAATACCTTAATTCGTCTTCTTTTAAAGCAATTGAAACCATTCTAGCCAGTTCATCATCTAAAAATGATTGTCTCGCTTTACTAAACTTATCTAACATTCCAGCAGTTCTTTCTCGTTGAGTAGCCTCCTCTCTTCCTAATCGTATACTGTCTCTTCTTCTTGAGACTTCATCCTGTACAAATGCTAAAAATTGATCATTTGTCATTCCCATCTTTTCAGAAAGAGCATCTAAATCTTTTTGAAGTTTTTCGGATAAAGCGCCTGGCCCTATTTTGTTTTGAGCATCTTTAAGTGTCTTTTGAATTTGTAGTATTTTCATTGAAAGAGACGCCGGATCACTAGGATCTCGCATTGCATCTTCAAGACCTGTTAATTGCTCTTCAAAAGAAGTTAAAGTTGCTAAACTATCATTTGCCGAACTTTGTAGTTCCGCAAAGGATTCTGCCCAAGTACCTACGGGCTGCTGTAATATTTGTGCAACTCTAGGAGAAATAGTTGCTAATTTTTCTAATTCAGGATTTAATTCTGCTAAAAGTTTTGCGGCTTCATCTGTTGCACCTCTGGCCTGCATACGAGCAATGTCTGTAATCTTATCCATTACACTTTCTAGCGGTAATGTTGCCATAGCAGTCACTCTTAAACGATCTTGTTTTGCAAAAGCTGCGAGGGCATCTTCCTCATCCCCTGCTTTTAAAGACGCGACTCCTTGCTGCTGCACTTTTTGCATGCCCTTTACAACACCGTCTATATCTCCGGCCATATTTTGAATAGCGGTTGAAACGCTTTCACTAGAAGCTTTTAATTTTTTATTTTCTTCTATTAAGTGTTTTGTTTCAGCCAGAGCTTTTCCTAGCCCCGAATCTTTATACCAGTCTCCCACGCCAAAAAAGTCTGCAACTTTTTGAAGCATTCCTCCTAAAGAGGAAGTAAAATCCACTGCCATAGTTGCGAATATTTGTCCAAGTCCTACAATGGATAATAGTTTTACGACTTTCATAAAAGCATTTCCAACTGCATTCGCCGTATTTATCATTGCAGTTGTAGCAGTTCGTGTTGCAGCAACCATGCCTGCCATTCCCGCCTTCCAAGCAACGGATATGTTTTTAACACTTAGCTTCCATCTTCCTTCAGTAACCTTAACTCTACTTTCTATAGTTGTTAAGGCATTATTCATATCTTGAATAACAGATTGTTGTACCCCTTTGAATACTCCTGACATTACTCGTCCAGAAGCATCAACATTTTGTTCCGCTTGTTTTAAAAATCTTTTTAAATTAGCTTGATCTACTTTTGCAAGACTATCTATTCCGCCAGCAGCTACTTGCTTTAATAACGAACTAGTTGACCCTTGACCTAATGCTGTTTTTGCCGAACTTTGTAAGCTAGCTTTAGCGGCCTGTTTCAATTTTTTCTGCGCAGCTTCAGAACGTTCGATCTGAGCTGCATAAGCCTGCATTTCTTCCTTAGCTTTGGTTGCTGCTTGACTATGAGATTGCGCCCACTGGTTTACTTTGTCTTGTAATCCTGATAGATTAAAGGCCGCTTTAAGTATAGATAAACTAAATAATCCAAAAACTGTAATAGTTGCTGCAATATTATTAGAGATAATATCTGCAATTCCAGATACAATAGGAAGAAATTTTTGAGTTACAGTTTTGATTAAATCTTCAAATGCTTTGTCTAACTTTATAAAGGGATTTGCAGCAGCTTCATTTTGAAAAATTTCATCCAACTGTCTTTGAGTTTCAAGTAATACAGCTTGGCTTCTTTGTGCTTCGGTAAGAGCTTTTGCTTCTAACCCTAAAGCATCTGCGTAACTTTTAGTTGCTCTTTCTAAGCGAAGAGTAATACCTAATTCGTCTAACAATTCTGGCTCTGCTTTTGACACACCACGAATTAATCTATCAAATGCATCTGCAAAATCTCGACCAAGAGCAACTGAAGCTCTCATAGCACCATCTGCTAATTTATTAAGCTGCTCGGGAGAAAACCCTTTTGCAGTACCGATTGCGGCTGCTTGCGCGGCTTCTCTAAACCCCAACATACCTTGACTTGCTTCTCTTAACCCATTAGTTACAGAAGCCATTGCAATACCTGTTGTTTGCGCAAAAGAAAGTTGGCTTTTTTCTAAATTATCTAACTCAGCTGCATTTTTAAAGAAGTTAAATGCAGCACTTAATGCAAACAAGTTAGCCGCAAGAGTTGCATACGCAGGAACAAGTCCTCCCGTTATACCTTGAGCCATTTTAGAAAAGTTTTTAGTTCCATTTGCAGAAGCTTGTGCAGCTCCTTTTAATCTACGATCTGCACTCCTGGCAGAAGTGGATAGGCCGTCTGCAGCATTATCTGCTCCCTCTAAGGCTTGCTCCAGCTTTTTTGCAGAGAGCGTGGCTTTTTGCATCTTGCCATTGACTTCAATATCAATTTGTATCTTTTTTGCCATTAGCCTTTTACATTATGGGTGAACTGTTTTCCACCGCCTGCTTTTGTTTGTCGCTCTGCTTGTTTTCTAGTTTTTTCAGCTTTATCTAACTTTTCTGCAACTATTATATTTTCGTACATTTTCATAAAATATAAAACTGTTGTTTTATCACTTACTTGATATACATCGAATAAAAATTCTACTCCTTCCCAAAGTTTTCCTAAATACGTTCCACTCATCCCTTCGTAGCGGTCTGGTAGAAGTCCTAATATAAAAAATGCCACTTGAACTTCCTCTGGAAAATCAGAGAGTTCGAGCGGCATTTTAGTAGGATCAGGTTCTTGACCTAGTTGTTCACAAATTGTAAGATATTTTTCAATATCTATCTTAGAATCTGTTTGTTTTGCATGACGTTCTAGTAGCTTTTGTATTTCCGCTACTTGTTCCCAGTAAAATTTTCAAGGTCACCAACAACCTCGGTAATCCATGTATCAAAATCTCCAGAGTTCTTCATAAGAAGCTCTGCGTTATCTTGAGTAAAAGGAAGTTCATCATCAGGGTCAAGCTCTGCCACATCTACCAAAAGAAGCTCTTCTAGGTATCGAAATTTTAGGCCAGACCAGCCTTTAATAACGCCTTTTACATACTCAACTAAAAACATATCTTCGTTCAGCTCTTCTTCAGGCTGACGAGTTTTACGATTGAACTTTGTGCTAACACAACGCTTACGAAGTTTGAGAAGTTCTTCGCGAGCTAAATAAGTAACATCAACAGTGAAATCCGGAAATCCCGGGTAATCCATTGTAACTGTTTTGCTTGGAGTCATTAGACTCGAGAGAGAAATTGGGGAATCACTCATTAAATACGACCTCATGTAAAAGAATATTTTATTTTTGAATTATAAGTATAATACATTATACCATAAATGTCAAGAAAAATTTTTAAAAGGTGAAAAGGGGCCGAAGCCCCTTTAACAAAGATTACGCCGAATAAACGTAAGTAACGGTGGCTTCATCTGCTGTATCTAAGCTGGAAGGCAGTGCATGCCAATTTGTCTCAAGAGAGATAACATCTTCGATTCCATGAGTTGGAATCTCAAGATGGCAGTTATCAAAATTAAATTCTACGCGTGGGGCAAGGGAGCCTCCTACAGAGAATGAAAGATCAAATCGGTTACTAGTAACTCCTGTTGAAGCTGACAAGTCTCGGAAAAGTTCTGAGCTAGTATGAATAGTGCCTGTTCCCGCATTTGCACTAAGACCTGCGTCAGTTTTCAAACCAGAGTCATCTAGATAACAGGTAAACGCTCCAGAAATCGATCTAGTACCAGTAACATGACCAATTGGAACATTTACTCGACACAGTTCTTCCGGAGTCAAGAATGTAATATTATTTTCAAACGTAATACTTCCTCCAGTAAGAGTAAGACTATAAGTATCATCATACTCATTTGGAGCGCCAGGATCTTGGTCTAGATTTGTAGTGGTTACAGCAAGAGTTGTAAGGCGATTCTTAATAAAGTTATCTGTTGTAGTAGTACCAACTTTAAGAGCACTTGAAGCATTAAATGCAGTATCATAAATAGTAGCACCCGTAGTACTCATTGCAATTTGCTCGAGAAGAGTGCCAAACCCGCTCCAAGTAATTTGAGTAATTCCGTCAATATCAAACTCAACAGTTGCCGAATTTACAACACAGTTTGACATTTTATACACAGTTTGTCCGTTAGGACTTGCGAAAGCTGCGTCGTTTGCACCTGGAGCACATCCCCCAAGAACAAAGTAAAGATTGAAAGTACCCAATTCAACTGTATTTGAATCTTCAAAATCAAAAGTTGCAGATACAGGAGCAGAAGTGCTTCTAGTTACACCTGCATTACCATCATCTGAAAGACGACGCCAATCGCCGGGGCTTGTAGTGGGGGATGCGTTTGCAACAAAAGTAGTGTTTCCAATAAAGCTAGCCCATAGAGCTTCCTCTACTGCGCCCCCTATGCTAGTGGGGCGAGCATACGTAGTAAAACTCCACTCTGCAGGTTCAAGAGCATCATTAAACATTGCTCTGCCTCTGCGAGTTTCCAAAGCCGTATTTTTTGCCATTTCGTTCAGAGCAATTTCTGAAGTTGCAACAGACTGACTAAAAGAAAACCCATCCAATACAGGAATCTGCCAAAGATGGGTGCCTTGATCAGCTATTGCTGTTCCACCAACCAAAGTTGTTAAATTTGTTTGATCTTTTTCAAGATAAACGTGAGTATTTCTACTCAGTTGTAAATTTGCCGCTGGCATAGTTTTCTCCTATGTAGCTTGAAAAGACTTGAACGTGAATCCTTTGATTCGTGTCAGTATTTTCTAGTATCGAACCTCTAGTAGAATCTCTCCTACGCCCAATGGTTCAAGTACTCCTTCATCTGTATCAATATTGATGATAGAGATTTGATGAGTATATTGTGTATTTCCTGTAGGCCGCTGATTATCAATATACTCGAGCCTACTATTATCTTCAATTACGGTTTCTACATCTTCTAACAGTTTTTCTAACGCTTCTACAGCGTCTTCTTCGTTTACATAGCAACGTACCGTTACTGTTAAAAATCTATCTCTATAGCCCCCGCCTTGGTACTCTCTAGTTTCATTTCCTGCGTTTAAATGTAGGGCAGGAAATTCTGTTACTTCATCCCAAAATTTTAATCTTGGGTGGACATTATTAAAGAGATTAGTATGAAAACCCCCGTTTCCATCTATTGCTTTAAGTTTATCTACTAAAGCATTTACTATTGCCATTCGACGAGTACTATACCGTCTTGCATGATAAGTCATTTATACTCTCCGAGTGTAGAATCTTCCTAGAGCAAAGGATACTGCTATTTCTCTAATAGATTTATCTATTAGCCTTCGTGGGTCTCTTTCTATAGAGCCTTGACGATTTCCTACTTCAAACGTTTCATAAGGATCTCTATCATAAGTATAGCCAATACTTGGGAACCCTTGTGGGGTAGAACTAATATCCGTTACTCTTACACTTGAAGCAAATCTTCCTGTTTGATAATTCAAAGCAGGATCTCCCATATTGTCTCTAACTACATTAGGTAATTGAGAATTTAAAATACCTAATAGTCTTATTTGTGAAAATTGCTGCTGCTGATTACGCTTAGAAGTTCTTTTTAACTTAGAGGCTGCCATCATAGGAGATGCGCCTTTTGGTTTTCTTTTTTGTTTCGATTTACTTCTTTGTGTTGATTTATTGGGCCCTTTATCTACTTTATATTTTTTACCTTTTACACGTTTTCTTCCTAGTAGGCCATCGAGTATTTCTTCATTTACTAAGGTTTGAGCTAATCTTTCATCTACAGGTTGGCTCCCTTGTTTTGTAGCAAAGTCTCCTCCCAAATCTTGCAAGTTTTCAAATAAAGCTTGTTCTATTTCGGGGCCTAGATTCCTCCAATCCCCTGGCTCATCGCCCGGCTGGTTTAAAGCTCTAGGGCCTAGAGTACCTGTTATTCTTGCGTATCTACCTTTAGGTGTATCAACTTTTTCCCAGTTATAAGAAATACCTCGAATAATATTTTCTATAACTTTTACTGCTCTTTTTCTTGCTTCAGGCGGAATTTTAATGCTAGTTTTTTTAAATTGATCGGCTAAAGTTTGGGCCATATCAGTTCCTACCGTTCTTTCTTTGTGGTGAAACTGAGTTCGTGTTTGAAATGCTCTGGCTTTTCCCCCTCGTAACTTAGAAAGCCTAGGGCTGCCTTTAGCAGCTTTCATAAATGAAGAAACAAAAGCAATTCTTGTTTTTTCAACATCGTTTTTTGGCTGTAGTACTTCTAAAGCAGTTGGACTTATTTTATAAACTTTATGGGCGTCAATATTTACTAACTTATTATAATCTTTTTCAAATGTATTGAATATTTTTTCTGCAATTTCTCTTGCTTCTTTTTTTAACTCATTACTAGACTCTTTTGCTAAAATTACATCTGCGCCTTCTTTTTGACCTACTTTATTTAAGGGAACATTTGTTCTAGACGCAATCTTTTTTCTTTCTGTTCGTACTGCACTGTTTTGTATAATAGTTACATAATTATATAAAATTAGCTGCTCAAAATCCTCAATAGTAAGTTCAAGTAAGTGAAGTCCAGATCTATTTACACTTCGTCTTGCTGTCTCTAGGAGTCTTTTTCTAAACTTAGGATTGCCTACATCTATATCATACGCTTCTGCAAATAACTTATTTATAAGCTGTTTACTCATTAAAAGTTTTTATATAAATCTAGTACGCGCTTAATATGGTCTGGAAAAGCTACACTACTATCTTGACGAGCAGATTGAGGATTTTGCAAGGTTGCTCCTGCAAGAGTTCGTCGTTCTTTATATTCATCTCTTGCATAATAAGTTACAAGATCAATAACTGCAAGTTTTAAATCAAGAGGGCAGGAAGAGTACCCTGCTCTATATGTAACTTTTACAGCCCCGGGACCCATTGCCCAGTTTTTAGAAGCACCTGTTGTAGATATTCGAAAAATACTGTCTGTATCGAAGTCTAAATAATAATCTTCATCTACTACTAAAGTAGTATAAGCAGAGGATAAATTATTTCTTTCTTCTACAGAGCTGACAGAAACTAAAGGAGTTTCAGTTAACTGCAGAATATCAGTTGCCCATTTATGATGAAAAGTTTCAACCTTATTTGTGTTGTAAAAGTCTACAAAACTTGTGGCACAATAAGTTTTTACTAATGCACTTACAGAGACTATTAGACGATCTAAATTATAGTCGTCCTTTGGATTGGAAATTCTTTCCATATCCTTATATTCTTGCAGTGTTATAAGATTTTTAGCCATAAATGTATTAGTAAAAACTTGGGGAGGCGTGCCTCCCCAGTCCATAAAAACCTAATATTAGGTAATTACTTTAACAGCCATTGCGGCAGGGTTATTAGCTACTTTGCCACCAAACAATCGGTCAAAGCCGAGAGATTGTCTAGCAACAACTATACGACGCTGCTCACGTACTTCGTAATCTTGCTCAACATTCACACCGCGAAGGCGAGGAATAACAAAGTTAGAAGTGTTGACTGCGTACGCAATGTCTACACCATTTGCTTCTGCTGCGAAGTTATCAGAGATGAGTACGGGCGAACCATACACAGAACCGATAGCACCAACCAGCTTGGTTGCTACATCAGAACCGACATCCGTGATGTCTGCGAAACCAGGATCTGCGATCAGATCATAGTAACGTGCTTGTGATACTACATAAGTAACATCACTGGGCGACAGACCAAACTTGCCCATTGCAGCACGAGCTTCCAGCAATGCGGCAGCAGTAAGAGCAGTTACTGCGGTAGAACCAAGAGTAACCTGATTAGCTGCGCTAAGGGCAGGTACAGTAGACATATTAGCAAGACCAGAGATAGCAGGTGTAGTGTTACCATTAAGAACCATATCGTCTACTGCGCGAGCATGAGCGCGTGCAACGTTCTCGGTCATCATGGGAAGAAGATTTACAAGAATCTCTTCATCAATGTGATTATCGAGGAACGTAGTAGAAATCATACGGTGAGCAGTAAGGATAATTTGATCTACGTCAAAAGTACCTGCAGTACCTGTACCATTTACACCATCATTAGTTACACCAGTTGTAGAACCGGTGAAACGAGCATTCTCACCACCTTGAGAGAAGACAGCCTTTGAGGTGTCACTCTGCAGAGGAAGAATCATGGACTGAGAGTTCATGTTCAACTCACGGAAAGCTTGTGCCAGACGATACTGGAACTGAACTTCCTTCTCAAGAGCAGTTTGTACGCTAGTAGCGATGTTGGGCTGAGTACCTGGGTTACCAGAGTTGGGGTAATCCATACCAGCTTTTTCAAGAGTTGCACGACCGTACTTGGTGTCCCAGCCTTTCTGAGTGAATACACCCAACATATGGGCATACATCAGCTCTTTTGAATGCTTCTCAAGATCGGCAGGATTTGCACGATCAGCGAATACACGCTTAGACTCACGCATCTTCTCGAGCTCTTCGCTCTTCTCTTCGAGGTCACGCTTGTATTGAGCGATGACTTCTGCCATGTTAGCATCTTTTTCAGATAGCTTGGCTTCAACATCAGCCATCAAACGATCAGCGCCTGACTCGACACCAACCTTAATAGCTGTTTGTACTTCTTGTTCCTGCTGAGCTTTTGCTTCGGCTTCTGCCTGAGCTTTCTCAGCAGCTTCTTGTGCTGCCTTTTCTTCGGCAGCTTTTTGCTCGGCTTGCTTCATTGCAATCTTAGCAGCAGTCTCTTCTGCCACTTTCTTCGCAAAAGCTTCCAAGTCGACTTCGGGAGTTTTTACTTCTTCCGACATTTTGATCTCCTGTTTCACGGAAATTTCCGCTTCGTCCGGTGTTTCACTAGCTACCGATGAATTTTCATCCTTAGCCAGAGACTGACCGGCTAGATCTACACGATTGGTGAAAGTTTTCTTGAATTCATTGTACTCTTCCATAGAGTTAAATGACTTCGCCAGAGAAAAAGTTGCTGCTTGATTACAAGGTACCGATACAACCGATACTTCAAACAACTCAGCATCCTTAATCTTTAATCCGTCAGTTTCCGTTATGTAATCAGCATCCTTGACTCGGAAACCAACAGAAAAAGCTCCAAGAATGCCTTCTTTTACTAATTGCGCCACATGATCCGGCGCAGATTTAGAAATTTTTGCTTTGAGTTCTAACCCATTGTCGGTAACTTTAAGACCTGTAGCTCGACCAATAGGTTTATTATAATCATGGTTAAAAAGAATAATAGGGTTCTTTTCAAAATTGCGAAGTCCACCTTTTGTCCAAGCTTCTGCCATAATAACATCATTTGCACGATCCTCATCATGAGTACTTGCCATACCACAGATATGAACTCCCCCGTCCTCATCTTCGTGAAGGGCTTTAAAGGTAGATGTAAAATTAAAGATTTTATTTGTCATCTTTCTTACTCGCTACTTTCTTAGCAGGTTCCTTTTTAGGGTCTTCCTTTTTGGGAGCTGCTTTAACTTTGGGAGCAAATACTGAACTATCTACAATTCTAATCGAATGAACTGCAGTTCTCCAGTTATAAAAAGATTTTTGAATTTCTTTTGGGGTTACGGGTTTATCAACAATACCACAATAACTTTTATAGTCAATATCTTCCGGCAGCCCCCAATCTTTAAATTGCTCAACTAGTTTTTTGCTAACACTTTGTCTTAATCTGTTTCTTGAAGCCATTAGTCATCATCTCCATTTTCAGTAGGTCTGCCACCTTGTGATGGATCTACTGCGCTTCCAGCTATATTTTGAGGTACACGAATTTGATCTGCATCTGGCAGTTCATCAAAATTCATAGCAACTCTAGCTTCGTTAGGTGTTATAATTCCTGCATTTACAAGTGAAGTGTAAAAAGTTGCTTGATCCCTCAGCTCTGGCTGTAGGGCAGGAATATCGGTAATATCTTCGCCTATATCAAAGCCAAAAAATCGTGAGTAAGCTTTATTCATCTTTTTAACGATAGGCAAGATAGTTTCTAAATAATACATTCGCATATTTGGTCGAATGTTTGCGTTGTTTCCTGAATCCATTAGAAGAGGGGGAACTCCCAACGCTTTTAATATAATTTTTTCATTCTCCGCGATTGCTGCTTGAAAATCCAATTCACGAAAATTAATTTTTGAAAGCTCGTCTACTTCAATACCTCCATCGAGTACTAAAGGTCGCTTTCCTCCTGCATCTGGACGATAGCGTGCAGTCCAGGATTGAATCATTCTTTCTTTATTTTTTTCTGATAAAGTATTTGGAGACTTAATGACAAGTCCCGGGACTGCACCGTTCTTAAAAAAGTTATCTTGAAAATCGCGCATACTTCTCATAAGAAGCATAGTACGAAGTGCAGGTTTAAGTCTAGACACTCCACGATAGATGGAGTAAAAAGAATTTTCTTTTATATGAATAATCTCACTAGGAGAAAATTTCTGTTCGTTGCCATCAAAACTATAGTGATCTATGAAAGTTTTTTTACTTGCATGAATAGTCATTTTACTGGCGGGCAAGTGATAAAGATGTACCCCATCATAGTAAACAAAAATATTTCCATCTAGTATGTAATCTGTAAAAAGATTTCGTCGAAAAGAAGAAACATCTTGAAAAGGGTTAGGCTCTTCATTTAGCAACTTAGTTATGCGAGAACCTTTGATGCCCTTTATTACACCTTGGCTAGAAAATTGCTCATGGACTACTGCGTCTATTTCTGCACAGTCGTCTACTAGAATATTTACTCCACGATTTACAACTTCTAAGTCTTCGTATGCTCTTTCATAGCTATACGTAAACTCTTTACTTGGCTCTGTAGTTTTTTCATAATATGGCTGAATCGGATTTAGTTTTTCTTCCGTATCCTTATTGCCAAATCCAAAATTATACCATGCCATGTTTAGTTCTCTGTATCTCTACCCAATTTTTCTGCTTATCTGCAGTTGCTAATGATGGGTTTCGTCCATATATTGAGTGAAGTAGAAGGTGATGAGTATGGCATAACGTTACGGTATGGTCGTATAATTCTGCCCAATTATCCTCTATAAATTCATCCCGCCAAATTACAATGTACTCATCTACATAATGCTCTGGTCGGGAATCTCTTTTTTCTCGTAACCACTTTGCCAATAGAGGTGTTAACGTATAATAATGGTGAAAGTCTAAAGTAACTGAAGCACCACAAATATAACATTCATTATCTTTTTTATATAGTGATTTTGCCTTATCACGTATATATTTTACCGGATCTCTTTTTAGCCTAGAACTTTTTCTTTTCGGGGCTTTTTTCATATTTTTATACCAGAATTATATAACGGGTAGGATAAATTGTCAAATACTATTTTTGAAAAGGTCTCTTAAAAACTTGTTGAAGAAGTCTCAAAAGAATATAATGCGTATCGCAAAGCATCTGCCATGTGAGACGCCATATTGTGCCTTGGCTTTTCTTTTGCTAGGTTTGGATTCGGATCCCACTGGTATTGGTCTAAAGATGCTAAAACTTCCTTACAGTCCTGTGAAACAATTAGTTTATCATTATCAACAATTCTTTCAACATGAGCAATACCATCAAGAACAGACTTCTTTGCGTTATTAGTACTTATATCATATTGCTGTGCAAAATCATATCGTGTCTGTTGAGCGGCTGAATCAATAAATATAAAATCAATATCCCATTTATTCATTAGTCTTTGTATTTGAATTGCGTGCTGTTCTGTTGTACTTTCGTTATTCATGTACTCATCTAGTACATAATACTTTTCTTCGTTCCAGTCATAAGCAATTACACAAAATGCTGTAGGATCGCGATACCCTACGTCAAGACCTCCGATAATTTCCATCCCTTTAGTATCTATTTCTTCGAGATTTGCTACACACTCTTCGTGATTGAAGCTCCAAATTTGGCCTTCATAGGTATTGAAATCGGCTTCATATTCTTGGCGAAACTCAGCTTCGGACATACTTTTTCGAGCTTCCGCAATATCCGTTTCAGACATTCTAGGATTATCTTTATAAGTCGCGCGTACCGAGGCCCATTCGGGAAACTCGTCACTAAATCCTCTATGATAGAATTTTGCAAACCAGTTGTTCTTTCCTCGAGGTGTGGAGATAAAAATAGCTTTAGAATTGTCTTTGTCCAAGGTCGGTCGAAGTGCTACATTAAAGGCATCTTCACCATCCGCTAGTGCTGCTTCGTCGAATATAATTAGGTCATAGGAGCGTCCAACACAAGAGTCAACTTGATTTACTGAACCCATACGAATTGTAGATCCGTTTGTAAGTTCAATAACTTTATCTTTTGCGTTGTCTTTTGCAACTTCTAAATCGAAGTGCTTAATTAACTGTCTTTGTAAGTCGAAAGAAATCTGAGACAAGGAATAATTTGGAGACATTATGAGAATATTTGATCCTGGAACTAAAGAAACTAGTTGTCCAATAATATTCGCAATATAAGTTTTTCCTTGACGCCGAGAAATAGAGGCGACAACGAAGCGATATTTATCATTATTGATCGCATTTATAATTGCCATCTGAGAGGGCAGAGGACTTACGCCGAGTAGCTCAAGATATTGAGTTACTGGTAACTTGAGAAATCTTGTCTCAGATTGTAAATCGACTAATTTTTCAGAGATTATATCTACGCGACTAACTTCTACTGCCATTATGGTCCTTCTACTTTTGTTGCATCTCGGTAATAGATGATAATCTCTTTTTGTTGACGAATGTATCTTCGTAGTTCTTGAAGATTATAAGCCATGTTTTCATAGTCTTGAGGAGTCAAGCCAAAGATTACAAAAGTACCATCTTGCATTTTTGAAATTCTTGCTATCTGCTCTTCAAGATTTTTTTCTGTTACTACAAAAAATTCTACATCCTGCAAATCTATTCTTTTTGGTAATTGTGGCTGATAGATTTCCAGTGTTTTATATTCTGTAACTGTTTTTATAATGGGCTCGGGGGTAGGCAGAGGGTCACTTTTCATAAAAGAACAGCCAGATAAAAATGCTATCATTAAAAAACTAGTTGCTATCCGCATTTTCCACCTCTACACTGTCTTGCTCTATCGCATCAAAAACATCTTTTGTGCCTTTATTTATTCGGGGTTCTACAAGCCCGGGCTTTGCTCGTGCTAACTTAGTCAGATTGTGTCTTTTGAAAATAGAAAGATAGTCATCCATCTCTGCTTGCATTTCGGTGTTCTTTTCAGTTAAGTCGCTTACTGCTTGTAATTGAATCTGTAAGTTTTGTTCTGAACGCTCTCTTGCTGCTTTTTCGCTTTCAAATGCCGCGTCCAGTTTTGCAGCATTTTCTTTAAGTACTACAATATTAACCTCAAGTCTAGCAATCTTTGCTTCTGCCTTACTTACTGTAGTAGTGTGGTATGCATAAGCTCCTCCTGCTACTACAAGAATTAAAGGCGCTGCCTTTATTAATCCTAACATTAGTATATTTTCCTCAAGTCATACCCAACAGGGTTTACAACTTTAATTTCATGTTTCACACCAAGTATATCAATAAAAATTATATGAGTGGTACTAATTTTCTTTATTTCTTTTGCGCGATAAGTTTTTGGGGCTCCTGACTCTATTCGTGTTCCATCCGGTAAAACTTTTGTTTCTCCGGGAAAGAAGACTGTTAGTTCCCACTCTTCTCGAATCAGAGTAAGCCACCAATGTTTTATTTTTGCCCAGATACCTTTCTGTTCAATTTGGGTTATTTTTTCTGTGCCCTTTCCATGCTACAAATCCTGCCACTCTCAGTGCCCAGTATGCAAGATAGTTTAAAAGTTTAAATCCATTTTGCTCTATACAAATGTCTCGAAAAAGTATATCCATCCATTGTTGAGTCTGAGCTCCGATGACAGTACGGTCAGCTCTCATTAAAGTTCCATATTTATAACCATAGTCGTGAACAAGACCCCCCATAAGAAGAACACCGGTAGGAGAAAGCCACATTGCAAGAAACTTTGGTACAGAGGCGCCATCGAATTGAAAACCCTTTGGAATAACATATCTTTCTCCTTGTAATGAAAAATAAAAGTCATCACAGATTTCCCATCGCCTTACGCCGACTAGCCACATCCAGATTGCTTTCCAAAATCCTTTATCTGATGTTTCTATTTTTATGGGTTTCATGTGCGGCATTTCGGAGTATTCAAAACCTACTCGTTTCTCTCCTTGGCCGTCAAAAATACTAGCTATAAATCCTACTAGAATTAAAGTTATTACTATAGTCCACTGCCAGAAAGTAACTGCCAGATCTAAGATAAAGTCCATTTACTTTTTGCTCCAAGCCTGCGCTCCGAAGAAGGCTGCCACCAACCCCGCTACTGCGACAAAATAAGTAGGAGCCATATCTCCTAAAATTTTTGCAGCGTTATCCAGTTCAATAACATCAGTAACAACAACCATGGCAGGATAGAACAACATACCAGTAAGAGAGAACCACGCCATATTTCGTTGTGCGTCTCGCATTGCATCTTGATCCTCGAGTTCTTTTCTTTTAAACTCCATGTACATTGCTTTTTCTTCTGCATCAACTTTTCCATCTCCGTTGGTGTCAGCAGGATGATAGCCTGCTTTTTCTAATTCTTCGCCCATAGTTAAATATTATTTTCTTTGAGAATTATCTCAAAAGAAGCTGATACTGCTGTACCTGTTGAACAAAGTGCCCTCATTTCAATATCTGTTTTTGCAGGCAATTTAATTGGTACGGAGTAGTTTCTATGATGAGATCCACCAGGAACATCCATAATGTCTCTCGTTCTAAACGCTGTGCCAGTGCCGAACTCTCTTGTTAGTAATAAAACTGTTCCCGAATCATTATAAGCTCCTAAACCCATTGTCAGATGAGTTAAATAGCCTGTGCAATGAGCAGGTATAGTATACAATGCTAGCTGTGTTTGGCCTAAACCATATGTTGTACCAGATCCAATAGTGCCTATATCTGCAAGTACTGTACCTCCACCATTTGGTGCTGTAGCAACTAGTACATTTCCATCGTTTGTGCCAATACTACCCGCAGTTGCTACAAACGCTCTGTATACTCTTAAAAACTCTACACTGCCTTGTGTGTCATTAACGGGTAAAGTCTCTGTAACTTCATTATAGTTAACATCTAATCCCAGTATGGTGACTGTTTGTGCACCAGTACCCGTAGGATTGTCAACTAATGGAGTGTTACTACTTACATAAACAGTAGAAGGAGCAGACAGATAACTGTACACTCCTCCATGCTGCCAGATTGTTTCAGGCGAATTACCTATAGCTGGATTACGCCCAAACTTATGTATTACGCTATAACCAGTCAGCAACCCCGCCGCTAAGTCTATATTATTACTACTACCTACATTTGTAACTGCTAATGGATTATTAATTGTACAAGGTAGTCCATTAGGATTTACATTTACTACTTGATCGTAGGGAATTCTATTTATCCAATACTGTTTTCCTGTTTTACTTACCATTTTACTTTATTCGCCCAATATGCCGCAGACATCTTGCCTTTAGCTATATTCTTTGCGTGCCGGGCCTTAAACGACCGGCGACGGGCTGCATATGATTTACTCTCTCCTTTTTTCTTTGGAGAGCCCTTTACTCCTTGCTGCCCAAAACGAATAGTTTTAACCTTACTACCAACTTTTGCAACGACTACGTGGGACTTTTTTGCGTGCCCAGGTGTACGCTTTGGCTTGTTAAACGCAGAAACTCCCGCACGTTTCAGAGCGGGGTGCTTTTTTCTACCTCCCTTTCTTTTTGCGGGCACTTTTCTTTCTCTTCCCTAAAGCTACGCGCTTTTTAATTAGGGACCTAGGAACAGTCTTACCTTCCTTATATAGTTTTGCAATTCTTTTAATTGCACTAGCTAGTTGAGCACGGCGCTTACCTTTGGTACCACTTAAATACTTTTTTGGTATGCGTGTCTTTTTATCCTTGGGCGGGCCTCTTCGCTTCTTCATATAATATAATCTAGATAACGAATATTTGTGCTTTGGTCAAGCTTTCCGTTCCTGTCGTAAGTAACGACCATATAAATAGTATCAGTTACTTTATATCTATTATCTGGTGCGTTAGAAACTGATTGAACTTTATAATCTTTTTGATAACTTTCGGGTATTGTAGCTGCAATCGAGTTAACTTCCATTTTACTTTTTCTTACGCGCTGTACGCTTCTTGGCTCCACGCTTAATATCATTGTCCTGCGAGTGACCTCCTCTAATAAATGAGTTTACACGTCCCATAGCCCATCCAGCCATGCCTACACCTGCCCGAGAGCCTGAGGATAGAAATGCACCCTGCCCCCGTCGATATACTCTAGTAAGTTGCCCGAGAGTATACCGAGTTTTCTTTGCTTTTGCTGCAAGAGTTTTACGAGTTGCCGCAGAAAGAGGTTTAGCTGTCCTCTTCTTCCTCGTCGTCGATTTCTTCCTCGTAGTCGTCGAGCCAGTCCTTCTCTTCGTCGACTTCCTCCTCCGCTTTACTGCCATTTCCATTCTCATTCCAGTACTTCACTAACTGGCTGCGGCTTTTAAATCTGGCGATTTCATTGTTACTATCGTCCATAAGAATCCAAGCCCTGTTTTTATACGCCATATTCATACTATTCACCTTTATTTAAATCAACGAGATTATGGCCCCATTTAGCCCAAGCAATGTGAGCGAACCAACCAAGTACTGCTCCAATCAATAAGTCAATCATTTTTTACCTCGCTTCTTTTTCTTGAGAATTGCTGCTCGCAATGCGGGCGGCAACTTCTTCTGTTTGGCTGTTAAGCCCCTCTTAGCCATCTTTTTCTTGCCGCGCTTTTTTGCAGCTTTTGAAGGTCTACCACGCTTTTTACCGTAAGTTCCTTTACCGTAAGGCATCTAGGTTCTCATGCGCTTTCGCGTCTATGGAAGATATGAATAGTTGTCCTTCCAATTTTGTACTTCGTCTAAATAGCAATTATGCTGTTGACTCTTTACCCAACATAGTTCTTGAATGATACGATTGTACCACTGCTTATCATAATCATCGTGAGCTTTATCCATATCTTGTTTAAGCTGGCCAATTCTCACGTTGATATATTTTTCAAGGTCTTTTTCTCGTCCTCGTCTCATAAACGTCTCTTAAAACTTTCTAGCAGAGGCAATAAATCTTGCTTATGCTCATATACGACTTCATTGTTAAATAAATTTATAACTACTAAACTAAGCTCCGTTTCGGTATCAACTATTTTAGTTTCAATTCTGAACTTTGACTTAATTAGTTCTATAAATTTATTTAACATTTTACATTATATGAGAGCCCAACAACCCTAGTAAAAATAAAAGAGTGGCTCCTCCTCCAGCTATAAGTCTACTTTCAATTCTTTCAAGAGTCTCGTCTATAGCCTCTAAACGATTGAATGTAGTCTTCCAACGCTCTTCGCATTGTGCTTCGTGGGCTGCCATCTCAAGTTCCAAATGTCTTACTCGATCTTCCATATTCACTATTTTAAAATCGTAAGAATTAAAAACAGAGTAGGTACGAATACTGCAAAGCCACAAATACCATACAGCACATATAAAGCCATTTGTGCATAGTATGCTTTTTGCTCCCGTTCTTCTCTTTCTCTCTTTTCTCGCTCTTCCTTGGCTTGTTTTTGAAAAGCCAGCCAGTCATCCCACATTCCTGGGCGTCCTGCCCATATCATGTGCTCTCTAAGATGCTCTTCCATCTCCTTTAGTTTCTCAAGCTCCATGAAAGCTTGTAAGTCGCTCTTATACCCATTTTTGTTGGATTTTCGTTGTAACTCTGTTTTACTATCGAAGAATTTGGATACAACACCAGCTACGTCATATAGCTCCTTGCCGTTTCCAATTGCTTCTTTAATAACGCCAAAAGCAGCATTTGCCATAGCAAGTTCTGCTAACATCGAAGTTCTCTAAGGATTATTCCTCCTTGAGTAGTTTCTCCATCAGCTTACCGTAGTTACCTTGGCCGAATGGCAAACCCTCACTATTGATTTGTACGTTGTTCTGAGTTTTAATATTGGTGGTTTCGGCTTTTACCATTTCGGCTTGAGCCTTAATCTCATCCATTCTCATACGATGCGCCATCTGAAGTAAGTCTGCCAAGTCTTTACTTGAGTATACCCCGGTTTCTTGCGCCTCCTCTAGTTTTGATTTAATGATTTCGTCAAGGGCTGTGGCAATGTTATTTTTATTGCGAAACCCCATGTCAAGGTAAACAGTATCTATATACTTTTTTACTTCTCGCTTATTTAGTATATCAACAACTTTATTTTCCGGAACGGCCAAATACTCGCACACCGCACGAATATTTCCAAATTGCAAATAGCAATTTGCCACTTCCAACCCTTCTGGAGAGATTGTTGTTAATTCTTTACTCATTTTTAATTATACCTCTACATAGGTGGTTTGTCAAGATTTAAATTTCGATAGTATTTCCATAACTTGTACGCATAATTTGCGTGCATCGGACAATGCTTGGGGTTATATTTTATGTAGGACATAAATTCTTTAAGATCCCCACTGATTTGCCATTGCTGCGGCAATTCCAAAGAACGTGACAGATCGTTCTTTGCCTTGTCCTCCTCCGAATTTGTCATAGCCAGTATCTCCTTGGTTTCCCCATCGTGGCTTTCCGTCGACATATCGGGGTTCAATTGTTTCAGTTGGTGTTAAGGGTGCCAAGCCCCTCAGCCACAGGCCCGTTTTCTTTGACGCATCTTCTCCGTAGTTATAGGGCTGGACGTATTGGGGCTTTGGCATAAAATCGAGGCGGGTGTTGATACATCCCACCGGGTTCTCTATGCACATTTTCTTTATTGGCGCTCTCCACAGTTGTGCGATGAACGCAAGGGCTTCTTCCGTTTTTTCTGCTCTTCCAGGGATCTTGTTGTTCCAATGTAATCCAGAAGAAGCCAGATAGGTGCAAGGAGGGTGCAAAATAGCAAGATCCCATGAATGGTCATAAAGGACATCCAGTACATCTCCTTGAATATGTGGGCCTTTGGCCTCCGTCGGCAATAAGTCACACGAAATTGCATCGTGTCCCATTGCGATAAAACAGTCACGAACTGTTCCGCTAAACTCACATCCTACTAATACTTTCAACTCGAATCACCGTTTCTTTGAGTATGTCTTCATATTTTCCATAGCCTAAACGTACTATGAATCTATCGCTTTTTTCATTATTTAAATGTGGAAGCATCTCTCCTACAACTTCTAAGATTTCTTCCGTTTTCCAGTGTTTGTAAATAATTTTTACCATGAGCTTATACCTCTTAGCTTTCCGTAATATTGTACCTCGAAAGACCAGAAAATGTCAAGATGTTTTTTTGGTTAGGTGTCTTAAAAATACCAAAG